>Ga0183260_10002189_pt1 | contig 16222 bp, 12 predicted proteins | sample AntDrymUQ4972206_2_FD_129768 | JGI IMG/M metagenome (GOLD analysis project Ga0183260, IMG submission 129768) | Polar desert sand microbial communities from Dry Valleys, Antarctica - metaG UQ497 (22.06) (version 2) (version 2) | ecosystem: Environmental > Terrestrial > Soil > Desert | place...
ATGAGCCCTGCGGCGACTCGGCTGCCTGGCCCTGCTGGGTGGCGCCCGCGTGCGTGGCCTCGGCCTGGGAGACGCCCGCCTGCGCGGCCTGCGCCTGGCGCCACGCTGCCTGGAGCGCTGCGGCCTGCTCGGCGTTGCCGGTCGCGGCCATGGCGTCGACATCGGGCAGGTCGGGCAGCGTCGGGATCACGGAGCCCTGCGACGTCACGATCTTCGGGACGTTCCAGAAGCCGATGATCCCGTTCTCCAGCCAGTACAGGACCAGGATCGTCATCAGGCTCCAGCCGAAGAAGAGCACGCCGACGATCGGGATCGCGTTGGCGACCAGGAGCACCATGGCCGATCGGGATGCAGCGGTCCTGCGATACAGCTCGAACGCCCGCCCGAGCGTGCTGGCCGTCATCAGTCCAGGCGCTCGTAGGCCGGCAGTGTCAGGAACTCGATGAGCTCGTCGTTCAGCACCAGCTTGTCGAGGAGCTCGGCGGCCTCCCCGAGCCGACCGCTATCCGCCCCGCCGAGCGCGGTCAGCTCCTGCTCGCGTATCGCGCGGTAGCGTTCCGGGGTCAGCGGGGCGCCGTCCTCGAGCGGCGTGCCGGCGACGCGCCACTGCCACAGCTGCGAGCGCGAGATCTCCGCTGTGGCCGCGTCCTCCATGAGGTTGTTGATCGCCGCCGCGCCGTTGCCGTTGAGCCAGGAGTCAAGGTACTGGAGCGCAACGGACACGTTCAGCCGCGCACCGGCCTCGGTGACCCCGCCGCCCTCGACCCGCAGATCCAGGAGATCCGCGGCATCGCCGGGCACCTCCGACCCGAGGGGCGCCTCCCCCGCCCGGCGATCGCGCTGCTCCGCGTTGGAGCCGAGGACGGCGTCGAAAACCTCGGTGGCGAGGGGCACGAGATCGGGATGCGCGACCCACGTGCCGTCGAAGCCGTCGCCCGACTCCCGCTCCTTGTCGTCGCGCACCTTGCGCATCGCGGCCTCGTTCGCGGCGGCATCGCGGCGCGACGGGATGAACGCCGCCATCCCACCCATCGCGTGCGCACCCCGGCGATGGCACGTGCGCACGAGCCGCTCCGTATAGGCGCGCATGAACGGCACGGTCATCGTGATCTGGGCGCGATCCGGGAGCACCGGCGCGCCGGGTCCCCGGAAGGACTTGATGCACGAGAACAGGTAGTCCCAGCGTCCCGCGTTGAGCCCCGACGAGTGCTCCCGCAGCTCGTACAGGATCTCCTCCATCTCGAAGGCCGCGTGGATCGTCTCGATGAGCACCGTGGCCCGCACCGACCCGCGGGGGATCCCGAGCGCGGCCTGGGCCTGGACGAACACGTCGTTCCAGAGGCGCGCCTCGCGGTGGGACTGCAGCTTCGGCAGGTACAAGTACGGCCCGGAGCCGCGCGAGACGCGCTCCCGACCGTTCCAGAACAGGTATAGCCCGGCGTCGAACAGGCTGGCGGAGATCGGCTCGCCGTCGATGAGCAGGTGGCGCTCGGCCAGGTGCCAGCCTCGCGGCCGCACCAGGAGCTGTGCTGCCCGCGTCCCGAGCCGGTACGACTTGCCCTCCGGCGAGTCGAAGGCGAGGGTGCCCCGGATGGCGTCCCGGAGGGCCAGCTGCCCGCCGACGACGTTCTCCCAGGTCGGCGACAGGGAATCCTCGAAGTCGGCCATGAACGCCCGGGCGCCCGAGTTGAGGGCGTTGATGATCATCTTCGGCTCGGCCGGGCCGGTGATCTCGACCCGCCGATCGAGCAGGTCTGCAGGCGGCTCGGCGACCCGCCATCGAGGATCGAGCCGGATTGCCGCTGTCTCCGGCAACAGCCCGAGCGTGGCGCCCGCATCCAGCTCGGCTTGCCGCTCGCTTCGTCGTTCCAGGAGGGCCGTGCGCACGGGGTTGAACGACCGATGGAGGTGCGCGAGGAAAGCGAGCGCCGCGGGGGTCAGGATCTCCTCGGAGCCGCGGACCCGCGACCCGGCGATGGTGACGCCGTGCGGCAGCTGGTGCCTGGCGCTCATCCCCGGCGCCGGTGCACCGTGGCGTCGATGAGCCCATGAGGCTCGGTCGTCGACACGAACACCTCGCCCGGGTTGTCCAGCCCGAACGGCGCCAGGTCCACCCGCCAGTGGTGCAGGTTCGGCAGCACCATCCGCACCCAGTCGATCGATGGCTCGGCGTCCATCATCTCCCTGCCCATGATCCAGATGGAGGCCTGCACGGACGGGCTGAAGTGCTCGGCCAGCGAGCTCATCAGGGTGGATCGCGTGCGTTCCCACGCGTCGTCGAAGTCGAACGAGCCGCTGGCCGCCAGGTCCGGGTCGTAACCCCAGGTCGCCCGGACCTTCGTGGCCATCAGTCGATCATCGACCTCGAGCAGGGTCGTGTACTGATCTCGATCGAAGCCCGAGAACCCCGACCGGGTGGTCTTCATCACGGCCATGTCGTCGAGGCCGGCCTCGACCTCGATCGATCCCGCGCGATCCACGGCCACGCGCGCGAGACGGGTCAGTTCGCCCGTCCGGACGAACGCGTCAGGCGCGTCGCGGCCATCCACCTGGACCCGCGCCCAGGAGTGCTCCGAGATGTCCACGATCGCCCGCGCACACACTTCGTAGCTGGCGAAGTGCCGCGCGATCTCCAGTCCGAATCCCTCCGGCGAGCCCGTCAACCGATCTCGTGCGAAGGCATAGACCGTGTTCTTCATCGTGTCCGTGGCGATGACGCCCGCGTTGTCGCCGTGCGTGTGCACCGCGTCGAACTCGCCTTCGAGTGCGACGGCGACGGTCAGGTCACGGAGGTCGTGCTGCTCGGGTCCGCGGCGGACGGTGACGACGCGGATGCGCGACTTGCCGTAGCGATTGTCGCCCAGCTCGTATGCGCTGCCCTCCCGTGTCACTGGGACACAGTACTGGACTTGCGGTGCCGATCGATCGCGATGTCGACGACCGCATGGAGCGCCCGCCGGAGCTCCGATTCGCGCTCACGACCGAGGGCGGCTGCCATCTCGGGGATCAGCTCTGCTCGAGGCCGGCCCGCGACGAACACGCAACAGCGGAAGCCGAAGATCGCCTCGTACTGCGCGTTAAGGTCGTCCAGCTGGGCGGCGATCCGGCCGCGCTCGCGCTCGCGCTCGAGGGCGAGATTCGCCACCTCCTCCCGGTCGTAGCCCTGCTCGACGAAGGACAGGGCCGAGACCGAGCCGGGCGGGGCGCCGAGCCGCGGGTGCGCATCGACGAGCTGGACCTGCTCGGCCTCGGGCATCGCCTGTGCGATCCGCCGAGCCGCCTGGAACAGGGCGGCCCAGGAACCGAACGGCCGGGCCCCTGCGAGGCGCGCGAGGAAGGCGGGCGCGCCCTCGAAGAGCGGGCTGACCGCAGCGTTGAAGGCCTCCGGCGCCGCCCGGTCCAGGGCTTCGATGTCGCTTGCGTCAGGTTGCGGAGGCGTCCGCCCGGTCACCAGCCGCCGGCGTCCCGGAGCAGGCGATGGAGGATCCGCGCGGAGACCATCCGTCGGTAGTCGGCGGTGGAGCGGACGTCGTCGATCGGCTTGAGCTCGCCGGCGAGCGTCTCGGCGGCGCGATCCGCCACCTCCGGGGTCGGGTGGGTGCCCTCGAGGACGGCCTCCGTGGCGCGGGCGCGGACCGGCGTCGCCGCGACCGAGCCGAGGGCCACGCGGACGTCGGACCAGCCGGACGCGCCACCGCGCCAGCCCAGGGCGATGACCACCTTGGAGATCGACTGCGCCCGCCGCGTGCCCACCTTCCGGAACCGCAGCTCGCGTCCACCCCCGAGCGGGAAGCGAACCTGGAGGATCAGCTCGTCCGGCGCGAGCGCCGTCTTGCGGTACTCGGGGAAGAACTCGTTGGCGGAGATCTCGCGCTCGCCGCGCTGCCCGCCGACGAGGATCACCGCGTCCGCGGCGAGGAGGATCGGCAGCGTGTCACCAGCCGGCGAGGCGTTGGCGATGTTCCCGCCCAGCGTGCCCCGGTTCTGGATCTGCGCCGCGCCGATCGTGGCTGCGGCCTCCACGAGCGCCGGAAGGTGCTCGCGGCACAGCGCCGAGCGCCGGATCTCCGTGTACGTCGTTCGCGCGCCGAGCACCAGGCGGCCGGCTTCCAGCGAGATGCCGCGCAGCTCATCGATGCGCGAGAGGTCAAGCATCCGCTCCGGGATGGCCCCGAGCTCGCCGGTGATCGCGACCATGATGTCGGTGCCGCCCGCGATCGGGCGCGATGGGCCCGCGGCGAGGTGTCCGTACGCCTCGAACAGGTGGCGCGGTGTGTCGATGGGCGGCTCGGCGGGCACGTCAGCGCTGCTCCGCCGCCATCAATCGAGTGGTGTCGCGACGGCGGCGATCGCGTCGACGATCTTGGTGTAGCCGGTGCACCGGCAGAGGTTGCCGGCGATGGCCTCGCGGATGGGCTCCTCGTCCGGGCCGCCGCCGGCGTCGAGGTAGGCGCGGGCCGCCATTAGCATGCCCGGAGTGCAGATCCCGCACTGTGCGGCGCCGTGCTCCAGGAATGCCTCCTGGAGGCTGTCGAGCGAACCTCGCTCCCGTGCCGCGAGCGAGAGCCCCTCCACCGTGCGCACGATGCGCCCCTCCACCTGGCACACGGGCACCAGGCAGGCATCGACGACCTGGCCGTCCAGCAGCACGGAGCACGCGCCGCACTCCCCCTCCCCGCAGCCCTCCTTCGTGCCGGTGAGCCCCAGGTCCTCGCGCAGGACGTCCAGCAGGCGGCGCATGCCCGGCGCCTCGACCTCCGCGGGGGCGCCGTTGACGAGGAACCGGTACGCACTCACGCGGCGGGCTTGTCCATGACGCCGCGGAGGCGCGAGCCGGCGCCACCACCGTCCAGCCCGTGCATGGCCGCGAGGATCCGCTCCGGCGTCGCCGGCAGGTCGTGGATCCAGACGCCGGTCGCGTCGTGGATCGCGGCGACGACGGCGGGCGCCGCCACGTCCATCGGCAGCTCGCCGACGCCCTTCGCGCCGTGTGGCGCGCCGCTGTACGGGGCCTCGACCAGGATCGTCCGGATGTGCGGCGCGTCCATCGCTGTCGGGATCAGGTACGTGGCCAGGCGGTCGTTAAGGTACTTGCCGTCGCGCAGCTTCATCTCCTCCATGGTGGCGTAGCCGACAGCCTGGAGCGTCCCGCCCTCCACCTGGCCTTCGCACAGGATCGGGTGGATCACCTTGCCCACGTCGTCGACGGCGATGACGTCCAGCACGCGAACCTCGCACGTGTCCAGATCGACCTCCACCGTCGCGACCGCCGACGCCCAGCCGAAGGCCGGGTAGGCATCGCCGAGGTAGGTCGAGTCGTCGAACGTGACGCCGGGATATGGCTCGAACTTCTGGTCGATGCGCGTCGCGCCGTTCGCCCTCGCGTCATCCCGGAAGGACTCGTGGAAGGGCGCGCCCGCGTTGCGCTCCTCCACCGCTGCCTTGAGCTTGCGCGCGGCCAGGATCACCAAGCCGCCGACGACCATGACCGTGCGGCTGGCGACCGTCGGGCCGGAATCGAGGACCTCGGCGGTGTCCTGGGGCGCGTATTCCACCCAGTCGACCGGCACGCCCAGCTCGTTGGCGACCATCAGCGGAAAGACGGTCTTGGTGCCCTGGCCCATCTCCGTGCCCGCGGTCAGGACGCGCAGTCGCCCGTCCGCGGTCAGCTCGACCGAGGCGACGGAGGCGAGATACACCTCTCCCGAGCCGGTGAACCCGGCGCCGTGCCACGCCAGCGCGAGCCCGATGCCGGTCGCCGTGCGGTGATCGCCGGCGCGCAGCGATCCGCTTGGGATGGTCCCCGACCCGAGCCGCTCGCTGCGCTCGCCGGACGTCCGCTCGCGGACTCGCTCGAAGTTCGCCGCCGCGACGCCCTGCTCGAGGACCTCCTCACCGGCGACGCTTTCCCGGAGCACCTGGCCGGTCGGCGTCGTGTCCTTGAGCTTGTAGACGTTCCGCCGCCGGAGCTCCGCAGGGCTGATCCCCAGCCGCTCGGCGACGCGGTTCATCTGCATCTCCGCCGCGAACTCGGTCTGCGGCGCGCCGAAGCCGCGGAACGCGCCGTTGGGTGGCGTGTTGGTCCTGGTGGCCTTGCCCCGCAGCCGCACGTTCGGGCAGCGGTACGGCCCGCCGGCGTGGAGCAGGCCGCGGGAGAGCACGACCGGGGTGAGCGTGCAGTACGCCCCGCCGTCCATGATCACCTCGATGTCCTGGGCGACGAGGACGCCGTCCTTCGTGACCCCGGTTCGGTGGCGAACGATCGCCGGATGGCGCTTCGTCGTCGCCTCGATGTCCTCGTGGCGCTCGTAGATCATCCGGACGGCGCGCCTGGCCTTCAGCGCGAGAACCGAGGCGTGGAGCGCGAGCACGGACGGGAACTCCTCCTTGCCTCCGAACCCGCCGCCGGTCTCCTCCTGGATGACCCGAGCCTGGACCGAGTCCATGCCCAGGGCGCGCTTGAGCGCCTTGTGCACGTAGTACGGGCACTGCATGGAGCCGTGGATGACGATGCCGCCGTCCCCGCCGGGCACGGCGATCATCGCGTTGTTCTCGATGTACAGCTGCTCCTGATGGCCGACGCGATACTCGCCTTCCAGGATCAGGTCCGCGCCTGCGAAGCCCAGGTCGAGATCGCCCCGCTTGACCTCGTACTCGGCGAACACGTGCTCCGACCGCTCGGGATCGAGGACCGGCTCCAGTGGCTCCGTGACGAGCTTGATCCGGCCCTTCAGGAGCCGCAGCGTCTCGCGATCCGCTGCCGCCAGCAGCACCACGGGCTCGGCGTGGTGCCGGATCTCGCCCCCAACGGGCACGAGCAGCGGCTGGTCGTCCTTGATCATGCTTACGATGTTCTCGCCGGGGATGTCGTCGGCCGTGGCGATGATGACCCTCGACCAGTCGACATCCGGGTCCAGCTCGATCGCGAGCAGCTTGGCGCGGGCCTCGGTGGAGCGGATGGTGATTCCGTACCAGGCGCCGGGGAAGACGAGGTCGTCCGTGTACTTCGCGGCGCCGGTGAGCTTCGCGGGGCCCTCGCGTCGAAGCGGGAAGCCGGAGGCGCGGCCCGGCACTCTCTGGCCCGGGTCGACGACCAGCGCGCGCTCAGCGATCTCAACACCGGGTGTCAGGGTGCGGGTCGGCATCCTTCCGTCGAGACTCCTGCTCGGTCCGTGGTGGTTTGCCGGAGCCTAGCATCCGGCTCCGGTGCCATCGGCTCCATCTCGGGAGGCCTGGGTCAGGCGCTCATCAGAGGCCCGCCGAGTCGAGTCGTTGGGTCGAGTCAGTCGCGCCCGCGCCGGAGCGCTCGCCCGGGTGTAGCTCCAGTGTGGGCGCCGTCCTCGATGACGACAGTCCCGTTCACGATCACCTGCTCGATCCCTTCCGGGTAGCGGCGCGGCTCCTCCAACGTCGCGTTCGAGCGCACGGTGGCGGGGTCGAACACCACGAGGTCCGCCACGAGGCCATCCGCGACCCGGCCGCGGTCCTTGAGCCCGAGCCGCGCGGCGGGCATCGACGTCATCTTCGCGACGGCCGCCTCCAGCGAGATGAGGGCCTCGTCGCGCACGAACTGGCCGAGGATGCGCGGGTAGGAGCCGTAGGTCCGCGGGCTGGGCTTCGCGCCGATGAACGTGGAGTCTGTCCCGACCATCGCGACCGGGTGCTGGTAGAAGCCCCGGATGCCGTCGATGTGCGGCCCGGGGGTGACCTGGTTGAGCCGCAGGCCCTCTGCGACGAGCAGGTCGCACATCACGTCGACGAGGTCACCGCCGAGCTCCTTGCCGACCTCGCCCAGCGTCCGCCCTTCGAAGCGCAGGTTCTCCGGGCGCGCGAAGTAGCCGAGCCGGATGTCCGCGATGCCGCCGGCGCCGGCATACAGCACGCCGCGCTCCTTGAGCTCGCCTCGGATCCGCTCGCGGATGGCGGGGTCGGCCAGGCGCTCCTTCGTGGGGCCCGGACCGCCAGCCTGCACCCACGGCGGCACCGTTATCAGCAGCCGCGTGCTCGCCCACTCGTAGGGATACGCGTCGAAGGTGACGTCAATGCCCTCGGCGCGCGCGTCATCGACCAGCTCGAGCATCTGCTCCGGGGTCCCGGGGAACGTGGCCCGGTGGTAGAAATGGGTGATATGGGCCGGCGCGCTCCCGCGGCGACCGATGTCGATCGCCTCCCGGAATGGATCCAGGAACCGGTCGCCGAGCGCGTAGCGCACGTGGGAGTGGTAGAAGCCGCCGAGCTTCGCGGCCACGGAGGCGAGATTCGCCAACTCCCCCGTCGAGGCATAGGAGCCCGGCGGGTAGTCGAGGCCGGACGAGATCCCGTACGCCCCCTCCTCCATCGCCTCGCGCAGCATGGACGCCATGGACGCCTCGTCCGCGTTGCTCGCCTCGCGCTCTTCCCAGCCGATCGCCCCGAGTCGCAGCGCGGAGTTGCCAACGAGGAACGCGATGTTGACGCTCACCCCGCGATCGAAACGGTCGAGGTAGCTCGAGACCGAGTCCCAGTCGATCGGGATGTCCGGGTGGCCGTCCAGTCCCGCGTTCATCTCGACCAGCTCGGCGAGGTGCCCCGGCGTGTCCAGCGGTGCGTAGGACAGGCCGTCGACGCCGATTACCTCGGTCGTCACGCCCTGGCGAACCTTGGGCTCGTGCCGCGGCTCGGCGAGGATCATCAACCCCGAATGGCTGTGCAGGTCGATGAAGCCGGGGGCGACGACCTTTCCCCGCGCGTCGATCGTCTTGGTGGCGAGCGCGCGAGCGTCGCTGATCGCGTTCCCGTCCCGCAAAACCGTGATGCGCGACGTTCCGCCCGCCCATTCCCGCCGCAGCCCGACCGCGCCCGGGAAGCCGGGCGCTCCAGTGCCGTCGACGATCGTCCCGCCGTCGATCAGCAGCTCGAAGCGGCGATCGTCGCCGCGGCCCGCGGAGCCCATGCGCTCGCTCATCGACGTCATCTTGGCAGGCGCGGCCGCCCTCCGGCGCGTGGCGCGGCGGATGCTAGGATCGCCCGCCGATGCACCTCCCCGACAGGCCGCCGTTCGCGCTGCGTGCCCGCGTCCTGACGCCGCTCGCCTCCGGCGGGATCGCGGACATTCGCGATGGGGTGGTCTCGGTGGACGTGGACGGGCGGATCGACTGGGTCGGCGACAGCCTCGAGTGGACGGCCCGTGTACCGGCCGCCGATGCGGACCCGGCGGCGCCACGGGAGTCGCGGAGCGCCCAGCATGCGCCCGTGGAGCCGATCGACCTTGGGCCGCTGGTTCTCCTGCCCGGCATGGTCGACCTGCACGCGCACCTGCCACAGCTGCCGAACGCCGGCCTCGGGGCGGGAATGGACCTGCTCGCGTGGCTGGACCGCTACATCTTTCCGCTGGAGCAGCGGTTCGACGACGCCAACGATGCCGCCCGCCTCGCCCCCGCGGCGTTTCGCGCCTTCGCGGCCGCCGGGACGACCACCGTCCTCGCGTACGGCGCGGTCTACAAGGCCTCCATGGAGGGCGCCTTCCGGGCCGCCGAGGAGCACGGCATCCGAGCCATCCTGGGCAAGGTGATGATGGATCGGATCACGTACGACACGACGATCGATCCGTCGACCATCCTCGAGCGCTCGATCCGCGAGTCGGAGGAGTTGATCGCCGACTGGCACGGCGTCGACGGCGGCCGGCTGGGCTACGCGGTCACGCCGCGCTTCGCGATCTCGTGTACGGCCGAGATGCTGCGCGAGTCAGCCGCGCTGGCGACGCGGGCCGGGGCGTGGTGGCAGACCCACGTCTCCGAGGACCCCGGCGAGATCGCCGAGGTGGGTCGGCTCTTTCCCGAGGCGCGCGACTACGTCGACGTATACGACCGCGCCGGTGGCCTCGGTCCGCAGACGATCCTCGCCCACGCGGTACACCTGTCCGACCGGGAGCTGGCGCGGCTCGTCGAGAGCGACACGCGAGTTGCCCACTGCCCCGCCTCGAACCTGTTCCTGGCGTCAGGGATCATGCCGCTTGCTCGCTACCGCGAGGCAGGGCTCCGCGTCGGGCTCGGGTCGGACGTGGCGGGCGGCCCCGAGGCATCGATGTTCTCCGTCATGCGCATCGGCTTCTACTCGCAGGCAGCGTTGCGGACCGTGGGCGGCGAGACGCGGCCGACCCTCGGCCCGCTCGATTGGCTGCGCCTGGGCACGCTCGACGGCGCGCGGGCGCTGGGCCTGGATGACCGGATCGGGTCGATCGAGGCGGGCAAGGAGGCGGACCTCATCGCCGTCGACCCGCGCCTCACGGCGGCACTTCCCGAGCTGGCCTACGACACCCACCACGTCGAAGCGGAGGAGGTCATGAGCCGGCTCATCTTCCGCTCGCATCCGGACATGGTCCGTGGAGCGTGGGTCCGAGGCCGCCGCCTCGACGGGCCAGCCGCTACGGCCGCTCCGGAGGTCACCTGAGAGCCTTCCAGGCCCGTGCTTCCCGCCACATTCCAGTGGGCATCGCTGACCAAGCCTGATGCTGGTGAGGCCGGAAATCTGGCGGTTTGGAGGCCTCGAGCCCCGGATCGGCGCCTCAAGGCCCGGGATCGAGGCCTCGGGGCCCGGCCAACGCCGAGGCGCCCGGGATCAGTGGCGCAGCCGCGACTACTTGCGCTTGGTGCGGAACTGGTTGAGGTGGGTCGTCCAGTCGGAGCCGCCGGTCGAGTTCGCCGCGGAGCTCCCGTGCCAGCCGCACACGCACGTGATCGTCTGCTCGCGGTGCTTGTACTGGTCGATCACGTGGCGCAGGGGCTCCGGCTCGCCGTTACGCGACGCGGGGCGGGAGAGGGACAGGGGACGACCGTTCAAGGGGGAGCTCCTGGACACGTGAACCGCCTCCGAGGGCGCGGTTCTGGGGCCTGAATTATCGCCGATTCCGCGATTCTTCGCCGGTCGCTGTCGCCGGTCGCTAGATCACGCGCCCGGGATTGAGGATTCCCAGCGGGTCCAGGGCAGCCTTGATCGCGCGCATCGCGGCGACGGCGCCCTCGCCACGCTGGATCGGCAGCCACTCGCGCCGTGCCGATCCGATCCCGTGCTCCGCCGTGACCGTGCCGCCGAGATCCAGCGCCACGCGGAAGATCTCGTCGCGGACGACGTGCGTCAGCCGCTCAGCCTCGGGGTCGTCGCGATCGAAGACGAGGTTCGGGTGGAGGTTGCCGTCGCCGGCGTGGCCGAACGTCGCGCACCGGACGCCGTGCGCTGCCGCGATCCGCTCGATCGCCGCGAGCAGCTCCGGGACGCGCGAGCGCGGGACGCCGACGTCCTCCATCCGCACCGTGCCCTGCATCTCCAGGGCGCGCAGCGCGAGCCGGCGCGCCTGGCGCAGCCAGTCCGCCTCCGTGGCATCCGCGGCGCGCACGACGGAGGTCGCCCCGGCGGCGAGGATCGCCACCTCGGCCTCGGCCAGCTCGCCCGCGGCGGCGGCCCCGGGCGCGTCTGACTCGACCAGCAGCATCGCCGCGGCCTCCCGGTCGAGGCCCAGCCCGTGCGCGTCGTCCACGGCGAGGATGGTCTCGTGGTCCAGGAGCTCCAGCGTCACCGGCACGATGCCAGCTCGGGTCATCGCGGCAACCGCCTCCCCAGCGGCGCCCAGCGAGGCGAAGAAGGCAATCATCGTCGCCCTTGGGCCGGGCAGCGGCCGCAACCGGAGCGTCGCCTCGGTGATGATCCCGAGCGTCCCCTGTGACCCCACGAAGAGGTGCGTCAGCGAGTAGCCAGCCGTGTCCTTGACCGTCTTGCCGCCGGTTCGGATGACGGTCCCGTCGGCGAGAACGACCTCCAGCCCCAGGACCCAGTCGCGCGTCTGGCCGTACTTCACGCAGCACAGGCCACCGGCGTTCGTGCCCAGGTTGCCGCCGATGGAGCACGTCTCGTAGCTCGCCGGGTCCGGCGGGTAGAGCAGGCCCTCCCGCGCGACCACGGCCTTGAGCTCGGCGTTGATGACGCCGGGCTGCGTGACGACGCACAGGTTGTCCCGATCGACATCCAGGATGTGGTTCATTCGGGTCACGGCGATGGTGAGCGCGCCCTCGATGCCGGCCGCGCCACCCGACAGGCCCGTCCCCGCTCCGCGCGGCACGACGGCCACTCGGTGGCGCGAGGCGAGGCGCAGCAGGGTTGCCACCTCGGCGGTGTCCGACGGGAATGCGACCGCGCCCGGCAGCCCGGCGGCGAGGTACGCCGTCTCGTCGAAGCGGTACGCCTCGCGATCCACGACATCGGTCAACAGCCGGAGGCCGGGCACTTCCGCGCGCACGTCGGCCAGGAGCGCATCGATCCCGATGGTGGTCTGCATTCCCCTGATCCTACGCGGCTCTATGCCTCGAGCATGCCGCCGCTCGCGCCCGCCGCAACGCGCCGGTCCGCCCGCAGCGCCTGGGGCATCTGGCGGAAGGCGGCCGGCAGCATCGGGCGCCACGCCCGCCACGTCGAGACCAGCCAGGCCGAGACCACCCGCTCTCGAATGCTCCAGGGCAAGCCGTACCCCTCGCGGACCCGCTCCGGCAACAGCCCGATCGACGGCCAGAACAGCCAGCCGTAGGTGCGGCTCGGGATCCCATCGGCGATCGATGCGACGCGCGTGAACGGCCAGCCCGCGGCGGCGACCGCCGGGCCGAGAGGCGGGTGCAGGATGGCGTCAGCCAGGTCGCGCGCGACGTCGCCGACGTGGATCGGCCCACCCAGCGCCAGCATCTCCTCGAGATAGGAATCGAACGCCGCGAGATCGGCCGGCAGCTTCGACGCCGGGATGCCGAACGCCCGCCCCACGCCCAGCGTCTCCTCGTAGTACCGGGCCCGGTGGGCCCGCGAGAGTGGCTCCAGCCAGGCGTCGTAGGCGGCTATCGTCGAGTCCACCAGGGTCGCGTGGACCCACAGCGCGAGATCGGGATCGAGCGCGCTGTAGCGCGCGCCGTGGCGCCGCCGCGCGGCAGGCTCGGTGACGTCGCCCCGGATGCCCCGATGCAGCTCGTTCAGCCTGCGAATCTCGCCCCGCGCGGCGCCGGCCGTGCCATACACGATGCGCAGGTACGAGCGGAGAGTGCCCGAGAGGCGCGCCCACGGATCCGATCGGAAATCGGAGTGGTCGGCGACGCCCGCGGCGACCAGGGGATGCGCGATCTGGAGGAGCAGCGCCCGCGGTCCGGCCCCGAGGAGGAGCATCGCCTCCCGGTTCAGCCGCCACGCCTCGCTCCCTGGCCCGTAGAACCCGCCCTCATCCAGGGTGGCGCCCGGGTTGCTCAGCGGTCCCCCGGGCGTCTGCCGACGAGCCACCACGCGACCGGGAATGCCGCCGCGCCCAGCGCCAGCTTCAAGAGATCCCCGGCGACGAACGGGAGCAGCCCGTTCTGGAGTGCCCAGGCGAGGTCCTTGCCGGCCGTGACCGCAAGCCAGGGCACGGCGATCACGTAGATGGCGGCATTGGCGATGAGCATCGCGCCGATTGCGCCCACGATGTTGCGATCCCAGCCCAGCTCGGCCAGCCGGCCGACGATCGCCGCAGCGACGACGAACCCGATGAGATAGCCACCGGTGGTGCCCCAGATGACCTCGATGCCCGTCTTGCCCGCCGCAAAGAAGGGCAGGCCGACGACCCCCAGGAGCACGTACAACCCGGCGGCCGCGATGCCGCGCCGGAAACCGAGGGCACCACCCGCCACGAGCACGCCGAACGTTTGGCCGGTGATGGGCACGGGGTTGCCCGGGATCACGATGGAGATCTTGGCGCCCACGGCGATGAGCAGGACGCCTATGAACACGAGCGCCACATGGCGCGCCCGCGTGTGCATCCTGTCGGAGACGCGGATCGGGACGAGGAAGTCGCCGATCGTGAGCCCCCGCTCCTGTGCCGGTAGCCGGTCGATCCGGGGCATGCCGATCGTCATTCGGGGCTCATCCTCCTCGGCCACGCGCACGAGCGAACGGGATCCGAAGCCGATTGCGGGCGCCCGGAGTCTACCAAACGGCGATTGGCGTTCAGGCGCCGACGAACCGCCGCTCAGTCGAAGTGGAGCGCCTCCACGATGGAGACACGCGCCGCAGCTCTGGCCGGGTAGATCGCGGCGAGGGCCGGCAGGACGAGGCCGAGTACGGCCGCGATGCCGATCGGGACCCAGGGCAGCCCGCCTGGTTCACCGAGGCCACCGCCGAGCTGGAGCAGGAGCGCGCCGACCCCCAGGCCGGCAACGGTGCCCACCACGACCCCCACGATGCCCAGGATCGTCGCCTCGACGACGACCATTCGCATGACCTGGCGCCGGCTCATGCCGATCGCCCGCAGGACGCCGATCTCGCGGATGCGCTCCAGGACGCCCATGGTCAGCGTGTTGACGATGCCGAGCGCGGCGATGATGACCGCGACGAAGGCCAGCGCGTCGAACACCCCGAACACTCGGCCGAGCGCGTCCGCCACGGCGCCCTGGATGCGCTCGATCGGGTTGGACTCGAGGGCCAGCGTCTTGGCCGCTGCGCGGAGCTCCGGGCGAGCGGTGGCCTCGGCTCCCGGGACGAAGCGCACGGCGAAGGCGTCGGCGCCGAGGACCCCGAGGGATTCGGTGGCGTCCTTCCAGCCGACCAGGATCGCCTCGCCGCTCGTGCCTGGCATGGAGCGTTCGACGATCGCTGCAACGCGCAAGTCGACCTGGCGGCTGGGCCCGACGGGCAGGCGCATCGTGTCGCCAACGGCCAGATCGAGGCTCTGGGCGAGCCCTTCGGGAAGGATGGCGGCGCCGGTTCCGTCGAGGGCGGTCAGGGCCTCGCTGCGGTCGCCGCTCACGACGGTCAGCCGGCCGTCGGCCAGGAAGTCGGCACCGACGATGGCGGCGGCATCGACGCGCACGCCCCGGAAGGCAAGGTCGAAGGAGGCGATCGGCGTCACGCGGGCCACGCCGGGGACCGCGCCGAGGGTGAGCGCCACCTCTTCATCAAGCCCGACGGGACGGATGGACGTGACCACCTCATCGCCGGGCACGACATCTTCGAGCCACGCAAACGCAGAGGAGCGCGCTGCCTGGGCGGACCAGCCAAGGGCGACGATCATCGCCAGGCCGATCACGAGCGAGCCCAGGGTCAGTGTCGTGCGGTTTCGGTCTCGGGCCAGCGAGCCCCGGGCCAGGCGCTCCTCGACGCGCAGGATCAGCCGTACGGGCAGCCCGACGACACGCGCCAGTGGCTGGAGGATGAACGGGGACACCAGGGTCGCGTACAGAAGCACGATGTACACGGCGAACGCGCGCTCGGCGCCGGTGCTCGCGATCGAGGCCGGCCAGGCGAGCAGCGACATCAGGGCGACGGCAAGGAAGATGAAGGCGATCCAGGTCAGGCGCCAGCGCTGACGATTGGGCAGGTCGAGGCGGGCGCGGAGTGCCTCGATCGGCGAGATCCGCGCGGCCGTCAGGGCCGGTTCGATGGCCGCCAGGATCGTGATCCCGATGCCCATCAGTGCGGACGTGAGCGCGCCGGAGAGGCTCACCGAAGCCACGCTGGCAGCGATGCCCGTGGCCTCGCTCACCGCGCCGGCCATGACCATGGACAGGACCGCGCCCAGGAGGACGCCGATCCCGGCGCCGATGACGCCGAGGATGAGTGCCCCGCTGAACACGAACCGGCTCAACTGGGTCCGCGTCGCGCCGGCCGCGCGCAGCAGGCCGACCTCGCGGGCTCGCTCGCCGACGGTCATGGTCAGCGTGTTGACGATCAGGAAGGCCCCCACGAACAGGACGATCGCGGCGACCAGCGCGGCGGTGCCCTGGAACGTGGCCGAGGAGGCGCGCAGGTTGCGCGCGATGTCGCCGGGGGAGGCGACGACGTAGGGCTCCGCCATTCGCGATTCGAGGTCGCTCGACACCCTGGCGAGCGAGTCGGGCTCGAGGCGCAGGTCGAGGCGGGTCGCGCCGACGAGCCCGAACGTGGAGCGGGCGACGTCGATCGGGACCACGACTGTGCGGCCGGTGCCGGCAATGGGGCCGGGGCCGGGCAGGATGCCGATGACGCGAAGCTCGACCAGGCCATCCATCCCGAACAGCGTCAGCTTGCTGCCGAGCGCGTAGCCGTCCTGCGAGCTCAGCTCCTCGCTGACGAGCGCGACCTGCTCGGCAACGCCATCGAGGGCGTCGCCGGCGACGAGAGGGAGGTCGTGCAGCCGAGCGTAGGACGCCGGATCGATGCCCAGCACGGTGAGCGAGTTCGCGGCCCCGCCGACGGGCGTGCCCAG
>Ga0183260_10002190_pt1 | contig 16222 bp, 17 predicted proteins | sample AntDrymUQ4972206_2_FD_129768 | JGI IMG/M metagenome (GOLD analysis project Ga0183260, IMG submission 129768) | Polar desert sand microbial communities from Dry Valleys, Antarctica - metaG UQ497 (22.06) (version 2) (version 2) | ecosystem: Environmental > Terrestrial > Soil > Desert | place...
CGGTCGAGGGACCCATGCCGCAGACGCGCTTCGTGACGCGCAAGGCGCTGGCGCAAGGGTTGAAGCCGATCGTCGTCGTCAACAAGATCGACCGCCCCGGCGCGCGTCCAGACTGGGTCGTCAATCACATGTTTGATCTGTTCGACAAGCTGGGTGCCGCTGAAGAGCAGCTCGACTTTCCAGTGGTCTACGCATCCGCGCTGCATGGTTATGCGGGGACATCGCCCGATGTGCGCGAAGGCGACATGAAGCCTCTGTTTGATGCAATCCTGGCGCATGTACGTGTACGCGACGACGATCCCGACAAGCCGCTGCAGTTGCAAATCTGTTCGCTCGACTATTCAAGTTACGTCGGCAAGATCGGCATCGGCCGCATTAGCCGAGGGCGTTTGCGCGCCGGACAGGAAGTGCTGGTGATGCATGGCCCGGAGGGCGGACAGAATGCGCCGACCACCAAGGGGCGCATCAATCAGGTGCTGACATTCAAGGGGCTGGAGCGGCAGGTCGTCGAGCAGGCCATTGCCGGCGACATCGTCTTGATCAACGGCCTCGACGATATCGGCATTGGCTGCACATTGACGCCGGTCGATTTTCCAGACGCGTTGCCGCTGCTTAAGGTCGACGAGCCGACGTTGATGATGAACTTTCAAGTCAACACATCGCCGCTCGCAGGACGCGAAGGCAAGTACGTAACCAGCCGGCAATTGCGCGAGCGGCTTCAGCGCGAATTAAAGTCCAATGTTGCGATGCGCATGCGGGAGACCGAAGACGAGCAGATATTTGAAGTCGCGGGGCGCGGCGAGCTTCACCTGACGATCCTGCTCGAAAACATGCGGCGTGAAGGCTACGAGATGGCGGTGGGGCGGCCGCGTGTGCTGTTCAAGGAAGTCGATGGTGAGCGGCTCGAGCCGTTCGAGATGTTGAGTGTCGACGTCGAAGATCAAAACCAGGGCGCGATCATGGAAGAGCTCGGGCGGCGCAAGGGCGATCTGCAAGACATGCAACCCGACGGCAAGGGCAGGGTGCGGCTGGAGTATCGGATCCCGGCGCGTGGCTTGATCGGCTTTCAGGGCGAGTTCATGACGTTGACGCGCGGCACAGGGTTGATGAGTCACGTATTCGATGATTACGGTCCGTTGCGCGCCGGCGAGGTCGGCGAGCGGCGAAATGGGGTGCTGATCAGCCAGGACGACGGCGAGGCGGTTGCCTATGCCCTATGGAAACTGCAGGAGCGTGGGCGCATGTTCGTCAGCCCGGGCGACAAGCTTTACGAAGGGATGATCATCGGCATCAACTCACGGGACAACGACCTGGTCGTAAATCCCGTGCGCGAAAAAAAGCTTACCAACGTGCGGGCCTCGGGCAAGGACGAACACATCGACCTCGTTACGCCGATCGCACTGACCCTTGAGTCCGCCGTCGAGTTCATTGCCGATGATGAGTTGGTGGAAATTACGCCGCAAAGCATTCGACTGCGTAAGCGTTACCTGAAGGAGCACGAACGGAAACGTGCACAACGAGAAACCTAAATCCGGATTAGGTTCGGGTAAACACTGCTGCGCATTTTAGAATCAGGAATATCAATTGCTTGTCCTGTGGCGCAGCATTTTCATTTGAGGATGCTACGAGTCACACCACATCAATAAGGGAGCATGGCCATGAGATTCAAATACACAGCAATCGCTGCGGCGTGTCTGGCGCTTGCGCCGGCCGCGTTCGCGCAGCAAAGCACAGGCAGTCAAACCGGCGGCGCAACTTCACGGGCAAACACGGACGCGAGTATGACGGGGGCTTCGGCGCGCGGCTCGTCAGCATCGATGAGTCCCGAAATGGTCCGCAATATCCAGCAACAGCTGACGGACAAGGGTCAAAACCCCGGGGCGGTCGACGGCAAAATGGGACCGAAAACCCGCGCTGCTTTGCGTAGTTTCAGGCAGGCCCAGGGCATGACCGGTGGCAATGCAACTGACGCGGCCACCTTATCAGCGCTTGGCGTTGACAGCACCGGAACCGCTTCGATGAGCGGCAGCACGATGAGTGGCTCGCGTAGCGGCAGCGCCGGGAACACCGGCACAGGCTCAACCAGCATGAGCGGTAGCGGCCCGGGATCGAGTGGCATGACTGGCGGAACAGGGACCAGTAGTGGAACCACCGGTACCACCACCCCTGGGTCCACGTCGGGCTCCAGCACCCCCGGTTCCGGCACGACCGGCACCACGCCAAGGAGCAGCGCGCCGAGCAGCAATGCGCCCACGAGCGGCACAACCGGCGGCGCAACGCCGGGCCCAAGCGCGGCGCCGGGTACCTCAAGCAATACGACGAACAATCCGACCACCGGTCAGCAGGGAACAAAAGGCGGTTCGGGTAACCCGCCCGCAACCGGCGGTGGTTCGAAGTAAAGCAGTCGTAATTAGCTAAACACCGGCGGCGGGGCGATGCTCCGCCGTCGTCGCTTCAGCCGGTCATTTGCGTGAGATATTGGTTGGCAGCGGATTCAACCAGCGGGCGCCAGAGGCTGTATAGACGCACGTCGCAGTAAAGCGCCGGCCGAGTCTGTCTTCGAGGCGCAGCTGCATGTTCTGGCCATCGCCCGCCGTTTCCGCCTTCGATACTTCATTGACGCGCAGGTCTTCCATTCGGGCCAAAGCGCTGCACTGCTGGTCTGCGGAGCTGCCAGAAAGATTCGCCATCTGCGCGCAGCCGCTTAAAACGCCGACCGCGAGGATTGCGAGTGCGCTCCAGTTTGCTTTTTTCATGTGTCCTCGTAAAGGGAGGCCGCACTTTAAGAAGCGAATCTTTGGGCCGCTAGGCGCATGCGACGAAGCGGTGATCACTCGGCATGAAGCGCAAATAGATATGACGACCTTTACTTCGCGACCGCGCGCGATATCGCGCAAACGTCCGCCACCCGATCATTTTTGGTTCTTGCCGCGTTTTCCGGCAACGCGCATGTTGTCGACCAGGTTGGGATAGGGCCGGCCCGCTTTTTTCGCGGCGCGCTTTGCGGTTGCCTTTTGCGCCGGTGTCAGGTGCTTTGCATTTCCGGTTTTCTTCTTCGGATTGGATCGATTCCAGGGTTCTTTCCTGGCGCCGGCCATTACAGATCAACTTTGGCGTGCTGTTTTTGATCCTCGGCTGGCGTCTCACCCTTCAGATAGGCCTTGGCTGCGCGGTAGACGAACTTCAGCCCCTGGGCGCCGGCGTTGTCCCAGTATTCGCCATCCTGCGCGGTGAATTTGATCAACGAGATGGCTGGATCTGACCTGCCCCGCGGAAACCAGACTTTCCAGTCTTCCTTGTACAAGCGATCTATCAGTGCCCGGTCTTGCACGATCTCCGCGCGTCCTGATACAGATGCGTATTGATTCGAGCTTTGAAAGGTCAGCGTCACGATGGGGTGCGCAGCGATCTCCGCGGCCTTGGGTGAATCGATACCCGTGACGAAATAGGCATCGGCGTCCGGGCGCAGCTCTGCGATAGCCATCGGACGTCCGTGCATATGGCCGTCAGGTGAATGGGTCACCAACATGGCTGTACTGAAATCTTTTAGGAGTTCGTAAAGGTGCTTTTGTTGTTCCATGTCAAACCTTGTGTGAATGATGCGGAAATCGCTTCCGAGCAAATACGGTACCTAGGCGGCGTTGCAGATCTCGACGCGATCAGCGGTATAGTCCTCGGCGTCAGGTGCCCGGCTTTGACAAGTCAAGGCTGGGTGAAACGGGAAGCCGGTGAAGTGGAACACCATTCCGGCACTGCCCCCGCAACGGTAAGTCAGTAAAGTGAATTGCGTGTTTAGCCACTGCGTCCTTGACGCGGGAAGGTGCAATTTACAAGCGTGCGCGTAGCGCATGCGGTGACGAGTCCGGAGACCGGCCTGACAGGAGCATTGCCGTTCTGCGGTAATGCACGGCGCGGTCGCGGTGGGCGATGGTGTGCAGTTGGCGCTCCGCCTCGCTGCATCCCTTTCCCCACCTCGCTCGTAAATACTGACGCGGGTGTGCGATGCAAAACTACTTTGAAGTCAAGTATGAAGCGATCTGGCGAGTCGTTGTCCTCGCTGCATTGGGAAATCTGGGTGCCACTGCAGCGGCACGGGGCGCAACCGGTCAGCTAGAAGGCATTGTCATCAGCGGCAGCCGCGCAGCGGCAACTTGGGCGGATACCGGGTCAACCGTCAGCGTCATTACCGCGTCCGAGCTCGAGCAGCGTCAGATCCGCTTGGTGTCTGACGCTCTGCGCGCGATTCCGGGAATTGCGGTCAGTCGTCAGGGACCGGTCGGGACGGTGACTCAGGTTCGAATTCGCGGCGCCGAGGCCAATCACACCGTTGTCATCATCGATGGCGTAAAGATCAATGACCCGTTTACATCGGAGGTCGACTTCGCCCACCTGTTGTCGGCGCAGATCGAGCGCATCGAAATACTGCGCGGGCCCCAGAGCGTGATTTATGGATCCGAGGCCATCGGCGGTGTGGTCAGCATTTTCACAAAGCGCGGAACTCGTGGTGTTCAGGTTGAAGCGGCTGCCGAAGCCGGGTCCTTCTCGAGCGCCAGCGGCGCAGTTGCAGTGCGCGGAGCCACGGATTCGTTCAGCTACGCGCTTTCCGCCAACGCGTTGAAGACGGATGGAACAAACGTCTCGCGTTTCGGATCGGAAAACGACGGCTATCGCAATCAGACGTTTTACGCGCGGGCCGGGTGGATTCCTTCAAGCTCTTTTGCACTCGATGCATCGCTCCGATATCGTGAAAGCAAAAGCCAGTTCGATCCACAGGATTTTGGATTTCCGCCGGCACCCACGTTCGGCCTGGTCATCGACGGCGATCGTCGCAGCGCCGGCGATCAGCTTGACGCCGCGCTTCGTGGACGGGTGATCACCGGTCCAATCGAGCATCAGATTGCTTTCACCCGAACTCAATCTGACGAAGACACGTTTGCCGACGGAAATTTCGCAGGTGGATTCGCGGGGCAGCGCACGCGCTTCGACTATCAGGGGATGTGGCGTTTTGGCTCACCCATCGTGCCGCAGACACTTACATTTGCGGCAGAGCACGAGAAGCAGCGATTTGAAAGCAGCGGAACCAGCGCTTCGTCCGAGCAGAACCAGGTTCGCGAAAACGACAAGACGGGATTGGCTGCTGAGTACCAGATTCGCCTGCCGTCCCTGACGGCGGTGACGCTGTCCGGGAGGCGCGACCAGCATCAACTGTTCGAAGATGCAACGACGTACCGGATGACATTGGCGCAGCCGGTCGGACAGCGACTGAAGCTGCGCGCGAGCTACGGCTCCGCTATTGCAAACCCGACGTTTTTTGAGTTGTTCGGTTTCATTCCCGGCAGCTTTACGCCTAATCCTGCGCTGACACCGGAGAAATCGCGCGGATTTGACGTTGGCGCCGACTTTGCAATGAGCAACAACGGCCGCCTGTCGCTCACTTATTTCAGCGCGGATCTGCGCGACGAGATTGCAACTACGTTTGACACGGCAACGTTTCGCTCAAGCGTCGCCAATCTGACGGGCCGAAGCAAGCGGCGCGGGTTCGAGGTCGAGGCGCAGTATCCGGCCAGCGATCAGCTTGCCGTATGGGCCACATACACCTACCTGCGTTCAACGCAGCCCGACAAGCAATTGGAAGTGCGCCGTCCGCGCCATGCAGCATCGGCCGCGCTGACGTATACGCTTTCTACTACGCCTGCTGTGCTGACTCTGGCGGTGGATTACAACGGACGCCAGCAGGATCTTGAATTCACAACCTTCGGTGCCGAACGCGTGACGTTGCGCGACTACACGTTGGTACGGTTTGCGGGCAGTTATGCGTTGAGTCGTTATTGGAGCATCACTGCACGGGTCGAGAATCTGCTCGACCAGAACTACGAAGAGATCTTTTCGTATCGACCGAGCGGCCGGGCTTATTACGCTGGCTTGCACGCCAGTTTCTAAAATGCCGCCGCACGTGCTGGCGGCGTCGATACTGATGCTTGCGCTGGCCCCCGCAAACGCGGCGCCGCCGCAGCGCGTTGTCTCGCTGAACTTGTGCGCCGACGAGCTCGTAATACGTCTTGGTCAGCCCGGCACTGTCAAATCAGTCACCTGGCTTGCGCGGGACGCGGCCTTGTCGAATGTGGCCGATATCGCACATAAATATTCCGTCAATCGCGGGCTGGCCGAAGATGTTGTGCCGCTTGGCCCCGACCTCGTCATTGCGGGGGCGTACACCGCGCGCACTGCGGTTTCGCTGTTGCGTCGGCTTAAGATCCCTGTGCTCGAGCTCGATGTCCCTCGCAGTGTCGACGACGCTCTGGCCCAGATCAAGACGGTAGCGGCGGCGCTTGGCGCAGAGGGGCGTGGCGCGGAGCTGGTGGAAGACATTGTCAGCGGTCTTTCTGCATTGCCCGTTCATCCGGCGCGCAGCCCGCAACCCGTTGCCGCTGTGTATCAACCCAACGGCTTGACAATCGGAAGCGGTTCGCTAGTCGATGATTTGTTGCGCCGGGCGGGCTTGCGCAATCTTGCGGTTGAACGGCGCATCGACAACTACGGTGCACTTCCGCTTGAACTGTTGTTGTTCGCACGGCCCGATTTACTCATCGTCAACAGTGCTGATCACAGTGGTCCGGCGCTGGCGTACGAGGTGTTGCAACACCCGGTGCTGGGGCGGCGTTATCACGGGGCCCGCGTGGTCAGCGTGCCGTCGGCGTGGTGGAGCTGCCCGGGCCCGCGTCTGGTCGACGCCGTGCGACTGTTGCAGCAGGCCGCACAGCGGCTGCCGGCGACCGATGTGAGGCCCTGATCAAATGCATGCAAGGGTGCGCCTGCCGTTGACAAGCGCCGGGCACGTGATGCGATCTGCCAGCGGGCCGGGTGCGCTGATCGGCGGGCTTTTGTTCGTCATGATGGTGCTTGCTATCGGCTCGCTCGGTGTCGGTGTTGCTTCGTTGGACGTTGCGCAAACCGTTGCGCACTGGTGGCGCGGGGAAGCGACCATCGCAACACTGGTGTTGATGGAACTGCGCGTACCCCGCACACTCCTCGCGATGCTTGTCGGCGGCAGCCTTGGCCTGGCTGGCGCAGCGCTGCAAGGCCTGCTGCGCAACCCGCTCGCCGAACCCGGCATCATCGGTGTGTCGTCATGCGCTGCGTTCGGCGCCGTCATCGCGTTCTACAGTGGCGCCTCAGTGGTAGCTCCGCTGGCGCTGCCACTGGCGGGCATCGCGGGCGCCATGCTCGCAGTGGTCTTGCTTTACGCCCTCGCAGGCCGCGAGGCCAGCACGTTGACACTGATTCTTGCCGGCGTCGCGATCAACGGGTTTGCGGCCGCCGCAACCGCGCTCGCTCTAAACTTATCGCCCAATCCATTTGCTGTGACCGAGATTGTTTTCTGGATGATGGGGTCGCTCGCGGACCGCAGTACCGCGCACCTGCAGCTTGCCGCACCGCTGATGCTGATCGGCTGCGCCTTGCTGCTGACCAGTGGGCGCATGCTCGATGCTTTGACGCTCGGTGAAGACACCGCCGCAAGCCTGGGTGTCCGCGTTGGCAGGCAACGACTGCTGCTGGTGTTGGGCACGGCACTGGCGGTCGGTAGCGGTGTGGCCGTCACCGGCGCGGTCGGCTTTGTAGGACTGGTCGCGCCGCATCTAATGCGGCCCTGGGTGGGTCATCGACCGAGCCAACTATTAATTGTCAGCGCGCTGGCTGGCGCGGTACTCGTGCTGGCCGCGGACATTGCGATCCGCTTGATCACGATTGGCCCTGAACTGAAGCTCGGCGTCGTCACGGCCTTGCTCGGCGCGCCGTTTTTTCTCGTGCTTGTGATGCGACTTCGGCGCCAGACAATCTGATGCGCATCAGTGCCGACGCCATCACTGTCGTTGCTGGCACGGCAACATTGTTAAATGACGTGACGGTGGCCGCAGAGCGTGGTCAGTTGCTCGGTATCGTGGGCCCTAACGGTGCAGGTAAATCAACGCTGCTACGGGTGCTGGCCGGACTGCGAAACTGCGCGCGCGGCGATACATGGTACGACGGGCGCCCGCGTAGCAGCTTCGCTCCTCAGCAATTTGCACGAGCGCTGTCTTATCTCGCGCAACGTGGCCCCATCGCCTGGCCTCTTACTGTCGAAAGGCTGGTCGCGCTCGGGCGGCTCCCATACGCTCCAACATGGGGAGTGCAGGACACGCAGGGTGATGCGCAGATTAGCGACGCATTGCACGACACCGATACCTCGCATCTGCGCGAACGCGTCGTTGACACACTGTCTGGCGGCGAGCTTGCGCGCGTTCTGCTGGCGCGTGCGTTGGCGGTCGGAGGTAGCGCGCTGCTCGCGGACGAGCCCGTTGCGGCCCTTGACCCCTACCATCAGCTACAGGTGATGGAAATTCTCCGGGCGCGTGCGGACGCCGGTCACACTGTGGTCGTGGTTCTTCATGAAATTACATTGGCGGCGCGTTTTTGTGACCGCCTGATACTGCTCGACGCTGGACGAGTTGCCGCGACCGGTTTGCCAATGGACGTTTTAACTGACCAGAATCTGCATGCCACGTACCGCGTCACTGCATTGCGCGGCGAGCACGACGGTGCCTCGTACTTATTGCCCTGGCGAACCGACTAATAGACCGGTGTTGATATGCAAACGGCCGGTCGCTAGTCAAGACGGTGATCGCTCGCGTGCCTTGTGCGAGGGCGTCCAAAACTTTTCCATGGACAAGTAAGTATACGAAGCCGACCAAGCGATCAACAACAGCCCATTGAGTGCTTCGGTGCCCGCCACGAGCCGCACCGGGCCCGTTGGCGCGATGTCTCCCAAGCCAAGTGAAGTAAACGTTTCTGCAGAGAAATAGAGGCAATCGAGCAGCGTTGTCTCACCGCCGCTTAGCGTGCCCGCGTCCATGTACCGGATCAAGCCAAAGATCGTCATGGTATACAACCCAATCTCTAACGCGTGGGCGAAAAATGCGGCGAAGATAACGACCAAGAGCTTCGTGCGGGCCGGAATCTTCAACCGCGGAAGCGCCATGTGCACGCCGCGCAGAATTTCGTAATGAATCAGCGTCGTCAGCGCAATCAGAAGCACGCAACAGGAAATGACGATCAGCATCAGGGCAGGCTAACGCGTCATCTTCCCGATAACAAGGGAAGTTTGACGCCGTCGCACTGCTGATAGTCTGTGACTGTGCCTCCTGATCTTGAAACTCGATGGCGCTTTTGCGTCGCTCCAATGATGGATTGGACGGATCGCCACTGCCGCTATTTTCATCGGCAACTGACGCGGCATGCGCGGCTGTACACCGAGATGCTGACGACGGGCACGTTGCTGCATGGCGACGCCGCCCGACACCTTGAATTCGATGCCGCCGAGCATCCCGTGGCATTGCAGCTGGGCGGCAGCGAGCCGGGTGAGCTGGCGCATGCGGCAGCACTGGGTGCGCGATACGGCTATGACGAGATCAATCTAAATTGCGGATGCCCGTCGGAGCGGGTGCAGCGGGGCGCGTTCGGGGCGTGCCTGATGGCCGAGGCTCCACTGGTTGCAGATTGCATTCGTGCGATGCAGGATGTCGTAACCGTTCCAATTACAGTCAAACACCGCATTGGAGTCGACCGGCGCGAGGACTATGGCTTCGTGCGCGACTTCGTCGGTGCGTTGCACGCGGTTGGCTGCCGCGTCTTCATCGTGCACGCCCGCAGCGCATGGCTGAAAGGGTTGAGTCCCAAGGAGAACCGCGAGGTTCCGCCGCTGAACTATTCGTGCGTGCACAGGCTGAGCCAAGATTTCCCGGCGGCGATGTTTGTGCTGAATGGCGGCGTCAACACGATCGACGCGGCGCTGGATCAGCTGGTGGTGCTCGACGGTGTAATGCTCGGCCGCGCCGCGTATCACGATCCGTTTCTGCTGGCTCGCGTCGATCAAAGGGTGTTCGGAGAATCTGCCACCACGACGTCGCGCGAGGTCATAGTGCTCCGCATGACTGAGTATCTGCGCCAGCAGATAAAGTATGGAGTCGCACCGCGGCACGTCGTGCGCCATATGCTTGGATTGTTCCAGGGCATGCGCGGCGCTCGCCAATGGCGCCGCACGTTAAGCAATGCGGACGTCTTGCAGCGCTACGGTGCCGATGTACTCATGTTTGCGCTCGAAGCAATCCAGGAGCGAGCCAGCACCTGGCCAGAGGCCGCCTGAAGTCGGCCTCTAGATCCGCCAGCGGCAAGCCTACGTCGGGCAGAACTTCGGTAACTCGGCGTCGCGCTTGCTTACTTCCTGGCTCGCCTTCTGCATCTGTTCGACCGTCGCAGCTTTCGTGTCAAGCGCGTTGCGTGCCTGAACCGCGCGTGCCAGGTCGCGTCGGGCACGCTCGCAGCGATCCGCGACTTTAACTTCGGATTTCTCGCGCTTGTCGGCAGCGCGCTTTTCTTCAGCAGCCTTTTGTTCGCGCTCTTTGTCGGTCTGTTTTACTTCGGCTGCATCTTTTTTGGCGCGATCCTTTGCTGCCTTTTGGTCGGGCACCGCCACCGGTGGCGAAGTGTTGACCTTGCGCACCGGCGAAGTCCCTGCGGGGCACTCACGATTCGAATACGTCACCGTACCGTCTTTGCTTTCGCAGCGGGACACCTGGATCTGTTGGCCCATGGCACCGGATGCGAGCAGCGTTGTCGAGAAGGCAAAAAGCAGGCATGCGCGAGCAGCGTTCATCGGCAATCCTTTTGTGATAGATAAAACGCCGTTGGCAGCACGCGTATCAGCCGCAGACGCGGCGATATTCGGCTGCGAGTTCATTGATCCGCGCGTCGGCTTCTTCCACGTCTTCGGTCGAGTAATACGGTCTCGTGGTGAGCACGTTACGCAACTGACGTGACGAATCGAGCGACGCTTGCAGATAGCCACAATCGGCAGCCTTCTGCACGTCGCTGCTGGAAGGTGCGCGCTGCGCTTTGTCCTGCACAACGGGCTTCTGCTGCGTTTTCACCGCGTCCTTGTCTCTTTGCAGTTGTGCCTTTGTCTCGGCACGACCTTGAGCCGATGGCGGTGGGGCGGGAGACAACGCCTTGACGGCGCGCGTGCCCGCCGGGCACTCGGCATTGGCGTAGGTAGTTCGCTGTCCGGCGCCCTCGCAACGTTGAATTGTTTGCGCGACAGCCGAGGTTGTCTGCAGCAGTCCGACAATACAAATCAATAACGCGATCTTCATCGCGCACGAGTCTATCGAATACCGTGGGAATCGTGCAGCTCGTGCAAATGATCGCTACGGCGCGCCCAGGGCACTGCGAACAGCATCAGCGGCCGCCTTGTTGAATCGATATTGATAGTCATAAATCTTTGCGCCGGCCTGATAAAGCTTGCCGGGCCGAACGCCGGGCGTGCCTTTGCTGGGTTCAATGAATGCGATCTTGGCTGATTCGCGTTCGACGTTGGTAACGCCGGTGTCGAGCGGGTCGACATTCGCCGGGAATGAAAGCACCACCGCGCGCGTGCCGGAAATCGTGCGTTCTTCCCACTCGCCTTCATCCAGCGCTTTCGCGCCGTCGCGATCGCAGAACAGCGTGCCCGTTTTCGCCGCATACAAATCGACCGCCCCTTTTTTGGTTGCGCCGGGTTTGAACAGCATGGCGTACGGCTTGGCACCCTTGCGGTCTTCGTAGGCGAGGCAGTACGGGATCTCTTTGGAGAAATTGCCGACAAATTGCCCCGTGTTGCTCGCTCCAGTGAACGATTCGCGAGCCGGCAACATCAGCACATCGTCGATGAAACGGGCGGTCACCAGGTAAGCGACCGAGTCCTTGGGAAACACCGCACTGCCCACTTTGGCGGCTTCCTGCTTCAAATAGTTGTCGGGCGTACGCAGGAACGGTTGAATATGCAGGCCAGTAACGTCGAATGGCTGCAGCGTCACGGCAACGCGCAGCGGGTGCTGGCCGGAGAAGATCAAATAAATGGTGCCGTCCGGAGCGGGAATCGCAAAGTTCGGACGCCCGACGGGCCGACGCTCGCCGTTGAGAACAAAATTACCGGCGTCGATGTTGCTGTGCACGGCGCCCGTCTTTGCATCGTTCGTCGTTTCGGTCAACGCGTAGCGGTCTTCCGCTCCGGGTTTGTCGCTTGCGCGCAGGTTAGCGACACGCAGGCCGTTGATCAGGTAGATGCCGTCACCCCGCAAGGCGTCGATGCCAAGGTTTGGAAGCGGCTTGACGCCCTGCACCGGACGTGGCTGCTTAAGCGGGCCGTAGGTCTGTAATTCGGTTGAAAGCTCGGTCGCTGCTAACCCGTTCGACAGAGTAAGGGCGCCGATAACGGCTGCGAGCCTGAGATTGAAGTGCATGCATTCTCCTGAGACCGATCTGAACCGGGAGGCATCGTAGCGAACCTGCCGCCCCTCGATGATCCGAAAAACGTCCTAATTTCCAGCGTGAAGCTGGGACTCAAGTTGCAACGCCGGCACCGGATATTCGGCCTGCCGCGACTATCCATCGCTTTGCCTACAGGACTTTGCCCGGATTCATCATATTGAGCGGATCGAAGGCCTGCTTGATGGCACGCATCAGATTCATTTCTATCGGCGATTTGTAGCGCGCATTTTCATCGCGTTTAAGTTGCCCGATGCCGTGTTCTGCCGAAATGGAACCTTGAAAACGCACGACCTGGTCGTGCACGCAGCGGTAGATCGCCGGCTGCATCGCAAAAAATTCTTCATCGGAAAGGCCGACCGGGGACCCTACGTTGTAATGAAGATTGCCGTCACCCAGATGGCCAAAGGTCACCATATCCACGCCTGGAAAGTTGCTCGCAAGCAATGCGTCTGTTTCGTCGATAAAGCTTGGGATGGAAGAGATCGGCACGGATATGTCGTGTTTAATGTGTTTCGCCTCGAGCGTTTGCGCTTCTGAAATCAGCTCGCGCAACTTCCATAACGAAGCGCTTTGCGCCGATGATTGGGCAATCACTGCATCGACGATCAGCCGCTTTTCAAGCGCGCTTTCCGCCAGCGTCTGCAGTAGTGTCGCAGCATGGTGCTCATCCTCGTGATCACTCAACTGCAGCAGTACATATTGAGAATGCGACGCGCCGAATGGCGAACGCTGATTGGCAAAGTGGCGCGTCACGATACGCAGGCACGTATCGGAGATCAGCTCGAATGCGGTCAGCGTCGCGCCCGCTGCAAATTGGGCGAGCTTCAGTAATTCAACGGCGTTGCCGACGGAGTCGAGCGCAAACATCGCGCTGACCTGCGCACGCGGCAGAGCAAACGTCTTCAGACACGCCGCCGTGATCACTCCGAGTGTTCCTTCCGCACCGATGAAAAGATCGCGCAAGTCGTAGCCAGTGTTGTCCTTGCGCAGCGCACGCAGGCCGTTCCAGACCTCTCCGGTCGGCAATACGACTTCGAGCCCCAGCGTGAGATCGCGCGCGTTGCCGTAACGCAAGACCTGCGTGCCGCCCGCATTGGTGCTCAAATTTCCGCCGATCGTTGCGCTGCCTTCCGCAGCCAGCGATAGCGGAAATAATTGCCCGGCGTCGCGCGCAGCTTGCTGCACGTTAAGCAGCACGCACCCTGCCTCGACGGTTATCGTGCCATTGATCGCATCGACATCGCGCACGCGGTTCATGCGCTTGAGGCACAGCACGATCGCGTCGCCGGACATGCCGGGCGTTGCGCCACCCACCAGGCCGGTATTACCGCCTTGTGGAACGATTGGAGTCTTTCGTTCCGCACACGTTTTTACAACGGCGGCGACCTCGTCGGTAGAGCCTGGCAGCACGACGGCAAGTGCGCGTCCGGTAAAGCGGCGCCGCCAATCGGTCAGATAGGGTGCCGTGTCCTCAGCCGCTGTCAGCACGTACGCTGCGCCGACGATCTGATGCAATTGCGACAGCAACATCTATTAGCGCCGCGCCAGAAGCATTGCAGTGCGGGCAAGACGCGTTCCGAGCGCGATCGCGAGTCGGCGCTCTTCGTCACTCAATCGCGGCGCGATACCGGGCGCCGCGTAATGGCTCGCACCGTATGGTGTGCCCCCGCTCTGGGTTGTGCGCAGGTCCGGCTCCGTATAAGGAATCCCCAACACCAGCATCCCCTGATGCAGCAACGGAAGCATCATCGACAGCAGCGTTGATTCCTGACCGCCATGCATCGAGGTGGTCGACGTAAACACGGCAGCGGGCTTCCCGACCAACGCGCCCGACAGCCATTGTGCCGAAGTCGAATCGATGAAGTGCTTCAGTGGCGCAGCCATGTTGCCGAAGCGCGTCGGCGAACCGAGCGCAAGTCCAACGCAATCCTCAAGATCGCCCAGCTCAACGTACGGAGCACCTTTGTCGGGAACGGTAGGCGCAGCGGAATGCACGATCGCGGACACCGGCGGCACGGTTCGCAGCCGGGCCTGCGCTCCTTCCACATGTTCGATGCCTTGTGCAACGGCCTCGGCCAACAGCCGCGTTGCGCCGCTGCGCGAGTAGTACAGGACGAGGATATCCACTGAATTGATAGTCCGGTGTGGGGTCGCGCCGTGAGCAACGCTCGCTATTATCGCCGCACGATGCGCCTGAATATCAACCCATGGCTGAACCGCTATTCGTGGCTCAAAAGATTTCACGACGTGGCGATATATGCGCAGCGGCGTGCGCACGACGTCAAGATGGCACAGGTTGCCGGCAGTCTGACGTTTACAACGATGCTGACAATCGTGCCGCTGTTTGCCGTCGCCCTCGCATTGTTCACGGCGTCCCCGCTGTTCGTCGAATTTCGTGGCGCGGTCGAAAACGCCGTTTTGAAAGCACTGCCCGGACAGATTTCCGAGACCGTGCTGGGCTACATCAACGAGTTCGCGCTAAAGGCAACGCGCCTGACCGCGGTAGGGCTGATCTTTTTAGCTGTCACCGCAATCGCAATGATGGTGACGTTTGACCGCGTACTGAACGATATCTGGCGGGTTCGAAATCGGCGTCCGTTGACGCAGCGCATTCTGATCTATTGGGCGATCCTGACACTGGGACCTTTGCTGATCGGTGCCAGTTTGACCGCAAGCTCATACCTGTGGTCATTGTCGGGCGATGCAGTCAAGCTACTACCACCGGCGCTGCGCGGAGTGCTCGATTACGCGCCGGTAATCATCAGCGGCTTTGCCTACGCGGCGCTCTACGTGTTCGTTCCGAATCGCTCGGTGGCATGGCGCGATGCGCTGATCGGCGGCTTCATTGCAGCGTCCCTGGCGGAAGTTTTAAAGCAGTCGTTTGGTGATTTTGTATCGCGCGGCACCACCGGGTCCGTGTACGGCGCGTTCGCGGTGCTCCCGCTTTTCCTGATTTGGATTTATCTGTCGTGGTACGTGCTGTTATTCGGCGCTGCAATCACTGCGACCCTGCCCCGGCTGCGCACGACAAGATTTTCCGACGAGATGCGCGCAGGCGACCAGTTCGTGACATCGGTCGCGCTGTTAAAAGCATTGTTGCTTGCCAAGGGAAGCAAGGCGCCCGCACTAAAGCTGGCGGAGCTTGCGCGCCAGATTAAGACCTCGATCGACGAAACAGAACGATTGCTCGAAACACTCGAGCGGCTTGGATATGTGCGCAAGGTAGCGGTGACGCATGTTGGGCGACGTACCGAGCACGAGTGGGTGCTGTTATGCGACGAGAACCAGATGACATTGAAACCTGCCTACGAGCATCTGGTGCTTGATCCCAGCAACACATTGATCAATGGAGACGATCTGGGTCTGCGTGCGATGCGCACGCGTTGGTTTCAGCCCGAGTGGCTCAAAACCCCTTTAGTCAAGGAACTCTCCGATCCGCATGGTGACAAGCCCGTCCCGCAGCGATGACGTCGGAGCGTGACACGGTGCCGTAGCCGAATCAGCGCGAAGTTCAGCAGAACGAGCGGGCGGCAAAGTGCAGCAGGGCTTCGCGCACACCATCCGGACTTTCTGCCATCAAAGCATGGCCGCTGCCTCGCAGGTTTACCACCGTTGCGTCGCTGCAGGCATCGATCAACGGCCGCGCACCGCGGGCAGGTGTCATCGAATCAGATTCGGCAAGAATGAAGAGCACCGGGCAACTCAGCGCGGCCACCGCATCAAGTCCGCGCTGATAATTATTGCATGCGGCGAAGTCCGAATGCAGAACGTTTGAGCCGCTGCGTTGCGCGACGCGCTGCATCAGGCGAAGATTGCCCCAGATGTTGGAAGATCCAGGCCCCGGGCTCGACGGCTTGCGGTTGAATGCGTCTATGGCTGC
>Ga0183260_10002191_pt1 | contig 16220 bp, 16 predicted proteins | sample AntDrymUQ4972206_2_FD_129768 | JGI IMG/M metagenome (GOLD analysis project Ga0183260, IMG submission 129768) | Polar desert sand microbial communities from Dry Valleys, Antarctica - metaG UQ497 (22.06) (version 2) (version 2) | ecosystem: Environmental > Terrestrial > Soil > Desert | place...
CAGGCGCAGAAGAGTCGACGGGAACTCGACTGCTTGACCCGTTTTCCGCCGCTTCTTTCGATCGGCCCCGATCGGTGAGGAGCAATGCACCCCATTTGCAGGTAGTTCTCGGGGTGATCTTCCGTGCGCAAGCGGGGCGGGCAGCAAACGATGGATTTCAAAACCGCCATTTGCGTCTGAGAAGGCAACGCAATACGGCGGTGTTCCAGGGATTTTAGAAGACGGGAGCGACGGGACTCGAACCCGCGACCTCCGGCGTGACAGGCCGGCGTTCTAACCAACTGAACTACGCCCCCGGGGCCGAGCGATTGTAGCGATACCGTTGCGGCAGTGACCCTCGTCGATGTCCTCGCCCTCGCGTTCGTCGCCCTCGCGGCGCTGCTCGGCCTCCGCAAGGGGTTGCTGGGGAGCGCGCTCTCCGCCGCAGGCATCGTGGCGGGAGCCTTCGTGGGCGGGCGGCTCGCGCCGGAGGTGCTCGCCGGGGGCGATGCATCGCCGTACACGCCCGTGGTCGCGCTCGCGGGTGCGGCGGTGGGCGCGCTCGTCCTCGAGACGGCTGGGACGCTGCTCGGCGGTTGGCTCAGGCGCTCCCTCCGGCTGACGCCGCTGCGCACGATCGACTCGGTGGGTGGCCTGATGGCCGGCGCGGCGGCCGGGCTGACGCTCGTGTGGGTGCTCGGCGCGATCGCGCTCCATCTCCCCGGCGAGGCGGGACTGCGCCAGGGCGCGCAGCGCTCGCTCGTCCTCCGCCACTTGACGGCGGCTGTGCCTCCCGACAGCGTGCTGCGGGCGATCGAGCGTGTCGATCCGTTTCCTGCCGTCGCCGGGCCGATCGCACCCGTCGAACGGCCGGATCCCGCCTCCGTCCGGCGCCCGGGCGTGGGTCGCGCCTCCGCCAGCGTCGTGCGAGTGGTCGGTACGGCCTGCGGGCTCGCCGTCTCGGGCAGCGGCTGGGTCGCGTCCCCGCGGCTGGTCGTGACGGCCGCGCACGTCGTTGCCGGTCAGCGCGACACCACCGTCGAGGTCGCGGGCGTGGACGAGCCGCTCGCCGCCCGCGCTGTTGCCTTCGACCCGCGGAACGACCTCGCCGTCATGCGCCTCGACCGCCCCCTGGGCATTCGTCCGCTCCCGCTGGCGAGCTCTGCGCCGGGCGAGCCCGTCGCCATTCTCGGGTACCCGAACGACGGGCCGCTCTCCGCCTCCGCGGGCCGCATCGGCCGGACGACGCTTGTCCTCGCCGACGACGCCTACGGCCGCGGCCCGGTCACGCGCAAGGTGACGAGCCTCCGCGGCCGGGTACGCCACGGCAACTCCGGCGGGCCCGCTGTGAACACTCGCGGCGAGGTCGAGACGACCGTCTTCGCCGCCCGCATCGGCTCGGAAGGCGGCTTCGGGGTTCCCTCGGACGTCGTCCGCAGCGCGCTGGCGCGGGTCGGGCGGATCGTCTCGACGCGCTCCTGCGTCGGCTCGTAGGCTAGGGCCGCGAGCGCAGCACGTCGGGGCCCGTCGGCTGCGGATTGCCGTCGCCGGGCTCCGCGGTCACGCTCAGCACGGGGTACTTGGTCGGGTCTACGGCCGCGGCGAAGGTGACCTGCGAGCGGCCCTGCTCGTCGGGATGGAACGTGCCGGCCGAGATCCGGTTCGGACGCCGAGGCGTGTCTCCGGGGCCGACGAACCAGAGCTCGTAGTACTCGCCCGTCGGGAGGATCGGCAGCTCGTCGCTCCGGAAGGAGATGATCCGTCCGATGCCCGTTTTGACGACGCGCGCGCTCGCCGCGACAGCGACGCCGCCGGGTCGCACGAGCACAGTCTCGAGCTCGGCCGAACCGGGAGTCTCGTCGCCCGCTGCCTGACGGCCGAGCACAAACGCGAGAGCGAGGGCGGCAAGCGCGACGGCGGGCGCGAAACCGAATACGAGCCGGCGCGACAGGAGCGACCGCCGGCGGACGGGATCGGGCTTGCGTGCCGGCTCCTCCTGCCGGGCGGCGCGCTCGACCGCCAGCAGGGTTCGCGCCTCGAGTCCCTGCGGCACCTCCACGGGGGGCGCTGCCCGCGTCAGGAGCTCGACGACCGGGGAGAGCTCGTGCTGGGACAACCGGCATTCCGGACAGCTTGCGAGGTGCTGCTCGAAGGTGGCGCGCTCGCCCGGCTCGAGGCGACCGAGCAGGTATGCCGCGACGTCGGTGTGGGGTGTCATGGCCTCAGCCAAGGAGCCTGCGCTCCTCGAGTGTCGTCCGGAGCGCCCTCAGGGCGTGGTACGTCCGGGTCTTGACGGTGCCGACGGGAAGCTCCAGGCGCTCGGCGATCTGGGTCTGCGTCAGATCCTCCCGGTAGCCGAGGTCGATAACCTCGCGGTGCTTCGACGACAGACCCTCCAGTGCCTCCCGTACCTCGAGGCCGACGATCAGGGTCTCCAGCGGCTCCGCCGGAGAGTCACCTGCGGCCCAGCGCTCCTCTCCGGCCTCGCCCGCCTGGAGCGCCGCGAGCGGCCTGGAGGACGTGCGCCTGCGAAAGTCGATTGCGGCCCGATGGGCAATGGTGTAGATGAAGGAGCGCACTGATCCTCGTTGTGGGTCGAAGCTGCCCGAGCCGCGCCACAGGCGCAGGAACGTCTCCTGCACGAGCTCCTCGGCGCTGCCCCGGTCGCCCAGGAGACGCAGGCCGAGACCGTAGAGCGGGCGCCCGTAGCGGCCGTAGAGCTCGACGAGCGGATCGCCGCGGTCGCCCGCCGCGACGCGGGCGACGAGGTGCGCCTCCTCCAGCTCGACGTGGTTCTGCGTCAAGCTCACAGCACGGCGGCGGGGAGCCGATCCGAAGACCGGCTCCCCCGTTCGCCGTGCCCAGTCGTCAAGTGACGACCGTCGCTCAAGCGCTACTTCCGCTTTGCAACCTTGAACCGGAAGTCTCCGTCGGAGTCCCGCACGCACGAGCTCGCCCGTGCGCGAAGCGCGACGCCGTCGAAGTTCGGGTTGTTGTCGAACACGTTGACCTGCGCGACGCACACGTTGCTCGAGCGCGGCGAGCCGTCGGCGTCGGTCTCGTCGGAGATGCCGGCACCGAAGCTGCCGGTCACGACCGAGTTGAAGACCGTGCCTGTCGAGCGATCCTCGAACTCGATGCCGGAGCCCGGGTCGGGGCGGTTGGCGTCGCTCGGGAAGTTGCCCGTGGCCGGGTTGAGACGGTAGCCCGTTGCGTGCACCTCGCTGTTCGAGATGGCCACGCGCGAGCTGTCGACCGCGTGGATGCCGTAGTTCGTGTTGTTCTCGAATCGGCTCGTGTTGATTGCCACGCGTGAGGTGCCGATGACCTCGATTCCGGTCGTCCAGTTGCGGCTCGTGATATTGCGGATCACGACCTGCCGGTTGCTTGGCATGTTGACGATGATGCCCGGAGCGCCCTGGCGGGGCGTGGTGCCGGGCTCCCCGGCGAGCACTGCGTCGATGTTGGCCTCGACGCCGGGAGCGGCCTGCAGGGTGACGTTGCCCGGGGTCGGAGTGCCGCCGGCGAAGCCGCCGACCGGCTGACCGATCAGGACGATCTCGGGGTAGACGCCCGAGGCCACGATCGTGACGCTGCCGTTCTGATTGGCGCCGCTTCCCGCCGCAGCGCCTGTTCCGGCGCCGAGCGCGGCGTTGATCGTGCCGAAGACGCGATCGGCCTCGTCCGTGTCCTCGGCCGTGCCGACGCGGCCGTCGCCGTCGTAGTCGCCGCACGTGCCGGGCGTGACCGCCGTTCTCGGCGCCGTGCCGGCACCGTTGCAGTTGCCCTCGACGAGCACCGGGTGATTCGCGAATGCGGAGCTCACGCTGATCGCCGCGACCGCGATGGCACCGGCGATGACGCTCAAGGTCAATCCGAAGTGCTTGCGCACCATGTTGTTTCCCCTCTCGGTGGAACGTGGACGTATGGAGACGCGCCGCGAGACCGCCTCTGCCCTCCTCCCCCTCGAGTTGCACAGTGCGGCGCTGCTCTCTCGCGGTGCTCTACGCAGCCGGAGCCCGAACGGTTCACTCGCCGAGCAGATCCAGGATGCCGAGCGGCTGCCGGAAGGGGGCAACCACGTACGCGCCTGCCGCCAGATGCCGCGTCTCGGCGAGCAGCTCCCGTGCGAGCTCGAGCCCGGCTCGCGCAGCGTCCGCGCCCGCCGCACGCAGCCGCTCCTGCACCGGCTCGGGCACGACGATACCCGGCGCCTCGTTGTGCAGCCTCTGCGCCAGCTGGAGGCTTGACAGGGGCCAGATGCCCACGAGGAGTGGGATCGGGGACGAGCCGCCGAGCCGCTCCAGGAAGCGGTGGAGGTAGTCCAGGTCGAAGAGGATCTGCGTCATGGCGAAGCGCGCGCCGGCCTCGAGCTTGCGCTGGAACCGCTCGTGCTCGTGCTCGAGGTCGTCCGCGGAGGGGTTGACGGCCACGCCGAGGTGAAACGAGGTGGGTGCGTCGATCGCCTTGCCGTTGTAGTTCTCGCCCTCGTTCAAGCGGGAGACCAGCTCGCAGAGGCCGATCGCGTCGACCTCGTAGACGCCGCTCGAGCCGGGGTAGTCGCCCACGTCGGGCGGGTCGCCCGTGACAGCGAGCACGTTGCGCACACCCTCGGCGTGCGCCCCGAGCAGCATCGCCTCGAGCCCCATCACCGTCGTGTCGCGCGAGGTGAGGTGAGGGATCGTCTCGATGCCGACGACGCGCTCGACGGCGATCGCGGCCATGAGCGCGTTCATCCGCGCCCGCGCCCGTGCGTTGTCGTTGATGTCGACGATCGGCGCGCGGCCCGATGCCTTCAGCTCGCGGGCGACCTCGATCAGCGCGCGGTTGTTGCCGCCGAGCGGTGGATCGAGCTGCACCGACACGACGAACTCACCCTCGCGCAGCATGCGGGCGAGCTCCGTCTCCTGCGGCTGCTCGTGGTCGGTCGTGGCGAGCGCGCGCTCCCGCACGTCGAGCGGCACCTGCGAGGGGCGGCCATCCTCGATCGCCGAGCGGATCGCAGCAATCTGGGCCGGTGTCGTACCGCAGCAGCCGCCGATCAGCCCCGCCCCGAGCTCACGCGCGTGCGCGGCGAACTCCGAGAAGTACTCGGGCGTCGCGTGCGGGTAGACGACGCGAGCTCCCGACATGCTGGCGAGGCCGATGTTCGGGAGCGCCGCGAGGATTCGTCCCTCGAGCTGCATCTCGGAGAGTGCGTCGAGCGCCGCCTGCGGCCCGGCGCCGTGGTTTGCGCCCACCGCGGCAAGCTCGAGGCCGGCGAGGCGCTCGGCCGCCTCGCGCGCGCCGACTCCACCGAGCGTCTCGCCGTCCTCGTCGAAGGTGAGCAGAGCCACGATCGGGAGGCTCGAGACGCCCCGCACTGCCGCGATCGCCGTCTCGAGCTCATCGAGGTCGAAGAACGTCTCGATCATGAAGAGGTCGGCGCCGCGCCCCGCGAGGAGCGCCGCCTGCTCGGCGAAGAGCTCCGCGCGCACGGCGGCGTTCCGCTCCAGCTCCCCGAGCGGCCCGATCGAGCCTGCAATGAAGACCTCCTGCCCGCAGACGTCGCGCGCCTCGCGCGCCAGCCGCACCGCAATGGTGTTGATGCGCTCGAACTCGTCCTCGAGGAAGTGGGTGGCGAGCTTGGGGCGGCTCGCGCCGAAGGTGTTCGTCTCGATCAGGTCGGCGCCCGCGCGGATGAAGCTGACGTGCAGGGAGACGACGCTCTCGGGTGCGCGCAGGTTCGCCTCCTCGGGGCAGCGCAGGCGCGGCACGGCGCTCGAGATGAGCGAGCCCATGCCGCCGTCGGCCACCAGGGCCGGACCCGCTGCGAGACGCTCGAGGAAGCGGCTGGCCACGGCTCGGACTGTACTGACGGACTCGCGAGTCAAGTGCCGCAGTCAACCCCGTTCGAGTGATGGCAGAACCGACCCTCCGTCGGTCACAGTAAGAGAGTCCACGAGGGGCCCCGATGCGGCGGGGGCCCTTTGGATCTCAAGCCAGGCGCGGCCCCTGCCGAAAGAGGGATTGCTTCTCTCGTCGGGGACTGACGGCAATCGCTCCACTGACAGGAAGCACGGGAGCGGCGAGCTTCGGCTCGCCGCTCTCAACACGTAAGAGCGTGCCTGCCGCCGGGCTAACGCGCGGTGGTCGGCTTCCAGCTGCCTCTGATCTCGGTACACAGGACGCGCAATCTGCGCTTGCGCGTTTCAGCCGCGATGGTGCAACAGGGACGGGGTCAGGTCTCAAGATCGAACAAAGCAACAAGTCAGGTCTCAAAATCGAACTCGTGGAGCACCCGCCCCTCCATGCCGCCGGCGACCGTGACGATCTGGCCCGTGACGTGACCCGAGAGCTCGTCGGAGGCGAGGACTACGATCTGGCGCGCGACGTCCTCGGGCCTCGCCACCTTGCGCAGCGCCATCGTGCGCGAGACGCGCCCGACCACCGACGGGTCGGCGAGCGCCGAGCGCGTCATCGGCGACTCCGTCCAGCCGGGGCACACTGCATTCACGCGCGCACGCGGCGCGACTCGCACGATCTCGTTCTTCATGCTCAGAAGCAGGCCGTGGACGACGGCGGACTTCGCCGCCGCGTAGTCGGCGTGCCCCGCCTCGCCGAAGAGGCCCGCGGTCGAGCCGACGAGGACGAGGCTGCCGTGCCCGTTCCGCTCGACCTCCCGACCGAAGGCGCGCACCGTCAGGAAGGTCGCCGTCAGGTTCGCCGCGAGGGTCTCCTGCCAGCGCGCGAGCGAGAGCTCCCACACGGGCTCATCGGTCTCGGGCCAGACCCCGGCGACGGCGGCGCAGACGTCGATCGAGCCGAGCGCGCGGCGGCTGTCGTCGAAGAGCCGCTCGACCTCGGCCTCGTCGCGCAGGTCGGCGCCGAGCACAGGCGAGTCGTCGCCGAGCTCGCGGCTCAGAGCCTCGGCGCGGTCGCGGCCACGGTGGAAATGGATGGCGACGCACGCTCCCTCGGCCGCGAAGGCACGCGCCGTGGCTGCTCCGATACCGCCCGAGGCGCCGGTGACGAGCACGCCTCTGCCCGAGAGTCCCGTCTCCATCTGCCGTACGCTACTGCCCCGTGCGGGTGCACATCATCAGCGACATGGAGGGCATTGCGGGCATCGTGAAGGGCCAGCAGACCCTGGGCGGCTCGCCGATGTTCGAGGAGGGCCGCAAGCTCTACACGGAGGAGATCAACGCCGCCGTGCGCGGCGCGAGAGCCGGCGGAGCCACCGAGATCGTCGTCATGGACTGCCACGGCGCGGGGGAGGGGTGGATGTTCAACTCACTCGTGCCCGAGCTGCTCGACCCGGACTGCGAGTTCGTCGTCCAGCAGGAGTGGACGGAGTACACCGAGTTCCTGGAGCAGGGCTGCGACGCCGCCCTCTTCGTCGGCATGCACGCCATGGCCGGAACGGCCGATGGGGTGCTCAACCACACGGTCTCCGGGCAGGTGTGGCAGAACCTCTGGTTCAACGGCACCCTCGTCGGCGAAACCGGGATCAACGCCGCCCTCTGCGGAACGTGGGGCTGTCCGGTGCTGCTCGTGACCGGCGACGAGGCGAGCTGCCGGGAGGGCACGGCGCTCCTCGGCGCAGGGCTCACGACCGTCTCGGTCAAGCGTGGCCTCGGAGCGGCGAGCGCCCGCATGATCCCGCCGCAGCGCGCTCGAGTGATGGTCGAGGAGGGCGCGCGCCGCGCACTTGCCGACCTGCGCGCGGTGCCGCCGTACGACCCCAGCCGGCCGTGCGAGATCACCGTCGAGTACAAGAACACGATGGCGCCCGCGGAGCTGCGCAACCGGCCCGGTGTCGAGCTCGTCGAGCCGCGCCGGATCGTCTCGCGGGCCGGCGACTGGTGGTCTGCCTGGAAACAGTTCTTCCTCTAGCGATGATCCGCATCGCCGCGGCCGGCGACGTGCACGCCTCCGAGGCAGCCCGCAGCGAGCTCATGGAGTCGTTCGCCCGCATCGAGCACGAGGCCGATCTCGTCCTACTCGCCGGCGACCTGACGGCGCACGGAGCGGTCGAGGAGGCGCAGGTGCTCGGCGACGCCTGCCGCTCGCTCTCCATTCCGGTCTACGCCGTCCTGGGGAACCACGATGTCCACCTCGGTGACGGCGAGCAGATCGTGGAGCAACTGTCGGAGGCGGGACTGCACCTGCTCCAGCGTGAGCACGCCGTCTGCAGCCTGAAGGGTCTGGAGGTCGGCATCGTGGGGACGAAAGGCTTCGTGGGCGGCTTTCAGGGCTCGACCCTGTCCGACTTCGGGGAGCCCTCGCTGCGGCGCGTGTACGCCGAGACGGGCGAGGAGGTAGCGGCGATCGAGGGTGGGCTCCGGGCGGTCGCGCACTGCCCGCTGCGGATCGTGTTGCTCCACTACGCGCCCGTCGTAGAGACGCTCACGGGCGAGCCGCTCGGCATCCAGACGTTCCTCGGCTCGAGTCGTCTCGCCGCGCCGATCGCCGCGCACCCGCCCCATCTCGTCCTCCACGGGCACGCGCATGCCGGCAGCTTCGAGGGGCGGATCGGGCAGGTTCCGGTTCACAACGTCGCGGTGCACGTGACGGGACGCGACTTCTCCGTCTTCGAGCTCGAGGTCGAGGTCGAGGCGCCCACGTAAGCTGAGACGGTGCCTCCTCACGTCGCCTGGCTCTCGATCGCCCCTGTCAAGGGCCTCGCGCTCGTCCACCCTGACGAGATCGCGCTGGACGAGCACGGCGTGGCCGAGAACCGGCGCTTCTGCCTCGTCGACGAGCAGGGTCGGCGCTACGGCGCGCTACGTGACGGTCACCTTCAGCAGATCCAGGTCGAGTACGACGCGGTGGCCGACCGGCTGGCGCTGCGCTTCCCCGACGGCGCGGTTGCAGAGGGCGATGTCGCCCTCTGCGGGACGATCGCCACCGACCTCTACCACCAGCAGATTCCGCTGCGCCTGCTCGAGGGGCCGTGGAACGAGGCGCTCTCGCAGTTCGCCGGGAGATCACTGCGGCTGGGCCTTGCCGATCGACCGGGCGGCAGCGTCGACCGTGACCGCGGCCCGGTGTCGCTCGTCTCGGACGCCTCGGTGGAGGAGCTCGGGCGGCGATCTGGCCATGACAGGCCGGTGGACGCGCGGCGCTTCCGCATGCTGATCGGCCTCGGCGGCTGCGAGCCGCACGAGGAGGACGGCTGGTGCGGCCATGACGTGCGCGTGGGGGAAGCGGTCGTGCGACCGCTCGAGCCCGTGGCCCGCTGCGCGATCACGACCCAGAGTCCGGAGACCGGCGAGCGCGACTTCGACACGCTGCGGGCGATCAAGGAGTACCGCGGCGTACGTCCCTCGGACGGGAAGAGCCTCGACTTCGGTGTCTTCGGCACCGTGGTGACGCCTGGGCGGGTGCGCGTGGGCGATCCGGTCGAGCCGCTCGACGCGTAGTTCGGTGACGCAGCCGCCGGACCGGCCGCCGACCCGGGCGCGTTTCGTCTCGGCGGACCTCTGCACGGCCTGGGAGCAGCGCGCGGAAGCGTGGGTGGCGTGGGCGCGCAAGCCGGGACACGACAGCTACTGGCGGTTCCATCGCGACCAGTTCTTCGAGCTCCTGCCGCCGCCCGGCCGGCGCACGCTCGACCTGGGCTGCGGAGAGGGCAGACTCTCCCGCGACCTGAAGGTGCTCGGTCACGACATGGTCGGCGTGGATGCGTCCGCGACGATGCTCGCTGCCGCGCACGCCACCGATCCTGGCATTGAGACCCATCTCGCCGACGCAGCAGCGCTGCCCTTTGGTGACGGTGACTTCGATTGCGTGGTCGCGTTCATGTCGCTCCAGGACGTCGAGGAGCTCGAGCCGGCCGTCCAGGAAGCAGCGCGCGTGCTCGCACCGGGCGGACGGCTCTGCCTCGCGATTGTCCATCCGCTTAACTCGGCGGGCCGCTTCAGGGGCGACAGCGCCGAGAGCCCGTTCGTGATCGAGGACTCGTACCTCGACCGCTCCTACTACGCCGACGACCTCGCTCGCGACGGGCTCGAGATGACGTTCGTTAGCGCACACCGGCCGCTACAGGCGTACACGGAGGCGCTTGCCGAGGCCGGGCTGCTGATCGAGCGCCTGCGCGAGCCGGCCCTGCCCGCGAACGCCGTCTCCGTCCCGCGCAGCCTTCGCTGGCAGCGAGTGCCGCTCTTCCTGCAACTCCGCGCGCTCAAGCCGGCTCCAGCTCAGTAGGTCTCGAGCGAGGCCCGCCGCCGGCTCTCGACCTCGAAGAAGCGGAAGAGCCCGAACGCGCCTGCAGCATAGGCGGCGCCGAGCCCAAGCTCCCGCCACACGAGTCCCGACACCTCTCCGAGCGACGCTCCCCGGGCGACCTCGCGCGCCGCCTCGATCCCGTGCGTGACCGGCACGGCGCGCGCGATCGTCTCCATCCAGCCGGGGAGCGCGTCGACCGGGATGTTCACGCCGCAGACGAGCAGCATCAGGAAGTAGACGAGGTTCGAGACGAAGAAGACGTCGCGCGCCCGCAGGCCGATCGAGCCGAGCAGCATCCCGAGCGCCGTGCACGAGGCGACCGTCGCCACGACGACGGTCACGAGCGCCGGCACGTCGGCGAGCGCGAGGCTGAAGTCGAGCAGCGTGAGCCCGACGAGGAAGCCGAAGGCCGAGACGACGAGGCCGTTGACGATCACCGGCAGCGCGCGGCCGAGGAAGAGCGCGAGCCGGTTGGCGGGCGTGGCGAGGAGGGGAGAGAGCGTGCCGAACTGGCGCTCGTTCGCGATCGTCATCGTCATCCCGTAGATCCCCGCCATCGCACTCACCTGCACGGCGTTTCCGACCACGTAGAACGCGTCGCCCTCGCCGCCGTTCTGCCGCCCGAGGAACGTGAAGAAGAGGATCTGGAAGAGCGGGCTGCCGAGCATCGTGGTCACGTACATGACGGGCGTGATCCAGTTGAAGAGCGCCCGGTAGCTGTAGAGGCCGCCGACGAAGAAGACGCGGACGACAGCGGTCACGTCAGCGAGAGGGTCGCGCGCGTGCGAGCAAGGCGCTCGAAGTTCGCCATCGTGAACCAGCCGATCGCCAGGTAGACGGCCGCGAGCACGAGGCACATGCCGATCGCGAGCAGCGGTTCGCCGGTGCCGTGCGCGGCGTCGCGGACCGCGCGCACGCCCCAGGTCGGCGCGAGCACCCATGAGAGCGGCTCGGCCCAGCCCGGCAGGAGCGACACCGGTACGAGCAGGCCGGTCACGAGCCAGACCGGGTACTCGAGCAGGTTCGAGAACGCGCTCGCGCTGCGGTAGAGGACGAACGTCGAGGCCATGACGAGCCCGAGCAGCCCGAGACCGAGCACCGTCGCCGGCAGCGCGAGCAGGAAGAGGAGTGGCTGCTCGAACTCGAGCGGCACCCCGAAGAGCACGCGCCCCCAGAAGAGCGTCGCGACGACCGAGTAGAGGCCGTTCGTCGCCGTCGCGAGCGTCAGCGGCAGCATCGTCAGCAGGAAGCGGGGCGGCGCCGCGACGAGGATCTCGAGCGTCCCCTGCCAGCGCTGCCACTGGATGGCGCCGCCCGAGCCGAACAGGGTCGACGACCACATGCCCATGAGACCGGCGCCGAGGGCGATGTCGAGGAGCGTCCCTTCGCGCGATCCGGTGCGCCACATGAAGAAGGCGATCGAGGCGAAGATCACCGGCTGCAGGACGGAGATCAGCACGAAGAAGATGGACAGGAGCAGGCTCTTCTGATGGAAGAGCCAGCCCACCCAGAAGAGGCGGAGGGCATGGATCACGTTCGCTCCAGCGTGGCCTGCCGGCGGCTCTGCTCCTCGAAGTAGCGCAGGAGCAGGAGGCCGGCGACGAGATAGGCGGCACCGACGGCGAGCTCCATCGCGACGAGCCCGCGCACGCTTGCGAGCGACGCACCTCCCGCGACCTCTCGCGCGGCCTCGATGCCGTGCGTGAGCGGCAGACCCTGGGCCGTCGTGCTGATCCAGCCCGGCAGCTCGTCCAGCGGGACGTTGACGCCGCAGAAGATCAGGAGCAGCCCGAGGATGACGTTGGAGAGGATTGAGGTGTCCCGGATGCGCAGGCCGACCGCGCCGTTCAGGAGTCCGAGGCCGGTGCAGGATACGGCGGTGACGACGATCACGAGCAGGAGCGGCGCCAGCGAGGAGAGGGGCGGGTCGAAGTCGAGCAGCAGGACGCCGCAGGCAAAGCCGAAGGCCGAGACGAAGACACCGTTCGCGACCACGGGGAGCGCGCGACCGAGGAAGAGCGGCAGCCTGGGGGCCGGTGTGGTGAGGATGAACCCGAGCGTCTGCTGGTAGCGCTCGCCGCTGATCGTGTGGCCCATCGCGAACACGCAGGGGAGCGCCGCCGACTGGAGCGAGTTCCCGATCACGTAGAAGCCGTCCGACTCGAGGTTCGCCGCGCGCCCGATGTAGGCGAAGAGCAGGATCTGGAAGACCGGGACGACGAGGAGCGTGGGGATGAAGATCCACGGCGTCAGCCAACCGAAGAGCGCGCGGTAGCTCGTCAGGCCGCCGACGAAGAAGATGCGCAGCGAGGTCACGTGAGCGAGAGGGTCGCGCGGGCGCGCGCCGAGCGGAGCACCGTCTCGAGCACCAGGACGCCCGCGAGCCCGTACCCGAGCCCGAGCGCGAGACACGCCGCCACGTCCGGGAGCACCGAGCCGCCCGTGGCCGACTCCCGCATCGCGTTCATGCCCCACGTCGGCGCGAGCGCCCACGAGATCGGGCGCACCCAGTCGGGCAGGAGGGTAATCGGGACGAGGAGCCCGCAGACGAGCCACACCGGGAACTCGAGTGCGTTGCCGAGCGCCCAGCCTGTGCGGTAGCGGACGCAGGTGACGGCGAGCAGGAAGCCGAGCAAGCCGATCGAGACGATCGTCGCCGGCACGGCGACGAAGAAGAGGAGCGGGTGCTCGATCTGGAGGTCGATCCCGAACAGGAAGCGTCCCCAGAGGAGCGTCGAGACGAGGCAGTAGAGGCCGATCGTCGACATCGCGAGCGTGATCGGGAGCAGGATCAGCGAGAAGTGCACGGGTGTCGCAACGAGCAGCTCGAGCGTGCCGTGCCAGCGCTCGCGCTGCATCGCCGCCCCGGCCGAGGTGCTCGTCACCGACCACATCCCCATCACCGTCGCTCCGAGCGAGGCGATGAAGAGCGCCTGCGCGTCGCCGCTCGTACGGAACATGAAGAAGGCGACGGTGGCGAAGAACAGCGGCCAGGTCACGGCGAGGAAGCCGTTGAACGGATCGCGGGACATGATCTTGAAGTGGTGCGCCCACCCGTAGCCGAGGAGCCTCAGCGACCTCATTCGCTGACGAGCGCCACGTAGGCGTCCTCGAGTGTTGGCGCGCGCGAGGAGACGCGGCCGACGCTCGTGCCGTCGAGCTCCCCGAGCAGGGCCGAGGTGAGCTCGTAGCCGGGCTCCGACTGCACGACGAGGAGCTGCGCCTGGTCGCGATCCTCGACGGAGACTCCGCGCACTCCCTGGAGTCTTCGCACGCGCTCGACGCAGCCCTCGGGCACCCCGTAGACCTCGACCTCGACGACGCTGCCCTCGGTGACGCGATCCTTCAGCTCCTGGGGCGTGCCCTGCGCGACGATCTCGCCCTTCGCGATCACGGCGATGCGGTCGCAGAGCTGGTCTGCCTCGAACATGTAGTGCGTGGTCAGGAGGACGGTCTTGCCGGACTCGATCAGCGTCGAGATCGTCCCCCGCAGCTCGCGTGCGCCGACCGGGTCGACGCCGATCGTCGGCTCGTCGAGGAAGACGACGGGCGGATCGTGCAGCAGCCCGCGCGCGATGTGCAGGCGCTGGCGCATGCCGCGCGAGTAGCCCTCGACCCGCTCCTTCTCCCGGCCCTTCAGCCCCACGAGCTCGAGCAGCTCGTCGATGCGCGGGCGCTGCTCGCGCGGCGGGATCCCGTACAGCTCGGCGAAGTAGCGCAGGTTGTCGAGCCCGGGCAGCCGCTCGTAGAGGCCGCGGTCGCCGCCGAAGACGTAGCCGATTCGCTTGCGCACCTCGCGCGGATCCTCGGCGACGTCGTAGCCGAGCACCCGAGCCCTGCCCGAGGTTGGCAGGAGCAGCGTGATCAGCATCTTGATCGTGGTCGTCTTGCCCGCGCCGTTCGGGCCGAGCAGGCCGAAGAGCTCGCCCTCGGCGACCTCGAAGGTGACTCCGCGGACGGCCTCGACCTCGAGCGAGCGGCGCCGGAAGATCCCCGTCGTCGTGCGGTAGGTCCGCCGCAAGTCGTGAGCCTCGATCACGCCCATGCGACGAGGATACGCAGCCTCGACGGAGCGGGCCAGCGCGAGGGCCGCACAAAAGGCGGGGTCAGGTCTGGAGATCGAGCACCTGAGCCGCGCATGTTCGATTCGGAGACCTGACCCCGGTGTTTGGTGCGGTTGGGCGCAGCGCCGCGGGCGTGGTCGTTCTACTCTTGCGTCTCATGGCTGAAGCGCCTCAGGGCTACATGGTGCGCGAGCAGGATCTGCCGCAGACGCGGGAGTCGGACGACACCGTCTCGACAACGGTCACGATCGATCGCTCGAGCGGCGCCGAGCGACTCGAGCAGCGCGTCTCGCGCTGCGCGCCCGGCCGCTCGCACACGCGGGTCGACGCCGAGCGGCAGGAGGTTCTCTACGTCGCGAGTGGCCGCGGAGCGGTGGAGGTCGAGGGGGAGCGCCACGAGCTCGAGCCCGGCACGGGCGTCTACGTCGCAGCCGGCGAGCGGTACGCGCTCGAGAACCCCGGCCCGGAGGAGCTGCTCGTCGTCTCCGTGCTCGCTCCCGTGGAGGACCCTCCGATCGACGCGACCCGCCGGATCACCGTGCGCTACCGCGACCAGCCAGCGCTGCCGGCGGGCGAGCGCGAGTTCCGCTTCCTCGTCAACGAGGACGCCGGCTGCCCGGACGTGACGCAGTTCGTCGGCGTCATCCCGCCCGGGCGCGCGCCGCTGCACAACCACACCTACGACGAGGTCATCTACATCGTCGAGGGCGAGGGCATCCTCCATCTCGATGACCGGCAGGCCCCGATCGCAGCGGGCTCGTGCATCCACCTGCCGCCGCTCTCGATGCACTGCCTGGAGAACGCTGGGACGGCGCCGATGCGCGTCCTGGGCGTCTTCCACCCCTCGGGAGATCCCGCCTCGCGCGCCTCGAGGGACAACAAGTAGTGGCCACCGCTCGTCTAACCATCCGGCAGGAAACCACCAAGGAGGACACATGCAGGGGAAACGATTCAGGGCGCTGAGCGCGACATTCGCACTCGCGCTGACCGGCGCACTCGCCGTCGTCGCGACGGCGGCTGCCCGGATGGACTCGCAGGCCGCTCCGACGGCCGCCAAGGCATCGCTCGCTCCGAGCTGCCAGCGGCAGGAGATCGGGCTCATGGCGCCCATCACGGGCCCGAACGCGACCATCGGCGTCGAGCAGCGAGCCTGGGCCCGCTACGCCGTGCAGGGCTTCAACACGCAGCAGAGGCGCTTGAACCGGAGGGTTCAGGTCATCCTCAGAGACGGCGACACGCAGCTCGACCCGGCCCGCGCGTCGACGGTTGGCCAGCGCTTCGCCTCGAACAGCAACATCCTCGGCATCGTCGGCCCGGCCGGCAGCCAGGAGGTCATTGCCGTCGATCCGATCTTCACGCGGGTGAACCTCGCCATGATTTCGGGCTCGGCCACGCGCACGACGCTGACGAACGGCTCGGTGCCGACGTTCTTCCGCACCGTCCCCAACGACAGCGTGCAGGGGCCGACGATCGGTCGCTACCTGAAGCAGCGCCTGAACGCCAAGCGCGTCGTGGCGATCGACGACCAGACCGCGTACGGCCAGCCGCTCGCCGACGGCGTCGCGGCCAACCTCCGCGCGGCCGGAGTCAACGTCAGCCGTGAGTCGGTCAACGTGGAGACGACGACGGACTTCTCGTCGCTCGCGACACGGGTACCGAACGACGCGGACTACGTCGTGCTGGCCTGGCAGACGGCAGCGAAGGCGCAGACCTTCGCACAGCAGCTTCGCCAGCAGGGCAAGCGGGCCGTCATCTTCGGCACCGACGGTCTCTTCCAGCCGGGACAGTTCAGGGTCGACGACTCCTACATCTCGTCGTTCGCCCCGGACATCCGGAACATCACCGCGTCACGGAGCTTCGTGACGGGCTTCACCAAGGCCTTCCCGGGCATCAACTTCGGCACCTTCGGGCCGCCGACGTTCGCGGCCACGCGGGCGATGATCAACGCGATCCAGAACGCCTGCCGCG
>Ga0183260_10002192_pt1 | contig 16210 bp, 10 predicted proteins | sample AntDrymUQ4972206_2_FD_129768 | JGI IMG/M metagenome (GOLD analysis project Ga0183260, IMG submission 129768) | Polar desert sand microbial communities from Dry Valleys, Antarctica - metaG UQ497 (22.06) (version 2) (version 2) | ecosystem: Environmental > Terrestrial > Soil > Desert | place...
CATGACCCGAGCCGAGTCGTACGACGACCTGGCCCGGCTCGAGTCGCTGCTCGACGAGCACGCCCGCATCGAGAGCCTCGACCCGTCGAAGCTGCCCGCCATCCGGCGTCAGGTGTGGGACCTGCTCGTCGAGTCGCAGATCACCCGTGACCTCGGCCTGGAGGCGGCGCCCGAGGACGATGTGTTCAGCGACGTCCTCCTCCACGTCGACGGCTACCTGTGCGAGCTGAAGGACGCCCAGGTCCGCGGCGGCCTGCATACGCTGGGTCGGGCCCCGGAGGGTGAGGCGCTGCTCGACCTGGTGCTGGCCATCACCCGCCAGCCCCAGGGGCGGGTCCCGAGCCTGCGGGCCACGGTGGCAGCCCGGCTGGGTGTCGACCTCGACGCCGAGGTGGCCGACCGCCACGGCGTCGACGCCGTCGAGGCCGAGTGCCGCCACCTCGTCGACGGCCTGGCCGCCCACGACTGGAACGTTTCAGAAGACGAGCCCGACCCCACCCTGCGCTACGTGGCCGAGCGTCTGGTGCCGGCCCTGCGCCGGACCCCCGACGAGCTGGGCTCGATCCTGGCTAGCCTCGACGGGCGGTTCGTGGCCCCCGGGCCGAGCGGGGCGCCCACCCGGGGCATGGCCCACGTGCTGCCCACCGGTCGGAACTTCTACTCGGTCGACCCCGGCTCGCTGCCCAGCCCCCTGGCCTGGGAGGTGGGCCGCACCCTGGCCGACCGCCTGATCGAGCGCCACGTGCGCGAGGAGGGCCGCCCGCCGGCCAGCGTCGGCCTGGTGGTGTGGGGCACCGCAGCCATGCGCACCGGCGGCGACGACGTGGCCGAGGCCCTGGCCCTGCTGGGGGTGGCGCCGGTCTGGGAGGAGTCCGGCCGGGTCGCCGGCCTGCGCCTGATCCCCGACGCCGAGCTGGGCCGGCCCCGGGTCGACGTGGTGGTGCGCATCAGCGGCTTCTTCCGAGACGCCTTCCCCCACCTGGTGGCCCTCCTCGACGAGGCGGTCGAGCTGGCCGGCTTCTCGGCCGACGGCGACCCCCGCATCTTCGGGGCCAAGCCCGGCGGCTACGGCAGCGGGCTCCTGCCGCTCCTCGAGAGCGGCGGCTGGCGCAGCGACGACGACCTGGCCGAGGTCTACGTGGCCTGGGGCGGCTGGGCCTACGGCCGCAGCCCCGGCGGTGCCGGCATCAGCGGGCGGGCCGCCCCCGACGCCCTGCGCCGCCGCTACGCCGCCATCGAGGTGGCCGTCAAGAACCAGGACAACCGCGAGCACGACATCTTCGACTCCGACGACTACCTGCAGGACCACGGGGGGATGGTGGCCACGATCCGCTCGCTCACCGGCCGCCAGCCCAAGGCCTGGTTCGGCGACTCGGCCGACCCGGCTCGCCCCCGGGTCCGCTCGCTGCAGGAGGAGGCGGCCCGGGTGGTCAGGACCCGGGTGCTGAACCCCAAGTGGATCGAGGCCATGCGCCGCCACGGCTACAAGGGGGCGTTCGAGTTGGCCGCCACCGTCGACTACCTCTTCGGCTACGACGCCACCGCCCACGTGCTGGAGGACTGGATGTACGAGAAGGTGACCGAGGCCTACGTGGCCGACCCCGAGGTCCGCAAGTTCCTCGAGGCCTCGAACCCGTGGGCCCTGCGATCCATGGCCGAGAAGCTGCTGGAGGCCGACCAGCGGGACCTGTGGGACGCCAGCCCCGCCGCCCTGGCCACGCTGCGCTCGGCCCTGCTCGAGGCCGAGGGCTGGGAGGAGGGCCGCTCGTGACCGTGCTCCTCCCCCGACTTACCTCGAACGGGGCCCCGTGAACCCGTACCCGTTCCTCGCCGTGGTGGGCGCCGACGACGCCAAGCTGGCGCTGCTCCTCGCCGCCCTCGAGCCGGCGATCGGCGGGGTGTTGCTGCGGGGAGAGAAGGGCACGGCCAAGACCACCCTCGCCCGGGGCCTGGCCGGGCTCCTCCCCGGTGCCGCGGCGTTCGTCGAGCTCCCGGTGGGGGCCACCGAGGACCGCCTCGTCGGGTCAATCGACATCACCGCGGCGCTGACCGGCGGCGTGGTGAAGTTCAGCCCGGGGCTGCTGGCCGCGGCCCACGGCGGCGTCCTCTACGTGGACGAGGTGAACCTGCTGCCCGACCACCTGGTCGACGTGCTCCTCGACGTGGCCGCCGCCGGCCGCAACCGGGTGGAGCGCGAGGGTGTGTCGCACACCCACGACGCCCGCTTCGTGCTCGTCGGCTCGATGAACCCCGAGGAGGGGGAGTTGCGGCCCCAGCTGCTGGACCGCTTCGGCCTGTGCGTCGACGTGACCAGCCACGCCGAGCCCGCCGTCCGGGCCGAGGCGCTGGCCGCCCGCCTCGAGTTCGACGGCCAGCCCGATGCCGTCACCACCCGGTGGGCCAAGCCCCAGAACCGGATGCGCCGGCGCCTGAGCCAGGTCCGCCCGGCTCCGCTCGCTCCCGGCCTCCTGGCGTCGGTGGCCGCCCTCTGCGCCTCGGTGGGCGCCGAGGGCCTGCGGGCCGACCTCACCATCTGCCGGGCCGCCGGCGCCCTGGCCGGGTGGGAGGGACGGGAGGAGGCCACGGCCGACGACGTGCGCAGGGTCGCCCCCTTGGCCCTGGTCCACCGCTGCCGCCGCTCGCCGCTCGACGACCACGGCACCGGGAGCGACGAGCTGGAGGACGCCCTCGACGACGCGCTGGGCCAGCAGCAGCCACCCGACGGCGCCGGCGACCCGGCCCCGGACGACGAGCCGGAACCGGGGTCCGCCCCCGCCGACGAGGCCGCGCCCCGGCCCCCGGCCCCGCCCGACCGGCCCGAGCAAATCGTGTCCCTCACCGTCGCCCGCCACGCCGCCAGCCCCCCGGGGCGGCGCGCCACCGGCGAAGGGAACCGGGGCCGCCTCGTCGGCGACCGGGCGGCCGGCGAGGGCCCGCCGGGGCCGGTGGCCGTCGGCCCCACGGCCCGGGCGGCCGCCGCCCGCCGGGGCGGGGACCCGCCGGCCGAGGGTGAGCCGTTGGTGCGCCTCGAGGATCTCCGCGTGCCGGTGCGCGAGCAGCGCACGGGGGCGCTCGTCGTCCTCGTCGTCGACGCCTCCGGTTCGATGGGCGGTCGCATGGCCGCGGCCAAAGGGGCCGTCCTCTCGCTCCTCCTCGACGCCTACCAGCGCCGCGACCAGGTGGCCCTCGTCGCCGTGGGGGCGGGCCGGGCCGACATCGTCCTGCGCCCCACCGGCTCGGTCGAGGTGGCCAGGGCCCGCCTCGAGCGGCTGCCCACCGGCGGCCGCACCGACCTGGCCGCCGGGCTGCGCCTCGGCGCCTCCCTGTGCGCCGACCCGGCCGGCGGCCGGGCCCCCCTCCTGGTGGTCGTCACCGACGGCCGGGCCACCGCCGGCCCCGAAGGAACCGACCCGGTGGCGGCCGCCGAGGCCGAGGCCGCGCTCGTCCGCCGCCGGGGCATCGCCGCGGTGGTCGTCGACGTCGAGGAGGGCGACGGCGCCCCCGGCCGGATGCCGCTGGGCCTGGCCGTCCGCCTGGCCGAGGCCATGGGCGCCCGCCACCTTCGCCTCCCCGACCTCTCCGCCGGCGCCCTCGACGCCACCGTCCGCACCGCCCTCGGCCGCTGACTCTCGCCGGTTGGTCACGCTGTTCGGGTCCGCCACATTCGGTCGACCTGCTGACCCCGACGCACCCCGGCGTGGCGGATCGTGCGCATCCGCGGCCTGCTGGGGCGAACAGCCCATCTGTTGGATCTCTCGAATAAGCAACGCCGAGTCCACGTCGTTCAGGTGAGAAGACCTTCGGCTCGCGCCCAGGCGGGAAAGTCGGCACCGCTGGTCGGGAGGTACATGTCGGTGGCTTTCAGCATCTCGACGACGTCTGTTGCGGCTCGCATCTCGATGATGCCGTCGCGGACTCCGCGGGCGACGAGTGAAAGACTGCCTGCGACCGCAACGCCGTGACGTGTCCCCGTCCGACGACCGTCGCGATCGTCGATCACCGCCGTCATGCCGTGTGACTCGGCAAGAGCGAGCACGGCGCACTCGCCGAGGTGTTCGATCGCGCCCCCTCCGAGCTCGCTCTTGAACGTTGCGGCTCGGACCGCCTCGAAGATGTCGAGTTCCAGGATCGCCAGCCACCGCACTGCGAAGAGGTTCCCGATGGCGGGATGCTCGGCCAGCCCGCGCTGCGCTTCAGCAAAGACCTCCGGGGCGGTGAGGCATTCGTATCCATCTGAGAGGGCTGCGAGCACGTCAAGCTGCCCTGCTCGAGCGAAGTGTGTGAGGGCGGTCGTGTCAAAGACAAGACCTGGGCTCACGGTGACGGCAAGCGTGGGTACCGTTCAGCAGCGCGCACTGCAGGCAGCTCATCCGGTCCTATCGCTCCTCGAAGGAGCTCGATCGCCCGTGACGATGAGAGATCGCCGGCCACGTATCGGCCGAGCACCGCCTGCGAGTACTGCGGAGGGACCGATGGCGCACGAAGATCCTCGCTCCAAGACTCCCCGATCGCCAGGAAGTCACCCCGAGTCGGTGCATCAGCGACGAGTTGGTCTCGAAGGCTCGCTGGGACTCGATCGAGGTTGCGGAGCTGGTTGCATGCAGCCGACCAGCTCACGCGGTAGCGGGCCGCCAGGGCGATGGCCACGCGCCGTGGCCCATCGTCAGAATGGGCTCTCCAGAGGCGCTCGACCCCGGCGCGTGGCATGAGGAGATGGGCGACGAAGGCGTTGATCTGCTTCTCCACGTCACCGGCGGGATGCTCGGCGGCGTAGGCGTCGCCCATCAGGAAATGACCGAGCTCATGCACGAGGGTCCAGCGGCGACGACCGGGTTCGCACGCTCCGTTGATGATCGCCACCCCTACACGTCCACCGTTCGGCCCACTCAGCTCGACACAGGCTCCGTCGCCGGCGACCGGGTCGAGGTTCTCGGCGTACCAGACCAGCCCCAGCGCCTCGACAACGGCGCCGAGGTCATCGATCGGGCCATCACCAAGGCCAAGGCGCCCGCGAACGTCGGCCGCCAGTCCTTCTGCCTCCGCATAGGAAGTCGGGACCGGCAGGATGTCGACCGGCCGGTCAACCAGGGCTCCGAGCTCAACAAGGAAGCGGACATCCCTGGCCGCCCGGTCGAGAGCGAGGTCGAGAGCCTGAGACGAGTCGTGCGCGGGCGCTTGATCGCGCCGGCGGCTGACCACCGCCGCAGGTGCGTCGTTCACGAACCATTCGATCGAGCGCCCAAGCGCAGCAGCGATCGCGGCCAGCTCGGCGACTGTGACCTTCCTGTCGCCAGCCTCCACACGTACAAGTTGGGTCCGCTCCATGCCCACCAACACCGCAAGAACCGCCTGTGTCAGCGACGCCTCCGCACGCGCCTCCGCCACCCGCTCGCCGATACGGCGCTGCGCCACCGACCGGTCAACCATGGTGGGATTATCACACATCATGTCCGTCCTGACCTAGACGACGTCGCCGAGGAGGGCGGCGGTCACCTTCCTGGGGTCGTGCTCCTCGAAGCGGCGGGCCAGGCGGACGAGCAGCCGCCCCGGCTGGCCGGGTCGAGTGACGAGGAAGGCCAGGACGCTGGTGAGCCGGTCGAGCTCGGCCACCTCGCGAGACCGCTCCGAGGGTGAGAGGGGGAAGAGCCGCTCGGCCGTCGCCCACGCCTGATCACGGGCCCGCTCGAGCGAGAAGTTGAACAGGCGGCCGCCGCCGAGGGCGCCCGCCTCGGTGGCCCATCGGGACACCCGGTCGAGGTTGCCGAGCACGCCGGCCGACAGGGACCCCAGGAGGTCGTTGATGGTGTCGAAGTCGGGCCTGACCGCCGGAAGGTCCCCGGTGGCGTCGGCCACGGCGATGACCGCCCGGGGGAGATCGTGGTTCACGTGGGCGTTGATGCCGAGGAGCAGATGTTGGAGGATGATGATGTCGGGGTCACGGGCCACGTCGAAGCCGGCCTGCCAGCAGCGGGGGCGCACCACCCCGGGGGGCCCTTCAGGCGGCCGGGATCTCCAGGTACGACAGCAGCTCCTGCTGGGCGGCGCGGTGGGCCATGCCCTCGGCGCCTTCGAGCTGGATGCGGGGCCGGGCCAGGTCGACGTCCATCACCGACACCACCGACGGGCCGGGGGGGTTGCCGAGGACCACGATCTTGTCGGCCAGGCTGACGGCCTCCTCGATGCCGTGGGTGACCATCACCACCATCTCGGTGTCCACCTCCTCGTGCTGCCACAGGTCCATCAGCTCGGCCTGCAGCTTCCGGCGGGTCAGGGCGTCGAGGGCGCCGAACGGCTCGTCCAGCAGCAGCGCCCGGGGCTGGACGGCAAAGGCGCGGGCCACCGCGGCCCGCTGGGCCATGCCACCGGACACCTGCGCCGGCCTCTTGTCCTTGGCGTCCCACAGACCCACGGCCCGTAGGTAGCGCTCGACCACCGAATCGTTCTCGGCCCGCGTGCGGTTGGGCCGGGCGGCCCGGGCCGCCTCTCGCACGTTGGCCAAGAGCGACAGCCGGGGGAGGAGCGAGTAGCCCTGGAAGACCATGGCCCGATCCGGACCCGGGCCGGTCACCACCGAACCGTCGAGGGTGACCCGCCCCCGGTCGGCGGGCAGGAGGCCGCCCATGATGTTGAGGAGAGTCGACTTGCCGCACCCGGAGTGGCCGATGAGGCAGCAGAACTGGCCCGGGTGCACCTCGAGGTCGACGCCGCGCAGCACGTGGGAGGTGGTGCGCTGCTTCGGGTCGGTGAAGCTCTTGTGGAGGTCGGTGACCTGGAGCATCAGGCGACCTTCTCGATGGAGACGGCCTTGGCCAGGCGGAGGAAGGCGAAGTCGAGCAGGAGGCCGACGGCGCCGATGATCAGGATCGACGCCATCACCGACGGGATGTCGTCGGCGTTGTAGGAGTTCCAGACGAAGAACCCGATCCCGGTGCCGCCCGACAGCATCTCGACGGCCACGATCACCATCCAGGCGATCCCCATCGACAGCCGCAGCCCCGTCACGATGCTGGGCAGGGTGTTCGGCACGAGGATGTGGCGCAGGTAGGCCAGCCTGCCGAACTTGAACACCGCCGCCACCCGGCGCTGGTCCTCCGGGATGGAGCCGGCGCCGGCCGCGGTGTTCAGCACCGTCGGCCACAGGGCTGTGATGAAGATCACCCAGATGGCCGCCTGGCTGTTGTTCCGGAAGATCACGAGCCAGATCGGGAACCAGGCCAGCGGGCTGACGGGCCGGAGCATCTGCACCACCGGGTTGATGGCCATCCAGGCCCGGCGGTTGGCCCCGATGAACAGGCCCAGCGGGATGCCGACGAGGGCGGCGAGCAGGAAGCCGACGCCGACCCGCTGCAGCGAGATGCCGAGCTGGCGGGCGATGCCCTTGTCGTTCGGGCCGAGGTCGTAGAACGGGTACCACAGCAGGGTGCCCAGCTTGCGCAGGCTCTCGACGGGGCTCGGGACGGGGGTGGCCCCCGCCGCGGCCTGCCAGACGAGCAGCGCCCCGGCGGCGCCGACGGCGGCCCAGCCGACGTTGCGGGCCACGGCCCGACCCCGGCCGGGGCTGCCCCCGAGCCGGGGCTTGGGGAACTGGGTGCGGACGGGTGACTCCTGGGCGATGGTCACAGGCGGGTGGCCTCCTCGTTGGGGTTCCGGGGGTCGAAGGTGGTCTTGTCGAGGCGGACCTCGAACGGCTGCATGTCGTCGGGCACGTCGACGCCCTCGGCGGCGGCCGCCTTCTCGTAGACGTCGCGCAGCACCAGCTGGTCGGCGATCTCCTGCACCGGCACCTCGGCCGTCGGGAGCCCCAGGCGCCGGAACTGGGTGAGCGCCCAGATGGTGTGGGCCCGCTGGGGGGCGTTCACCTTCCCGTCGCGGTAGAAGCGCATGGCGTCGTCGACGTAGGACTTGTTGGGCAGGCCCTCGCCGATCGTGTACCGGCCCAAGAGGCGGCTCTCGATGTCGGCGGCCGGGGCGTTCACGTACGACGGGGTGCCCAGCACCTGGGCCGCCTGCGTGCGGTTCGGCAGGTTGTCGAGCCACTTCGAGGACTGCAGGATCGCCCCGATCATCCGCTGGAGCGCCTCGGGCTGCTGGGTGGCGAACCGCTCGCTGACCACCAGCGCCTTCTCGGGATGCTGGGACCAGATGTCCTGGCTGGTGAGGTGGGTGAAGCCGATGCCCTTCTGCACCGCCACGGCCCCCCAGGGCTCGCCGACGCAGTAGGCCTGGCAGGTGCCGGTCTCCATGTTCGCCACCATCTGCGGCGGCGGGATCGGGATGATCTTGATGGTGCTGCCGTCGAGGCCCATGGCCTTCAGCCAGTAGCGGACCCAGAGGTCGTGGGTGCCGCCGGGGAAGGTCATGGCCACCGTCGGCTGGCTCTTCTGCAGCGCGGCCTTGGCCTGCTCGAGATCGCCGTAGCCGGCGTCCTTCAGCGACTTGGCCAGCGTGATGGCCTGGCCGTTCGAGTTCAGGCCCATGGCGATCTTCAGGCTGCGCTCGCCCTTGCCGCCGACGCCGGCGGCCACCGAGGCCGGCATCGAGTAGAGGCAGTGGGCGGCGTCGATCTGGCCGTTGAGCAGGTTGTCGCGGGTGACCGGCCACGACGCCTGCTTCTCGAGGGTGACGTCGAGGTCGCGCTGGGCGAAGTAGCCGAGCTCCTTGGCCATCACGATCGAGGCGTTGTCGGTGAGGGCGATGAACCCCACCTTGACCTTGGTGGCGTTCGCCGACAGCTTGGCCGCCGACGCCGTCCCCGCCCGCTCCGGCGTGCCGCCGCAGGCGGCCAGCAGCTGGGCTAGCGCCGGCGCGGCGGCGGCCGTCCCCACGACGCGCAGGAACCTTCGGCGGCTGATCTCGTCCACGGGATCCGACCGTACGAGAGGGGTGCGCCCTGTCCGTTTCGCCGCGGTTGCCGGGGCATCACCTTCTCAGCACGGCCCAGGACGACCGTCGTGAGGTGCGGGTCACGAGCCGGCAACAGCCAGCCCGGCCTCCGGTACCTTGGCCCTGCCCGGCGGCTCGGGTCTGGCCGGCTGTCCCACCTCACGTGCCCGAGCGTCGCGAGCGTCCCGGAAGGAACACCTTGCCAATCCAGGTAGCGCATGAAGAGCGGCCTGCGCCGCCGCCCGCCGGCCGCCGTCTCCCGGTGCGGGAACACGTGGGTGCCCTGGTCAGGGAACCGCACTGGTTCGAGTCGACCGGGCTGCTGGCCATGCCGATCAGCGTCGTCGCCGTGCTCGGCTGGCGCCGCCGGTGGATGTCGGACGACGGCTTCATCAACGTCCGGATCGTCGAGAACCTCTTCGCCGGGCACGGCCCGGTGTACAACGTCGGTGAACGCGTCGAGGCGGGGACCAGCACGCTGTGGCTGGCCGCCATCAGCCTCGGCCACGCCGTCTTCCCGTTCGTGGCCATCAGCCGGGTGGCCGTGTACGGCGGTCTCCTGGCCACGGTGCTCGGCCTCGTCGCGGTGACCGCGGGGGCAGCCGTGCTGTGGCGCCTGCTCGACCGGCGGGGACCGCTCCTGCCGCTCGGGACGGTCGTCCTCGCCGCCCTCCCGCCCTTCTGGGACTTCGCCACGAGCGGCCTCGAGATGGGGCTGGCGTTCCTCTGGCTCGGCCTGTCCTTCCTGCTGCTCGCCCTGGGCCTGCGCGCCGCGAGGACGGCCGACCGCGGCCGCCGACGAGCCTGGTGGTCCCTGGCGCCGGCCGTCGTGATCGGGCTCGGACCGCTCGTACGGCCCGACCTCACCCTGATCGCCGCCGCCCTCGGGGTGGCGCTGCTCGCGCAGTCGCCTCGCAGCCTTCGCAGCTGGGCGGGCGTCGCCGCAGCCGCGCTGGCGATCCCCGTGGGCTACGAGGTCTTCCGGGCCGGCTACTACGCCACCCTGGTGCCCAACACCGCCCTGGCCAAGGGCGCCGGCTCCGCCCTCTGGCCGAAGGGCTTGCACTACCTCGCCGACTTCGCCGGGCGGTACGTCCTCCTACTGCCCCTGCTCCCCATCGCCCTGTTGGCGTGGGGGCCGAACCTGGTGGCTGCGCTGCGGGGGAGAGACCTGGCGATGTCGGCGCTGCTGGGCGCGCCCGCCGTGGGCGGGGTGCTGCACGCCCTCTTCGTCATCCGGGTCGGTGGTGACTTCATGCACGGCCGGCTCCTGCTGCCCGCCACATTCGCTGTCCTCATGCCGGTCGCCGTCGTCGCCGCCGGCCCGCACCGAGGCGAGCGGGCGCGGGTGGCCGTGGCCCTGGTCGTGGTGGTCGTCTGGGCCGTGGTCGTGGCGGCCGACGTCCGCCTGCCCTACCGGGGGGTGGGTCCCGATGGCATCGCCGACGAACGCGCCCTGTACGTCGCGGGGGCGGGGAAGCGGAACCCGATCTACGTCGGCGACTACTCCGGGGTGAGCTCGTTCGACTGGTTCCCGCGGGCGGTTGCCGACCGCGAGCGGGCGGAGCGGGGCGAGCGGGTGCTCGTCGCCGGCAGCACGCAGTACCCGGCCGCCGACGGCTACGGCGTCGTGGGCCTGATGGGCAACATCGGCGTCTACGGCGTGGCCGCTGGCCCAAGGGTCCACGTGGCCGACGGCCTGGCGCTGGCCAGCGCCCTCGGGGCCCGGCTCGAGGTCCGGCCGGGTCCGGGGTCACGGGTGGGCCACTCCCAGGCCGTGCCGCTCGTGTGGGAGCTCGCCCGGTACGCGCGGCCATCACCCGAAGATCCGCAGGACCTGTTGGACGCTCGGGCCGCCTTGCGGTGCGGCGACCTCGCTCGCCTCGAGGAGGCCATCACCGCTCCCATGACGCCCAGCCGGTTCCTGCGCAACCTCCGTGCTGCGCCGAGGCTCACCCGGCTCACCATCCCCGTCGACCCGGCCGAAGCTCGGGCTGCGCTCTGCCGACCCGGGTGACCTGCTCGGCGGCGGCTTGGTCTTCCGGTCCGGACGCCGGCGATCCGCCGCCAGCGGGACGGCGAGCCCGAGGCTGGGCTGGGAGCGTGCTGAAGTACGGCGAGGCGGAGGCTCCCACGAGGGCCTGACCTGGCAACGCCCTCGCAAGACAGCCGAGCCGATCTCTTCAGCAGCCTCCTACGACGAGGAACGGGCCCACCGGGCGATGAGCTCGACGGCCAGCGCGCCGGCGCCGCCGATCAGGAGGGTGGGCAGCAGCAGGCTCCAGGAGATGTCGAGGGCGTAGTAGCTGCGGAAGCCGGGGACGACGAGGACGAACACCGCCGACCCTGCCATCGCGGCCAGCAGGGCCACCTTCCACGCGGCCCACGGCCGGGCGAGCACGGCCAGCAGCCACAGGGCGGCGACCATGGCGCTGATCGTGGCCGCGGTCTGCCGCTGGACCTGGGGCACGCCTTCGACCGTGGCCAACAGGTAGGCGGCGAAGATCGCTCCGCCGACGGCCACCCCGGAGGGCAGGGCGAGGCGCAGCACCCGGCGCAGGAAGCCGGGCCGGTGCCGCTCGGCGCTGGGCCCGAGGGCAAGGAAGAAGGCCGGGATGCCGATGGTGAGGCTGCTGATCAGCGTGAGGTGGCGGGGGAGGAACGGGATCGGGAAGCTGGCGGCCGCCGTGGCCAGCACGAGCAGGAAGCTGTACACGTTCTTCGTCACGAACAGGTTGGCGACCCGCTCGATGTTGGCGATCACCCGGCGGCCCTCGCCCAGCACCGACGGGAGGTGGGCGAAGCTGCTGTCGAGCAGGACGAGCTGGGCCACAGCCCGGGTGGCGGGTGCACCCGAGCCCATCGCCACGCCGATGTCGGCGTCCTTCAGCGCCAGGGCGTCGTTGACGCCGTCGCCGGTCATGGCCACGGTGTGGCCGCCGGCCTGCAGGGCGCGCACGAACGAGCGCTTCTGGCTCGGCGACACCCGGCCGAACACGGCGTGGGCCTCGATGGCCTCGGCCAGCCCCTCGGCCTCGTCGGGCAGGGTGCGGGCGTCGATCGGCTCGCCGACGTCGAGGCCGACCTCGGCGGCGATGTGGCCGACGGTCCGGGGGTCGTCGCCCGACAGGACCTTGATGGTCACCCCCTGCTCGGCGAAGTAGCGGAGCGTGTCGGCGGCGTCTCCCCGCACCCGCTCCTTCAGGGTGGCCAGGGCGAGCGGCTCGATGGGGCCGGGCGGGCTCGTTCCGTCGAGGGGTGCCGCCGAACGGGCCAGCAGCACCACCCGGCGGCCTGAGCCGGCCAGCTCCCGCACCCGGCCCCGGGCCTCGTCGTCGGGGGCCAGCAGCACGTCGGGGGCCCCGAGCACCCACCAGCCCTGCTCGGAGAAGCTGGTGGCCGCCCACTTGCGGGCCGAGGAGAAGGCGACCCCTCCGGTCCGCTGCCAGGCGTCGGGCGCCGGCACGGCGAGGGCGATGGCCCGGGCGGTGGCGTTGCCCTCCGGGTCGGCGGCCACCGCCCCGAGGGCGGCACGGGCCTGGTCGAGGTCGGTGCCGCCCAGCGGGTGGATGGCGTCGAAGGTGATCTCCCCCTCGGTCAGGGTGCCGGTCTTGTCGAGGCAGACCACGTCGACCCGGGCCAGCGCCTCGACGGCCGGGAGCTCCTGGACCAGCACCTGGTTGCGGGCCAGGGTGACGGCGGCGAGCAGGAAGGCCAGGCTGGTGAGCAGCACCAGGCCTTCGGGCACCATGCCCACCAGGGCGGCCACGCTGCCGCTCACCGCGTCGCGCCAGCCGTCGGTGGTGCGGAACTGCGACCAGAGCAGGAGCGGGGTGATCCCGACGATGACCCACGTGGCGTAGGTGACGAGGGTGTTGATGGCGTCCTGCAGCTCGCTGCGGGTGCGGGTGAAGCGCTTGGCGTCCTTGGCGATGCGGCGGGCGTAGGCGTCCTCCCCGACGGCGTCGGCCGTGAAGGACCCGCGGCCGGCCACGACGATGGCCCCCGAGAGCACCTCGTCGCCGTCCGCCTTCGCCACCGGGTCGCTCTCGCCGGTGAGCATCGACTCGTCGACCTCGAGCCCGTCGGTCGCCACCAGGGCGCCGTCGGCCGGGACCTGGTCGCCGGTCCGCAGCTCGACGAGGTCGTCGAGCACGACCTCGCCCACGGCCACCTCGACCGTGTCCCCGTCGCGCCGCACCCGGGCGGTGGGGGCGTGGAGGACGGCCAGCCGGTCCAGCGTGCGCTTGGCCCGGGTCTCCTGGCCGATGCCGATCAGGGCGTTGGCCACGACGACACCGAAGAAGGCGACGTCCTCGTAGCGGCCGGTGGCCAGTGTGACCAGCGCCAGCACGCTGAGCAGGGCGTTGAAGCGGGTGAAGACGTTGGCCCGCAGGATCTCGCCCACGGTGCGGCTGGTGCGGGTGTCGACCAGGTTGACCTGGCCCTTGGCCACCCGCTCGGCCACCTCGGCCGCGGTGAGCCCCGGGGGCGAGGCCTCCGCCGCCGCCGCGGGGGCGGGCCGGGGCGGCGGGAAGGGGGGTGCGGAGGAGGCCTCGACGGGCGCAGAGTACGGGCTGGGCCACCCCTACACGTGGTGGCCCGCTCAGTCCTCGGAGCTGATCTCCGCGGCCACCTCGTCGGTGGGCGAGGCCGTCACCTTGGCGGCGTCGTTGTCGGAGAAGCGGGCCGCCGGCAGGGTGCCCGAGTCGACCTCGTCGTAGGTCCAGTCAGGCTGCTTCTCCAGCTGGTGCTCGTCGAGGATGGCCTTGCCGTCGGCGAAGCCGACGACCGGGATCACGGGGAAGCGTGGCGAGGCCGGCACCCGCCCCTCGATGTGGGAGGTGAACGAGCCGGGGAACAGCTGGACGAGCCGCCCCACCACCGTCTCCTGCTGCCCGGCCAGCGGGCAGCGGGCCCGGTCGGCCACCCGGGCCAGGTGGTCGTGCACCCCTTCGAAGTCGCTCGGGTCGGGCTCACCGGAGCGGATGCGGTCGAGCAGGGCGGCCAGGGCCAGGCCCTCGGTCTTGCACGGCGTGCACTGACCACACGACTCCACGGCGAGGAAGCGAGCCACCCCGGCGGCCACCGCGGCGATGTCGGTCTCGTCGTCGAGGACGATGAAGCTGGCGCTGCCCAGGCCCGAGCCGATGCCCTTCATGTCCTCGTAGGTGAGGGGTGTGTCGAGGTCGGCGACGGCGATCGGCGCGCTGGCCGCGCCGTTGAGGACGGCCACGACGTGGTCGGCCTGCACGCCGCCGCCCGCCTCCTCGATCAGCCACCGCAGCGTGGTGCCGAGGGCGACCTCGAAGACGCCGGCGGTGCGGACCCGGCCGGTGAGGGTGGCCACCAGCGTGCCGGGCGACTCGTCGGTGCCGTGCTCGCGGAACCAGGCCGGGCCGTGCAGCACGATGCCCGGCACGTTGGCCAGCGTCTCGACGTTGTTGATGAGGGTGGGCTCGTTCTCGTCGACGCCCTGCTGCCAGGGGACAGAGACGCGGGGCAGCGGCGGGCGGCCCTCGACGACCTCGAGCAGGCCCGTCTCCTCGCCGAACAGGTAGGACGACGGCCCCTCGACCACCTCTAGGGCGACATCCCCGGGCAGCTCGCTGGCCGCCAGCTCGTCGACGGCGGCGTGGATCCGAGCCAGCTCCTCGGTGAAGGCGGCCTTGGTGGCGACCACCACGCGGTCGGCGCCGACGGTCTGGGCGGCGATGAGCGCCCCCTCGAGAACCCGGTAGGGGTCGGCCCGGAGGATGGCGTGGTCCTTCCACGTGCCCGGCTCCCCCTCGGCCGCGTTCACCACGACCGTCAGCGGCTCACCGGCCGGCTTGTTGGTCAGCACCGTCTTCCACTTCTCCCCGGTGGGGAAGCCGGCACCGCCCCGGCCCCGCAGCCCGGAGTCGAGCAGGGTCGAGAGGACGGCGTCGCCGCCGGAGGCGCGGGCCGCCTCGAGGGCCTGTCCGCACCCGGCGGCGATGGCGGCCGAGAGGTCGGCGATCGGCTCGGTGGGGAGGACGCGGGTGACGAAGGTCATGGCCCGGTGCTACCCCCTCCCGCCCGCCTGGTCAAAACCTGTGGCTGGTGGGGCTGCTGCTACGGTTGGGGCCATTGTGGCTACGACCCGCTCGTCCACGAAGACCGGTGCCCGGGCATCCACGAAGGCCACGACGGCGAAGGCGGGGAAGCGCACGCCGCCGGCCCCGGCCAAGGCCCCGGCCAAGGCGGCGCCGGTCCGGGCCAGGCGTGCGCCAGCGCCACGACCGCCCCGCCCGACGCCCGCCCCCGACCCGGTCTCGCTCGAGGGGCCGGGCCTGCTCGCCCGCATCTCCGACGACACCTGGGGACTGGTGGTCCTGGTCGTCGCCGCGGTCATCGCCCTCGGCACCTGGGTCGACCTCACCGGGCCCGTCGGCCGAGCCTCGAGCGCCGGTCTCACCGCGGCCGTCGGCTGGAGCGGGCTGGCCGTCCCGATCCTGCTGGCCGCCTGCGGGTGGGTGCTGGCCCGTGGGCGGGGCCGCCCGATGGCCGGCCGCCTGGCGTTCGGGGGCGCTCTCGTGGTGGTCGCCGTCGCCGGCCTGGCCCACCTCGCCTCGGGCCGCGAGGCCGGTGCGCCCGTCGCCGAGCTGCGCTCGGCCGGCGGCCTGGCCGGCGCCGCCCTCGGTGCGCCGCTGCGGGCGGCCCTGTCGGCGGGGGGCGGCAGCCTCGTCCTCCTGGTCCTGCTGGCGGGCGGCCTGCTCGTGCTCACCGGCACCCCGGTCGCCTCGGCGCTCCACGGTCTGGGCGGTGTCGGCCGTCGCGTCGTGGCCGGGCGACCCCGCCGGCGGAGGAGCGCCGCCCCGGTTGACCTGTACGACCAGGACGCTGACCTGCAGGCCGACGCAGACCCCGACGGCGACGCCGACGTCGAAACGGGGGACGAGTCGGCGACGCCGAGGAGGCGGCGGGCTGCGGCGGGCTCGGCGGAGGCCGAGCGGCCGGCGGTCGAGCTCGTCGTGCCCGACCCGGCGCCCACCGCCGGCAGCCAGCTGGCCATCGACCTGGGGCCGGCCGCCGAGCCCGGCGCCTGGAAGCTGCCGCCGCTGTCGCTGCTCCAGCTGTCCAAGAGCGAGGCGGTCGACACCGTCGAGATCGAGCGGCGGGGCCGGGTGCTCGAGGACGCCCTGGCTCAGCACGGGGTGTCCACCCGGCTGGTGAACATGGCCGTCGGTCCCACCGTCACCCGCTACGAGCTGGAGCTGGGTCCGGGGGTGAAGGTGGCCCGGGTCACCAGCCTCCACAAGGACATCGCCTACGCCATGGCCGCCCCCGACGTCCGCATTCAGGC
>Ga0183260_10002193_pt1 | contig 16208 bp, 18 predicted proteins | sample AntDrymUQ4972206_2_FD_129768 | JGI IMG/M metagenome (GOLD analysis project Ga0183260, IMG submission 129768) | Polar desert sand microbial communities from Dry Valleys, Antarctica - metaG UQ497 (22.06) (version 2) (version 2) | ecosystem: Environmental > Terrestrial > Soil > Desert | place...
CTCGACGACCCCTATCCGCTGGCACGCCTGATCGCCCGCTTCGCCCTGGCCCGCGAGGAGTCGCGCGGCTCGCACCGGCGCGAGGAGTTCCCCGAGACAGATCCGAAGCTCGACGGGATGCACCTGGTCGCGACCCGCGACGTTGATCCGAAGTGGCATCCCTGGACGTAGAGAGACGTGACGGGCGTCACACAGCAACAGGCACGGCACTTAATAAGCCCTTAACGTAAAAGCCCCTTCGTCTTCATCCGAACTTGGTCTAGTTTTCGGTAGGCGCAGGAGGGGCGCCGGAGTTCATTCGGGACAGGGGGCTGTCAAGGAGGAGGAAGGTATGTACCGGTTCAGTCGGTCCATCTACCGCGAACTGGCGCCAAGGATCGGCAAGGCGGATGGCGTCGCGGAGAGGACAGCAGCACGGCAGGAGGTTTTGGAGGCATGCGAAGGAACGATGAGGCGGCTGGCCATTGATCGCCGCTACTTCGCGCGCCCGGCGAGGACGCTGTTCAGCGAGATCCGGGATCACTTCCCGCTTGCCGAACAGGTCAGCGTGTTCATGGTGGTCGAGCGCAACGTGAACCTGGCGCTCGAGCACCTCGAGCAGCTCCCCGCTCAGACGGGTCTGGACGGCAGGCCGCGCAGCTGCCAGGCGTCGACGCGCAAGGGCACTCCGTGCCAGCGCGAGCCGCTGCCCGGCAGGGACTATTGCCCGTCGCACAAGCACCTCGAGGAGCTCGAGGCGCTGGACGGCGCGATCGCCGTCTAAGGGTCAGACGAGCGCGGAGGCAACCGCGAAGACAGCGTCACGTCGGCCTACCGGTAGGTTCGGCCGATGCTGCTTGGAGTGGACGTCGGAGGCACCTTCACCGACGCCGCCCTGCTCGACGGCGAGCGCCTGCACACGGCGAAGGTCCCGACGACGCCCGGAGACCAATCCGAGGGGGTCGTGGCCGCGATCGACGCCGTGCTCGCCCGAGCCGGCGCGGCGCCCGCCGACATCGGAGCATTCACACACGGGATGACGGTCGGGACCAACGCGCTGCTGGAGGGGCGCGGCGCCCGAACGGCACTGATCGCCACCGCGGGCTTCGGCGACCTGCTGGAGATCGGGCGCCAGAACCGCCCGAGCCTCTATCACCTCTGCCGCGCCCGGCCCGAGCCGCTCGTGCCCCGCGAGCTCCGGCTCGAGGCCCGCGAGCGGATCGGATCCGAGGGGGTCGTCGATCCGCTGACCACCGAAGAGGTCGCCCGCCTGGTCCGCGATGTCCGCGACTCCGATGCGGAGTCCGTCGCCATCTGCCTGCTGTTCTCGTTCGCCGACCCCTCCCACGAGGCGAGGATCGCCGAAGCCATCCGAGCGGCGCTGCCCGACGTCCACGTCTCGGCCTCTTCCGAGGTGCTGCCGGCCTTCCGCGAGTACGAGCGCTGCTCGACCACGGCGATCGACGCCTACCTCTCCCCCCTGCTCGGCCGCTACCTCGAGCGGCTCGGGGCGGCCTGCGACGAGCGCGGAATACCCGAGCCGGTGGTGATGCGCTCGTCGGGCGGCACCGCGGAAGTGGGCGAGGCCTCGCGCTCGGGCGCCTGGAGCGTGCTCTCGGGACCGGCCGGCGGCGCCGTCGGCGCGGCGGCGCTGGCCGGCGCCGGCGAGGTGGGCGGCGACGTGATCGGATTCGACATGGGAGGGACTTCCTGCGACGTCTGCGTCGTCGAGGGCGGAGAGGTGCGGCGCACCGACGCCCGCGAGATCGCGGGGCACCCGATCCAGCTCCCGATGGTGGATGTCCACACCGTGGGCGCCGGAGGGGGCTCAATCGCCTGGCGCGACCGGGGCGGCGCCCTTCGCGTAGGCCCCCGGTCGGCAGGTGCCGAGCCGGGGCCCGCCTGCTACGGGCGCGGGGGAACCGAGCCGACGACGACAGACGCGAACCTCGTGCTCGGCTACCTGCCGCATCGCTCTGCTCTCGCGGGCGGGGTCGAGCTCGACGCCGAGGCGGCCCGCCGCGCGATCGCGGGCCTGGGCGACCACCTGGGGCTCGGCGAGCGCGAGACCGCCGCGGGAATCATCCGCGTCGCGAACCAAGAGATGGTCCGGGCGCTTCGGGTCGTCACCGTCGAGCGCGGCATCGACCCGCGCCGGTTCACGCTCCTGCCCTTCGGCGGCGCCGGGCCGCTGCACGTCGCTGCGCTTGCCGACGAGCTCGGCATCGCCCGAATCGCGTGCCCACGGGCCAGCGGGGTGCTCTCGGCACTCGGCCTGATCGCCGCCGGGCGCCGGCGCGACGTCACCCGGACCCTCCTGCTGGAGAACGACGAGATCACAGCCGAGCGCCTCGCGAAGGAGGTTCGCGACCTGGCCGAGCGCGCGGGCGAGGGCCTCGAGGATGCCGGGAGCGCCGAGATCGAGGTCGTCTACGAGCTGCGATACGCCGGGCAGGCCTTCGAGCTCCCCGTGCCCGGCCCGCGGGAGCCTGACCCTGCGAGCTTGCGGGAGGACTTCGAAGCCGAGCACGAGGCGCGCTACGGCTACCGCGACCCCGGCGCCGGCTTGCAGCTGGTCAACGTGCGGGTCGCGGCCGCGGTGCCCGGACCGGAGCTCTCGCCCCGCCCCGCCGGCGGCGACGACCTCGAGCGCTCCTCGCGCGAGGCCGTGTTCGACGGTGAGGCCGTGGAGGCGCAGGTGCTGCGCGGCGAGCCCGCCGAGGGCGTGACGGTCGAGGGGCCTTGCGTCTTTGAGCTGCCGGAGGCGACGCTGGTGCTGGGACCCGGATGGAATGCGCGCGTCGACGCCGCGGGGACGATCCTCGCCGAGCGCGGCGGGAGCGGCGAGTGAGCGGAGGGATGGCCGTGGACCCCGTCACCCTGCAGGTCGCCGCCGGCGCGCTGCGCTCGGCCTGCGAGGAGATGGGCGCGGTGCTGATCCGCTCCTCCCATTCCCCGAACATCAAAGAGCGGAGGGATTGCTCGACCGCCCTGTTCGACCCGGCCGGGGAGCTCGTGATGCAGGCCGAGCACATCCCCGTCCACCTCGGCTCGATGCCAGACGCGGTCGCGGCCGTGCTCGACGAAGAGCAGGAACCGGACGCCCTGTGGATCCTCAACGACCCCTATCGCGGCGGAACGCACCTCCCCGACATCACCCTCGTCTCGCCCGTCTTCGCCCCCGGCCATGAAGGCGGCCTGATCGGCTTCGCCGCCTGCCGGGCCCATCACGCCGACATCGGCGGCCAGACCCCGGGCGGGATGCCCGCGTTCTCGACCCGACTGGACACCGAGGGCGTCGTGATCGGGCCCACCCGCGCCGACGACGACGTGCTGCGCGAGCTCGCCTCGCGGATGCGCAACCCCGGCCAGCGCCTGGCGGACCTGCGCGCGCAGCGGGCGGCCAACCGGATCGGCGCCGAACGGCTGCGCCAGCTGGCCGCGCGGGACGGCGCCGGCGAGCTCGCGGCGCGGATGGATGAGATCCTCAACTACGCCGAGCGGCGCACCCGTGCGGCGCTCGAGGAACTGCCCGACGGAGAGGGCGTCGCCGAGGACGCCCTGGAGGGCGCGGACGGCCCGATCCCCCTGCGGGTGCGGGCCACGATCCGCCACGACCAACTGACGCTGGACTTCACCGGCAGCGCGGACCAGGTGTCGGGGAACCTGAACTGCCCGCTCTCGGTGACGCGAGCGGCGAGCTTCTTCGCGGTGCGGGTCGTCTGCGATCCCGATGCGCCGCCGTCGGCGGGCGCCTGGCGCCCGATCGACGTGAGCGCGCCGGCCGGCTCGGTCTTGAACGCACGCGCCCCGGCCGCCGTGGCAGGCGGCAACGTCGAGACCTCGAGCCGCGTCGCCGACCTGGTGATCGAGGCGCTCGGCACCTTCGTCCCCGTGCCCGCGGGAGGTCAGGGAACGATGAACAACGTGACGCTGTCGGGAGGCTCCGGCGAAGGCGAGTGGACCTACTACGAGACGATCGGCGGCGGCCAGGGCGCCTGCCCCGACGCCGAGGGCCCGAGCGCCGTCCACGTCGCCATGTCGAACACCCTCAACACGCCGGTCGAGGCCCTCGAGACCGAGCTGCCCGTGCGCGTCCGCGAGCTCTCGGTGCGCCGGGGCAGCGGCGGTGAGGGCCGAAACCGGGGCGGCGAGGGGATCGTGCGTGAGGTCGAGGCCCTCGAGCCGATGCGCTACACCCTGATCGCCGAGCGGCGCACCACCGCGCCTCGCGGGCGCGACGGCGGGGGCGACGGGCGCCCCGGGCGCGATTCGGTCGACGGCGAACCGATACCCGGCAAGGCCGAAGGCGAGCTCGTGCCGGGGTCGCGGCTGCGGGTCGAGACACCGGGCGGCGGCGGACACGGCACCCGATTGGCTGGTCAACCAGCGCAGAAACCGCATGAAAACGGGGTTTGATGCGCTTAGCACTAAGGGTTGCGCCAAGGTAAAGCGTTCACTAAGATGCCGCTTCCCGTCGGGGCCCCGGTGCGCACGCGCATCCCACCCCAGTCCACAACGACTGAAGAGAGCAACATTCACATGCCGATCGCTTTGAAGGAGTGGGCAGTCAACGTGCGAGCGCTCGCCGAGGGTGAGCAGCTCGTGGCCATGCGCAAGGGGGGAATCCGCGAGGAGGAGAAGCACTTCGAGCTCGATCACGAGCAGTTCTTCCTCTATCCGACCTTCGACCACCAGCGGAACGACCTCGTCCGCGAGTCCCACCACCCCGAGTTGCGCCGCGCCCTCGAGGAGGGCGTCTGGCCCGACGTCGAGCCGCCCCCGAGGGCGCTGCTAGCAGACGGCGGCATCCCCCAGCCCGAGCGCGTCCGCATCCGCGCCTGGGCCGAGGTCTCCGACCACTTCGAGACCGACGACCCGCGCCTGGTCGAGTCGCTCTCGCCCTTCCACGTCTGGACCTCCGACTACGCCCAGAAGCGCCTGCGCTGGAAGCGGACCCATCCGCTCCACGTGCTGCTCCTCAGGGTCCATCGGATCCCCCGCCCGGTCACCGTCCGCGTCAAGGAGGAGTACCACGGCTGCCGCTCGTGGGTCGAGATCGACCGGGACCTCAGCTTCGAGGGCACCCCGGTGATGGCCGACGAGGAGTTCGACCGCGCCGGCGGATCGATCCGCGACATCTGCCGCGGCGAGCCCGTCCCCGCCTAGCGGCCACCAGCCGGCACTCCTTCGGAGCGGCCGCTTGCGGCCGCGATTGATGGCGGGCCGGCGCTCGTGGCCGCGATCTGATGGCGAAGCCGTCTTCCCATCACCTGAGCGTCGCGCGGGTAGCCTGGATGCATCGCCTGGGTAGAGACAGAGTCGCTCAGCTTCACGGCTAGGCACGACGACGCCGACACGAGCTGCGCCCAGCGGATCCTCGACAACCTCGAGGAGCTGCGGCTGCGGCTCGAGGAGCGCTTCGACGAGGCTCCCGGCGACGTCACGGTGGTCGTGCACGACAACCCCGCCTGGCTCTCGGCGGCGCACCCGCTCCTGCCGCCTGTGCGCTGGAGCGCGGCCCCCGCAGCGCGGCGGTATGTATCGGGCTGGCCGATGGAGGGCGAGATCCACGTGTTGAGCGACGAGTGGATGGAGCGGCGCGCGGGCGGCGAGGACTCGCTGAACGCGCTGCTCGGCACCGCCGAGCGCATGTACTGCCAGCTGACGCTGGCCGCCAACAACGACAGCCTGCCCCCGATGTGGACTCCCCGCCGCGCGCTCACCTACTTCCGCTGGGCCTGGCTCGTCGAGGGCGCATCCCAGTACTTCGCCGGCCAGGTTTCTCTCTTCCGCCCCGCGGTGATAACCCGCCTGCACGAGGGTGACAAGCCGAAGTTCCCCCCGACGCGACGCGACGCGATCCTGCTCGGCGGCACCGTCTTCGACCTGCTCGACCGCCACGCGGGCCCCGAGGCGTGCGCGATGCTCGCCTCCCGCCTCCGCAAGGACGGACCGGCGGCCAACCTCGAGTTCGCCTTCGAGGCCCACACCCGCGAGATCGAGAAGGCCTGGCGCCACCACCTGGACGACATCCTCTACCCGGCGGCCGCCGTGCCCGGCGCCGACCCCCTGCAGGACACGGGCGAGCAGCCCTCGCCGCTCGACCCGAAACCGGCGCCGGCATTGCGCAAACGCGTCACCCCCGAGCCCGAGGTCGACCTGCACGACTTGGCCCTGAACGCGCCGGCCGGGAGCACCGGGTCCGACTTCGACTCCGAGTTCGAGGACCCGTTTGCCGGCGAGCCCCGGATCAGGCGCGGAGCCGGGCTGCGCTCGCCGACGCGCGAGAACCTGCCCCCCGCCCCTGACCTCGACTTCGGCCCCGCGCCGGAGTTCGGCTTCGAGGGCTCAGGAGGCCACGAAGTCGAGCAGGACGACGATCAGGAAGGCGATCGCGACCGCGCCCCCGATCCAGAGGGCGAGCCGGAGCGGAGAGCCGATTCCCGGGAGTGAGCCCGGCTCGGGCTCCGGCCTGAGCATCCCCTCTTCGGCGAGCATCCTGCGCGCCGCCTCATAGCCGGCTTCGGCCACCATCACGTCTCTCGGGCCGGCGGCGAGCATGTCGGGAACGTCGAACCCCCTCGTCCGCCGCAGGATCGACGGGATTCCCTGGTCGAGGAGCATCCCCTGAATCAGCTCGGAATCGGCCTGGTTGCGGCCACCCGTGACCTTGACCAGCTCGCCCTGGGCGAACTGGGGCCGCACCTTTCGCGCCTTTGCGTGCGCGTCGTCCCTGGCGGGCTCCTCGCGCTCTCCCGGGTGGACGAGGGGCATGCCGCAGGCGGTGCAGAAACGCTCGTCGAGGCCGTGGTCGAGGCCGCAGCGAGGGCAGACGAGGCTCACCCGACGCTGAGCCCCCCCTCGACGACCTCGCCGTCGACGATGCGGAAGCCGCGAAGCGGCTCCTCACCCTCCTTCAGCGACGCGATCAAGTACACGACGCCTGGATACGCGGCCAGGTTGATGTCGGTCTGCGACGGGTAGGCCGGGCTCTTCGTGTGGGAGTGGTAGATCGCCGCGAGCTCCTCGCCCCGCTCCTCCATCTCCATCATGATCCGGAACTGGTCCTGCGGGTCGAGGTTGTAGCGAAAGGGGCTGCCCTCGGCGTTCGTCGCCGGGTAGTACGCGACGGCCGAGCCGTCCTTGCCACCGACGAGCCCGCAGCACTCGTTCGGGACCTCCGCGCGGGCGTGTTCCAGCATCTCGTCGTAGACGGCTTTCGGGATCTTCATGGCGGCCGAGGCTAGTAGAAGTGGACGCCGGGCCGGCGGGGCGGCTCGCGCAAGTCTCCGGCCTCCGATCCGACCAGGTCGGGGTCCTCGCGGCCGCGCTCCCAGAGCAGGTCGTCGAGGACCGGCGGCGGGATCTCGGCCAGATCGGCGACCTCGCGAAAGGCGTCCCGGGTCGCGGCGCGCACCGCCTCGACGTCATCGGAGGGCGCGACCAAGCCCGAGCGCAGGGCCAGGCGCATGAGGACGCTGTCGGCGCTGACCTCCCAGCTCGACGGGTCGACGACAGCGAGCCAGCCGCGGCGCTCCCAGATCTTCGCGATCAGGAAGCTCTTCTTCTGGAGCGGGTCTGCGAAGGCCTCGATCGCGGCGAGGCGGCTCAGCAGGCCGCCGGGCCCGCCCAGCGTCCCTTCGGAGGCGACGATCAGCTCCTCGGCGGAGCCCGAGTAGTCCTCGCTCAGCGCCTCGGCCGCGTCGCGCCACAGGCGCGCCCGCTCGGCCGGGTTCGACACGGCGTCCCCTTCGACCGTGAGGATGGCGGCGACCTCGCGCTCGCCCACCTCGGCGAGGGCCTCCGCCGACAGCAGCCCGGGCCGGCGGCGCTCGAACGCCAGGGCCTGCGCCCAGATCAGCGCGCTGCCCTCGAACGGCCCCTCCCCCTCGACGCGATGCGGACGCTCGTAGCCGCTCGAGTTGTCGATCGCCGCCAGGAACAGCGCGGCGTCCGGCGTCGGGACCTCCTCGAAAGAGGGCGGCTCGTATTCGGCGAGCAGCCCGCGGACCCGGGCGGCTACCCGCTCAGACGCGGAGCCGACGCGACCATGGGTTCTGGCAGGACGGACGGAGATGGCGATGACCCCGGTGGGGTCTACCACCAGACGGTGGAATCGATCCCCTCGAGCTCGTCGATCGGCTTCGTGTAGACGCCGGACGAGAGGTACTTCCAGCCGTCGTCGGGGACCAGGAACACGACGTTCCCCGAGTCGAGCTCGCCGGCGATCCGGTGCGCCACGTAGGCGATCGCGCCGGAGGAGACCCCGGCGAACAAACCCTCCTCCTCCAGCAGCTTCTTGGTCCAGACGATCGCGTCGCGATTGGAGACCATGATCTTCCGATCGAGGACGGAGAGATCGATGATCGGCGGGATGAAGCCATCGTCCAGCGAGCGCAGGCCCGAGACGAGCTCGCCCTGCATCGGCTCGGCGGCGACGATCTTGGTCTCGGGGTTCTCCTCCTTGAGGCGGCGCCCGTTCCCCATCAACGTCCCGCCCGTGCCGAGCCCGCCGACGAAGGCGGTCACCTCGTCGAGCTCGTCCAGGATCTCGGGCGCGGTGCCGAAGTAGTGGGCGCTCGGGTTCGCCTCGTTGCCGTACTGGTAGGGCATGTAGTACGAGGCGTCGCCCTCGGCCATCTCGAGCGCCATCTCGACCGCGCCGTTGGAGCCCTTGGGCCCCTCGGAGTACACGATCTCCGCGCCGTACATCGAGAGCAGCTGCGATCGCTCCCCGGTCACGTTGTCGGGCATCACGACCTTCAGCGGATAGCCCTTGCGGCGGCAGATCATCGCAAGCGAGATCCCCGTGTTGCCCGATGTGGGCTCCAGGATCGTCTGGCCGGGCTCGATCGCCCCGCGCTCCTCGGCGTCCTCCATCATCGACTTCGCGACGCGGTCCTTGACCGAGCCGGTCGGGTTGTGGCCCTCGAGCTTGGCCCACAGGCGGACGCCGGGGCTCGGCGCCAGGCGCGGCAGCTCGACGAGCGGCGTGTTGCCGATCGAGTCGAGGACGTTCTCGAAACTGCCCCCGCAAGGACGATTGAGAAGTGGCTCCCCGGACATGGCCCAGATGTTACTTCACTTACTGAAGCAGGCCGCAGGTTCCGGACGACGGCCCGATAGGCATGCATTTGGATAGATTGGGTCGGCTTGGTGTCTGGTTCAACAATTTGACGAAGAGGAAGTGATTCGACATATGAAGAAGCGCCTACTGGCCATGATGGCCCTGTTCGCGCTCGTGCTCACGGCTGGCTTTGCGGTCGGGTGCGGCGATGACGACGATGACAGCGGCAGCGACACGACCGCCAGCGGCGGCGGCGGCGACCTCGAGGTGATCGAGGACGGACAGCTGCTGGTCGGTACCGACACCCCGTTCCCGCCGTTCGAGATCGGGCAGCCGCCTGACATCTCGGGCTACGACATCGAGGTGATGAACGCGATCGGGGAGAAGCTCGGACTCGAGGTGACCTATCAGGACACCGGGTTCGACACGATCTTCCGTGACGTGGCGAACGGCCAGTTCGACTCGGCCGCCGCGGCCAGCACGATCACCCCGGACCGCCAGGAGAAGGTGAACTTCACCGATCCGTACTACGAGGCCCAGCAGGCGCTGCTCGTGCCCGAGGGCTCCGACATCGCTACCACCGCCGATCTCGGCGGTGTGATCGTGGGCGCCCAGGACGGTACGACCGGCGAGACGTTCGCCAACGACGAGACCGACGCCTCCGAGGTCCGCGGGTTCCCCGAGGGCCCCGACGCGGTCGCTGCCCTCTCCACCGGCCAGGTCGAGGCGGTCATCATCGACCAGCCGGTGGCCGTTGACGCGGTCGAGAAGACCGGCGGTGTCGAGATCGCCGAGGAGATCCCGACCAACGAGCTCTACGGCTTCGCCGTCGCGCTCGACAAGACGAATCTCGTCGAGGCGATGAATGGCGCGCTCGTCGAACTGAAGGACGACGGGACGCTGGCTGATCTGTACCAGCAGTACTTCCAGACGGATCCGCCCGCGTCGGTGCTCGACGGCACCACGCCGGTCGCCGGCGGCTGAGCCGACGACACACGCGATGATGCGCGAGGGGCGCCCGAGAGGGCGCCCCTCGTCGTCTAGCCTCCCCCGCGCATGGATTTCATCTTCGAGTACTACTTCGACTTCGGTCTCATGGGGGACGAGTTCGGTCGCGTCCTCGACGGGTTCTTCATCACCCTCAAGCTCTCGATCCTCTCGGGCGTCCTCTCGCTCGCCTGGGGGCTGGTCCTCGCGGTGCTCCGTCAGCTGCCCGGAAAGCCCCTCGCGCCGGTGCGCTGGCTCACGATCGCCTATATCGACGCCTTCCGCGGCATCCCGCTGCTACTCGTGCTGTTCCTGGTTTCGGGGTTCCTGAGCGCCGCCCAGGCCGACGGCTCCATCCCGCGCGAGATCGGGATCCCCACCTGGTTCGGACAGACCTCGACCTTCTGGTACGGGGTGATCGCCCTGACGGTCACCTACGGCGCCTACATGGCCGAGGTCTATCGCGCCGGGATCGAAGCGGTCCCCTCGGGCCAGATGGAAGCTGCGCGCTCCCTCGGCATGAGCCACGGCCAGTCGATGCGCCAGATCATCGTTCCCCAGGCCGTCCGCAAGGTGATCCCGCCGCTCCTCAACGATTTCATCGCGCTGATGAAGGACACATCGCTGGTCGGCGTGCTCGGCGCCGTCGAGGTCGTCAAGGCCGGCCAGGACGTACAGACCGAGTTCTTCAACGGGTCGGCGCTGGTGCTCGGCGCCCTGATGTTCCTCGTCGTGACGATCCCGCTCGCGCGCGCGGTCGACGTGCTGATCGCCCGCCAGCAGGCGCGCACCTCACGCGGCGGCACGGGCGGCGGCGGAGCGGCCGAGCCCGCCCCGGGGGGTGCGGCCGGCATCGGGCACACAGGAGGCCCGGTCTGATGGCCGACGACGCGATGCTGAAGCTGGACGGGGTCACCAAGAGCTTCGGCGACCTCGACGTGCTGCGGGGGATCGACCTCGAAGTGGACAAGGGCGAGGTCGTCTGCGTCCTCGGGCCGAGCGGCTCGGGGAAGAGCACGCTCCTGCGCTGCGTCAACCTGCTGGAGCCCCCGGACGACGGCGACATCTTGCTCGAGGGCACCAACATCTGCAAGGGCGAGGGCAAGGACTGGGAACTCGACTTCGTGCGCCAGCGGGTCGGCATGGTCTTCCAGCAGTTCAACCTGTTCCCCCACAAGTCGGCCATCGAGAACGTGACGGTGGCCCAGCAGACCGTTCTGGACCGCAGCAAGAAGGAGTCGACCGAGAAGGCCAAGGCGCTGCTCGAACGCGTCGGCTTGGCCGACAAGCTCGGGGAGTACCCGGACCGCCTGTCGGGCGGCCAGCAGCAGCGCGTCGCGATCGCCCGGGCACTTGCCATGGACCCCCACGTGATGCTCTTCGACGAGGTCACCAGCGCCCTCGACCCCGAGCTGGTCAAGGAGGTCCTGGACGTGATGCGCGAGCTCGCCAACGAGGGCATGACGATGATCGTCGTCACCCACGAGATCGGCTTCGCCCGCGAGGCGGCGAGCAGGGTCGTGTTCATGGACGAGGGCGTCATCATCGAGCAGGGCAAGCCGAAGGACGTTCTCGACAACCCCAAGCAGGAGCGGACGAAGGAGTTCCTCGGGCTTGTGCTGGAGCACTAGATGCCTGTGAGCGCCAAGGCCAACCTGGCCGAGAAGCTCCCTGGAGGGCAACTTGACGATCCAGCTCCGCGACCGCGACGTCGAGCTGAGCAAGGGCGAGGCGATGCGGGCGGCGAGAAGACCGCCGAGCCGGTCGAGCTCTAGTCGGACTGGCCTCCGGCCATCGCCGGCAGGATCACGATGTTGTCCGAGTCCGAAGCCTTGGTGTCCAGGCCGTCGAGCACGCGGACGTCCTCGTCGTTCAGGTAGACGTTGACGTAGCGGTTCAGGTCGCCCTCGGGGCCGAACAGCTGGTCCTTGGTGCCTGAGTACTTGCTCGCGAGGGCGTTCAGCGCCTCGCCGACGGTGGAGCCGTCGACGGTGACCTCCGCCTCGCCGTCAGTCTGGGGGCGCAGCACCGGTGGGACCTTGATCGTGGGCACGGCGAAAACCTAGCGCGCGGCTACTGGCAGAACAGCTCGTAGTCGGGGAACACGCCCATCTCGGACTCGGGGGTCTCCGGCGCGTCCGGGCCGCAGATGGGGCAGTTCGGGTCGCGGCGGACCTTGAGCTCGGTGAAGCGCGTGCCGAGCGAGTCGTAGAGCAGCAGCCGGCCGATCAGCGGCTCGCCGATCCCGACGACCAGCTTGATGACCTCGTTGGCCTGGAGCAGGCCCATGACGCCGGCCATCACGCCGAGCACGCCGTTGTCGCCGCAGCTCGGGGCGAGCTCGGCGGGCGGGGGAGTCGGGTAGAGGCAGCGGTAGCACGGCCCGTCGAAGGGAAGGAAGGTCGAGATCTGGCCCTCGAAGGCGAGGATCGAGGCCGAGACCACGGGGATCTTCAGCCGGACCGAGGCGTCGTTCAGCAGGTAGCGGGTGGGGAAGTTGTCGGCGCCGTCGACGACGATGTCGTAGTCCTTGATGATGTCGATGATGTTCTCGGCGTCGAGCCGGGTGCGGTGCTCGATCACCTCGACGTCGGGGTTCAGGCCGTTGATCGTGACCTTCGCGGATTCCGTCTTGGGAACACCCACGCGATCGGTCGAGTGGATGACCTGGCGCTGCAGGTTCGACTCGTCCACGACGTCGTCGTCGACGATGCCCATCGTGCCGATCCCGGCCGCGGCCAGGTACAGGGCCGTCGGCGAGCCGAGCCCGCCGGCGCCGAGCAGCAGCACCTTGGCGTTCAGAAGCTTGATCTGGCCCTCGACACCGACCTCGGGGAGCAGGGTGTGGCGCGAGTAGCGCTCGCGCTGCTCGCGGGTCATGCCCTCGGCCTCGGCGACCGGCAGGCCCTTCTCCTGCCATTCGACGATCCCGCCTTCGATGTTGACGACGTTCTCGTAGCCCAGCCCCTCGAGCTGGTGCACGGCGCGGGCCGAGCGGTTGCCCGACCGGCAGTAGACGAGCAGGCGTTGGGAGGTGTCCGGGACGATGTCGTCGATCTGCTCGGCGACCTCGGCGGGCGGCACGAGCTTCGCGCCCTCCAGGTGGGCCTCGGCGTACTCGTGGGGCTCGCGGGTGTCGAGAAGGACGAAGTCCCCGCCGGCCTCAATCTCCTCGAGCGCCTCCTCGGGCGTGAGGTTCTGGATCCTCTGCTTGATGTCCTCGATCTTCAGCGTCCCGGCTTCCATCAGCTTTCGTCCTCCTCAGCAGTCTCTTCTTCCTCATCGGCGGCGATCGTGCCTTCGATCGGCAGCCCGAGGTCGTTCCAGAGCGTGATGCCTCCGATCAGCGAGCGTACGCCCTCGACGCCGTGCTCGTTGTTGAGCGCGTCGGCGGCGCGGGCGGAGCGGTTGCCCGAGTTGCAGTAGAGGAGCGCGGGCTTCTCGCCCACCGCCTCGGCGAACGCGTCGGCGAACTCGGCGGCGTGGCTGTCGGCGCCGTTCTCGCCCACGGGCAGGTTGACCGCCCCGTCGATATGCCCGGCCTCGAACTTGTCGGCGTCGCGGGTGTCCACGAGCACGACCTCGCCGGCGCCGATCTGCGCCTGAGCCGCAGGCGGCAGCACCTCGTCGATCCGGCTCTTCACCAGCTCGAGCGGCGGAGGCACGACCTTGCGGGGCATCTCGGTCATGGCCAAATCCTACTAAACCCGATCAGAGTTCATGGTTTTCGCTTGTGCGCCGGTGTCAGAGGCGGCTGGGCACCGGGTCGAGCGCGGGGGCCGGTGCCGGGCATCGCCGAGTGAGTCAGTTTCACTGCGAACAGCAGGCGATGCCCGGTGCCGGCCCGAGCCCTGGCTAGCCGATGGTCGGGCGCATCTGGCGGAGCCGGCGGACGCGCTCCTCGATCGGCGGGTGCGTCGAGAACAGCTTCGAGAAGCCGCCGCCTGAGAAGGGCTTCACGATGTAGAGCGGCTCGGACGCCTGGTTCACCTGCATCGGGGTGGCCGCCGCACCTTCCTGGAGCCTCAGGAGCGCGCTTGCCAGCGACTCCGGGTTGCCGGAGATCTCCGCGCCTGTGGCGTCAGCCGAGTACTCGCGCTGCCTGGAGACGGCGAGCTGGATGAGCGTGGCCGAGATCGGCGCGAGGATGATCATCCCGAGGCTGGCGATGAGCCCGAGGGGCGACTCGTCGTCGCCGAACCACAGGAACATGTAGGCGATGTAGGTGATGGCCATGCCGATGGACGACGCGATCGTGGTGGTCAGCATGTCGCGATTGCGGATGTGCGCGAGCTCGTGGGCCAGCACGCCCCGCACCTCGTCCTCGCTCAGCGACGAGAGCAGGCCCTGCGTGACCGCGACGGCGGACTTCTTGGGGCTGCGGCCGGTCGCGAAGGCATTCGGCTGCGCCTGCGGGATGATGTGCAGGGTCGGCATCGGCAACCCGGCGCGGGTCGTCAACTCGCGGACCATCTGGTAGAGGCGAGGCGCCTCTTCCTCGGTCACCGGCTTCGCCCCGCTCGCCTTCAGCGCGATCCTGTCGCTGAAGAAGAACTGGATCAGGTTGAAGAACAGTGCCCCGACCAGGAAGAGCGAGGCCGTCTCGATGCCGCCGATCGCGTAGCCGATCGCGACCAGGACAGCACCCAGGGTCGCCATCAGGGCGCCGGTGCGGAGGGCCGCGCCGAAGTTCGAGTGTCGCGTGGTGGTCATCTCTTGTCTCCTTTTTGGGACGGAAGGTCTGCCGGGGAATATAGACAGGCGGCTCAACCGGTCCTGAAGGCCGATCACGTTTTCATACAGTCTTATCTTGTTACTGTCTTGATCGTGACCACCATCAGGGGACGGGGCGAACGGCAGCAGTGGACACCCGACCTGGCCGTCCTCGCCGCGCGGCTAGCCGCATCCACCCACCAGGAGCTCTTCGACGGACTCCGCGAGCGCGGGTACCGCGACCTGCGTCATCGCCACGGTCCCGTAGTCGCGTTCCTGGACGAGGACGGTGTGAGGGCGACGGATCTCGCTCGCCTCACGGGACTCCACAAGCAGGTCGTCGGCCGGCTGGTGGACGAGCTCGAGGAGCTCGGGGTCGTCGAGCGCGCCCCAGACCCTGCGGACCGCCGCGCGAAGCTGGTCCTGCCCACGGCCGCCGGAATCGCGCTGGTCCGGGACGCGGACGAGATCGTCGCGGGCATCGAAAGCCGCCACGCGCAGGCGGTGGGCAGCAAGACCTATGCGGCGTTCCGCGACGCGATGCTGGACGTGGTCCGTAACTCGAGGCCAATCCGACCGATTGGGTAGGATTTTGGGCGATGCTCTTCTCAACGCGCGCCGAGTATGGAGTCAGGCTGATGGTCGAGCTCGGCCGCCAGCCGGGTGACCGCCCGGTATCGCTGGGTGCGGTTGCCGAGAGCGAGAACCTCCCCCTCTCCTACCTCGAGCACCTGGTCGCGAAGCTTCGCAAGGCCGGCCTCGTCGAGAGCCAGCGCGGTGCACACGGCGGCTACCGCCTCGGGCGGCCGGCCGAAGAGATCGAGATGCTCGAGGTCGTGGTCGCGCTCGAGGGCGCGATCGCGCCGATGGAGTGCTTCCACCCCTCGCCTGAGGGAAAAGTGTCGTGCTCGCACGAGACCGACGGCGACCACGCCTGCGCAACGAAGCTGCTGTGGACGAAGGTCCACGGCGGGGTCGCCAAGGCGCTGTCCGGGACTACCCTGGCCGACCTGGTCGAATTCGCCGAAGGATCGGGGGCCAACATTCCCCCCGGCGCCCGCAAGGGCACCGGCAAGAACGCAGTCTCAGTCGCCGCCGTTACATAGGCGCTGGGCGCGCAACCAACCACTTAGGAGTAGAAAATGGCTGAGCTCGAGATCCGCAACCTTCATGTCAGCGTCGAGGACAAGGTGATCCTGAAGGGCCTCGATCTGGACGTCGAAAAAGGGCGCATCCACGCCCTGATGGGTCCTAACGGCTCGGGCAAGTCCACCCTCGCGAACGCGATCATGGGCCACCCGGCGCTCGAGGTGACCGAGGGCACGATCACCTTCAGGGGCACCGACATCACCGAGGCCGCCCCCGACGAGCGCTCGCGCATGGGCGTCTTCATGGCCTTCCAGTACCCGGTCGCGATCCCCGGGGTCACCGTCGCCAAGTACCTGCGGACCGCGATCAA
>Ga0183260_10002194_pt1 | contig 16204 bp, 12 predicted proteins | sample AntDrymUQ4972206_2_FD_129768 | JGI IMG/M metagenome (GOLD analysis project Ga0183260, IMG submission 129768) | Polar desert sand microbial communities from Dry Valleys, Antarctica - metaG UQ497 (22.06) (version 2) (version 2) | ecosystem: Environmental > Terrestrial > Soil > Desert | place...
AGGTTCGGCACGTACCCGTTGAGGTAGATCCGGTCCAGACACTCCAGATCCAGCCCGACGTGACCATCAAGGACGTCGCCGACCCGCACCGGACGAGAACCCATCGCACACCTCCACGACACCGCCCCCCGAGCCGTCGTGCTCAGCGTGACCCCCGACCAGCCGCCACGTCACCACCCACCCGCACGCCCGGACTCGGCGGGCCGGGGCGGAGCCCCGTTAGACTGTTCGTCCGGTCAGGAGGTGTGCGTGTCCGACGAGAAGGGCGACGTCGAGGTCGTCGAGACGCCGGCGTCCCCGGCACCGTCGGGGGTCCGCATGCGGACCCGGCTCGCCCGGCTCGGTAACCGCAACCAGGTCACCCATCCGGTCCTCGAGCCCCTGTTCGCCGTCGTCCGGGCGCACCACCCCAAGGCCGACGTCACCGTGCTGGAGCGGGCGTACACGACCGCCGACCGGCTGCACACCGGTCAACGTCGCAAGAGCGGGGACCCGTACATCACCCACCCGCTCGCGGTGACGACAATCCTCGCCGAGCTGGGCATGACCACGCCGACCCTGTGCGCCTCGCTGCTGCACGACACGGTCGAGGACACGTCGTACACCCTCGACCAGGTGCGCGCCGACTTCGGCGAGGAGGTGGCGCTGCTCGTCGACGGGGTCACCAAGCTGGACAAGGTCAAGTACGGCGACTCCGCGCAGTCGGAGACGATCCGCAAGATGGTCGTCGCCATGAGCAAGGACATCCGCGTCCTGGTCATCAAGCTCGCCGATCGGCTGCACAACATGCGGACGTTGCGGCACGTGAAGGCCGAGACCCAGGCGCGCAAGGCCCGGGAGACCTTGGAGATCTACGCCCCGCTCGCGCACCGGCTGGGCATGAACACGATCAAGTGGGAGCTCGAGGACCTGGCGTTCTCCACCATGCATCCCAAGGTCTACGACGAGATCGTGCGGCTCGTCGCCGACCGGGCGCCGGCTCGGGACGACTTCCTCGCCCAGGTCGTCGAGGGCGTCAACGCCGACCTCAAGGCGGCCAAGATCAAGGCGACCGTGACCGGTCGACCGAAGCACTACTACTCGATCTACCAGAAGATGATCGTGCGGGGTCGCGACTTCACCGACATCTACGACTTGGTCGGCATCCGGGTCCTCGTCGAGTCGATGCGCGACTGCTACGCCGTCCTCGGCGTGCTGCACGCGCGGTGGAACCCGCTGCCCGGGCGCTTCAAGGACTACGTCGCGATGCCGAAGTTCAACATGTACCAGTCGCTGCACACCACCGTCGTCGGTCCCGAGGGCAAGCCGGTCGAGCTGCAGATCCGTACGTACTCGATGCACCGCCGGGCCGAGTACGGCGTCGCCGCGCACTGGAAGTACAAGGAGAGCGCCCGGGCCGGCGCCGGCACCGACCAGCCCCTGATGCGTGGGGAGGGCGGTGCGTCCAAGGAGGGCGCCCAGGGGGAGATGCAGTGGCTGCGCCAGGTGATCGACTGGCAGCAGGAGACCGCGGACCCCGGTGACTTCCTCGACTCCCTGCGCTTCGAGATCAACGCCACCGAGGTCTACGTCTTCACCCCGCGCGGCGACGTCCAGTCGCTGCCGACGGGCTCGACGCCCGTCGATTTCGCGTACGCCGTGCACACCGAGGTCGGGCACCGCTGCATCGGTGCGCGCGTCAACGGCCGGCTCGTACCGCTGGAGAGCGTGCTCGACAACGGTGACGTGGTCGAGGTGTTCACCTCCAAGGCGCCGGGTGCGGCGCCGAGCCGGGACTGGCTGGGGTTCGTCCGCAGTCCCCGCGCCCGGACGAAGATCCGCCAGTGGTTCACCAAGGAGCGGCGCGAGGAGGCTATCGAGCGGGGCAAGGAGTCGATCGCTCGGCTGATGCGCAAGGAGGGGCTGCCGCTGCAGCGCCTGCTCAGCCACGAGACGCTCCAGACGGTCGCTGAGGACCTGCACCTCACCGACGTGTCGGCGCTGTACGCCGCGGTGGGCGAGGGCAACGTCGGCGCGCAGAACGTGGTGCGCCGGGTGATCGACCTGCACGGCGGTGACGCCGGGTCGGAGGAGGACCTCTCCGAGGGCGTCGTCGTCCCGACCGAGATCGACAAGCGGCGGCGGGCGCCGCGCGGCGACGCCGGCGTGGTCGTGCACGGGGCCAGCGACGTTCTAGCCAAGCTCGCCCGCTGCTGCACCCCGGTGCCGGGGGACGGCATCGTGGGCTTCGTCACGCGAGGCGCCGGCGTCTCGGTGCACCGTGCGGACTGCCCCAACGTCCGCAGCCTGAGCACACAGCCGGAGCGGATGCTGGACGTCGAGTGGGCGCCGTCGGCGCAGAGCCTGTTCCTGGTGGCGATCCAGGTGGAGGCGCTCGACCGGGCCCGGCTGCTGTCCGACGTGACCCGGGTGCTCTCGGACCACCACGTGAACATCCTGTCCGCCAACCTGCAGACCGGCCGGGACCGGATCGCCAAGAGCCGGTTCACCTTCGAGATGGGCGACCCCGCCCACCTCGGGCACGTGCTGGCGGCGGTCCGCCACGTCGACGGCGTGTTCGACGTCTACCGCGTCACCCAGTAACCCCGATCCGTCGGTTCCGGTAGCGCGATCCGTCGGTTCCGGTCACCACCGTCGAGGAAGTACGGGCTCCCGCCCGAGCAGCTTTCCTACCTCGATCTCGAACCAGGGATCCGAGCCAAGGATGTCCACCTTGTGTCCGACGACGAATCGCCATCCCCAGCGCTGGTGCATCGACGCCCGCCGCTCCGCGTCCGCAACCCTGTCGACGTCCGCGGTGTGGTCCTCCGCACCGTCGTACTCGCAGGCGATGAGCAGGTGAGGGTAGGCCAGGTCCAGCCGGTACAGCTCGCGCCCACGGCGATCGCACACCCGGAACTGCGGAGTCGGTCGCGAGAACCCCGCGTCGTGCAAGCGCAAACGCAGCCATGACTCTCCCCCCGACTCGGTGAGCGGTTCCACCCAACGGGCGAGCTGCCGGGCCTGGACGATGCCGGGGTAGCCGGCCAGCTGCTCGACGCGGTACCGCAGCCCGTCCGGGACGACTTGTCCGGCGTGCGCCATGGCATCGGCGGCCGACAAAGCGAACGGTCGTCGGAGCCGGCGCAGCATGTCTACGGTCGTGCGTTCGGGCACGGTCACCTGCAGCCCATCCAGCTCCATGACGTCGGCAGCTGGGATGAACCCCTCGACGGTGCGAACGCCAGCGCGACGACTGCGACCGGCGCCGTGCGGGACGACGCATTGCGGAGTCAGGACGAACCGCTCCTGCGGTTGGAAGGCGTCCACGCCGAGGATCCATGCCGCGGAGGTTCCGAAAAGGACGCCGTCGCGAGGCATCACCAGCTGGAGACAGCGACACCGCAGGGTGCGCGAGTCTGGTACCGCGGTGTCGACGTACACCGAGTGGAGGACGCGGCGTACGGCACCGTCTCTGACCGCTGTGTGCAGCGCCCGCCCACGCAGACCGAGGTCCTCGGCCTGCTGCCGGGTGAACGGCCGGCCGAGGTTGAAGAGTGGCGACGCTGGGAGCGGCTCGAGCATCGGAGAAGTGTTGTCCTCTGGTCGCGTCCTGGTCGCGACTGTCCACAGGCCACGACCAACGTCCCGCGGTGTGTGGGGTCGCGGGCCCACCCGAAGTGATGGACCGCGCGGTCAGAAGTGACGGATCGCGCGTGCGGAAGTGACGGATCGCGCGGTGGGGGGTCAGGGGGTGAAGTCGGCGAGCGTGCGGCGGGCTTGCGCCAGCCACGCCTCGCGCGCCTCGATGGCTTGCTGCGCGTCCGCGAGGTGCTTTGCGTCCCCGGCGCCCTCGGCCCGCTGCGCCCGCTCCCGCAGCTCGGCGAGCGAGGTCTCCAGCTGCGCCACCGCCGTCTCGGCACGGGCGCGCGCCTCGGGGTTGCTCCGCCGCCAACGCTCGTCCTCGGCGGCGCGCAGTGCGGTCTCCACCGCGCGCATCCGCGCCTCGAGCTGCTTCAGCTGCTCGCGCGGCACCGTGCCCGCGGCCTCCCACCGCTCCGCGAGCGGGCGGAACGCCGCCCGCGCCGCGGCTACGTCGGTCACCGGGACCAGCCGCTCGGCGTCGGCCAGGATCGCCAGCTTCGCCTCGGCGTTGGCGGCGTGCTGGTCGTCTGCCCTGGCCAGGTCGGCGTCGCGCGCGCCGAAGAACCGGTCCTGCGCCCCGCGGAACCGCCGCCACAACGCCTCGTCGTCCCGGCGGGGCGCCGAGCCGGCGGCCTTCCACTGCTTCATCAGGTCGCGGAAGCGCCCCGCCGTGGGTCCCCAGTCGGTGGAGTCGGCGAGCGACTCCGCCTCGATCGCCAGCTTCTCCTTGACCGTCCGTGCCTGGTCGCGGCTGTGGTGCAGCTCGGCGAGGTGCTGCCTGCGGCGACGCGTGTACGTCGTGCGCGCCGACGAGAAGCGCCGCCACAGGGCGTCGTCGGTCAGCTTGTCCAGCCGGGCCGCGGCCTTCCACGCGTCCATGAGCTCGCGCAGCCGGTCCGCGCCGGCCCGCCAGTCCGTAGACTCGGCCAGCCGCTCCGCCTCGGCGACGAGCCGCTCCTTGACGTCCTTCGCCTCCTCGAGCCGGGCGGCGCGCGCGGCCCGACGCCGTTCGCGGTGTGCGTCGACGAGCGGGCCCAACCGGTCGAGTCGCTCGACCAACGCCTGCAGGTCGCCGACCGCCTGGGCGTCGGCCACCTGCTCGCGTACCGCGGCGACGGTGGACTGCGCCTCGTCCGGACTCAGCGCCCCTTGCTGGACGCGCCGCTCGAGCAGCTCGACCTCGACCGCGAGACCCTCGAAGCGACGGACGTACAGCGCCAGCGCCTCGGCGGGGTCGCCGCCGGGCCACTGCCCGACCGCGCGTTCGGAGTCGTCGCGGGCGCGGACGTAGACCGTGCCGTCGTCGGCGACGCGGCCCCAGGACTCCGGGGCAGACGTCGTGGGGTCCGCGGTGGGCGCAAGCGGCCCGGGACCGGAACGTACGCGCCCCGGGCGTGGGGGCGCGGGGCGTGGAGGCGCGGGGCGTGGAGGCGCGGGGCGTGGAGGCGGGGGGCGTGGAGGCGCGGGGCGTTCTTCCTCCACCTCTGCCTCCCTCGCGTCGTCCATTCCCGTCGTCCTTCCCGGTCCTCGACGCTGCTGACGAGGTCGACCGTACGCACCGCAGGCGGCTGCGCGATCCGGGCCCCGACCGTCGAGGAGTCTAGGTGCGGACCGGTCGGCTGCGGCACGGGCCGGTCGCCGCGTACGGCTGCCGTAGGGTGACGGCCATGCTCATCGCCGGATTCCCCGCCGGGCCCTGGGGGACCAACTGCTTCGTCGTGGCCGCGGCCGCCGGCAGCGAGTGCGTCGTGGTCGACCCCGGCAAGGACGCGGCGCCGGGCGTCGCCGAGGTGGTGCGCGAGCACCGGCTGAAGCCGGTCGCCGTGCTCGTCACGCACGGCCACATCGACCACATGTGGTCGGTCGCGCCGGTGGCCGGCACGCACGAAACGGCGGCCTGGATCCACCCCGCGGACCGGCACCTGCTCACCGACCCGATGGCCGGCATGTCACCCGAGACGGCCGCGATGCTGCTCGGTGGGGAGCACGTCTTCGCCGAGCCGGACGACGTCCGCGAGCTGGCCGACGGCACCCGGCTCGAGCTGGCCGGGGTGAGCTTCCACGTCGACCACGCACCGGGCCACACTCCCGGGTCGGTTGCGTTCCGCTCCCCGTACGACGGTCCCGAGGACGTGCCCGAGCTGATGTTCGCCGGCGACCTGCTGTTCGCCGGCTCCATCGGGCGCACCGACCTGCCGGGCGGCGACCACGAGCAGATGCTGCGCAGCCTCGCCCGTACGGTGCTGCCGCTCGACGACCGCGTCGTCGTGCTGCCCGGCCACGGTGAGCAGACCAGCATCGGCCGCGAGCGCGCCACCAACTCCTTCCTGCGTCCCCTCGTCGAACGGGCCACTGCATGAGCTCCACCCGTACGGAGAGGCCGACGCCGCTGTCCGGCTTCCCCGAGCTGCTGCCGCGCCAGCGGGTGGTCGAGCAGGCGGTGGCAGACACCCTGCGGGCGACCTTCGAGCTGCACGGCTTCGCCTCGGTCGAGACCCGCGCGGTGGAGCCGCTCGACCAGCTGCTGCGCAGCGGTGAGACGTCCAAGGAGGTCTACGTGCTGCGCCGGCTGCACGCCCCGGTCGACGACGCGTCGTCCGCCGCCGGCCTGGGGCTGCACTTCGACCTGACCGTGCCGTTCGCGCGCTACGTGCTCGAGCACGCCGGCCGGCTGGACTTCCCCTTCCGCCGCTACCAGATCCAGCGGTGCTGGCGGGGGGAGCGCCCGCAGGAGGGGCGCTACCGGGAGTTCACGCAGGCCGACATCGACATCGTGGGCCGAGACGAGCTGCCGTTCCACGCCGACGTCGAGGTCGCAGCGGTGATGGCTGCGGCACTCAGCCGGCTGCCCGTGCCACCGCTGCGGCTGCAGGTGAACAACCGCCGGCTCGTCGACGGCTTCTACCGCGGTCTGGGCGTCCCGCAGGACCGTACGCCCGAGGCGATGCGGGCCGTGGACAAGCTCGACAAGGTCGGCCCGGACGGCGTGCGCGGCCTGCTCGTCCAGCAGGTGGGCCTCGCCGCCGCCGCCGCCGAGCAGTGCCTCGCGCTGGCCCGGATCGTCGGCACCGGCCCGTCGGTCGCCGACGAGGTGGGCTCGCTCGGCGTCGAGCACCCGCTGCTGGACCAGGGCCTCGCCGAGCTGCTCGCCGTGCTGGACGGTGCGTCGGCCGCCGGCACCGACCGGTTCACCGTCACCGCGGACCTGTCGGTGGCCCGGGGCCTGGACTACTACACGGGGACCGTTTTCGAGACCCGCATGGCGGGCTACGAGCAGCTGGGCTCGATCTGCAGCGGCGGCCGCTACGACCGGCTGGCCGACGACGGACGCACGACGTACCCCGGCGTGGGGATCTCCCTCGGGGTGAGCCGGCTGCTCGTGCCCCTGCTGGCCGCGGGCGAGCTGGACGCCTCCCGCAGCGTCCCGTCCGCGGTCCTGGTCGCGCTCGTCGACGAGGAGTCGCGCCCGGTCAGCGCCCGGGTCGCCGCCCGGCTGCGCGCTCGGGGGATCCCGACGGAGGTCGCGCCGTCGGCGGCCCGGTTCGGTAAGCAGATCCGCGTCGCCGAACGCCGCGGCATCCCGTACGTCTGGTTCCCGGAGGCCGGCGCAGCCGCAGCCGCCGACCAGGTCAAGGACATCCGCAGCGGGGAGCAGGTGGACGCCCACCCCGACGAGTGGACGCCGCCGGCGCTCGACCTGCACCCGCGCATCCTGGCCCGCCCGCCCGGCGGACCGGCCGGCAGCCCGACAGCCGAGGAGCCCGCACCGTGATCCGCACCCACGACGCCGGGAGCCTGCGCGCCGAGCATGCCGGGCACGAGGTGACGCTGGCCGGCTGGGTGGCCCGCCGCCGCGACCACGGCGGCGTCGCGTTCGTCGACCTGCGGGACTCGAGCGGCGTCGTACAGGTGGTGGTGCGCGACGAGGAGGTGGCGCACCCGCTGCGGTCGGAGTTCTGCCTGCGGGTCGTCGGGGAGGTGTCCGCGCGTCCGGCCGGCAACGCCAACCCGGCGCTGCCCACCGGCGACGTCGAGGTCGTGGCCCGCCCGGGGCGCGACGGCGTCGAGGTGCTCAGCGAGTCGGCCGCGCTGCCGTTCCCCGTCGAGGAGCACCACGCCACCCCGGTCGGTGAGGAGGTACGCCTCGCGCACCGCTACCTCGACCTGCGCCGGCCCGAGATGGCCCGGGCGATCAGGCTGCGCGCGCAGGTCACCCGGACCATCCGCGAACGGATGGGCGCACACGACTTCCTCGACGTGGAGACCCCGTACCTCACCCGGTCCACTCCCGAGGGCGCCCGCGACTTTCTCGTGCCGGTGCGGCTGCAGCCGGGCCACTGGTACGCGCTGCCGCAGTCCCCGCAGCTGTTCAAGCAGCTGCTCATGGTCGCCGGGGTCGAGCGCTACTACCAGATCGCGCGGTGCTTCCGCGACGAGGACTTCCGCGCCGACCGGCAGCCGGAGTTCACCCAGCTCGACGTCGAGCTGAGCTTCGCCGACACCGAGGACGTGGTGGCGCTGACCGAGGACGTCCTGGTCGCGGTGTGGCGCGAGGTCCTCGGCCACGAGGTCGGCACGCCCATCCCGCGGATGACGTACGCCGAGGCGATGCGGCGCTTCGGCACCGACCGGCCGGACCTGCGGTTCGGGTGCGAGCTCGTCGACGTCACGGCCTACTTCGCGGACACGCCGTTCCGGGTCTTCCGGGGTCCGGGGTCGTCCCCGGAAGGGCAGGGCGCACCGAGCGCCGACGACTGGTACGTCGGTGGGGTGGTGATGCCCGGCGGTGCGTCGCAGCCCCGCAAGCAGCTCGACGGGTGGCAGGAGTGGGCAAGCTCGCGCGGCGCCAAGGGTCTCGCGTACGTGCTGGTGCACGACGACGGCACGCTGGGCGGCCCGATCGCCAAGAACCTGTCCGAGGCGGAGCGGGAGGGCCTCGCCGCCGAGACCGGGGCACGGCCGGGGGACTGCGTCTTCTTCGGCGCCGGGCGACGAGCCGAGGCGCGCGCACTGCTGGCCGCGACGCGCCTCGAGGTGGGGGAGCGCTGCGGGCTCGTCGACCACACGCGCTGGGCGTTCGTCTGGGTGGTCGAGGCGCCGATGTTCGAGCCGGTGCAGCTCGCCGACGGCGGCACCGGCTGGACCGCGGTCCACCACCCGTTCACCGCTCCCACCGCCGAGTACGCCGCCGACTTCGAGCAGCGGCCGGGCGAGGCGCTGTCGCAGGCGTACGACATCGTGCTCAACGGCAGCGAGATCGGCGGCGGCAGCATTCGCATCCACCGCAGCGAGATGCAGCAGCGGGTCTTCGACGTCATCGGGCTGTCGCGCGCGGAGGCCGACAGCCAGTTCGGGTTCCTGCTGGACGCGTTCGAATACGGCCCGCCGCCGCACGGCGGCATCGCCCTCGGTCTCGACCGGCTCTGCGCCCTGCTGGCGGGCGTGGACTCGATCCGCGACGTCATCGCGTTCCCCAAGACCGCGTCCGGCGGCGACCAGCTCACCGGCGCGCCGAGCCCGATCACGCCCGCGCAGCGGCGGGACGCGGGCGTGGACGCCCCTCCCGAGCGGTGAGCCCACGCCGGCTCTGTACGCCGCCGCCGTCTGCGAGCCGACCAGCCGTTGCGGGGGAAAGAGGCTGGCAGCGCCGTCGGATGCCCGCAACGGGTCCCTTTCCCCGTATACGGGGGAAACGGCCGGGGGCGGGGCCGGACTGCGGCCGCGGGCGGGTACGGCAGCCGGGGCGACCGGGACGGCGCGGCAGGGGAGGGGCAGGACAGGGTAGAAAGGCCGCCATGGGCGCCGAGGGACTGTTCGAGGCCCCCGAGTCTCCGTCGCCACGAGCAGGCAGCGGCAGCCTGGCCGGCGCCGAGCACGCGGCCACGCCCCTGGCCGTACGCATGCGGCCGCGCTCGCTCGACGAGCTGCGCGGGCAGGACCACCTGCTCGGCGACGGCGCGCCGCTGCGCCGGCTGGTCCAGGACGATCGGCCGATGTCGCTGGTGCTGTGGGGGCCTCCGGGCACCGGCAAGACCACCGTCGCGGCGCTGCTGAGCCGCAGCACCGGTCGGGACTTCGTCGAGGTGTCGGCGGTCTCGGCCGGGGTGAAGGAGGTCCGCGCGGTCCTCGACTCCGCCCGGCGGACCCTGGCCCGTGGTGGCCGGGAGACGGTGCTGTTCGTCGACGAGGTGCACCGCTTCTCCAAGTCGCAGCAAGACGCCCTGCTGCCCGGCGTCGAGAACCGGTGGGTGTCGCTGGTCGCGGCCACCACCGAGAACCCGCACTTCGCGATCATCGCCCCGCTGCTGTCCCGATCCCTGCTGCTCATCCTGCAGCCGTTGGCTGACGCGGACGTCGCCGAGCTCCTCACCGCGGCCGTCTCGGACCCCCGCGGCCTGGCCGGCGCGGTGCGCGTCGACGACGCGGCCGTGGACCACCTCGTCCGGCTGGCCGGCGGCGACGGCAGGCGCGCCCTCACCTACCTCGAGGCCGCGGCGGACGCGGCCACCGCACGGGGCCGCACCGTAGTCGACGTCGACACCGCGGCGCTGGCCGTCGACCGCGCCGCGGTGCGCTACGACCGGGCGGGAGACCAGCACTACGACGTGACGTCGGCGCTGATCAAGTCCGTCCGCGGCTCCGACGTAGACGCCGCGCTGCACTACCTGGCCCGCATGGTCGAAGCGGGCGAGGATCCGCGCTTCCTGGCGCGGCGCCTGGTGATCCTCGCCAGCGAGGACATCGGCCTGGCAGACCCGACGGCCCTGCCCACCGCGGTGGCCGCGGCCGACGCCGTCGCGTTCATCGGCTGGCCGGAGGGGCGCATCGTGCTCGCCCAGGCGGTCGTCGCGCTGGCGCTGGCGCCCAAGTCCAACGCCGTCATCGGCGCCATCGACGCCGCCCTCGCCGACGTGCGGGCGGGGCGTGCCGGTCCGGTGCCGCCACACCTGCGCGACGCCCACTACCGCGGCGCAAAGCACGTCGGGCACGGACAGGGCTACGCCTACGCCCACGACGACCCCCGTGGGGTCGTCGCCCAGCAGTACGCCCCCGACGACGTCGTGGGTCGTCGCTACTACGTCCCGACCCGACGCGGGGCCGAGGCGGCGTACGCCGAACGAGTGGAGCGGGTGCGCCGGGTGCTCGCCGGCGAGGACCCGGCAGCGGGCGAGGGCGGCTCGGCCGGGCCGACCCCGGAAGGCGGTCGCCGGTAAGGTCGAGGCCATGTCCGGAGCCGAGATCGCGCTCGTCGTCGTGGGCGCTGTGGCCTCGGTCGCGCTGCTCGCCGCCGGCGTCCTGCTCGTCCAGGTACGCCGGCTGCGCGGTGAGCTGCGCGCCTCGGCCGCGATGGCCCCGGGTGCGCGGGCCGAGGTGCAGCCGGGACCGCTTGCCCGCCGGGACGCGGACCCGGTCCCGCCCCTCCGCCTGCCCATGGCGCCACCCGCGGCACCGGTGACCCAGCAGCAGGTCGTGGTCGCCACCGTGGGTCACCCCCTGGTGCGGGCCGCCTCGCTGGCCCACGGGCTGCGGCAGGCGCTCGCACCGGAGAACCGGGACCGGATCCGGGCGCTGGTGCGGCGGGACCTGCACCGCCGCGAGAAGCTGCGCCGCCGCGCCGCCCGTCGTGCCGCCCGGGTGCTCCCCACCGCTCCCCCTCCCGCCGCGGACGCGGTGGGGGACCGCCGGGACGTCGCGTCGTGAGGGGGAGCCGATGAGCCGGGCCCTGTGGTTCGTGGCCGGCGCCGGCGCCGGGCTCTACGGCGCCCTCAAGGCTCGCCGGGTGGCCTACCGGGTGTCGCCCGCCGGGCTCGCCGACCAGGTCGCCGCCCTGCGGCTCGGTGCGCAGACGCTCGCCGACGACATCCGCACCGGCACCCGCGACCGGGAGGCCGAGCTGGCGGTGGAGCTGGGACTCTCGCCCCGCCCCCGGCGCCCGGCGGAGGCCGGCACGGTCGTGACCCTGCCCGGGCACGCGGTCCGCGAGGACGTCCCCTGATGGAGACCGCGGAGATCCGTCGCCGGTTCCTGGCCCACTTCGAGCAGCGCGACCACGTGCTCGTGCCGTCGGCGCCTCTGGGCTTCGACGACCCCAATTTGCTGTTCGTCAACGCGGGCATGGTGCCCTTCGTGCCGTACTTCCTCGGTCAGCAGCAGCCGCCGTGGGACCGTGCCGTCAGCGTGCAGAAGTGCATGCGCACGCAGGACATCGAGGAGGTCGGAAAGACCTCACGGCACGGCACCTTCTTCCAGATGTGCGGCAACTTCAGCTTCGGCGACTATTTCAAGCGCGAGGCCATCGGGTTCGCCTGGTCGCTGCTGACCAGCTCCGTCGACGACGGCGGCTACGGTCTCGACCCCGAGCGGATCTGGCCCACCGTCTACCTCGACGACGACGAGGCCGTCGAGCTGTGGCAGGAGGTCGCGCAGGTGCCGGCGGACCGCATCCAGCGCCGCGGGATGGCCGACAACTACTGGTCGATGGGCATCCCCGGCCCGTGCGGTCCGGACAGCGAGATCTTCTACGACCGCGGCCCGCAGTACGGCCCGGACGGTGGACCGATGGTCGACGAGGACCGGTTCCTGGAGATCTGGAACCTCGTGTTCATGCAGAACGAGCGCGGGGCGGGACCGGACAAGGAGGGCTACCCGATCCTCGGTGAGCTGCCCAGGAAGAACATCGACACCGGCATGGGCCTCGAGCGGGTCGCCTGTGTGCTGCAGGGCAAGGACAACCTGTACGAGATCGACGAGGTGTTCCCCGTCATCGCGCGGGCCAGCGAGCTGTCCGGCCGCCGCTACGGCGCCGACGACCGTGACGACGTCCGGTTCCGGGTCGTGGCCGACCACGTCCGCAGCGCGCTGATGCTGGTCGGCGACGGAGTCACCCCGGGCAACGAGGGCCGCGGCTACGTGCTGCGGCGGCTGATCCGGCGCGCCGTACGGTCGATGCGGCTGCTGGGCGTGGACGAGCCGACGCTGCCGGAGCTGCTGCCGGTCAGCCGGGACAAGATGGCGCTGTCCTACCCCGAGCTCGGGACCGACTGGGGACGGATCAGCCAGGTGACGTACGCCGAGGAGGAGGCGTTCCGGCAGACGCTGCGCGCCGGGACCCAGATGTTCGACCTCGCCATCGCCCGCACCCGCCAGCAGGGCCGGGACGAGCTCCCCGGGGGCGAGGCGTTCCAGCTGCACGACACCTTCGGCTTCCCCATCGACCTGACCCTGGAGATGGCGGTCGAGCAGGGGCTCCGGGTCGACGAGGAGGGCTTCCGCCGGCTGATGACCGAGCAGCGGGAGCGGGCGAGGGCCGCCGCGCGGGCTCGCCGTACGGGGCACGTCGACGCGGGTGCGTACCGCGAGGTGGTCGAGCGGCTGGGGCGCGCGGTGCGGTTCACCGGCTACGACGAGGTGGTCTCCGAGGCCACCGTGGCCGGGCTGGTCGGTGCCGGCGGCGGGCTCGACGCCGCCCGCGAGGGCGACGAGCTCGACGTGGTGCTGGACCGCACCCCGTTCTACGCCGAGGGCGGCGGGCAGCTCGCCGACCACGGCGTCATCGAGCTCGCGGACGGCGCCCGGATCGAGGTCACCGACGTGCAGTCGCCGCTCTCCGGCGTGATCGCGCACCGTGGTCGGGTGCTGTCGGGCGAGGTGGTGCCGGGAGCCGCCGTGCAGGCGCTCGTCGACGTCGAGCGCCGGCGATCGATCTCGCGCGCCCACACCGCGACCCACATGGTGCACAAGGCGTTCCGGGAGGCGCTGGGGGAGACCGCGACGCAGGCTGGCAGCGAGAACGCGCCGGGCCGGTTCCGCTTCGACTTCTCCGCCACGGGCGCCGTTCCGGTCTCGGTGCTCGGCGACGTCGAGGCCCGCGTCAACGCGCTGGTGCTCGACGACCTGTCGGTGCACGCCGAGACGATGACCCAGGCCGAGGCGCGGGCGGCCGGCGCGATGGCGCTGTTCGGGGAGAAGTACGGCGACCAGGTGCGGGTGGTCTCGGTCGGTGACTGGGCGCGCGAGCTGTGCGGCGGCACGCACGCCGGGAGGTCCGGCCAGCTCGGGGTGGTCACCCTGCTCGGCGAGAGCTCGATCGGGTCCGGGGTGCGCCGCGTCGAGGCCCTGGTGGGTGCCGACGCCTACCGGTACCTCGCCCGCGAGCACGTGCTCGTCGCCCAGCTCACCGAGGCGCTGAGGGTGCCCCGGGACGAGCTGCCCGGTCGGGTCGCGGCCCTGGTCGAACGGCTGCGTACGGCCGAGAAGGACATCGAGGCGGTCCGCGTGCGCCAGCTCCTGTCCTCGGCGGGCGACATCGCGAACGGGGCGCGCGACGTGGCGGGGGTGGCCTACGTCGGTGCCGCGACGGCCGACGGCGTCGACGCCGGCCAGGTACGTTCCCTCGCGCTGGACGTCAGGGGACGGCTCGACGGCGCTCGTGCGGGTGTGGTGGCCGTCGTGGGGTCGACGGGGGGCAAGCCGTCGGTCGTCGTCACGGTCAACGACGCGGCGCGAGCGCGCGGGCTGACCGCGAACGCGTTGGTCAAGGTCGCGGCCGGGGCGCTCGGCGGCAGCGGCGGCGGGCGCGACGACGTGGCCCAGGGGGGCGGCGTGGTTGCCGCCGCGGGGGCCGACGACCTGGCGTCCAGGGTCGCCGAAGCGCTGGCACAGGTCGAGCAGACGGTTGCCACCGTGGCGCTGACGTCGGACCAGAAGGGATGAGGGTGGCCGCCCGGCGCGGCGTCCGGCTGGGTGTCGACGTCGGGCAGGTCCGCATCGGGGTCGCCGTGAGCGATCCGTCCGGGCTCCTCGCGACGCCGGTCGAGACCGTCGCCGCCGGCGCCGACGCGCTTGCCCGGCTGGCCGCGCTGAGCGACGAGCACGCGGTCGTCGAGGTGGTGCTGGGGCTGCCGCGGTCGCTGTCCGGCGACGAGGGACCGGCGGCGGCCGGTGCCCGGGCGTTCGGGGCCGAGCTCGCCGCGGTCGTCGCGCCCGTACCCGTGCGCCTGGTCGACGAGCGGCTGAGCTCGGTCGCTGCCGAGCGCTCCTTGCGCGACTCGGCGGGACGCGCCGGGCGACCGGGTGCACGGCACGGTGCCCGGCGCCGGGGCGTGGTGGACCAGGTCGCAGCCGTGGTCATCCTGCAGACCGCTCTGGACACCGAACGCAGCCGCGGGCAGGCGCCGGGGGAGATCGTCCTCCCGGCGACCGGGAGACCTCGTGAGTGACCTCGACATCGTCGACCCGTCGGGCCAGCGGTCCGCGGGCACGACGGGTCAGCGGCGGTCGCGTCGGCGTACGCGCGGCTGCATCCCGGTGCTGCTGGCACTGGCCGTGGTCCTGGGCGGCGGCACGGTGGCCGTCTGGAAGGGCACCGACGTGGTGCGCGGCCTGTTCGCGGGACCCGAGGACTACCGGGGCGCCGGTACCGGGTCGGTCGTGGTCGAGGTCATCGCGGGCGACTCCGCCGGCGACATCGCGGTCACCCTCGAGCGGGCCGACGTCGTCGCCAGCGTCGACGCCTTCACCCAGGCCGCCGCCGCCGACGCGCGGTCGCTCACCATCCAGCCGGGCTTCTACCGGCTGAGCGAGCACATGTCCGCGAAGTCCGCGCTCGACCGGCTCGTCAGCGACGGCACCCGGATCGAGCAGCAGGTCACGGTGCCCGAGGGGTTGACCGTCGAGGAGACGCTGCAGCGGCTGGCCGCCGAGACCCGGGTCCCGGTGGCGCGGTACGTCGCCGCGGGCCGCGCAGCGGGTCGCCTGGGGCTGCCCGGCTACGCCGGCGCCGACCTCGAAGGCTACCTGTTCCCGGACACGTACACCCTGCCGCCGAGAGTGTCGGCCGACCAGGTGCTCGGGCTCATGGTCGAGCGTTTCGGCGAGGTCGCGGGCGACGTCGGGCTCGTGGCCGGCGCGCGCCGGCTGCGGTACGACCCGGCCGAGGTGGTCACCGTGGCCAGCCTGGTGGAGGCGGAGGCACGTCGCCCGGGAGACTTCCCCAAGGTCGCGGCCGTGGTCTACAACCGCCTCGACAAGGGCAAGCCGCTGGAGCTGGACTCGACGGTGCAGTTCGCCGCCGGCGCGGCCGGGGAGGGCGACGTGTTCACGACGGACGAGCAGCGGCGGGTCCGGTCGCCGTACAACACCTACCGGGTCGAGGGGCTGCCGCCCGGTCCGATCGACTCTCCCGGCGAGCGGGCGCTGCGCGCCGCGCTGCAGCCCGCCGACGCCGACTGGACGTACTTCGTCACCGTCAACCTCGAGACCGGCAGGACCCTGTTCACCGACAGCTACCGCAAGCACCTGCGCAACGTGGACGTGCTGCGGACGTACTGCACCTCCTCGAAGGCGTGCTGAGCGACACCGTCCGGCGGTGTGCCGTGCTCGGTCACCCCGTCGCGCACTCGCTGTCCCCGGCGCTGCACCGCGCGGCGTACGCGCGGCTCGGTCTGGCGTGGACGTTCGACGCCGTCGACGTCACCGAGGCCGACCTCGCCGCCTTCGTCGCGCGGTGCGGGGCGGACCCCGCCTGGCGGGGGTTGTCGCTGACGATGCCGCTCAAGCGCGCGGTGCTGCCGCTGCTCGA
>Ga0183260_10002195_pt1 | contig 16203 bp, 14 predicted proteins | sample AntDrymUQ4972206_2_FD_129768 | JGI IMG/M metagenome (GOLD analysis project Ga0183260, IMG submission 129768) | Polar desert sand microbial communities from Dry Valleys, Antarctica - metaG UQ497 (22.06) (version 2) (version 2) | ecosystem: Environmental > Terrestrial > Soil > Desert | place...
CTTCTTCTTCTTCTTCTTCTTCTTCTTCTCCTTCTTCTCCTTCTTTTTCCCTGTTGCCTGACTTGCTATTGTAAACCACAAGAACAAGCATAGGAGGGGTAAGTGGTGAGGGCGCCTTTATTTTGTTGTGTGGGCATTCGTTTAGATGCCGATACATTAGACCATTAAGATATGATATTTTGTAGTTTATGATGTTGGCAAGGGAAATTGCAAGTTGGCAATGGGCCATGACCCCTTCCTTTTGTCTGTCGGACTCCTGAATTTCTTGTTTTATCCTGTATAGTTTTTCCGACTGTTCCTTTATCGAAAGTTCGAAGCACCCATATTTTATTAGCTCGTCCTCCAAGACTCTCCAGGGTTCGCTTCCCTTATTTTCATGGTCTTTGGAGCAACGGCTGCCTTGGATATCGGAATAAGTTTCATTTGGGCATGTGCTGCCGCTGCCGCTGTTTTTGAAGTTTTGGACCATATGGTTGATCCCCACAATGTCCTGCTCGCTTAAACCGTTTTGAAAAAGAGTATTCAAAGCCTTCCCTGTTATGGGGTTTAATTGCAGCATTAACCATTTGTTGTCTATTTCCTTTTTCAGATGTGCAAGTTCCCTGCTTCTTTCACTAACCTTGCCCTCAAACCCAAGTTTCCTATTGTATTGCCCCTCCACATCGTTTAGGAACTTGCGTACCGCCATGTCGCAAGGGATGTTGTTAGCCTCTGCTGTTTCTGAAATGGTGTTCCGTAATTGCTGCAGCTCGTTGAGACCAAACCCCATTGCTTCAAGATCCATAAATGTGTGCCATGCTTGCCTGTGCATGTCCATTTGGGATTTGTAAAACAAAGCCAAGTTGTTTAGGACGGTTCCACGCTCATGGATCTCCCTGATTTTCCTCTCATTGTCCATTATCTCCTGCCGGATGGATAGTGCGCTGTTGTATTCCCATATTATGGCAGAAGCATCATAGCCGTGATGCTTGAAGTCATGCATGAGCTTGGCCAGGTCTTTTGTTTCACCTATGCCAATACCATAGGTATCCGATAGCACTTTTTTTATTTCATGATACCATTTGATGTAAGCCATCGCCTCTTTTTCTTTTTGTAATTTTTTATTTAGGTTGGCTTGTGCATTATCTCTTTTGGATTCCAAATCGCAAATTTCCCTCAACAGGTACTGCTTGCCCTCCTGAAGCAGTCTCTTTTCCTCTATTGTTTGGGCGATGTTACGTGAAACCCGGGAGACAAAAGGGATTCCAGTATCAAAGGATGGAAGGTTATTGTGGCAATCAAGCAAATCCCTTATCCACGAAAGCACTTTTGATGGCATAATGGCGAGGTCTTTACAGGTCATGAAAATCCCCTCCATGAATGAGATAATTTCCCCGTTGGCATCATGACCTTCGCCATTCTCATCATTGGGCACTCCCCCAATGCCGAGATTCTTTAACAACTGGTGAATCCTGTATCCTTCAGTGCATTGCCTAAAAGTAATGCCTGATTTTCTCATTGTAACGGCAAATTCCCTAACCGCCTCAATACTTGTTATTCCTATTTCCGCAGTCCATTCTTTTATTATGCCCGATACCTTGCCATCTGACACACCCACATCAAGGGCTATTCGGTCCCTTGGCTTGCCATTTAGGTATCCTTGTAGCACTAGCTGTTTGACCCTGTAGTGGTTTGATTGCTTCAAACTCCTATACCAAAACTATATAATAGAAAGTATTTATAAGCCTCTCAAACGAATCGTCATTTTGGTCAAGTTTACCGTCACCTCCGTCAAAAAAGTCGTCAAAAGTTTTTTTGGGGGCATAGAAGGGAGGGTTTTTTTTTGTTTGGAAGCCCTTTGACTCCCAGAATACAGATGCTCATTGCGACAACATTGAGAATTGTTGAACGTCCCTATAAAGTCATTAGGATAACCTAACAAGTAATATATATGATTGGCTTAATTTTAAGCCCATGACCCTTCCCATATGCCGGTTCTTTCATGCTGCACCACTAATAATTGGTGTTTGCAGTATCGCTTAAAGTAGATCCCAATTGTGTGCCGTGGAAATTCCCCTGACAATAGCAAATGCATTGTTGATGCATACACTCGTCTATTGGGCGATTTTTAAACATTTTATCATTTGTTGCACGGGGGGTAGTAGTAATAGTAGGTATATTGATCAAATTTGTTTTGGGACCCCATTTCACAAATTCATCTATCAAATAAAACACATGATCAGCATTTCCTGGTTTTGTTATGGCTATCTAATGTCTCCAAAGCAAATTCTCTTATTATTTGGGCCAAAACGCTATATGAATCCAACCCCAGGGCCTTGTCTATGGCTACCAATTCTTCATCATACCTTTCGAGGGCATCCAAATTCAGGGGTTTACTTATCCACGCCAGGTCATATGTTGGGTTATATGTCGTTGCTTTATCAAATTAAACCACCACAACTTCTTCCAATTGCCTTAGTTTCTCATAGGATAGGCCCTTGTTAATCCATATTTTGCCTGTTGTTTTGGCATTGTTTTCATAGTTTGTTTTCTCCCCAATTCTTTGCAAAAAAACTCAATTGATATTTTATCGGGCTCCTGATTGCGCAAGTGTGGCCCCTTTGCTGTTTGGGTCGCCTGAATTTTCAGCAGAGACATCTCTTTTGGAGTAAACCTGCACCCTGGAAGTTCCGTTGATCAGTATGTCCAAACACACAGGTAAAACCAATAGGCAAAACGCTGTAAACGTGGTATTTTTAAGGTTCTTGCATGGTCATGTAGTTGACATGCATAATTATACAATACAACAATATATACTTAGATTCTCACCATAACATCAATCAAACATTTTGAAGTAAGTCAATAAACATTGTCTTTGTAATTAAATCAGGGTTTTTTACAAATCATTATTTCGGTGCTTGGACCTTCTTTTTTCATACTAACCATTAAGATTTCGATTGGAAAAAGCATAAAACCCAACAGGGAACCAAATAATTCGCCTTTCTGTACAGTTTTAGTGATCAAACGCCAACTTTTTCTTAGAAAAAAACTGTTAGAATCCACCGGCGCGTTCATAAAAAAAAACATGGGTGATCGGTTCAAGATTTTGAACCCACATCTTTTAATGATTAGCTCAATATCGCTCAATGACCTAGAAGTTTGGTATCGATTATTCTTTGGGATTTGATGGATAAAATTTTCTGAAAAAATAAACAACCCACCAGGTTTTAATAAGCTGTAGATGTTTTCCATAGCTTTAGAGTATTTGTCATCATCAACGATATGAAACAACATGTCTAATGCAGATATCACATCAAATTTTTCTGAGATTGGAATGCTTTCATTGCTTATATCCAACTCCAAAAATTCATTATCAGGAAACAATGTCTTTAAATTTTTTACAGCAACATTAGTTATGTCACAACCCACAATTTTTTTGACACCCAATTCATTCCAAATTTTTATATAAAACCCCGATCCGGAGCCCACATCCAATACATCAATACCACCATAGCCAAGATTTAACGTAGAAAGTTTTTTTTTAAAAATGCGTTTTCTTACTCTATACATCCATGAATTATATTTTTTCCCTAAACCTATAAAACCAGTGCCATGTAGGCCAAAATTATCATTTAACCTTTTTTCCCAATAATCTTTAATTTCCCCACTTTTTTCCATTTTATACAAATAAATAATGAAGATGTAATAAAATCTATCCAGGTCATGGTGGTTAAGTTCATTATCAAAATCAAGAAAAATAATTAATTCATTTAACTTTTGTTAAATCAGTACGTCTCTAGCAACTTATTCCATATGACAATCAGTAAAAGTATTTTATATTATTTGTTGAAATGCCGTGTATATTAACGTATTTAATTTTCTAGTAATCATATTTTCAAAGCAACCAAAAGATATAGGTTTTTGAGAATCCAACCATCTTTGGGTATAAATATATATCCAACATAAAAATTCACATAAACAATTTGATAAAATAAAGAAAACGAATTTTGATCAGGTCAACTAAACTGTTGACTTCGTATTTCCATTGCCTGCAAATAACAGATTTGAAGTTCGAAATTATACTTTTTTATTCTGAAAACATGAAAGAATGTTCTCAATTACAAGATGTAGACTCAGTCTCATGAATGCATAGTCATTTAGATTAGATTTAAGGAACCCATCATTTTTTGTTACTGACTTCACTGTCAAACTATAATTTAACATTTGGGTTTAGGTTACAGGATATAAAAATCCTATACCAAAGTTCAAATGAAAACAAAGACAATAGTTTGCTGATGTATCTGATTTTCAGGTTATCGTCCAAGGAGTTACTTGCCAATGAAATTGCCTTGGTTATCCAATGGCCATTAGCAACACTATCTTTTACAGTATCTGATTCAGTATTTAGGTAAGAGGAAACAATATCCTTCCCGTATCTATTCCACATGTTTAGCAAATTCAAGGAAAACCCTTTTTTGATTCCACGAAAATCCTCAAAACCACGGAAAGCATTCATAATCGTCAATAGGGGCAACTTTCCCACATCGTCTTTAGAATCATATTTGAGCCACCATGGCAACTTGGTGCTAAACGATACCATTTTGGGATTTAGGAAAAGGGAGTGGATTTCAAGGTTCAGGTGTCTGCCAAACTTATCATTTGAGGGAATCCAATCATGCAACAACTTGCCGTTAAAGTCCGCTAAAAACACCTGGTTTATTGGATGCAGTACATTGTCAAAATAGGGTTTAAAGTTCTCATATACCCTGTCCCATGAAAAGTTTAGTCTTTTGTTGAAGATTTCCTCTTGATCAGGAACCCAATCCCGATCATGGCATGAAAGGTAGATTTTCGACTTGTCCATCCAGGAGGGACAGTCAACTTTTTTAACTTCATCCAAAAATTTTTTGTATCGAAAGACATAGCCTCCAAATATTTCATCCCCGCCATCTCCCGAAAAAAACACATCCGAGTATTTTTTTGCCTTCTCCAAAGAATAGAACTGGTACAGGTTCCATCTTGGTGCCTCCGATATGGAAATCAATTTTGGAAGGTCTTCCAAAACATTGTCTATGTATATTTCATGAAAATCACAGTCATACTGCCTCGAGATCTCTTTTGCCCTTGAGACCTCATCGTCATGATCTCCAAATCCGACGCAGATAGAGTCAACTTTTAGTTCAGGTAAATAATTTTTTGCCATCAAAAGCGTGAATCCAGAGTCTATCCCACCGCTCAAAGCAATTGAGATCCTTGAAATTTTTCTTTGGGTTATCTTCGTTTCCAAATCCTCTTTTACAATCTCCAGTATTTTTAATTGAACATTATCAAATTTTTCTTCTGCAAAACTTTCCTCATTTAATGGAGTCAGCAAGGCAGCACTGGTCGGGTCATATCTTAAAGTTAGAAAATTGATTATACTGTCATTGGTTAAATCAGGCAGCATTGGTTAAATTTTAAAGATTAGGTTTATTTAATAAGTTTAATGAAATCGCATAAAAACATACCCACGCATATGATTAGTTTTAAAACGACATAAAGCACATAACGGGAATTTAAAAATAATGCAAACTAAAAACCAACATATCCCAACATATAACAATACAATAACAACACAGATACACATAGAATTTATACTATAATACTTTTGTCTAAGGTTATGGGGACATATTATACGATAGTAACATGCAGAAATTCTCAAGACGATATTGAAAAATCAATACTATCGCTGCACAATCAGACCATCAGTCCCAACTGCATAATTGTGGTTGATGATGGTTCAAAAGACAACACACCATCAATTTTAAAGGAACTTTCCAAAAAAATCGATAACCTTTTCATCATAACCAATCCCGACCTAGGCTATGACATCTCAAGGGTGGTAAAAAACTGGAATATGGCAATTGCGCTAACGAATGAAAAAAATTTGCAGGAAACTGACTACCACATGATAGGAACTGATGACACAGTATATGAGGAAAGGTATGCCGAAAAGATAATCTCATTTATGGACAGCAACAAAAACTATGCAATAGTTTCGGGAAACTTTGATGCTCACGACTACAAAACCCCACGTGGAGCTGGGAGGTTTGTTAGAAACTCATTCTTCAATTCAACCTTTAAGAAATACCCTGAAAAAATGGGTTACGAGTCAGCAATCCTCATGGCAGCTAAAAAAAACGGCTATGACTATACCGTAATCAGGGAGGCTAAATTTGAGCATTTGCGACCTTTGGGGCAAAACCACCACTTCTATGAGTTTGGTGCAAGCATGAGAACACTGGGCTATCACCCATTATTTGCGATTGGAAGGTTTCTGACGTATTTCCTCAGAAACAAGCCTATTGGAAGGCTGGGTGCAATCTATATGCTGTATTATTATTTGTCTTACAAGCCAAAAGACAGCGGATATGACAGCATGTATCCCCAAGACATAAGGAAATTCACAAGAAAAACCCAATCAAACAGAATAAAATCCATCCTGAAACTAAGGTAAAAAACCCCAAAAACCGAAATTGGAAATCAACTGTTGCAAACATGACCCGACAAATCATAGATAACAAATTTTTTCGATTTGTATTCCACCTTCGATAGGAACGAATCGTCATCGCCATAAGCCTTATCCCCATAGTCAATGAAATAAACAGGCGGATAGGTATGCCTTGTTTGGGGATAAGAGTTAATGTTATCGCTAGAGAGTGGTGAGCACAGGTATGACGTCAGGTTCCTTTCAAGCGAATATGAAAAATTAAGGCGTCCTTTTTCGTCGGATGAAACAACATTATCAGGATTAACAAAACTCTCAGTGAAAATGTATTTTCTAGGCTGATCCAAAAACAAAGAAAACCATCCCCTCCAGTGTTTTGTACCGACTATGGTAAAATCTTTTGCAGTGTTAGAATTTATCCAATCAATTGATCTTACCATATCAAGATTATCTTTGATATCCAAAGAGTTAAACAGCATAGACAGCGGAAAAATAAATCCCGTACTTTCCTGAAATAAAGAGGGAAGTGAAAATGTAACCCCGTACGGCATTGTGGCAAAAAGGGATCCGTATGCCACAAACAAAAGCAAAAACAAAAACACAATGCCTTTTCTTGCCTTCTTGTTCTTCTTCTTCAAACCTAAACTGGAGTCAACAATCAAAAAAAACCCATGGATTGCAATCAGCGACATATATATACCTAATATTAGTAACCACCTTTCCGGCACAAGATAACCATAATTTGGAACAAAGACCCATGTAAAGGACAAAAACAAAGTGAACAGCAAAGGGACTTTAATAATCAAAACACTGTCTTTAAGTTTGGTTTTTAAAAATCCATAGGCAAAAAAGGGCACCAGGACTCCATATAGGGACAAAAAGAGAACAGATATGTCAAGTCCTGAAAACGTGTTCCTTTCGTATAACGGATTTAAAAGCATCTCCAAAAAGTTTACGTTAGCGGAAAAAAAAGTAATCCGGTCAAAAGTCAAAAAGTAAAACAGAAAAGAAAAGGTGAAAAGGGCATTGATGGCAAAAAGGTACTTTTGCTTGTATATGAGTGAAAAGGCAAAAGAGACAAAAATTAGCAGCATGCCAATCATGCGATCGGAAAAAACGGTTAGGATGGAAACAGAGAAAATGGCTAGGATGGAGATAAAATGGTTCCACGAACTCTTTTTGTCAACATAATAAATCAACAACAAGAAAAGGTTGAACATTATGAGGGAAAAAAGATCACGGAACAGGTCCCATGATATCCGTAAGGCGCCAAGTTGAAAGACAACAAAGACAGTAAAGGCCAAACTCACCTTTAACGGTTGGTTCAATATTTTGTTACTTAACAAGTAAATGGTCACAGAAAAAAAACCATATAATAAAACATTAGACGCCAAGAACGAATGATAAACATCGGCAGAAAAAACTAACGAAAAAAGGTAAACGGTTGCTATGTAAGTTGGGAACTCGGTAACAAGATTGACCCAGTTACTGTCAAAGTGATACAGGTTAGGCAGATAATAATTTATGGTATCATAGCCCACTGGATAGGGGTAACTGATTGCTAATGGCACCAGTCGTATTAGGCACCCTATCCCAAAAGCAATTAGCAAACAACAATAACAATAATGATAATGATAATTGAGCGATATTTTCAAAAAGAATCAGTCAAAGGAAAAAAAATGCAGGCTACAAAACCATCATGCGTATTTTCTTTCCATGTTCATGTATTTGTCAAGTTCAACAAGCTTGTTGAACTCCCCAAACTTTATCATTTTGTCTGTCAGTAGCTTTGTGGTTCCAGTTTGCTTTAGCGTTTTGAATGTGTCATATATGGCAAAGGTTGCAGAATATAGGCCAGACAATGGGAAAATGGCTATTCTGTACCCCAAATCCAAAAGCTCATCCGCAGTCAAATTGGGTGTAATGCCATCCTCAATCATATTGGCCACCAAAGGCGCATCAATCTCCGATGATATGTCTTTTAGCTCCTCAACAGAATGGGGAGCCTCAACAAATACAACATCAGCCCCAACCTCACGGTATTTTTTTCCGCGTTTTATGGCCTCATCAATACCAAGAGGGGCCCTTGCGTCAGTTCTAGCGACAATAATGAAGTTTGGGTTGTTTTTTTTCGCGTCAATGGCTGACCTTAATTTAGGTATGTACTCATCATCGCTGATTACGTCCTTGCCAGTCATGTGGCCGCATCTTTTTGGCCAAACCTGATCCTCCAAGAAAATCCCCGAGGCGCCAATCTTTTGGAGATCAGTTACCAATTTCCAGACAGTTAATGGGTTCCCATATCCAGTATCAACATCGACTATCAAAGGAATGCTAACCGCCCTTGTTATCCTTCTTGCAGTCTCCAATGTTTCAGCCATGCTCAAAAATCCAAAGTCAGGCATTGCCAACATAGATGCCGAGGTTCCATATCCGGTCTGAAAAATTGCCTTAAAGCCAACCTGCTCCGCAATTTTTGCGGTTAGTGCATCATACACCCCAGGCATAACTAAAATTTCGTCTTTGTTAGACAGCATTGTACTCAACGACAAATAGTAGACATACTTTTTGCTGCTTTATATAACTTTAATGGCAAAACAGATAACAGGTCAATTTAACGATCTGTTTATACTTTTACCACTAGAAAAAACCAGTTTGCCATACAATCAGCTAAGGAAAAAAGAAAACCAAAATAACCATCAAACCGATACCAGAAGTAAAACGACGACAATAGCAACAACCAACAGGGTTCAGCATATACAGCAACAACAGATACGTATAAACTTGGAAGCGCAAATAAAATTAACTCTCAACAAAGAAAATGCAGAATTAAGAGTAATAGGACACATTAAAAAAACAAAAACATCAAACGTATAAATATCAGTATACCAAGTGCAGGATTATTCCATGTAAAGGTAAATGGCTTTGAAGATGTTGACGGCTACATCATTTTTGTTTTGGGTTGGAAAATGGTAATAGTTTTTGTTTTTATCAATCAAAAAAACCTCATTCAAATCCGATCCTACATGTGCATACTTTTTGCCCACATCGTTTGCCACCACCAAATCAGCGTCGGCTTCAACTATTTTTTTGTATGATTTTTGAAGCAGTACGTCAACAGGCACGCCAAATTCAGCCTTAAAGGCAACCAGAAACAAATCCCTGCAAACACCTTTAATCTCATTGACAATTTTTGATGTTGGGACCAAGGTTAGGGTTAAAGACGGCATAACCGAGTTTATTTTGGCGCTAGAAAAGCCAGAGGGCCTAAAATCCGAAACAGCGGCAGCCAAAATAACCAGATCGTATTTAGAGGAGTTTAATTCGTTAACAATTGCATCACGCATCTGTTGAGAGGTTTTTACGTTGATCTCTTTGAATTTAGAATGGGGACCATTGGTTTGTCCATCCACAATTTTATCATGGCAATGGGTAACTATCCCCTTTATCATTGTTACATCAGATTCAAGTTTTATGGCATTTTTCACCAGGGAAATGCCCATTTTTCCAGAGCTTGTGTTTGAGATTGTTCTGATTGGGTCTATGTACTCAACAGTGCTGCCAAGGGAAATCAAGATTTTTTTACCCTTGAAAAAGTTTTTTGTGTCGCTGTCTTTTGTCTCAAAAATGGTTTTTTCAGATTTTTTGACAAATGGAATTTTTTCAGCGGATTTATCAGCGCCTTTTGTATCTTCATTAATAGAAAAAAAACGATCTCGATTTAGGATTTTGATGATTGATAGCAAAACAGGTTCCGTATCCGCAATTTTGGCTTTGCCTTCTTCAATTTTTGGATTGACAAATACAACATTGTTTTTTTCCAATTTGGCGATATTTTCCTTTATGATATCATTGTCATACATGGACTCATGCATGGCAGGTGCTATGACTATGGGAATTTTTGAGCCCATGGCAACAGATAAAACAGATGTCGGTGGGGTGTCATCGATTCCGTTTGCAAACTTACCGATGGTATTGGCAGTGGAGGGGTAAACAACTACTAAATCGGATTTGCCATAGTCTGCCAGCAATATGTGCTCCAAGTCCCCGGTTAGATCAGATACAACTTTGTTACCAGTGGCCCAAACAAAGTAGTCTTTTGAAATAAACTGTTCAACGGTTTTGGACATTACCACAACCACCTCTGCCCCATGCCTCATCAAAAGTCGAGCCAGGTCTATGGATTTATAGCATGCAACACTGGCCGTAACGCATAAGACAATCTTTTTGTTTAGCAATGCGGTCCCAAGCGTTGATTTGATATCCTTTGATGGGTGATGAGGGTGAGAATAGCTCAAGTCACCATTCCTTTTGCCTTCATCGCTATTTGTACTCATGGGCAACCATCAATACACATCCACACAAACATGTTCTTTATATAAAAAAATGACAAAGCAACAAATCATCAAATTGCAGATTGCCTGTCACCGTCTCTTTCTTTTTCACCTGTTTTGAGAGAGGTGAGGAGAAGATACTCTTCAAACTTCTTCAGCTCTTCGGGAGGCATCGAAAAGGTATGCGTGGGATCAGGAAATCCCCCTGATTTTACCTCATTGGCATAACTTGCCACTGCTTTTGAGAACAACGTGTGTGAATCGGCGTAGCGTTTTGCAAACTTTGGCTTTATGTCGTCATACAGGCCCAGCAAATCATGCAACACAAGTACCTGGCCATCGCATTTATTGCCAGATCCTATGCCAATTGTGGGAATTGAGACAGCCTTGGAAATTTTTTCCGCACTTTCAGCCGTAACCATTTCCAGCACAATGCTAAAAGCGCCGGCTTTTTCCAGTTCCATGGCATCATGAAGCAAATCAATGGCGGCATTGAAGGACTTGCCTTGAATTTTGTATCCTTCCCATAATGGTGACGTTTGTGGCTTTAGGCCAATGTGTCCCATTACAGGTACGCCATTCTGTGTAAGGTTCCGAACCAGTGGGGCAACTTCCCGTCCACCCTCTATTTTTATCGCGTTACACCCAAGCTTGATAAACCTTACAGCGTTTGAAAAAGCCAAAGACAGATCAGGCTGATATGAGCCAAATGGCATGTCCGCTACAATCAAAGCGTTTTTAGATCCATTTACTACACCCCTGCAAAACACAAGCATTTCGTCAACAGTAACAGGGATTGTGCTGCTGTATCCAAGCATAACCATGCCAGCGCTATCCCCGACCAAAATCATATCGACACCAGAGGTATCACAAATTTTCGCAGTAGAATAATCATATGCGGTAACAGCAACTATTTTTTCAGATTTGCTCTTTTTTTGCTTTATGTCAGTGACACTTGTACGCATTTTATTTTACAGACCACCACAGCACAACATCAATTTTAATACATCTCCATATTCGTGCACAAATCTTATCGTTATTCATTCAGATTCAGTTGCAGTTAACACTTTACTTGACCTCATAATATCCAGACCTTCCTGTAAAGATTTTTTGTTGTCATAGCAACCTACAATTTCCTGCAATTCTTTTTTTGTAGAGTTTTTTTTGAGGTGTTCTATGTGTTTGATCAATTCTGGAACTACCCTAACAACATTATCCACAATGGAAACATCAGCCGTTATGGATGTTCTTGATAAAGGATTAAGGTCAACCGTTATGACTTTTTTGCCCATCCTTTTCAAGGCAATGGTTCTATCGCCATCCTCCAAAGGGACAAAAACAAGATCCGCGATAAAGATTCCCTCTGGATCGACCTTCCGCCTGTTGCTCTCCAATTCAGGAATTTCTGTGAATCTTTTGGCTCCAACTCCCAGAATTTTTTTTAGCCCATACTTTTTTAATTCGTTTGCAATTAATTCCTCTCTTCTCTCTGTCAGGTAGAAAAGGTTTACCTCTGTAAAGGATTTTTCCAATGCATAATTTAACTCACATATTTCTTTGGCACTTAGAGCCGCGGTGTTTCCATTTACAGATAAAACAGGAAAATCCGCAAGTAAGAAAAGGGCAGAGGCGGCCTCAATGGACTTTAGCGCGGGTTTGGTTGTCCTTTCGCCTAACAAATAGTCAAACGATTCCCCCCTGCCATGTGCTATCAAGCCTTCAGGTGCCACTAGACCGTTTCTAAACCCCTTAACTAGTTTTTCTCGAATCATTAGGGAAAAATAACGAGGATGGCTTGTTGGTACAAATACTTTACTTGATGTCATATGGCTTATCAATCATTTTGGCTCCAGAGTTGTCAATGTCGCACACAATCAACTTGCCATCAAATCCGTTTAATGCCCGAATTACTTTATGCAAATCAGGTCTTTTTACAACAGTAAAAAGAGCATGGCCAAACAAAGCAGCACTGCTTTTTATCCCAACAGACTTTAGGGACAAAAATGGTTGTTTGCAATAACCATCCAAAAGTCCGAATTTATTGGCAAAATCATTAGACAGTTCCATAAAGGTGTCAATGTCAGGGTTTTGTTTTAGTGTGTTTATCATGGCCTTTCCCGACTCGTTCAATGAGTTTTTTTTGTCAGAAAATTGAGACTTACCCAACAACCATCCAGTGTTAATTGGTTTAATGCAGAGTATTACAGAGCAATACTGATTCGAAATCGGGATTTTCATGATTTTCCCTATTCCAGGCCCCCCAATACCTGTTCGGATTTCAAAACCCCCCGTAAACTCAGATATCACAGTACCAAGGCCCGTTTTACAAACAATATCTGCGCTATGAGCAATTCTGGCTGCTTGCGTTTTGGTCAAATTTGTTTTTAGTGCATGGTTTAGGGCATATGAAAGGCTGAGGGCAGCTGAGCCACTTGAACCCAATCCATAACCAATAGGAATTTCCGATTCATGCTCAACTGAAATAAAATAGGGCTTGTCAACCATACCAAGATATTGTTCTATGACAAATTTGGAAACCTTCGAATCAGCAGAGTTTATGCCGTTTAATAAAATATTATAATTTTTACCAAAGTCTTTGTAAACCTTAACAGTTGTGGTCATCCCTTTGCTGATACTAAAACCAGCACCCAAAGAACCGTTAAAATTTGGGTGTAATGCCTGTAATGTTTTGTCAGTAGCAAAGAAACCAGTTAGATGACCTGGGCTATAGGCCTTTGCGATTGATACTGGCTGTTGAGCTACTATAACCATTTTTATTTTTGGTATGCTTTGAGTAGATATAAAAATATAGTATAATTAATTTATACTAGTATATATTAATCATGACAATTTATATCCGTTCCTTACAACAAATAGGAAGCAGCATTTTAATCTCATTACCGGTGGATTGGATAAAAAAAAACTATTTGGTCAAAGGCAAAAACGTAAGCGTGGAGACCAATAATGACAACTCTATTTCAATTTATAACAACAACCAAGAAGAGGAGAAAATAAAAATTGAGTTTATCTACCAATTCAACAATTCAGAGTTAGAATTGCAAAATGACAGCGGCAAGGATAAAGACATAAAAAATCCAAGTGTTGGAAAAGACACTAAAGACATAAAAATCCTGCTAAACAAGATTTTTGGCGCATACCTGTTGGGGTATAACATAATAAATGTCAAATCCAAAGAACCCATATCATTTGAAGACAGCGAGACACTAAAGAAATCCATCAGAAAACTGATAGGTTTGGAAATAGTTGATGAAAATAACCATAGCATCAATCTGCAATTCCTATTGGATGCAAAAACCCTGAATATAGAAAAAATACTGAACATGATGAATTCGATAATTACTGGAATGTTTAGGGAAACGATTTATTCACTGGATGGAAAATTCAATCTTGACTTAAAGAAAAAGATAGCTAGTAGGGATGATGAGATAGACAGGCAGTATTTCCTGATTGTAAGGCTAATAAGGACTGCAATCATGAACAAAAAACTAGCTGGGATTTTAAATCTAAGCAACATAGACATGTTAGACTACAGAATTGCTGCCAATTATTTGGAAACTGCAGGAGACCTAATAACGGAATTAACAGCATATTTTACAGAGGTTAAAGAGGATAAGCAATTAGCAGCACTGATAAGAAAAACAGGTTACTCGCTGGAGGAAATGCAGGTTTACTCAATAGAGGCGTTTACCAAAATGAGCAGGGCGAAAGCCTTTAAAGTGATAGAAAACTATGAAGAGTTCAAGGTTTCACTTTCAGAGCTAAAAAAAAACATCAAATCCAATAAGGACATCCTGATAAATGAGACATCCCTAATAGCGGTTGTTAACATCATATCATGTCTGGACAAATTGGCAAAGTGTTGGGTAGATATCACGGATTTGGCAAAACCAACGTACCTGATAAGGCCATGATACACCCAAACAAAAAACAGGTGAATGCTGTTTTTTTATTTATTATCGATCTCTCTTTCCATTAACAAAATCTATAAAGTTGGATTTGGCCTGTGAGTAAGGCATCTGGACTGGAGGGTGTTTGAAGCAATAAGCCGAAATACTCTCCAATGGGCCGGATATGTTTCGGTCTAGTGCAATTTTGGAGGCACGAAGCGCATCTATCATCACCCCTGAGCTATTGTAGGCATCGGGAACCCTAAGCTTCAGATCAAGCTCCAACGGCACTTTGCCAAAAAACCTGCCTTTCATATAAATATAACAAACTTTATCATTCTTTAAAAAACTCACATAATCAGAAGGCCCTATCCTCATTGGAATGTCATATGGAACCATGGCCTTTACAGCGGATGTTTTGCTGACCCTCTTGTCTTCCAGCCGGTCTTCATCCAGCATATTGTAAAAATCCATATCCCCGCCAACGTTTAGTTGGTATGTTTCATCGATTATAACACCCCTATCTACCCATAGTTTTGCAAGTGTCTTATGGACAACAGTCGCACCCAACTGACTCATCACATCGTCACCTGCACAAGGAATGTTTTTTTCAATGAAACGATTTTGCCAATTGGTATCAGACGCAATAAAAACAGGTATTGCATTAATGAAAGCAACGCCCGATTCCAGGCATTTTTCCGCATAGTTTCTGGTTGCTGTTCTGCTGCCTACAGGCAAATAGTTAACCAATACATCAGCATTTGTGTCTCTTAATACTTTAGCTATATCAATAGTTTGATTGTCTGAGATGTTTACTTTTTCTGAAAAATGTTTTCCAACACCATCCAAGACATCACCCTTTTGGACTTTTACATCAAAATGTGGAACATCAACTATTTTGATGGCATTGTTTGGAGACGCAAAAATAGCCTCTGACAAATCCTTTCCAACTTTTGTATCGGCAACATCAAACGCTGCGACAAATTCAATGTCTCTAGGCTCATATCCCCCAATATTATATGAGGTAAGGCCAATGTGATTTTCAGTTGATGATGACGAATTAACAGCATTATCCGCTGAAGAGTGATATGCGCTCTCTTTAATCTTAAAATCGGTGTTGGGGGTGTTCTCACCACCATTGGAATTGTAATACTCAATTCCTTGTATTAGAGCAGATGCGCAGTTTCCTATCCCGGCAATTGCAACTTTGATTTTTTTTCTCATGGAATCTATTCATATGTAAATCACATCCTTTTTTATAATAGTTCTGCCTAAAACCTAAAGTAGGTCTCAAACTATAACAAAATTATGCCACATTTATAAAATCATTTGCAAGTTTATTTTTGTTGTGTGTATAATGGTTTTCTTGTTATCCAAGAACCTCATATATAGTAATTTAAAAATACAAACACAAACACAGAAACAAAACAGGTCAAGTTAAATGATTTGCATTCAATCAGTATCAGGCAGTTACAGATTGCAAAGACAAAACTCC
>Ga0183260_10002196_pt1 | contig 16202 bp, 11 predicted proteins | sample AntDrymUQ4972206_2_FD_129768 | JGI IMG/M metagenome (GOLD analysis project Ga0183260, IMG submission 129768) | Polar desert sand microbial communities from Dry Valleys, Antarctica - metaG UQ497 (22.06) (version 2) (version 2) | ecosystem: Environmental > Terrestrial > Soil > Desert | place...
GGAGTTTTCCCGGTGCGCAATATTTGCGGTGCGTCCTCCCTATGCGGTGGCGGGCGTCGGAGTCAGCGCCGGGGCATGTGACGCGGCGGGCGTATCGGAAGCCCACCACTCGAGCCCGTCCCACCCACGAGATTCAAAGCCCGTCCGGGGGCGCCAGAACAAATCGATCCGTCCGGTTGCCGAGTTCTACGGGAAGCGGCAGAGCGCCTACTCGCCGGTGATCGCCGCTGTGACGAGGACCGCCGGTCAGCTCAACTCATGGCGGAGCGCCGAGCGCGCCGCGAGCATGCCGCTCATGCCGTGGACGCCGCCGCCCGGAGGCGTCGACGAGGAACAGAGGTACAGGCCCTCGCCCACGCGATACGGGTCGACGGAGGGCCACGGTCGGAAGATCAGCTGGCGGATGTCCTGGATGCCGCCGTTGATGTCGCCACCGACGTAGTTCGCGTCGTGAGCTTCCATCTGGGCCGGCCCGTGCGTCGCCCGGCCCACCACGAGGTCCCGGAAGCCGGGGGCGAAGCGCTCGACCTGCGCTTCGATTCGGTCGGTCATATCTACCGTCGAGCCCGCGGGGACGTGGCAGTACGCCCAGGCGGTGGTCTTGCCTTCGGGCGCCCGCGACGCGTCCCATGGGAGGTAGTGGACGAACAGGACATACGGCCGGTCCGGGTGCCGGCCCGCCGCGACGGCCGCCTCCGACGCCGCGATCTCCTCGAAGGTGCCGCCAAGGTGGACGGTGGCAGCCCGGCGCGGCGCCTCGGCTCTCCACGGCACGGGACCGTCGAGTGCCCAGTCCACCTTGAAGACGCCCGGGCCGTAGCGGAATCGCTCCGCGTTCCCGCGGCTCCGAGGTGGAAGCCGGTCGCCGGCGATCGCAACCAGCTGGCGGGGCGTGACATCGAACAGGACCACCCGTGCTGGCGGCAGGTCTGCCAGCGCGTCTACCCGGTGTCCGGTGACGACCTCGCCGCCGGCCGACTCCAGCTCGGCGACCAGCGCCCCGGCCACGGCGACCGCTCCTCCTCTAACCACCGGCCAGCCGACGGCATGGGCGAAGGTGGCAAGGACCAGTCCAAACGAGGCGGTCAACGGGCGTTCAAGGCTAAGCATCGAGTGCGCCGCGATCCCCGCGAACAGCGCCCGCGCCGCCTCGTTCTCGAACCGGCCGCGCGCCAGGCCAGCGGCTGATCTGAGCGCCGGCAACCCGAACCGCGCGAGGGCCAGCGGATGCCGCGGCATGTGCACGATCGGCCGCAGGATCTCCGGCCCGAGCTTCTCTGCGTCGCGCACGAGGGGCCCGAACAGCCGCTGCCACGCCCGCCCATCCCTGCCCCCCAGGCCGTCACGGGTGGCCCCGACCGACCGCTCGAGGACGGCCGCACGTCCGTTGTCGAGGGGATGGGCGAGCGGCGCCTCGGAATGGACGAGCTCGACGCCGTGGGCCTCGAGATCGACCGACGCGAAGAACGGCGAGACCGCCGTCAACGACATGACCGTCGAGCACACGTCGTGGTGAAACCCGGGGAGTGTCAGCTCCGCGGTCCGTGTCCCGCCCCCCGCCTCCGACGCCGCCTCGTAGACACGGACCGAGCGCCCCGCTCGGGCCAGGGTGATCGCCGCAGCGAGCCCATTCGGCCCGGCTCCTACGACGATCGCATCAACCGCTGACCTGATCACGTGTTGACCCGCCTCACCCCCGGCCGGTGAGCCTTCGGACGGGTGCGCCGAGGGTTCGGCGAACCGTGCGGATCACGGCGCTGTTGCGCAGATTCCGGACGTAACGCCACTGCCGTCGCTTGTCGATGCACACCATCAACGTATCGACCGTGGGTTCGGCAACGCCCACGTGCCGGGCGAGGTTCGCCAGCGTCTCGCGCCAGAATCGGTCGTTGAGCTTGTTGCCGCCGAGGAGGTAGGCCAGCTCGTCGAGCGGATCAGATGGTCGCTCGAGCGCCTGCGCCTGGGCGATCGTCACATCACCGTCGCGATGCGCCGAGAAGGTGATCCACGCCGAAAGCGCATGGCCTTCCGGGGTCATGAAGGTGAATGACTCGTCATCCGCGTACAGGACCATGACGCCGGTCGAGAGCTTGACCGGTGACCCTGCCACCGGCGCGATCTCGAGGAGGGCTACTTCGCCGGGGGCGATGCCCGCGAGCGGAGCGTAGAACGTCGCGCTCTTTGGCCAGAATGTTGCGAAGGCGCCCTTCCACACCGCTATGAGCTGTTGCGGTGTCAGGTCCGCGCCGGGGAGACGGACGGTGAAGGTCTTCTGCCAGAGCTGACCGAACCCTTGAAGCGGCCCGGATACGCGCTTGCCCGTGACGGTGTCGACCTTCGCGCCTTCGACGCCGGCGGCCGAGAGCCGATCGACCGACGGTGCCCAGTTGGCAGTGTCACGGCCCGCGTCGGTTGGGCGTTTGTCGACTACCTGGTTCGTCATCTCGTCCTCCTGGCGTGCGGACATCAGGCGGTGGCGGAAGCGAGCGCGGCCGCTTCGTCGTCATGGATTTCGATCGCCTCATCCAGCCGGGTGAGGCTGAGGATCTGGCGGTAGTGCTCGGATAGGCCCGTGGCGAGCAACCGAGTCCCGGCGCGCTGGGCGCGGACGAGGAGCGTGACGAGCAGACCGATGCCGCCGCTGTTCATGTACTCGAGGCCGCTGAAGTCGAGGACGACCACACCGGCGCCTCCCTCGGCCGCCCGCGCGTAGCCCGCCATCAGGTCAGGCTCGCTCGCCGACGTCACGTCGCCCGCGATGCGCAGGATCGCCGCCGATCCGGACCGATCAAGTTCGACTGTAGTCGCGCTCATGCCGCTTCTCCTTCGACGATCTCCATGAAGTCCGACAGGCGGGTGATCCGGAAGATCTCCCGGTAGTGCTCCGAAAGGCCGAGCGCCCTGACCGCGCGGCCGTCGCGACGCGCCTGGGCGAGCAGCCGGACGACGAGCGCGATCCCGGTGCTGTTGATGTAGCCGACGCGCCCGAAATCGAGGCTGACGCGCCGCGGACCCAGCGCGGCGACCTGCGCGTAGGCGCTCGTCAGCGCCTCGTCGGCACGCCCATTGAGATCGCCACTGAGCCGGAGCCGGATCTCCTCGGGGACCTCCGTGATCTCTGCACCGAACTTCCGCTCATCCATCGGTTTGCTCCTCGCGCGCCATCGTCAGGGTCACTGTCTGGGTCGCCCCGTCGCTGGTCACGTCCATCGAATCCACCATGTTCCTGATCAGGAAGAGGCCCCAGCCGCGTGGCTTCTGGGCGCCGGCGAGCTTCAGCTCGATGTCGGGCGCCTCGGCGTCGTCGGGCACCGCGCCCGACAGGGCGCGATCAGTGATGCGGACGACGACCGACGCCGTCGTCGCCTCCACCTCGACGTCGACCGGAACGTCGGCGCGGCCCTGGCTTCCGTACTCGATGGCGTTCATCGTCGCCTCGCTGACGGCGGTCTTCAGCCGCTCGAGGCGGGCGGGCGAGATGCCCAGGTCGGCGATGGCCGCCGCGACGCGATCCATGGCAAGACGCTCGTTGCCCTCCTCGCCCGGGATCGAAAAGGCGGTCGTGAGGGAAGGGGTGTCGCCCACCTCATCCGAGACGCCCGATGCGCGTCTCAGGGTCACCAGCGTGATGTCGTCCTCCTGCTCCCAGTCGGCGCCGGTAAACGTGTGCAGGTCTTCGAGCAGCCGATCCAGGAGCTCGCTGCCGGCGTCGTCGATGGTCATCGCCTCGCGCAGCCGCGGGAAACCGAACATCTCCTGGCCCGGATCGTGGGCCTCGACGAGGCCATCGGAGTAGAGCAGGACGTTGCTGCCCGGAGCGATGACTCCCTCCGTCTCCTCGTACTTGATGCCGGGCATCAGGCCAAGCGGCATGCCGGTCGCGCGCAGCTCGACGACGCCGTCGTCCGTGCGGATGTAGGGCAGGTTGTGGCCCGCGTTGGCCATGACGATCCGCCCGGTTGACGGCTCAAGGATCGCGAACAGGCAGGTCACGAACATCCGGGCCGGCATCTCCGGCTCGAGCAGAGCGTTGGCGCGCGCCAGGATCTCGCCCGGCGAATCGCTCCGGCTCGCTTCGGCGCGAAGGATGGAGTGGGTTCGGGCCATGACCAGGGCCGCGGGCACGCCCTTGTCGGTGACGTCGCCGACGGCGATCCCGATCCGCCCATCGCGCATCTCGATGAAGTCGTAGAAATCGCCGCCGACCGCGCGCGCCGGGCCGTAGTACGCGGCGATCTGCCAATGCGGCAGGCTCGGCAGCTGGCGCGGCAGGAACTGTTGCTGGATGAGGGTCGCGACGCGCATCTCCTGTTCGAGGCGCTCGCGTTCGGCGGCCTCGTTGGCCTGTTCGCGGACGAGCTGGGCGACCCGGATCGCCGGTGCGGCCTGGGCGGCGAGGGTTGTCAGAAGGCGGCGGTCGTCGGTCGAGTACTCCTGCTCGGACAGACGCGGTCCCAGGTTCAGGGTCCCAATCAGCTCGCCCTGGGAGACCAGCGGGACAACGAGCGCCACGCCCGCCTCGCGCAGGGCGGTGAGGGCCCCCGAGTCGAGCTCGAGGCGCGCGATGTCCACGGGACCGGGAGCTCCCTGGAGGTAGGCGAGGAGGGGATCGTTCTCCGCGATGTCGATGCCGACGGCGCTGCCTGCAGGGTCGACGCGTGCAGCCGACACGCTGGGCTCCGCGGTTGCGGTGGGTACGCGGGCAGCCGCGGGGACGTTCCGCCCGAGCAGGCGGCGGATGGGGCGGGTCAGTTCGGTCATCTCGAGCCTCATGCTGGAGGGCGGTCGTCCGGAAATCGTTACGGTGTCGACCGGCGGGGCCGGCGGATCCAGACGCCGAACGATCTCGGGCGAAGGGCCGAGTCGACGGTCCCGGCAATGTCAGCTTCGAGCCCCGAGAGGTCCACCTGTTCGCGCAGGCGTTCCGTGAAGGCCACTACCGTTCGGTCGCCGTCGTACCGCGCACGGTCAAAGCGGCGATTGACAGCCGTCTGGACGCGCCGGCGAACAGGCTGGAACAGGGCAAAGGCGACGAGTGTTGACGCGGCCACCGCAAGGGTCTCGCCCTGGGTGACGCTGTCGAGGAGGGCCTGGAGGCCCACGACCGTGCCCGCGAACACCGCGACGAGGACGCCCGTCACGACCGCCCACCCGATCGTCCGGCTGATGATTCTGTCGATCTCGTAAAGCCGGTACCGGAGCACCGCAATCCCGATCGCGATCGGTGGCAGCGTGAACGCGATGATCGCCGGCACCCAGGCGAGGCCCTCGATCGTCGACCCGAACGCCGCGAACAGTACGAACCCCACCGGCACCGCGATCGCCACGGCGGCGAGCCCAGTCACGAGCCAGCGCAGCTGCAGCCGCTCGATTCCGGCCGACCGCGCGTACCGGACGAGCATCGACCCCATCGAGACCAAGAGCAGGGCGAACGTGACCGCGCCGCCGATGGCCGGCAAAATTCCCGGTCCGTCATCGAGCCGGCCGAGTGGCAGCATTCGGAGCGGGTTGGGCATGAGGATCCCGTGGTCCATGTCCTGGGGCCACACCTCCAGCACCGGCTGGATCGCGGCAGACAGCGCGATCGCGCCCATCGCGAGCAGCACCAGGATGGCCGGCCGACGCCACCGGCCGTTGGGCAGCCTGCCCGTGGGAAAGACGATGGCGAGGCAGGCGACCAGCGCAAACGTCAGGGGCAGGCCCGATGACTTGATCCACGCGACGGCTAGGACGGTCGGCGGGGCCGTCAGCGTCTGGAGCTCTTCGACCGAAGCCTGCACCGGTAGCCACCCGACCGTGAACTGCCAGGCGATCGCGGTCAGCAGCCAGCCGATGCCGTTTTGGGGTCGCCTGATGACGAGGATCGCGCCGACGGTCGCCCACGGGACGTAGGCGACCACGGCGCTCCCCGCGATCGCGGCGACGACAGCGCCGGCAGCAGCGAGCGCGAGCACGAGGCCGGCCCGGGCGAGGGTCGCGAACTGGACCTGCGGCCGAGCCAGGCGTCCGGTCATCGGGCCCGACCCGGCCGGAGCCACAGGCTGGCCGCGGTGGGCTCGACGCTGTGGGCGACGGCGTCGACCACCGCGCTCCGGACGATGGGCAGGTCCATCTCGTCGCGCAGCCGCGCGGCGAGGGCATCGATCGTTTGCTCGGCGTCGTACCGGGCCCGGTTGAAGCGATGATCGACCGCGGCCTGCGTCCGCCGGCGGACCGGCTGGAACAGCGCCGCCGCGGCCAGCGTGGACGCGGCCACAGCGACCGTGTCACCGCCGGTGATCGCGCCAAGTGGGCCTTGCAGCACCAGGATCAGGCCCGCATAGACGGCCACCAGCATCGCGCTGACCACGCCGTACGAGATAGTCCGGCTGATGATCCGGTCGATGTCGTACAGCCGGTACCGCAGGACGGCGATGCCGATCGCGATCGGCACGGTGGGGAAGGCCACCATCGCGGGAGTCCACGCCAGCCCGCTGACCTCGGCACCGGGCACGAGGGAAGCGATAACGAAACCGCTGCCGATAGCCGTCGTTAGGACGGCGAAGGAGGATGCGATCCAGCGGAGCTGCTGGCGCTCCGTCCCAGCGGCGCGCCGGACCCGGACGACAAGCGAGACCGCCCCGGCGATCACGACGATGAAGACGGGGAAGATGACGGTGCTCGAGTTCATCACCCGCCAGATCGGGAGGTCCGGCAGGAGGGCAGCTGGGTTGCGGACCAACGCGCTCACCGGAGAACCAACGTAGATCTCGGGTAGGACGTAGGCCATGACGGCGAAGACCAGACCGACGCCCAGTCCAACTCGACCGAGTCGACCCCAGCGTCCGGCCGGTAATCGGCCAGAAGGGAACACGATCACCAGGACCGCGTACAGGAAGAACAGTGTCGTTCCGAGACCGCTATGGATGATCGCGAACAGGGCGACGCTCCAATCAACGCTTCCATCGGCGAACTGCTGGGGCACACCTGTGACGGGCATCGAGATCAGCGCCATGCACAAGGCCAGGCCGACGAGGATCCAGCCGATCGACGTCCGTGGACGCCGGATGACCAGGACCGCGCCCATCACGGAATACGGAAGTGACAAGAGGCCGGCCGGCCCCATCGGGTTCGCCATCGAGAGGAACGCCGAGCCGATCACGAGGCTTACGATCACGAGCCGTGCGGTCAATCCGAGCGTTCGCGTCACCGGCCCGGGACCCGCACTGAAGGCCGGAGCCAGACGCCGACCGAGCTCGGCGCGAGGGCCCGGCCAACGACGGCGCCGAGCTCGCCGCCGAGTCGCTCGATGTCGAATTCGTGACTCAGGCCCGCAGCGAATCCTTCGACCGTCCTCTTGGTGTCATATTGAGACCGATTGAACCGCCGGTCGACGACAGACTGGACGCGCCGGCGGACTGGCTGGAAGAGCGCCGCCGCGGCCAGCGTGGACGCGGCCACGGCGAGGGCCTGGCCCTGGGTGAAACGGCCGAGGATCGTCTGAAGGGCGACGACGCCGACCGCGAAGGTGATCACAAGCATGCCGGTGACCACTGCCCACGAGACCGTGCGGGAGATCAGCCGCTCGATGTCGTACAGGCGGTATCGAAGGATCGCGATCCCGACCGCGATCGTCGGGAGCGAGAGAAACCAGGGGGCCATGACGTCGACGACCGTCTGGGTTGCGCCATCGGCGAAGCTGAGCGTCAGTACCGCGCCAGTCGCGACTTGCGCCGCAACGAACCACTTGAGCTGCGCACGCTCGACGCCGCCGGAACGACGGAAGCGGACGACGACCGCCGCGAACGCCAGGATGAGCGCCAGGAGCATGGCTGTTGCGGCGAGCGTTTCGCCCACCGGCCACAGCGCCTCCGATCCAGTGAACCCGCTCACGCCGAACGGGTTGTCCGCGAGGCTACCCCCGAGCGGTCCCGGTCTCGCGATCACGATTGCCGAACCGAGCACGAGCGTTGCGGCAATTGCCGCCACCGGCCGTCTCCAGCGCGGGCCCGGGGGAAGGCGCCCGTCTGGGAAGACGAGGGCAACCAGCGGCCCCGCGACGATCACCGCCGGATAGATACCGACACCCGCGAGGAGCGACGCAAGGCCTGCTACGGCGTCCTGCTTGCCGCGCTGTTCCGTGAGGACGGCGCCGAAAGGGAACCCGAGAAAGGTGACCGCGAGGAGAATGGCGGCGACCATCAGGACGAGGCCGACGACGTTCCCCGGGCGTCTGAGCATGAGGACGGCACCGACGCTGGCGTAGGTGGCGACCGCGAGCGCCAGGCCGGCGAAGCTCAGCGAGAAGCCGGGGCTGCCGCCTGGCAGCGCCGTACCGGCGCTCGCAGAGAAGACGAGCGCGACCGCGCCGGCTACCGCGGCCAGCCACGCGACCGTGACAAGGAACGTCCGCGTCAACGGGCGGCTCGGCGAAGGGAGCACCATCCTCACGCCCTGATCATGAAGGCTCGACGTTCCGGGAACGTTACGGGGTGACGCGCCATCGCGGTACCGTTACGTCCGTGCATCACGACATTGGGCTACTCTCGATCCGGCTGCTTGGTCCGGTCGAGGTCGCGGTCCACGGGCGGCCGATCGTGGTCGATACCCGTAAGGCGCTTGCCATCGTTGCACTGGTAGCCGCCGAGGGCCGGCCATTTGCCAGGGATGAGCTCGCGGCGATGTTCTGGCCCGAGGCTGACGGCGATGCGGCACGAAGCGCTCTTCGGAGGACCTTGTCGGTGCTTCGGACCGCCGTTGGCGAATCCGGGCTCGTTATCGAGCGAACCCGAGTTGCCATCGACCAGGCGACGTGGGTGGATCTGGCCGAGTTCGAGCGGCTCGCGACGAGTGCGGCCCCCGACGACCTGGAGGCCGCGGTTCGGCTGGCTCGTGGTCCGTTCATGGCTGGGTTTGCGCTTCGAGACAGCCCGACGTTTGACGAGTGGCAGGCGCTCCGGGGAGCCAGGCTGGAGCAGATGGTCGGCAGCCTGCTCGAGCGACTTGCGGGAACCCGGCTGGGAGCCGGCGACGCCGTCGGGGCAGTCGATCTGGCTCGACAGCGGGTCTACCTCGACCCGCTCGACGAGGTCGGGCAGCGCCTGCTCATCGAGCTGCTCGCCCGGGCGGGCGATCGCACCGGGGCGATCCGCCAGTACCGCGAGCTCGTTGCGCTCTACGACCGGGAGCTGGGCGTCGCCCCCCTCCACGATACGACCGATCTCTACGATGCCATCCGCGAGGACCGATTCGAGGGGGTGCGACCGGCTGCGCCGATTCCGCAGGCCCGAACCAGCTCGGGTTCGGCCTTGGTGACTCCTGGACTTGTTGCGCCGGGCTCCGTGCCCCTCGTCGGCCGCGAGCGTGAGCTGACGGCGATCCAATCGGCATGGCGGGCCTCGGCTCCGGACGGCCGAGTCGTCCTGCTCGAAGGCGAAGCCGGGATCGGCAAGACCCGCCTGGCCGAGACGGTCGCGACGACGATCCGCGCGGCTGGCGGAACCGTCCTCGCTGCCCGCGGTTACCCGGGCGAGGGCGCCATTGCGTACGGCCCCATCGCCGAGCTCCTCCGCGCGGGACTCGCGACGCCCGACGCAGCGACCCGCCTGGAGGCTCTCGACGAGACAGCGCGGCTCGAGATCGGCCGGCTGGTCGACCTGCCGGGACCGCGCGGGGTGGCCGTTGGCGTAGCCCCCGACGGCGCGGGCGCGAGAGTCCGGCTCCTCGACGCCATCGCAAGTGCCCTGTCTGCATTCGCGACCGGACCCGCGCCCGGGCTCATCTGGATCGATGACCTCCACCTGGCCGACGAACCGACGCGCGAAGCCCTTGCCTACCTCGCACGCCGCCTCGAGGGGCGGCCGGTCCTCCTGCTCTTCGCCTGGCGACGCGAAGACCTCACACGGAGCGGCCGCGCGACGGCGGACGACCTCGTCCGCCTACCGAAGGTCGCGAGCCTCTCGCTCCGGCGCCTGGCCCGTGACGAGGTTGCCGGGATCGTGCGCGCGATGCGGCCGGCCGATTCAGACGACTCGCTCATCGACGCGTTCATGGCCGATTCCGAAGGGCTGCCGCTCCAGGTTGTCGCGGCGTTGGCAAGCGGGGAGCCTCCCGGGGGGACGATGTCGCGCGGCGTCCATGCGCTTCTCCATGAACGAATCGCCTCGGTCGGCGAAACCGCGGCGCAGGTCCTCTCCGCGGCGGCGGTCATCGGTCGCTCGTTCGACCTTGCCACGGTTCGCCTCGCCAGTGGCCGATCCGAGGAGGAGACGGTCGATGCGGTCGAGGAACTAATGCTTCGAGGCATCGTTCGCGAGGAGCCCCACGCGGTCGGCCCGTCGGTCCGGTATGACTTTGCCCACGGCCGGATGCTCGACGTCGCCTATGGGGCCACGAGCCTCGCGCGTCGTCGTCTCCTCCACCGGCGCACGGCCGAGGCGCTGCGGCTCGACCCATCCGCGGTCGGTCGAGACAGCCTTACCCGATTCGCGCTCATCGCCGGCCACGAGCGCGAAGCCGGCCGGCCGGCCGAGGCGGCAGAAGCGTTCATCGAGGCTGCCACTCGGGCCGAGGCCGTCTTCGCCAACCGCGAGGCTATCGACCACCTCGAGGCATCGCTCGCGCTAGGCTATCGCTCTGCGGCGGCCGCCCACGCCCGGATCGGCGAGCTCCAGTCGCGGCTCGGCGAGTACCCGGGTGCAATCAAGGCCTTGGAGACCGCTGCCGCTCTGGCCGAGCCGTCGGACCTGGCGGCGATCGAGATCGCGCTCGGACGGGTACATGAGCGGCGGGGTGATCTCGTCGCGGCCGCCAGCCACCTCGGGTCTGCGCTGGCGTCGCCCGAACTGACCGACGCGCTTCGGGCACGCGCCCTCGTCGAGCGGAGCATCGTCGCGCTTCGGGCGGGCGACCTCGATGTCGCCGGAGCCGTGGCTTCAGAGGCCCGAGAGGCCGCCGCGCGCGTTGGAGAGCCGCACCTCGCCGGCGTGGCCGAGCGCCTCGTCGGACTAATCGCCCGGGCAGCGGGGGACTTTGCCGGGGCACGCGGAGCACTCGAACGGAGCGTCGCGCTCGCCGCCGACGACCCGGATCCGACCGCGTCGATCGCGGCGATGACCGGCCTTGCCCTGACGCTCGCGGCCGGTGGATCCGTGGATGAAGCCGTCGCGACAGCGGAGAGCGCGATCGAGGCGTGCCGCCGGATCGGGGACCGTCACCTCGAGGCGGCGGTCGAGAACCACCTCGCCGACATGTTCCACGACGCGGGCCGCCCGGACGACTCGATGGTCCACCTCAAACGGGCGGTCGCCCTGTTCGCCGAGGTCGGGGAGGGCGCGCCGGAACGCCATCCGGGGATCTGGGCACTCGCCGCGTGGTGATTTGGGCGCCCAATAGGTCCTGTGTGTCCGTCCGGGCTCTCTGTCGTCACAAATCACACCCACCGCAACGCTCAGTGGCCAACCTCGAACGTCAACTCAGGAGGTCCCGTGGAACCTTGGCTCCGTCCTGGGGCGCTCACAAGCAAGTTTGTACGGCGAGCTGTCGTCGCGTGATCGCCCGAGCCGACCGGTGTCCGGTCGCTCCTGTGATGACGGCGCCCACGATTGGGCGCGCAACGTAAGGACCGCCACGTCGAGATTCGCGAGGGCACTGGTCGTATTCACGATCGCGCTCCGCTCAGTTCGTGGCCGACCCATTGCTTGAATGGCTCGTGGCGAAGCCGGAAGGCGAGGATCTGACACTTGCGGAGCAGGTCCGCGGTCGAGTGAGACGGGTCGGTTGCGGCTGCTTGTATCTCAGTGAGCAGGCTCATCGGAGGCAATCCGGATCTCTCGCGGCGTGAACACGGGACGGTGTCGCATTGCGCGTGCGAGCGGGGGAGAATCACGAAGGCCTGAGGACCGACCTCGGACTCTGCCATCGAACTAACCTATTGCGTACCACGCGAGTCGGTCCGCTTCTCCCGCCCGTGCCCTCGAGTCCGTCCGGGGGCGCTCTACGCACATAGGCAAGCCTCGGCCCACCGTGACCTCGTTCGCGCTCCGGTCGTGCAATCGGTCATCGAATGGGTTGCAACGATTTGGCCCGGATAGCCGAGCGCGCCCGCGCGATGAGCACTCGCGCCGACGCCGCCGCGCCGAAGAGCCGCTTCGGCATCACTCTCGTGTCCGTGGCCCGCGGGAACGCGGCGGGAACGCGCCGCGGCAAAATCTTGAGGAACCGACAGACGGTGAAGGAGGGCACGTCAGGCTGACTGCCCCGGTAATGGGCGATGGGGGGACACGCCGAACTCCGCGCATTCCGCAATGCGACTCCCTGGAGTTCCGTAGTGCGCCACAATGCTGTGGGAGGCGCAATAGCCAACGATGAACTGCGGCGAATGCGGCACGTCAAACGCACCGGCTGCAAAGTTCTGCTCGGAGTGCGGCACCGCGCTGGCCCTCGCCTGCCGCAGCTGCGGGACCCTTCTTGGCGCCGGCGCGAAGTTTTGCTCTGGGTGTGGGACCCCGGCTGGCTCGGCTGACGCGCCGCTCCAGCCCAAGGCGCGGCAATCGGCCCCAGCCCCCGTCGCCGAGCGGCGGCTGGTCTCGGTCATGTTCGCGGACCTGGTCGGCTTCACGACCCTCACGGAAGGCCTCGACGCCGAGGAGACGCGCGAGCTCCTCTCGAGGTACTTCGAGCAGGCGACCGAGGTCATCGAGCGCTACGGAGGAACGGTCGAGAAGTTCATCGGCGATGCGGTCATGGCGGTCTGGGGTGCGCCGATCGCCCGCGAGAACGACGCGGAGCGGGCGGTGCGCGCCGCCTTGGACCTCGTCGGGGGAGTAGCCGCGCTCCGGACGGGCCTTGAGGCGCGCGCCGGCGTCCTGACGGGCGAGGCAGCGGTGACCCTCGGCGCCACCAACCAGGGCATGGTCGCCGGGGACCTCGTCAACACGGCGAGTCGTCTGCAGTCGGTCGCGCCGCCCGGCGCGGTGCTAGTGGGCGAGAGCACGGAGCGGGCCGCGAACCAGGCAATCGCCTTCGAGCCCGTCGGCGATCAGCATCTGAAGGGCAAGGAGTCGCCCGTTCCGGCGTTTCGCGCGGTGCGCGTGGTCGCCGAGCGCGGTGGCCGCGGGCGGTCGGATCGGCTTGAAGCACCCTTCGTCGGCCGCGACGACGAGTTCCGGCTGCTCAAGGAGCTTGTCCACGCGACCGCGCGCGAGCGCCGGCCGCGAATCGTGTCAATCACCGGCCAGGCCGGTGTCGGCAAAGGCCGGCTCGCATGGGAGCTGAGCAAGTACCTCGACGGCGTCGTCGAGAGCGTGTTCTGGCACGCCGGCCGCTCACCAGCCTATGGCGAGGGCGTCACCTTCTGGGCCCTCGGCGAGATGGTTCGAGCCCGGGCTGGGCTCGCCGAGACGGACGACGAGGCGGTGACGCGCGCGAAGGTCGGCGCCAGTGTCGCGGAGTGGGCGTCCGACGATCAGGAGCGGGCGTGGATCGAGGCGGCGCTCCTCGCGCTCCTCGGCGTCGACGGCTCCAGGCAGATGGCAACTGCGGAGCTCTTCTCGGCCTGGCGCACGTACTTCGAGCGCATTGCCGCATCCGGGACGGTCATCCTGCTGTTTGAAGACCTGCACTGGGCGGACGCCGGCCTCCTCGACTTCATCGACCACGTGCTGGATTGGAGCCGCAACGTCCCCCTCATCGTCGTCACGCTGGCGCGCCCGGAGCTTCTCGAGCGACGCCCAGCGTGGGGAGCCGGGCGCCGCAATTTCATCGCCCTGGGGCTGGAGCCCCTTCAGGAGCCCGCCATGCGGGAGCTGCTGGCGGGACTCGTCCCCGGGCTCCCGGAGGACGTGGCCCGCTCGATCGTGGGGCGCGCCGACGGTGTGCCGCTATATGCCGTCGAGACCGTCCGGATGCTCGTCGCCGATGGGAAGCTGGCCGAGGCCGACGGTGTCTACCAGCCAACTGGCGACATATCGACCATCGCCGTACCCGAGACGCTTCAGGCGCTGATCTCGGCCCGGCTCGACGCGCTGGAGCCGATCGAGCGCAGCCTGATCCAGGGCGCCGCGGTGCTCGGCCAGAGGTTCACCCCGGCCGCCCTCGCCGCCGTGTCCGGCCTGGACGTGAGGGCCGTCGAGGAGCACCTGCGGACGCTGGACAGGCGCGAGCTTGTCACCCACGAGCAGGACCCGCGCTCTCCCGAACGGGGCCAGTACGGCTTCGTCCAGGCGCTCATCCGCGAAGTCGCCTACGGAACACTCGCCAAGCGCGACCGTCGGGCCCGCCACCTTGCCGCAGCGCGTTTCTTCGAAGCTCTGGGCGAGGATGAGCTGGCCGGGGCGCTGGCGGCGCACTACCTGGCTGCGTATCGCGCGTCCGCCGGGGAGCCCGAGGCGCAGGCCCTGGGCGCGCAGGCGCGCGTCGCCCTGAAGGCCGCCGCGTCGCGTGCCTCGTCCCTGGGAAGCCATGAGCAGGCGGTCACGTACCTCCTCGAGGCGATGGAGGTCGCCGACGATCCTGCCGAGGCCGCCGATCTGCTCGAGCGCGCCGGGCGGGGGGCGAGCGAGGCGGGTCGCTCGGAAGTCGCCGAGACGCACCTGCGCGAAGCCATCGACCGACGCCGCGAGCTGGGAGATCGCGAGGGCCAGGCGCGGGCGTGGGGGCTCCTCGGAGCCGCGGTCGTGCGCAATCGACCCGGCCCGGCGATCGAGCTGCTCCAGCCCGTCGCAGCCGAGTTCGCGGACCTGGGCGACCACCCGGCCCTGGCGATGATCGAGCATCAGCTCGCGCGCGCGCACTGGCTGACGCAGGATCCGGAGCCCGCCATCGTGCTGGCCGACCGGGCCCTGGGTCGAGCGGAACGCATCGACGATGAGCCGCTGATCGCGGACATCCTCATCACCAAAGGCGCCCTCATCGCCCAGGAAGGCCGCGCACACGAAGGTCTTGCCTGCCTGCATGCCGGGGTCGCGCTCGCCGAGGCGAACCAGCTGACGTCGATCCTGGTTCGCGGGCTGCTGAACACGAGTGCCACCCAGTTCGGCCGTGACCTCCGCGATGCGTTCGAGATGGCGCGCCGGGCGATGGTGATGGCCCGTCGCTTCGGGCTTCGATCGTCGCTGGCGACCGCGGCCGGCAACGCGTTCGAGGCGGCCGTCCGGGCGGGCGAATGGGACTGGGCGACAGAGAATGCCCGCGAGGTGCTCGAGGAAGATCTCGAGGAGTACGACCAGTTCTCCGTCCTGCGAGGGATCGAGGAGATCGCGGCGTTCCGTGGCGAGCCTGTCGAGGAATCCCTCGCCCGTCACGGCGAGTACGCCCACCGGGAGAACGAGCGCACCCAGGTCTCGAACTACCACGGGGCCGTGGCTGCTTATGACTTCGTGCGGGGGAGATATCCGCAGGCGATCGAGAATTGGGAGAAGTCCGCCGAGTTGAACGCGGTCAACGCCCCGTACGACCTCCCGCGAGCGGCCCGCGCGGCCCTGTGGATGGGGGACATGGCAACGGTCGACCGGCTGAACAAGGCCTTCGAGGACTTCCATGTGCACGGGCCCACGACAGAGGCGGCCCGCGTCACGCTCGCGGCCGGAGTAGCAGCGCATGACGGCCGCGGCGAGGCGCTCGCGCTCTATGCCGACGCGATCTCCCGGTGGAACGAGCTGGGCGTGCTGCTCGACGGCGCCCTGACCGCCATCGACATGGTTGTGACGCTGGGTCCCGACGAGCCGGCAGTGGCCGCTGCGGTTGGCGAGGCTCGAGCGGTGTTCACCAGACTCCGAGCGAGCACCATGCTCGATCTCCTGGATCGCCTGGCGCCCGAGCCGCCATCCGCAACGCTACGCGACGGACGCCCGCCGAAAGTGGCCGCCAGGCTCCCCGACCAAGTGCGGGCGGAGACGCCAACCGCGTAGCCTGCGGGTGCCCTGGGCGGCGCTCGGCCATACTGCGGCGATGAAGGTGTACTTCGCCGGCCCGCTCTTCTCGGCGGCCGAAGTGGCATGGAACGCCGAGCTGACGATGGCCCTGCGCCGCGAAGGCCACGAGGTCTTCCTGCCCCAGGAGCAGGAGCACGGAAAGCCGGCCGCCGGCATCTTCGCCGTGGATGTCGAAGGCATCGACTGGGCCGACGCGCTGGTCGCGATCATGGACGGACCGGACCCGGACTCCGGCACTGCATGGGAGTGCGGCTACGCCTTCGGCAAGAAGCCGATCGTGCTGGTGCGCAC
>Ga0183260_10002197_pt1 | contig 16194 bp, 14 predicted proteins | sample AntDrymUQ4972206_2_FD_129768 | JGI IMG/M metagenome (GOLD analysis project Ga0183260, IMG submission 129768) | Polar desert sand microbial communities from Dry Valleys, Antarctica - metaG UQ497 (22.06) (version 2) (version 2) | ecosystem: Environmental > Terrestrial > Soil > Desert | place...
CGTCTCGCGGTAGGTGTAGAGGTCTGAAGCCAGCACGCCGAGTCCCACCACCGCGAGCGCGACGAAGCCCCCCACCCGCACGCTCCGGCGCGCTGCTCCCGCGGCGGCAAAGCACGCGAATGCGGCCAGGAACACGACCGCCGGGGTGAGCAGCGCGAGCAGCTTGCCGTCGATGTAGGGCGACGAGATCGGAGCCAGCACCAGGGCGGGCAGCCCCACGGTGGCAAGCAGCAGCAACGGAGCCGGGCGATTGCGAACCAGGCAGAACGCGAGACCCGCGACGGCCGCAAGCGCCGACGCGCCCAGCAGCACCGGGTTGATGCCCAACGGGCTCTTGGCGGGTAGGCGGTAGTCGTCGCTGATCCATACGCCGGCGACCTCCCCGAGCGGCAGCGGACGAAGAAGTTGCCCGAAGGTCCCGGTCGTGTTCTCACCCGAGGCCGCAAAGACCTCGCGGATCGTGCTGGCGAAGTCCAATGTGGAACCGAGCGTAGGTAGCAGCACGAGCAGAGCCACGCCCGCCGAGACGACTATCAGCCGCCCGATGTGACGGAGGGTGGGGCGATGGGGCGAGAACATCGCCGCGACCAGCATGGCCGCCCCCGCCGCAACCGCGAAGGCGCCCGCGGCAGCGCTGAACACCAGCACCATCGACAGGCAGACCACGGCGACCGGCACGACGCAGCGGACCGCCAGCCGGCGGTCGAGCGCAACGGACCCGAGCGCGGCGACGGTGGCGCACAGGGCCACCAGAGCGATCTCCTTGATCGCGCCGTGGAGCGTGTAGCGATAGAGGAGCACGCCCCCCAGGGCCAGTACCGCCGCCCCGACCGCGCTCCGCGCGGCCAATCCCGAGCGACGACCGATCTCCACAAGCGACATCGCGGCGAGGGCAGCGAACGTGGACAGAACCGGCTGATAGATGGCCTCGACCGGCGCCCCGATCAGCGGGCGCAGCGTGGCGACCACCGAGAAGGAGCCGAGCGGGTAGCCCGACCCGACCAGGTACTTCAGGTTCTCCGCCGTGCCGGTCTCGTCGGTCGGAGCCGTCGCACCCTTGTGCTCGAGCAGGTTGACGAGGTTGAAGTTCGACGCCGTGTCGTTGACGAAGTTGTAGCCCGCCCAGGTGGGGTCGCCCGATAGCAAGACCGGCGCCATGTAGAGCGCGTAGACCGCGAGTCCGCCGGCGAGGGCGGGGGGCGCCCAGAGACGGTCGCGTAGCTGCCGCCGGGCGAGCACGAAGCCCGCGACCGCCGCGACGCCGATCAGGGCGATCGCCAGCGGGGCGCCGACACCGAGGCGGTAGCCCGGGGTCACGATTGTGATCGCCAGGGCCAGGCCCAAGGGGGGGATCACGGCCGGGGGCAGATCGGCGCGCAGCAGCGAGTCGGCCAGCAGCCCGAGGCCGAGCACGAGCACGTAGAGCAGCAGGGGGGCCCAGATCCAGGCGAGCAGCGTGGTCACAGCTCGGGGGCTCCGATCTCAGTCCGCTTCGCTACGCGCCGGTGGCAGTGTCCGGCCGCCGCGCGACCAGCGCCAACGTCGTGAAGCGGACCACCTTGGCGCCCCGGAGTCCGGTTGTAGCCGGCGGAGCCGGACGCGACAGTGGCGACATGGCCGTCGCGAGCACAGCCCGGCGGCGAAGTCAGCATGGACGCCGGCTGCCCTGCAACGCGTGCCCCGCACGATCTGTCGCACACGGCGAGTGTGCAGCCGAGCCACGGAGCCACTTTCGTAACGAACTCCCGCTTCCCGCAGGCGGCCCATCGGCTTGTCATAGCACGAGCGTCTCAAGATGGTCCAGATGGCGTTGAGCATGAAATCGCATTGCTTTAGCAGACGACCGGGCACGAGCGTCCGCCGCCCTGGGGGCTCGTATGCTGCGCCAACCCCAATGAGCTCGAAGTATGATCGCCAGTGATGCCGTGGAGGGTCCGTGCTCCTTGACGGGGCCCGTTGGCTCCTGAACGGTCGTAGGTCTCCGTGACCGAACAGAAGTGGTCTGCGGCCCTCTCGGGCCGGGCCTCCCGGTACTTGCCGCTGACACTCGTCCTCGTAGCGGGAGTGACCGTCAGGGGATGGTTCATGGCGAGCTATCGGCCAGGATTCTTCGGCTACTACGATCCAACCGGCTACCTCATCGCGGGGAACACCGAGCTCTTCTCGGCCCCATACCGGCCAGCAGGAGAGGCCATCTTCGTTCGGCTTCTCCGGCATCTGAGCTCAGAGCTCACCGTTACTGTCGCCGCCCACCACGTCGTAGGCTTGGCCACGGCTGTCGTGATCTACCTCGCTGCACGACGCGCCGGTGGTGGGCGGTGGCTTGCCTCGATTCCTGCCGCGGGGGTGGCGCTCGGCGGAACGCAGCTGTTTCTCGAGCATTCGGTGATGTCAGAGCCGCTGTTCACTCTCCTCCTCGCCGGCGCGCTGTACTGCCTGGTTCGAGCGTCGTATGGCCGCGCGAAGGCCTGGTGTGCGTCCGCGGGATGCTTGTTGGCGCTAGCCACCATCGTGCGGCCCGTCGGCGTGGTGGTGGTCCTTGCCCTTATAGCGTGGGCCCTCGCTCGGGGCGAAGGGTTTCGCGATCGGGTACTCCGGGCGGGGGCCATCGCAGCGACGGCCGGCCTCATACTCATCAGCTACGCGACGGTGCACCGTTCGACCACTGGCTACTGGAGCCTCACCCGGGCCCAAGGATTGACCCTTTACGGCCGGGTGGCAGGCTTCGCTGACTGCTCAGCCTTCACCCCGCCGAAGGGTCTGAAGCGCTTGTGTCAGGACAGCGATCCGGCCAAGCGCCCCCCCGCCACCGACTACATCAACGATCCCGAGCAGTCACCCGCGCTTCAGGCATTCGGAGGACCACCGACAGTCGAGCGCGCGGAAAGCCCCGACGCCTTCCGTTGGAAGCCAAACGACCCCGATGCACAGCTAGGCGGATTTGCCCGGAAGGTGATCGTCCATCAGCCCCTCGACTATCTCTCCTCCACCGCCTATGCAATGGCGAACGCGGTCGTCACTGTTGGCCCACCACGCGTTCGCGATTGGGACGCGGGAGAGCTGGTGAAGCAGATGCGATCTCCTGAGGACGAGGAGGTTGCTGCGCAGTCCTTTGCGCGCTTCTACACGACACGGGGTTACGTCCGTCGCAACGACTCTGCTCTCGATGCTTATGGACGGTCCGTCGGGCTGGAAGGATCGGCTACCGGGGCGCTCCTCCTGGTTGTAGCTGTAGGGCTCGTTTTTGGCAGGGGAAGGCCGCGAACAGGCGCCGCCCTGTTTCTCCTGGTGGCGTTCTCCCTCCAGCTCGGGGCGGCCGCGACTCTCTACTACGACGTTCGCTACGCCACTCCGGCCTACGGCTTTCTGCTTGGCGGCGCGGCCCTAGCGAGCGGGGCGCTCGTCGAGCGGCGACGGTGCCGGCAGATGCTCGAAGGCCGCAGCTAGGGCGAAGGGCCGTCGTGCACGTCGGATTCTCACTGCTCACGCTGCTGCCAGGCAAGGTCGGCGGATCCGAGACCTACGTCCAGGGTCTGCTCGGAGCATTTGGCGACGGGGAGGGACCCGAGCGCACTACGGTCCTGGTCACGGACCGGGTTCGCCGCACCTACGAGCCCGCCGTACGGGGCGCGGTGGGCCTGCGTGAGGTTCCGTACTGGCGATATCCGCAAGGAACGGCCCCCCGGGCTCTGTCGATCTGCATTGGGCTGGCGCTGGGCAAGCGACTAGCTCGCGAAGCCTCGGCGAACATCGACTTACTCCACTATCCCCTGACCGTCTCGATCCCGCGGTCGCCGGCCGCCTCCGTGGTGACATACCACGATGCGCAACACCTCGAGCACCCCGCCTTCTTTTCCCGACCGGAACGGTGGTACCGCGCTCTGACCTACGACCGAGCGGCTCGCCGTGCCTCACTGGTCGTGACACCCAGCGAATTCACGAGGGAGATAGCGATCGACCGCCTGGGGCTCAGTCCCGAGCGAGTGCGCGCTTGCACCAGCGGCATCGACCACGCCCGCTTTCGACCTGACGGCGAGCGTGACGACCAGATCCTCGCAAACCTCGAACTCCCCGAGCGCTACCTCGTCTATCCCGCGAACCTCTGGCCGCACAAGAACCATGGCCGGCTGCTGCAGGCGCTCGGGATGGTGCGCGACGAGGAGTTGGCCCTGGTCCTGACCGGTGGCGCTTCGGCCCGGATGCACGTCCTACAGACGACCGCGGAGCGGGCCGGAATCTCATCGCGGGTGCGTCACCTCGGCTACGTGGAGGACGATGTGTTGCCGGCCCTGTACCGGCGAGCCCAGGGGATGATCTTCCCCAGCCTCTACGAGGGCTTCGGGTCGCCGCCACTGGAGGCGATGGCGTGCGGCTGCCCCACAGCGGTGGCACGCGCCGGAGCGCTCCCCGAGTCCTGCGGGACTGCGACGCTGTACTTCGACCCGGCCTCGCCGGAGTCAATCGCCGAGGCGATCGACCGCATGGCCGCGGACAGCGCCCTTCGCGACGGGCTGCGCGAGATGGGGATCCGCCATGCGGAGGGATTCACGTGGGCCGCCTCTGCGCACCGCCATACCGCCGCCTACCGTGACGCGATCGTCATGGGGGAACCGCCCGGTGCGCGCTAGCGTTAACCAGCCCCAGCAGGCGGCACGGCACCTCAAGGCATGACCAGCGAACCTCCAGAGCAATCCCCGCCCAGCCTGCCGCCTGAGCTGAGGCGGGCGGTGCCCATTGCGATCGGCACCGGCGCGGTCGGCCTCACGCTCTTCCTGGGCGGCTTCGCACTGGGCGTGATCTCGGGTGGGGCCGCGCTCGTCGTTGCGTTCGGGGCCGCCCTGGTGGCAGTCGCCGCGGTGGTGGCGATGATCTGGATCAACCGCGTCAAGCGGCCGTAGCGTCACGTGCCAAGCCGGTAAGGTTTCCCCCTGTTCCCGGCCCGCCAGGACCCGTCAAGCATGAACTTCGCCAGCACCCTCAACGACCGCCAGCGGCGTGCGCTCCAGATCGGGGAGACCGAGATCTCCGACCAGAGTGGCTGCTACGTGATCGCCGAGATCGGCCACAACCACCAGGGCTCGGTCGAGCAGTGCAAGCAGATGTTCGACGAGGCACACCGCTGCGGCGCGGATGCGGTGAAGCTGCAGAAGCGCGACAACCGATCGCTCTACACGAGCGAGTTCTTCAACAAGCCCTACGAGAACGAGAACTCCTACGGTGCCACCTACGGCCAGCACCGCGACGCGATCGAGTTCGACAAGCCCGAGTACGAGGAGCTGATCGCCTACGCGCGCGAGATCGGCGTCACGTTCTTCGCCACCGCCTTCGACCAGCCCAGCGCCGACCTGCTCGCCGAGCTGGACATGCCCGCCTACAAGGTCGCCTCGGCGGACCTCACCAACACTCCGCTGCTCAAACACGTGGCCGGGATCGGCAGGCCGATGATCATCTCCACCGGCGCGGCGCGGCTGAACGACGTGCAGCGCGCGTATGAGACCGTCGCGCCGATCAACGACCAGATCGCGATCCTCCAGTGCACCGCCGGCTACCCCGCCTCGTGGGATGAGCTGGACCTGCGGGTGATCAGCACCTACCGGGAGCTGTTCCCTGACGTGGTGGTGGGCTTCTCCAGCCACGACAACGGCATCTCGATGCCGGTGGCCGCCTACGTCCTGGGCGCCCGGATCGTGGAGAAGCACTTCACGCTGGACCGCGCGATGAAGGGCACCGACCACAGGTTCTCGCTGGAGCCCCAGGGATTTCGCAAGCTGGTGCGCGACCTCAAGCGCACGCGCGTCGCGCTCGGAGACGGCTCCAAGCAGATGTACCCGAGCGAGGTGGAGCCCGGCAAGAAGATGGCCAAGAAGCTGGTGGCCGCGACCGACCTGCCCGCCGGCCACACGCTGCGCGCGCAGGACATCGCCGCCAAGTCGCCGGGCGACGGGCTGCCCCCCTACGAGCTCGAGCGCGTGGTGGGCCGCAACCTGCGCCACGCGGTGGAGGCCGACATGGCGCTGCACTTCGAGATGCTAGACGAGCTTCACCCGCAGGAGTTCGCGGCGGTCACGCAGACTGACCGGGATGACTGACCTCGCGGGCGAGGTCGCGATAGTCACCGGAGCGCTCGGGAACCTCGGGCCCATATGGACCTCCACCCTGGCCGGCGCCGGGGCGACGGTCGTGGGCATCGACCTGACCGCCGAAGCGCAGGAGCGCGGGGACGGCGTGATCGAGCGGCGCGCCGACGTGACCGACCGCTCGTCGCTGGAGGCGGTACGCGACGAAGTGCTGGAGCGCTGTGGCCCGCCGTCGGTGCTGGTCAACAGCGCGGGCATCGACCAGCCGCCGGATGCCGCCGCCCGCACATGGGAGATCGAGGATGTGCCGGCCGAGGACTTCCGCCGCACGCTGGAGGTGAACCTGACCGGCGCTTTCACCGCCACGCAGGTGTTCGGAGCGCCGATGCGCGACGCCGGGCGCGGATCGATCGTGAACGTGGGGTCGCTGTACGCCTCGATCGCCCCGGAGCCGGCCTTCTACGAGCACATGGACGCCGATCCCCCCTTTCTCAAGCCGCCCGCCTACGGGGCCTCCAAGGCCGGGGTGGTCAACCTCACGCGCTACTTCTCGCGCCTGTGGGGGCCCCATGGGGTGCGCGTGAACGCGCTCTCGCCCGGCGGGGTGGCCGGCGGCCAGGATCCCGAGTTCCTGGCCAAGTACAACGCGCGCGTGCCGCTGCGCCGGATGGCCGACCCGGACGACCTGCGCGGCCCGCTGCTCTTCCTCGCCTCCGACGACTCGCGCTACGTGACCGGTCACGAGTTGCGGGTGGACGGTGGTTTCACGGCGTGAGCGCGACCATCGCCAACTTCATCGCGGGCACCGAGCGGCCCGCAGACGCGGGCGAGACCTTCGAGAAGCTCTCGCCCGCCACGGGCGCCGTGCGGGCACAGGTGGCCCGCTCACGCGAGGCCGACGTGCAGGAGGCGGTGGCCGCCGCCAAGGAGGCCCAGCGCGATTGGGGCGTCAGGCCGGTGACCGAGCGCGGCCACGTGCTGCGCAGGATCGCCCAGCTGATGGAGCGCGACAGCGCGAAGCTGGCGGAGATAGTGGCGGGCGAGACCGGCAAGTCCCCGGCCGAGGCCGCGGGCGAGACCGGCGGAGCGATCGAGCAGGCCTATTTCATGGCCGGCGAGGGGCGCCGCTTCTTCGGCCGCACCACCACCAGCGCCGTGCCCAACCGCCACGCGTCGATCGTGCGCCAGCCGATCGGCGTCGCGGGCCTGATCATCGCCGCCAACACGCCGATTGCCAACGTGGCCTGGAAGGTGTTCCCCGCGCTGGTGTGCGGCAACGCCGCCGTGCTCAAGGCGTCCGAGGACGCCCCCGAGACCGCGCTCGCCGTGGTCAGGCTGGCCGCAGAAGCCGGCCTCCCCGCAGGGGTGCTGAACGTGGTGCACGGCTTCGGCGATGAGGCCGGGGCGCCGCTGGTGGCACACCCCGACGTGGGGGTGGTGAGCTTCACCGGCTCGACGGCCGTGGGCCGGACGATCGCCCGCGTGGCCGGCGAGCGCTTGGCCAAGGTGTGCCTGGAGCTGGGCGGCAAGAACCCCTTCATCGTGTGCGACGATGCCGACCTCGAAGGCGCCGCCGACGCCGCTGCGCTGTCGGCCTGGAGCAACGCCGGGCAGCGCTGCGCGGCCGCCAGCCGCATGATCGTGTTCGACTCGGTCTACGACCGCTTCGTCGAGCTCATGCGCGAGCGCGGCCAGGCCCAACGCGTGGGCCCCGGCGACGAGCACGACTTCGGGCCGGTGATCAACGAGCGGGGGCTGGAGCGGATGCTCGCCGCCGTCGACGGTGCTACGGGGCGGGGGGCGCGCGTCTTGATCGGAGGCGGACGGCTGACGGGGCCCGAGCACGCGGGCGGCTTCTACATGGCGCCGACGCTGGTCGAGGGGGCCGGCCTGGATAGCGACATCGCCTCGAGCGAGCTCTTCGGTCCGGTCGCGACCGTGCATCGGGTCGAGGGCTTCGAAGATGCCCTGGCCGCCGCCAACGCCAGCTCGTATGGACTGACGGCGGCGATCTGGACCGCCAGCGTGCACCGGGCACAGGAGTTCGTCGCGCGTGTGCACTCCGGGCTCGCCTCGGTGAACGGGCCCACCTACGGCTCGGAGCCGCACATGCCCTTCGGGGGGGTGGGCGATTCCGGCAACGGCATGCGCGAGCCTGGGCCCGAGGCGCTGGACGTCTACACGGATCAGAAGACGATCTACATGAACCACGACCCCGCCCGGACTTGAGCCACTCGGCCGTCGCCCTGGTGCCGGCGCGGGCCGGCTCCACCCGGGTCCCGGGCAAGAACATCCGGCCGCTGGCCGGCCATCCGCTGATCGCCTACACGCTGGCCACCGCGCACGGCAGCGGCCTGTTCAGCGCCGTGGTGGTGTCGACCGACTCCGAGCAGATCGCCGACACAGCGCGCCAGTACGGCGGCGAGGTGGCGGGGTTGCGCCCCGACGCGATGTCCGGCACCACATCACCGGACATCGACTGGGTTGAGCACACCCTGTCCCTGCTGGCGGACGAGGGCCGAACGTTCGATCTGTTCTCGATTCTGCGGCCCACCAGCCCGTTTCGCACCCAGCAGACGATCCGCCGGGCGTGGGAGGAGCTGCAGGAGCGCGGGGATGCGGCGGACTCCATTCGCGCCGTCGAGCCTTGCCGCCAGCACCCCGGCAAGATGTGGGTGCTCGATGGCGAGCTGATGCGGCCGCTGCTGGAGCAGTCGGGTGACGGAGTGCCCACCCACTCGCGCCAGTACCAGGATCTGCCCCCCGTCTACGTGCAGAACTCGAGCCTGGAGATCGCCTGGACGCGCGTGGTCACCGAAACGCGTGACATCGCCGGGACGCGCGTCGCGCCGTTCCTGACCGAAGCGGCCGAGGGGTTCACCATCGACTACCCCGACGACTGGGAGCAGGCCGAGCGCTGGGCCGCGAGCGGAGCTGCCCCGCTTCCCGAGGTTGAGCAGCCCGAGCGGGCGGGGGGCCGCTGATGGAGTCCGCGTCGACCGGGCCGGCGACGCCGGGGGAGCTGGTCTTCCTCGGTCCCGCCGACCTGGAGCGGATCCGCGGCCTGGAAGGCGACCCTGTGGTTCGGGCGGCCGCGTTCGCCGACGCGTGCCGCCTGAACACCCTGTCGATGATCGCCGAGGCCGGATCGGGGCACATCGGCACGAGCTTCTCCTGCATGGACATGCTGGCCTGGCTGCACCTCGAGGTGCTCACCGACGATGACCGCTACTTCTCCTCCAAGGGCCACGACGCGCCCGCGCTCTATGCCACGTTGATCGGCCTCGGACGGCTGGACTTCGACCTGGTGCACCGGCTGCGGCGCCTCGGCGGACTCGCGGGACACCCCGACGTTCGCACGACCCCCCAAGTGGTCACCAACACTGGCTCGCTCGGGATGGGCGTGTCCAAGGCCAAGGGCTTCGTGCTCGCCGATCGCGCCGCGGGCCGCTCGGGCCGCGTGTTCGTGATGACCGGCGACGGCGAGCTGCAGGAGGGCCAGTTCTGGGAGTCGCTGCCCTCCGCCGCCAATCGTGGGCTGGGCGAGATCACCGTGGTCGTGGACCACAACAAGCTGCAGTCGGACACGTGGGTGGCCGAGGTGTCAGACCTGGGTGATCTGACCGAGCGGGTGGCCTCCTGCGGCTGGGCGGTGGCACGCTGCGACGGCAACGACATCGGGGCCTTTGCGGCGGAGCTGGGCTCGCTGCTCGAGGAAAACCCGGACCGTCCCAAGCTCCTCGTGGCCGACACGGTCAAGGGCAGGGGTGTCTCGTTCATGGAGCCGCGCGACCTGCCAGCCGTCGGCGACTCGCTGTACCCCTACCACTCCGGCGCCCCCGCGCCGGACGAGTACGACCGCGCCGCGGCCGAGATCCTGGAACGCCTGTGGGCCACGGTGAGCGAGGCGGGTGCCCAACCGCCGCGGGTCGAGTCCGTGCGGCGGGCGCCGGCGGCGTCCGCCGCCGCCCGCCCGCAGCGGCTCGTGGACGGCTACGGCCGCGCCCTGGCTGACATGGCCGCCCAGGAGCCCGCGCTGGTGGCCTTGGACGCCGACCTCTACCTCGACACGGGGCTGATCCCGTTCAGGGACCGCTTTCCAGAGCGCTTCTACGAGTGCGGCATCGCCGAGCAGGACATGGTCTCCCAGGCGGGCGCGATGGCCCTAGCGGGATTGCTGCCGGCCGTGCACTCGTTCGCGTGCTTTCTGTCCACGCGCCCCAACGAGCAGATCTACAACAACTCCACCGAGGCCACGAAGATCCTCTACGCGGGCTCGCTGGTGGGCATCGTGCCCGGTGGCCCCGGCCACTCGCACCAGTCGGTGCGCGACATCTCGGCGCTCGGCGCCATGCCGGGCATGGCGCTGATCGAGCCCGCCAGCGAGCACGAGGCGCGCCTGGCCGTGGAGTGGGCGGTGCGCGAGGCCACCGGGCCCGTCTATATCCGCCTGGTGTCGGTGCCGTGGGAGTTGGGCTTCGTGCCGTCGCTACCCGAGCGGCTGACGCCGGGCCGGGGCGAGGTTGTGAGAGAGGGCCACGAGGCCACCATCGTCACCACCGGCCCGGTGATGCTCTCGCAGGCATACGCCGCGGCAGAGCTGCTGGCCGCGGACCACCGCCCGGTGGGCGTGGTGTCGCTGCCGTGGCTGCGAGACATCGACGGCGAATGGCTGGCCAAGGTGGCGGACGACGCTCCCGTCTTCTGCCTCGACAATCACTACATCGACGGCGGCCAGGGCGACGCCGTACTGGCGGCGCTGGCCACCGCCGGCGCGCCCAACCGCGTGCACAAGCTCGGGGTGGAGTCGGTGCCCGAGTGCGGCACCAACGACGAGGTGCTGCGGGCCCACCGCCTTGACGCCGAGAGCGTGGCCGAGCGCGTGGGCGCCGCGCTGCCGTCGCGATGACCGCGTCCACCGCCCGGCGCGTGACGTCGGTGCTCTGCTGGGACATCGACGGGACCCTGCTCACCACCGCGCGCGCGGGGGTGTTCGCGCTCGAGGAGGCCGCCCGCGAGGTGCTCGGCACCGTGCCCGACTTCTCCTCGATGCCCACCGCCGGGCTGACCGACGCGGAGGTGGCGGCGCTCGCTATCCGCACGTGTGGCGCATACGACAGTCCCGAGCGCATTTCCGACTTTCTGCAGGCCTACGAGCGCTACCTGCCCGACAGGCTGTCCTGGCGCCAGGGCCGGGTCCTCCCAGGGGTCCTCGAGGTGCTCGACCAGCTCGCCGCGCGCCACGACGTCGGGTGCATGCTGCTCACCGGCAACACCGAGGTCGGCGCCCGCGCCAAGCTCACCCATTACGGCCTAGCCGGTCGCTTCGACGCCGGTGCGTTCTGCACTGATGTGGACGACCGCGAGACGATCGCCCGGCGCGCCCACGCGCTGGCCCTGGAGCGCTACGGGCGCGACCTTCCGGACGACCGTATCTACGTGGTGGGCGACACGGGCCACGACGTGCGCTGCGGAAAGGCGATAGGCGCTCGCACGGTCGCCATCGCCTCCGGACCGGTGGCACGATCGGAATTGGTGGCCGCTGATCCCTGGCTGCTGCTCAATGAGCTCCCGGAGCCCGAGCGCTTCGTCGAGGCGCTGGAGCTGGCCCGCTAGGCTCCTCGCGCTCAGGTGATCCCACACGTCCTTCACCAGATCTGGGTCGGCCCGAACCCGCTGCCCGAGGAGTACAAGCGCTATACGGAGTCTTGGGCCACCCACAACGCGGGGTGGGAGATGCGGTTGTGGACCGAGGACAACCTCCCAGACGACCTGGTCAGAAAGGAGGCACTCGAGCGCCTGCGGGTCCCGGCAGAGCGTTCGGACATCCTGCGACTGGAGCTGCTGTGGCGCTTCGGGGGTGTTTACGTCGACATCGACCTCGAGTGCCGGCGTTCGATCGACCCTCTGACCGAAGACATAGATTTCTTCGCGGCATATCTGAAGCCGGGTCGCGCAGGCAACACCGTGCTGGGCGCGGCTCCAGGCCACCCGATCCTCGAGCGCGCGCTGCGGGAGGTCAAGCCACGCGCAGAATACGGCTTTGACAAGGCGGCGGCGGGCTCGGTCTTCGTCGACGAGTTGCTACGCGACTATCCCGACGTGAGGATTCTTCCCCCGAGTGACTTCTTTCCGAGCACGCCAGATGAGGAGGCGAGCGCCTACGCGATTCACCATTCGGCACGTAGTTGGAGCGAGCCGTGGCGCTTCGTCATGCCGTCAGAGACGACGCTCGGTCGCGCTGAGGGGCGGATCGCACGTGCGGAGGCGGCACTTGACGAGTGGGAGGGCCGAGCGCGGGAGATACGCGGCCATCTGATCGCCGCCCAGGCCGAGCTGGCCGAGCTGCGCGGTGGATCAGGCTTCCAGGTGCGGCTCAGATCCTGGGTACCGGCGCCGTTGAGGCGGCTCCGCCGCAGAGCTGGCGCCCTCAGCCGGTCGAACGGTTAGGACCGGTGACGGCGGGCGGGATCTCGACAATCCAGGAGGGAAATAGCGGGTCCGGCCGCTTGGTCACGTGAACCGAGATCCCGCGCCGGGCAAAGAACTCATCGACGGCCGACTTGACGCCGAACACACCCTGGAGGTACTCCCCATCCGCATAGTCGTGACCCGCGAATATGCCTCCCGGCTTGAGCGTGCCGATCCAGGCTTCGAGATCCTCCTTGACTGACTCGTAGTCGTGCCGCGCGTCAAGGAAGACGCAGTCCAGGCTGTGCTCCTCGATCCGCTGCGCGCCTTCTATCGAGGTCACCCGCCAGATCTCGCTGCGACTCCCGTACTTGTCGAGCCGTTCACGTGCGGCCTCGTAGAACTCGTCGTGTCGCGCCTGTGAGACGTTGGCCCGGTCGACGTACTCGTCGGAGTCCGCCGCCAGCCACGGATCGATCGAGATCAGCCTTTGACCGCGCCAGCCCGCCAGGAAGGAGTCGGAGTAGTTCGCGACCTTGACGCCCACCTCGGCGGCGGTTCCGACCAACCCGCGCGCGTTGAGCAGCGGCGGGATCTCCTGCCGCGACGGCACACGCGCGGTGCTCGACCTGTACGTGCGCCGGTAGCGCCGGTCCCAGATCCGCCTCGGCGCGCGCTTGAAGCGCTTCCAACGCCGCGGCAGCTGATTCAGCTGAGCCCGTGCGGTTCGGGGGACGTAGGGAGCGAGCCGGCGCCCGAGCGTCGCCACCATAGGTTTCCTCGCCACCGTGTTCGTCGAACGATCCATCTTCCTACGCCGGCCGGAAGATGCCGTTGTAGACCAGGCCGTCGGGGTCGCTGCCGGCAGCCAACTCCGCGGTCCGGCCGCTGCTGAAGTGCCGGTCTTTGCGCTGGTAGCCGTGGCCGGCGAGCGTGGCGAGCACTGCATCGGCGACTTCCGGATTGACCTCGACCTGCAGGGCTCGCGGACGCTGCCCACCCGCGAGTAGATCTTGCATGCCACCCAGCACTGAGAGCTCGTGCCCGTCGACGTCGATCTTCACGACCGTCGGGGCAGGCAGCGCCTGCGACTCGATGAGCTCGTCGAGGGTGGCTGCCCGCTTAACCTCCGTGCCCTGAGCGGTGTGGGGGCCGTCGGACGAGTCTCCATGCGAGATCGTGCGTGAGGATCCCGAGCTGAGCTTGGTGTAGGCGAGATCGACGAACCCCGACTCGTCGCCCAGGAGCAGCGACAGCGCCTTGGTCCTGTCCGCGACCCCGTTGCACGCGAGGTTCACCATCAGCGCGCTGAAGCTGGCGGCGTGCGCCTCGAAGGCGTACACCGATCCCTGGGATCCGACCAGCTTCGCCGCGAGCACAGTGTAGAGGCCGGTGCAGGCGCCGACGTCGCAGAAAACGTCGCCGGCGCGCAGCTCGGAGCGCAGGAAGTCGAGGGTGCCGGGCTCCTTGGTGAAGAACTTGATCGCCCGCTTGTACTCCTTGAGCGAGGTGCAGTAGAAGCGGTACGACGTGTTGCCATCGGCAACCTGTACCTCTTTGGGGAGTCCGAGGTGCTTGAGGCGAAAGCGGTCGACCTCATACCGCAGCCTTGTAGGGGGGACGTTCACTCGGCACTCGCAAGCTGGCGATCGCCGGTGTGCGTCGGCGCGCCGATGCATGTGCCGATCTCGTCGACCCAGGCGGCGAGCCGCTGAGCGTACGAGCGCTCGTCGTGGTAGATCCAGTAGTCGGTGACCTGCTTCGGCGGTCGCCGACGGTTCCATTGCCGGCCAGCCATCTCGGCGAACAGCGGACCGAGGTCGCGCTGCCGGCGGCAGATCGTAAAGTTCTCCACCTCGTCGACGCGGTCGAAGTGCAGGTACTTGATCGCGCGGCCGGGGGATGTGTCGTGCAGGCCGTCGTGATAAGCGAGCACGAGCACCCGATTGCGCAAGATGGCGCTCTCGAGCATGATCGTCGACAGCGGGCAGATGACCGCCTCGGCGTTCTCGAGCAGTGGTGGGTAGGCGTCGAGCGGCAGCGGGGTGATGTCCATCTTCTTGACCCGCGGACCTGCCGGCGTGTCGGTCACGCGGCTCCAGCCCTCGACATAGCCCTCCCGGACCCGGGGCTCGATGACGACGTGGGGCAGGCGGTCCTCCTCGACTCGATCCGGCCGCTTGCGCGGCAGGCGGCGCGGATGGGGTAGGTAGACGATCTTTAAGTCGAAACCGCCGGCCTCTATCTCGCGATCGAGCGCCTCCATCGCCTCGAGCTCGTCGAATGGGCGAAAGCAGCCGGCGAACAGCACGTAGCGAAAGGGAAACGGCGATTGCGTCGAACCCGCCGGATGACGGAAGTAGCGGTCGATGTAGGGCGCGCCGAGGACCCCAACGGACTCCGGGTCCGCCTTGTGGATCTTGGTCGCGTGCTCGGCGCTTTGGTCGCCGATCACCCCGAAGTACTCGGGCAGCACGGGAAACGCGGCCTTGCTCGAGAGGTTGTCCCAGTTGTAGGTAAGCGCCAATGTGGGGATGCCCAACGCCCGCGCGCACCGGAGTCCGTCGACCACGAGGCTGTCGCTGCCCGACGCCGAGGTGATCACCAGGTCGGGGGCGGCCTCTCGCATCAGCCGGTGCAGCTCCTCGTGCATGCCGAGCCGGCGCATGCGACGCGCGATCTTGACGTGGCGCACTCCCGGCAGGGCCGCCAGCTTGCGCCGCCACCGTGCCGCAAGCGGCAGATGGCGCAGCTTCACGCGCGCGGTGCGCGAGCGAAAGCGGTAGGAAGTGAACAGGAGATCGCGGATCTCGAGGTAGGCGCGCTGGCGCTCGGGCTGCTCGTCCACCGCGCCGAGGTAGTGTCCGCGCTTCGGGATCAGCGCCTCGAGCCCGGCGCCCGCCGGCAGCGGCAGAGAAAGGTAGGAGGTGTCCTCGTCATCGATCTCGTCGAAGGCGCCGGCGGCGAGCAGGTCGCGAAAGTGCAGCGATTCGGGGATGAGGACGAGCTTGCGCAACGGGGAGGGAAGTGTGACAGCGTCCGTCCGGTGGCTCCCCCCCACCGCCTCCAGGGTCTCCAGGCCCGTTTACGGGCCCAGCGCGAGCTCACCGAGTTGCGGACCGGGTACGTCCGCGGCCGTGCCGAGCTGGCGCAACTGCGGCGCGGCTCGGGCTCGCTCGTCGTGGGGCCATTCGTCTCGGAGGTCGGGTTTGAGTGCCTCTACTGGGTCCCGCTGCTGCGCTGGTTCGCGCGGCGACACGGCATCGCCTCGGAGCGCGTCGTGGCCTTCTCGCGCGGCGGTCCGGCGTCCTGGTACGCGGACATCGCCGATCGCTACGTCGACGTCTTCGATCACCTGTCCCCGGCGCAGCTCAAGGAGCGGAGGCTTGACGCGGTGGCCGGGACGCGCAACGAGAAGCAGTTCGCGGTCGGCACGCTCGACCGTGAGTTGCTCGAGCGCGCCGGCCTCGCCGAGGGATACACGCTGCTACACCCGTCGCTGATGTACCGGCTGTTCTGGTCCTTCTGGGCGGGGCGGCGCCCGATCGGCCGGGTCCTCGATCACGCGAGCTTCGCCCCGTTCGCCCCCGCCGAGGAGAGCCCCGAGGCGCGTGCAGTTCTCACGGAGCTGCCCGACGACTACGTGGCCGTGAAGCCCTATTTCAGCCGCTGCCTACCCGACACTCCCGCCAACCGCACTTTCGTC
>Ga0183260_10002198_pt1 | contig 16192 bp, 7 predicted proteins | sample AntDrymUQ4972206_2_FD_129768 | JGI IMG/M metagenome (GOLD analysis project Ga0183260, IMG submission 129768) | Polar desert sand microbial communities from Dry Valleys, Antarctica - metaG UQ497 (22.06) (version 2) (version 2) | ecosystem: Environmental > Terrestrial > Soil > Desert | place...
CCTCGTGCGGGAGGTCGGGCGAGCCTTAGGAAAACCCGCTCCCGGGCCGCGGGCCAGCCTGCCGTACGAGTTGATCGCTGCCGGCAGTGGCGGTGGCGTGCAGCCGACGCGTGCGGCGCGTGCACCGACGACCTTCTGGCGCAGTCGTGGCGACGGCGGCAAGACCCGCTTGGATCCTGATATGCCGGCCCTGGGCGAACGCCGCCGCCGCGGCCTGATCGCTGCTGGGCTTGTCGGCGCCGTGGTCCTCGCCGTCACGGGCGGGGTGTTTGCGCTCTCGGCCAACGACAGTGGCCGTAGCGACCGCGCGCCAAGTTCCCCGCGTGTAACGACTGCCGCCTCGGCGAGTGCGACGGGCCGCGACGCTGTCGTCGCGAAACGCCGACGCAAGTTCCGCGCCCGCACCCTGAGGCGGTCTGGTATCGGCCTGATCGAGATCGGCCGGCCACGCCCGGACGTAGAGGGAGACTACGGCGAGGGCAGCGACGCGGGCGGCGAGGGCTTCGGCTACAGCGGGGGCTACGGCGAGATCCGCGTCGGCTACGACAACCAGGCCCGCGTGATCTCCGCGTACACCTTCTCTGACCGCTTCAGTTATCCCACGCGCGGACGTGACCTGACCCTCGCCTCGGGCTTTGAGCTGGTCAAGACCTTTCTCGCCGATTCAGAATCAGGCTGGAAGTCCGTGGCCTGCAGCGAGGTCAACTACGTCACCAGTATCCGCACCGCGGGCGGTCGGCGGCTCCGCGCCACCTGGACGTTCCCCAACGACAACAGCTCAACGGCGACCTACACGGTGGCCGACGCGCAGACGAGTGAATCGCCGCAGTGCGACATCTCAGACGGGCAGGGCACGACGGCGCAGAGCTGTCCCTCCGTCCCCGACGTCGGCCCTACCGGCGCCGATCCTGCCGATGCGGTCGACCTGAGTGCCACGGGCGTCGACTGCGATACCGCGATCAAGATCGCTGACGACTTCTACCCGACGCTCATCCAACAGGGGGCCGGATCTGGACCCGTGGAGGTCGAGGGCCTCTCCTGCACCGAACAGTCCGGGGCCAGTGGGGTGCGCTGCGAGGGAGAGTCTGGTGCAACCGTCAGCTTCGGTCTCGGCTAGCTGCAAGTCGAGGTCGCCGGTGAATCGACACCTAAACGTGTTCGTACCCTACGAGCGCCCCGCCACGCCACGAGGATCAGCTCATGCGGGCGGCGATGATCGTGATTCGCGCCGTGCCATTGGCGCGCGATGCTCTCCTGGCCCGTATCGGCGGGCGCCCTTCCGGGCGGCTGCCGGAGGCCGATACCGACATGCAAACGAGGCACGTTGTTGACCCGCCAGCGATGTACCCGTTCAGGGGGTCTGGTTGACGTAAGCAGGTTCTGGCTGGTGTGCAGGGAATCTTGCGTGCGTGACTCGGGCGGAGGCGCAAGCGATCGCGGCGGAGGGCGGCGAGGCGGTGGTGGCGGCGTTGCTGGCGATGTCAGAGCGCGTCGGGGAGCTCGAGCGTCAGTTGGGGCAGAGCTCGCGCAACAGCAGCTCGCCGCCGTCGTCTGATCCGCCCAAGACGCGGGCTGAGCGTCGGCGCGCGGCGCGCGAGGCGGCGAAACGCTCGATGCGCAGGTCGGGCGGTCAGCCTGGGCATGAGGGCAACCACCGGGAGCTGGCTTCGCCAGAGCGGGTGGATGAGCATTTCGAGCATCTGCCGGATGACTGCGGTTGCGGGCATGTCTTTACCGGGGTGGAGGCGCGGGTCGGCGATCCGGTGATCTGCCAGAAGTGGGAGTTGCCTCAGGTCCGCCCGTTGATCTTCGAGCACCAGCTGGTGCGCTTGCGCTGCCCGGGGTGCGGCAAGCCGGTGCTCGCCGGGCTGCCCGCGGGCGTCTCGGGCTCGGCGTTCGGGCCGCGCCTGGAGGCGCACATCGCGACGTTGGCCGGTGTGTTTCGTCTCTCGCGCCGGCAGGTCGCTCAGATCGTCGAGGAGGTCTTCGGCTGCCCGATCTCGGTCGGTGGCGTTGACGCCGCGATCATGCGCATGAGCGCGATCCTCGCCGACCCGTGGGAGCAGCTGCGCAAATTCGTGCGTGAGGCCGAGGTCGTGCACGCGGATGAGACGACTTGGAACGTGAGCGGCCGCCAGCACTGGCTGTGGCTCGGCGCGGCGACCTTCGCCGCCTGCTACCGGATCGACCCCCACCGCTCCCAGGCCGCCGCCAAGGAACTGCTCGGCGAGAACTTCGGCGGGTTCGTCGTCTCAGACCGCTACGCCGGCTATCACTTCCTCGACATCCTCCAACAGCAACTTTGCTGGGCGCACGTCATCAGGCAGCTAGTCGAGGTCTCCGAGCGCCAGGGCGCTGCGGGCAAGCTCGGCAAGCGGCTCGTCAAGGCCGCACGCGCGGTGATCGCCCTCCACCGCCGCTACCTCGAAGAGGGCCACGACCTCGCCTGGCTGAAGACCGAACTCACGCCGCTGCGTGAGCGCATCCAAAAGCTGCTCGAACAGGGCGCCCGCGGCCGCCACCAGAAGACCGCGAACTTCTGCTCCGGGCTGCTCGCCGAGTACGACGCGCTGTGGACCTTCTGCGAAGCGCCGGGCATCAACCCGACCAACAACACCGCCGAAAGAGCACTCCGTCACGCCGTGATCATGCGCAAAACCCAACACGGCACCCAATCCGAGGAGGGCAACCGATGGATCGAACGGGTCCTCTCCGTCCGCGAAACCTGCCGCCTACAAGGCCGCATCGCACTCGACTACCTCACCGCCGCAGCGACCGCCGCCCACCACGGCCAACCCGCGCCCTCACTACTCCCATCAGGGCCCTGACCCCCTGAACGGGTACGTCGGACCTGACCACATCGATGCCGAGAGAGCCACTTTTGAAGCCCGGGCCGATGCGCACAATCAAACGATCGTCATCCTGGCCACGGCTCGGTGGGCCGTACGGTGTCGAATGCGAGTCCGCTGGCGCTCTCGCCCGCTCCGGGCGCTTTTTCCCGCCGGGTCCACATGTGCCAGGACCCGTCGAACCAGCGGGCCAGCACCGGCCGGCGGGAGACCGATACTCCTTCCCGGGGTACCTCCTCCTCGTGCACCCAAAGATCGTCGAATATGAGCCGGCCCTCCGGGCGCGAGGTCACGCCGGGCGCGTTCAGCGGCGCGAGCCGGAAGCGGATCACGTCGGGACGGACGGGCTCAGGAAGCAGCGGGAACCAATAGTCCGGCACCACGGTCTGCACCCCGTACGCCGGGAGCTCACCGGGCGCGATCGGATCCGGCGCGACCCCCAGCCACCTGTCCCGTCGATCGACCAGCTCGCCCCGGCCGTCGGTGTAGCGGTGTTGCACCGCCCAGGCCAGGTTGGCCAGCTCGTCGCGGGCCAACGCGACGCGCTCCAGCGGCTCACCGATTTGCCCTCGTTCGGTAGGCATCACCAGCAGTCCCGAGGCGGCCGGGTGATCCGGGTCCGGGCCGTGCAGGGTGAACATCGACCATGACCGATCGTTCCGACCGGCCCGCTCGATCAGGTGGTCACGGCCGAAGACATCGCGAACCAGCAGCCGGTCGAGCACCGTGAGCGAGCCGGCCGGCACCTCCAGGGGGACGAGGAACCAGTCGTTGCCGTAGACGGTTGCGAACGAAATCAGCAGGAGCCTGCCGGTGTCTAGGGCGGATAGCTCAGCCGCGCCCAGGTCCACGCGGGCGTCCTCCATCTCCCAGAACCGATCGGCCGGGAGCCCACCATACCGCAGGGTCGAGGGGATGCCCTCGTCGGCGAACCGATAGAGCTGTCCCGCCGGCGCCGCTTCCGTCTCGAGGTCGAGGTCGAGGTCCACGCTGTACCAGTCCAGCCCGTCGCCGAGATACTCCTCGGCCCGTAGCACCGTGCCGCCGCTGGACAGCTCGAAGGCGTGCTCGAACCGGTGCGGGTCGAAGCAGTCGGGGCCGCGATCGGCCACCTTCGCCCCCCACCATTCCCGCCATCGGCCCGCAACCTCGCCGAGTGCGGGATCGAGCACGCCGGCGTCCACGGCCGCCGCCACCGCCGCGGCGTCCGGCACTTGACCACCGAGCAGCCCTACCACGCTCACATCGGCCTCGCCGGCTGGAAGGCGGTGTGGTGCGAGCGCGTCCGTCGCGGCGGCGAGCAACCCGACGTCGTCGAGCATGCGGAGCAGGTGCGCGCCGCCCTCCGCACGCAACCGCTCGTCGATGCGCACCGGCTCCGCCTCCACCGCGGCGTCCAGTGGGCCCTTGCGGACGTCGTAGGGCATCCACGTCGACGACCCCGTCGAACGCCAGGCATCGATGGGCGCGCTGCTCCCACGCAGCCGGACCACCGCCGGGGAACCCGCGTCCTGCGCACCGAACTCCCCGAACTGCCACTGACGGGTCAGCAGCCATAGCGGGTCATGGACCCGCGCGGCCAGGCCGGACTCGACGTCGTCGGTGCGATGTCCGGGGTCCAGCCGGAAGGGCCCGTCGGGGTCGGTGCGCGGCCGCGGTTCCTCGATCGCGGTCAGCACACGCCCGGTCCCTCCCTCGGAGGAGAGCCGGATGGCCGGCAGCAGGTCGTCGAGCAGCGGCAGGTCGGCGAGGTCGACGGCGCGGAGCTTGGCGAGTTGCAAGGTCTCGCGCAGCACCTGGACCAGACCGTCCGAGGTCCAGCCGCGATCGAGATCCGGCGGCACGGCGACCAGCACGGTGTGCGGGGCCTTCGCGTCCGGCCGGTCGTAGTGGAAGGCGATGCCAGTCAGCTCCGACTCCGGCGGAGACTGCGCCGGCGGCGCGGTCTCGGTTTGCTCGCGGATCCGGTCGGCGCCCGGGAGCAGCTCGACCCACTCGTCGAGTAGCAGGCCAGCCACGGCGGTGCCTGGTGGGAGCCCGCTCGGCGCGTGCCACACGAGGTGCGAGCGGGCCTGCGGGCGCCGCCCGGCGGGGAAGGTGCCGCCGATCCACGCATCATCAGCCGTGACCGGATCCTGCATTGCGTGCAGGCGCTCGCACCGCCCGGCGCGAGCTCCGGCCACCAGCAGGGTCTCGTTCAGGGCGCGGGGCACCGGCCGCACCTCCCCGACGCGCTGGAGCCACTCGCCGAGGTCGGCGGACGGGGCGTCGGCGCGGCCCTCGGGTGCCGGGCCGCTGATCGCGGGAAGCAACGGGACATCCGCACCGAGAATTTCGGCCAGAGCGAGGCGCGCGCGCGACAGCCATCCCTCGGCACCACCCGACTCGCCGTCGGCTGGCGCGGCCGCCAAGCCGGCGAGGGCAGGCGCCTCCGGATGGCCGGCGACGAGCGGGTCAGCCGCGAAGGCCGCCAGCCGCCGCCGGGCGTGCGCGATATCGACCGACCGGCCGCTCGGCTCGCCGGGCAGGTGCGTCGGTAGCACGGGCTGGGCGGTGGCGAGCAACGAGCGGATCCGCACCGCCATGCCGTGCAGGCCGGTCCAGCCGGCGCCGGTGAAGGACACCGGGGTTCCCGGCTCGGCACCGACCGCGACGACGACGGCCCGGCGCAGGCGTTCTTGCTCAGCACTGGCCGCGTCGAGGACGGTCGCCAGCGCGCCCAGCCCCAGGCGATCGACCGTGAGCTCGAAGGGCCGGCTGCCGTCCGGCTCGGCACCCACCGCACCGCTCAGCGTCCACCCTGCGGCCGGCCCGAGCAGGTGCGCGACCCACGCGTCCACCGCCGGTTCCACCGCGGCGGTCGCGTCCGTTGCCCATCCCGTCGCCGCGACCGGCCCCGCCGGGAGCACCGCCGCCACCCGATGGGTCAGCGCGCGGGCCCGGTGCGGCGTTCGCAGCGTGTGGAAGACATCGGGCACGTCGCCGCCGCGGCCCAACGTGTCGGCGGCCACGCCCGCGCGCAGCGGGCTGCCCCCGACGAGCTGGTGGACGCTCTCGGCGAGCACGAGGTCGCTCACCGCGTCGAGCGCGTCCACCAAGTCCTCCAGGATCGGTGCCACTGCGGCGGGATTGATGGCGACCGACTGGGCGCCGACGCCGGCCCGGGCCAGCGCCATCCCGTCCACCACGTTCCGGGTGGCGATGGCCTCGGTGCTGCGCGACCATAGGCCGTCGTCCGCAGACGGACCGTCGGGCTCCGGTACCACGGGTGCGGGGAACTCGCGGCGGAAGTTGGGCACCTCCTCGTCGAGGTCGGCGTCGTGTAGCGCCCGCTCGAAGCGGTAGCCGAGCAGCGACCCGAGGCTCTGCCCACGTCGCACCCCGCCGAGCAGCCAGCGTGCGACCCGAGCCCGGCGAGAGGTGAGGTTGACCGCGAAGGTCTCCTCGCCGGGATGGCCGAGGAAGCCCGACCGCAGCACGGCCGCTGACGCGGCGTGCTGCAGCGACGGCGCGTGGATGTAGCCGTCCTGCGCCGACACGACCGCCACGCCGTCCTCGGCGCCCAGCTCGACCTCCTCGCGCGGCTGCGGCGGGCGCAGATCCTCCACCCATCCATAGCCACCGATCCGGACGCCGCCGGCCCCGGCTGCCTGGAGCTCGGCCAGGCGCCGCGACGCCAGCGAGGTGACCCAGGCGTCCAGGCGATGGGAGTAGACGTCGATCACCTCGAGAAGCAGTTCGGGCAGCCGGGTCACCGGCACCGCGGTGATCGCCCGAAGAGCATGCTCCAGCGTGGCCATGGCGTCGGACCAGCGGGCGGCGGCGGCGATCCGCTCGGGCCGGTCCGAGTCGTCGAGCTCTTCCAGCACGTCGACGACGATCTGGTCGACCTCGCTCGTGGCGGCGAACGCCTGGCGCAGCGGGTCGCCCTCCCCGTCGTCACCTTCCATGAACGCCCAGTTGGGCACGAAGAGCAGGGCGGTGAGCAGGCCGCTGTGGTCGGGGAGCTCGAAGAACGTGGGCCGCCTTGGCGGCGTTTCGCGCCCGGAGGACAGCTCGACTGGCCAGTTGCGGTCGAAGCCCGCGGCGTCCAGCTCGCCGGCCAGGAACGCCCGCACATCACGCAGGTAGTCGGCGGTGGCGAGCGCCGTCGGCCCGAACGTTTCTGGATCAGGGGCGAGCTTAGGCACGAATGCCGGAACCCCCGTGACGGGGTCCAGCCCCCAGCCGAGGTCGGTCCAGCCGTCGGAGCGCACTGTCCAGCGCAGGCGCCCATCGGGCGGGAGACCGGGGAGGCCGAGCTCGCCCGGGGCCTCGTCGGGCCGGGTCCTCGGCAGCGTGAACGCGGGCCCGTTCATCCGCCGCATGGCCAGTCCGGTGGCTGTCGGCAGGCGAGTGAGCACATCCACCGCGATCTGGTCCACCGGCGTGTCGGGACGCACCCGGGGAACGGTGTCCAGCACCGCCTGCCACCGGTCACGCAGCCGGCGCAGCCACGGGGCGAGGAGGGCGTCCACGTCGCGGTCGCGCTCGGCCCGCCAGTCGCTCAGTGACGAGGCGGGCAGCACCCCGTACGGCTGGCGGCCGACCCGGATCACCGGCAGCGGGCCGCGGCTGCGGACATGCTCGATGAAGTGGTCGCGGACCGCTCGCCACGGCCGAGCGGCATTGACGGCGCGCACCCTGCCGTCGCCGAGATGGTGATGCGTCACCGCCGCCTCGGCGAATCCCTTGCCAAGGCTGCTCCAGGTCAGTAAGGACAACCCCGCGACGGAAGCCGGCTCAGGGTCCGCCGCTCCGGCGCAGCTTCGCAGGAACTCGGCATTCGGCAAGCCGAGCGCCGCCGCCAGGGCGTCGGCAACCGGTCGCTCCCCGGCCGCTGGGTCCTCCGCGGGGTCGGGGTAGGTCGGCTGCGACGACCAGCCGGACCGGGCGCGCGGTGTGTTGTTGGTCGGGGTGCCGGTGGCGAGCAGGCCGAGCCCCCCGCCTAACGCGTGGCCGAGCAGGAGATCCCGCAGCCGCGTCCCACCGGCCGCCGCAGGTTCGTCGCGGACCCCGACGACCAGCAGCTCGTCCAGGCGGTCCAGCCCGTCGGTGAAGGTCAGCTCGATCGCCATGCCGGCCTTGAGTGCCTCGAACCAGTCCGCCTCCCAGCCATCCTCGGTGCGGAGCAGCCCTACGGGGAGCGGATTGGGCACCGGGCGTCCCAGCTGGTCCACCACCACCTCGCCGTCGACGAGCCCGATGAACCGCCAGCGCTTCGGCATCGCCAGCGTCCGGGGCCGGCGCTCATCCGCCTCAGTGCGAACAACCGGTGGCGGAGCGGCCGGCCGGCTGGCGCGGACCGCCCAGGCGGCCCGCGCCGGCCGCAGTCGCTCCAGCACGAGCTGCCAGGCCTCGGCCCCGGGAGCCCGCCAGTATGCGGCGCCCGCCTCGGCCTCGCCCGGGGTCAGCTCCGAGTCGAACGCGGACATGTGGATGTCGTCGGGGTAGACACGGACCCGCAGCGAGACCGGGTCCCACCAAATGGTCTCCAGCCGTACGGGCAGCAAGGCGATCGGGTCGGTATTGCCCGTGGCGAACAGTGGCGGGTCGGCGTCGAGCGCTTGGATGAGGGCGTCCTCGGCGCTGCTCAGCGCATCCCGTAGCTGGTCGGTCTCGCGCTGACGATCTGCGAGTACCGCCGCCGCCTGAGCGATCTGGGCGCGGGTAATAGCGTCGGTGAACTCTGCGACCTCGGCGGCGTCCTGCTGCCGCCGCAGGATTGCCTCCTGCTCGTCCGCGCGCGCCTGCGCGCTGTCCACGGCGCTTCGGAGAGCTTCCACCTGGACGCGGACGGCGAACGACTCGATCATCTGCGGTGCGCCCCTCGATCGCGCGGCATCATGTGCCCAGCAGCGCGGTGGCCCGGAAGGCCAGCTGGAACGGCTGCTGGAAGGCGATGCGAGCCATGTCCGCGGCGTCGCGGCCCCACTCGGCCGGGTCGTTCCGGGGCAGCTCGCCCGGTTTGGGAGGAGCTGGTTTGGGAGGAGCTGGCGTAACCTTCACGAAGCGGCCCGCGTCGAGGGAGACCGCGTCCCAGGTGAGGTCGGCCCAGGTCTTCATCGTGGCGGCCGGGCCGATGTCGAAACCGAACTGGGTGCCGCGCATCGGCTCCCGGAAGACGAAGAACCAGTCCTCCGCTCGCGCCCGGTCCTCGTCGATCCCGGCGAACAGGTAGAGCACAGTGGACTCGTCCAGCGGGAGCGGCGTGGCCGGGATCCCGGCGAACGCCTCAGGCAGCTGCCCCTCCTCACCACGCACCGCGAGCACCGCCGTGCCCGGGAACCGGGACAGCAGCTCGCCGTGGACGAGCAGCGCGAGGTTCCCCTCTCCGCCGGTGCGCACCTGGCTGCCGAGCGGATCGTCCAGCGGCCACCTGGCGATCTCGTCGACGTCCGCCCCGTCGCTGGGCCAGAACCGCGCGAAGGAGGTGCCGCGCTGGTCGGTGGGAAACTCGCGCCACAGCAGCTCCCGGTTGAACTCGTGGTTGAGCCCCACCAGCAGCGCGGCAACGAACTCCGGGTTCGTCTCCAGCAGCGTCACCGAGTTTTGGGGGAATGCGCCGATACCGGGAATCGCCCACTCCGGCCAGCGGGCCAGCAGCTCCTCGGCGATCGGAACCACGAACCTCGGGTGCTCCATGATCGGCCCGAGCGGGCGAAGAGCATCCTCGGTGTCGGCTGCGAATGACGCGGTGGGGATCCGGTCGGCCATCCGCCTGAGTTGGAGCGGAAGTGGGCTGATCCGGGCGCGCAGCTCATCGGGCAGGCCGGAGGTGTCGCCGGTCTCCGACGAAATCATGCCCCCGTCGATGAGGCCCTGCTCGATGACCGACCCCGACTCCACCTCGCCGCCGCCGTCCACGAGGCGACCGGCACGACGCGCCAGGGCGCCGCCCCGCCGGGTCAATCGGGCGAAGGCGGTGCTGGCCGCCCCAGTCGGAACGGTGGACGTCGCCAGCGCGGTGGCGAGCGTGGTGGTGATCGGTGTCCCGGTCAGCCCCGCCGTCGAGAGTTGCACGCGGTTCCCCACCGGCGCCATCGCCGTGACCAGGTCGGCCACGGGCAGCGGCCCCAGATGCTTGTGCTGGCTCTGTTCGGCAGCGGCCGTCGCCAGCTCCGTGGCGGCAAGGAGCCGGTTCGCCTGCCGGATCTCCCCGAGCTGTTCCCACGCCCGCGCCATCAGGAACTCCTGTTCGAGCTGGACGTAACGCGCGCCGAGCGCCGCCGCCACCCGCCGCCGGACCTCCAGGTTGAGCGTCGTCATCCAGCTGTCGGGGTCACTGGGCACGGTCTGCTCGCCAGTGTGGTGGCTGCCGTAGAGCGGGGGAGCGACGGCGACGGTGTCCCGGTCCGGCGCCGGTTGCGGAGCCTCCGCCTCCCGTCGCTGGGCCGGGGCGTCGAGACGCTTGCGGGCCACGGCCCGGAACCGATCCTGTTCGGACGGGTCCGACCAGACCTCCGCCGCCGCCGACGCGGGCACCCGCAACGCCCCGTCGATCGCCACCGTCGCCGGGCCGGTGGGGTCCTCGGCGGGCCAGGGGCGGGTGACGTCGACGGTTCTCGTGCCGAGGCCGGCTTCGGCCGCCGGCCGGAACCGCAGCCGCCGTGCGAGCTCCTCGAAGGTTCCCGCCTTCCCGGTGCGAAAGCTCCACCAGTGGTAGACGGGAAGGTCGATGGTTTCCTCGGCTCCCGGCCAGGCATCCTTCGCTGCTGGTCCGGTAGGTGATCGGTTCAGGCCGGCGTCGACACCGCCCGCCGTCGCCGGTACCACGGCGGCGATCCAGGTGCGGTCGGGGTTCAGCTTCCGCGGGCACAGCAGGCGGGCGACGACGCCGGCCGACCGGCTGCGGACCCCTTCCGAGGCGAGCCGCTGCGCGCTCGCCACGTCGGGAACGTCGTCGTCGAGCCGGGCCTCCACGTGCGTCCATGCCCACCGCTCGCCGAGTGGTGGAAGCGCGGCCACCGGAGCCGTGAGGACCGGCAGCGGGTTCGCGTTCCGCGGCGCGGCGGCCTCCTCCTCGGCGAGCACGACCAGCGCGATCCAGGGCAGCGGCGTCGGGCCAGACGGCACGGTCACTTGACCGGGCGAAAGCAGCCAGGGGAGGTCGGCATGCGCGAACTCGACGCTTGCCATGATGTTCTCCGGAGTCTCGGCAGAGCCGGGGGGAGGCTCCTCGCGCACGACCAGAACGCGGTCGAAGCCGGCCACGTCGCCCGGGCCCACCAGGGAAAGCGCCGGCCCCGGTGCCCGGACGGGTGACGGCTGACCCTCCACGACCTGCGTGAAGGTCACCGACGTGGCCAGCGTGGGACCGGCCGCCGCGGCGCCTGCGCCGACCCGAGCCGAGGAGAAGAACCACCGGCTGCTCATGCCGGCACTTCCCAGCTCTCGACGAGCTGGACCTCCGCACCGGAGTCGACCAGCCGATCGCGCATGGCCTCCCAGGCGTCGGTGGTCGCGGTGACCAGCGACACGTCGCGGGCCAGAGGCTTCAGGTCGGAGGCGGCGACGACGCTCAGGCTCGCACCGCGGAGTCGGACGGCCACCTCGTGCGTCCGCCACCGCTCGAGCCGCTCGGCAGCGGCGACGGCGAAGATCGACTCAATTCGAAACAGTCCCGGCCACGGCGTGAACTCGCGCTGTGGAGATGCAGGGGGCGGCTCGTAGCCGGTCTCGTACCCGTCGTCGACCCGGTGGCCCGGGCCGAGCTCGATCCCGTCGGTGCCGGTCCGCACACCGCCGGCCCGGGTGATGAAGGCCCGCTCGGTGAGCTGCTGGTCCTCGGTGAGATCGAAGAACTCGCCGGGGACGAACCGTTCAGGAAGTGACGGGAGCGGTTTCTTCAGCTTGCGGGAATCGATCGTGACCTCGCGGATCGTCCATTCCTGCACCGGTACCGGCCGGCGTTCGAAGCGAGATATCGGAACGCCGAGGGGGAGCACCGCCTGGCTCACGCGGAGGGTGGCGTCCGGGTGCACGAGCTTGCCCTTGGCGAGCTTTCGTGTCGCCTCGGGGGTGAACACCAGCCCGGTCCGCTCGGCCTGGGGCCGCTCCGCGATCCACGCCTCGGGTCGGGCGATCGCCGCGAGGAGCGGGACGGCGGGATCACGACCGCCTACCTGCCCGCCGGTCGCGGGGGCGCCCCAGCGGACGTCGAAGTCCAGCTCGACGTCCCAGAACAGCACCGAGATGCTCCCGGTGCCGAACGCGCGCCACGGCGCCGGGCCCTCCAGGGTGAAGTCCAGACTGACGCTGGCGAGACGGCGCCCGAACGCGCGGACGGCCACGCCCGCCCGGACGTGCACGGCGAACGCGAAATGCGGCTCGAAGATGAACAGCGCGTCCAGGCCGAGCCAGCCCTCCACGCCACAGCCCGCGATCATGGCCTCGAGCTGCACTTGCCCGCCGAACTGGACGGCGTTGGAGGTGACCGCGAGGTACGCCTCTATGCGCAGGCCGAACCCGCCGCCAGGGGCCAGGTCGATCTGGAGCCGGCGGAGGGCGGGAACCCCCGCCGGGCGCATGTAGCGGGGGTGGAACCCGCCAGCGGAGAGCACGAACTCGGGCTGCGCCCCGCCCCGGACGAGCAAGTAGATCTCACCGCGAACGGCCAGCCCCACGATCCACGAGCCGGTCAGCGACACCAGCAGCTCGACCACCGGCACGCTCGGGTCGACGCGGCCGAGCACGCTCGCCTGCAGCCGGATCAGTGGCACCGCCGGGTCGGGCAGCGAGACCAGCAGCCGACCCACGAGGACTGCCTGCACCGGTGCAGGCAGCTCGAGCACCAGCGCGCCGGACAGAGACACCCACCCCCGCCCGCCCCAGGTGATGCGCACCATGGGCCCGATCAGCAACCGGCCCGTGCCGACGGGGAAGGCCGAGGACAGGGCCCCCACGATCTCCACGGCGCGCTCGACGGCCCGATCGGGGAACAGCACTCGGTCGGCGTTGCCGTCGCAGACCAGGCGCTGGAGCGCGGTGAGGTCGACCCGGCGGTTGACGCCGACCAGGCCACCCACTGCGTCGAGTGCGAAGCCGAGCCCCAACTGCACGCCGGGTGGGGGGAACTGCGCCGCGAGCATCACCAGGAAGCTCGTCGGAGCGCCTGCTATCGGCGGACGGAAGAGCGCGAACGCCTGCAGCTGGATGAAGCCGAGATCGATCGAGATCAGCCCCGCGTAGCCGTCGTCCGAGGTCCGGCGGACCACGCCGCCACCGGACACCGGCGGCAGCGCGAGCTCGGTGCCGATCCCGTCCGGGAAGAGCTCTCGCATGCGCTTCGGATCGATCCCGACCGTCTCTGCGGACAGCGCGACGGGTAGGTCGAAACCGGCGCGGTCAAGGGCGGCGCGCAGCGGTAGTCCGGGCAGGTTCGCGGCGATGGACAGGGAGAAGCTCAATCGGAGCTCACCGCCCTCCGAGGACAGCTCCACCGCGGCGCCGCGGGTGCGCACGCCCGGTACGTCCACCCGGAGCGGCAGCTCAGCGCGGACGGTGCCGGTGCGGGCGAAGCGCAACCCGGAGGCCCGGTCCGCAGTGGCTGCGATGGTGACCGACCCCGCCTCGCTCGCCGCCATCGGGGTGGATTGTCCGGCGCCGACCAGCCGGGCCAGGGGAGCCGGCAGGATGGCGGCCCTCAGCTCGCGCAGCTCGACGTCGACTGACGTGGGCGCGGCCGGGGTCGCGGTGACGGTGATCGCGACCCCCCCAACGCTCAGTCCGGGTCCGTCGGTCATCCCGGTTTGGAGATGACCGGTGCGCACCAGGGTGATCGTCGCCGACCCGCCGGGCGGGGCCGGCGGCAGGCCAGGTCCGCTCGCGGCGTCCCACCCGTTCGGTGCCGCGATCGTGGCCTGTATGGCCCACGGCCCGGTGGCTCGCTGCACCGACAGGCTCGCGCCCGTGGTCACCACAATGTCGATGAGCGGTCCGCCCGGCGTCACCGCGAGCACGGCGTGCCCGCCCGGGTCGGCCACTACCAACGCCACACCGAGCGGTGAGCCGGGCGCACGCTGCCAACCATGCAGACGCACGGGCGATCCGGTCTCGAGGTCACCGACGATCTCGAGAATCAGCTCGACCAAGGAGTTGCCCCGCGGCAGCCGGTCCACAGCGGTCAGCAGCCGTCCCTCCAGCACCGTTCCGGCGACTGACGGCTCTCGGCCGAGTTGGGGGAGCTGGGGTACCACGCGGTTCACCGCGTCGCCGGCAACGTCCGTCAACTGCCTGGTGATCAGGTTCCACAGCTCGTGGGGATTCATCGAGGCGTCCGCATCTCCCGTGCGCCCTTCGCCTTGGTCACGTTCCCTCGGGAACGCCGTTGTCAAGGACGATCGCCGAGTTGAAGAGCCCCAGACCCAGCCAGCGGCTGTCCCTGCTGAACCTCATGGCGCTCACCTCTGCGGTGCTCCGCAGCACGTAGCGATCGACTCCGGAGAGGACGTTGAACACGCGCAGCACGTTGTCGATGCCGGCGCTGGCCGCCCACAGGCCGTTCGGACTGAACGCCACCTCCGTGACGGCGCCGTCATGGGTGACTCGGGACTTCTCGACTCCTGACTCGGCCTCGAGCACGCGTGCGGTCCCGCCCGAGCCTCCGACCAAGGTCCACCGGCCGGTCGGGTCGAACGCCACACGCCCCCATTCGTCACTGGTCTGCCACTGTTCGGTCCCGACGTCGGCCCTGAACAGCCGCGTGGTCTGATCGGCGCTGCTGCACAGTACGAAGGATCCGTCCGGGCTGAACGCGACGTCGAACATCGCGTTGTCGGGCGTCAGGCGGCTGCGTTCCTCGCCGGTCGCGACGTCGATGACTCGCGCGGAGCCGGCGTTGCGGTGGTTGCCGCCGTGGCGTTCGTCGATCGCGATCACGAGGCGACCGCCGTCGGTGCTGAGGTCGACCGCCCGGATCGTCGGGTCGACGACGATCCGCCGTCTCAACGCTCCAGTCGCGGCGTCCAACGTGGCGACGACGGTGTCGGTCGCGGCGATGAGCGCCGTCCCGTCGGGACTGAACACCACGAAGTTGACCGAGTTGTCGGGCTCGACCGGCCCCTGCCAGACGACTGCCCCGGTCGTCGCGTTGTGCACAAGGACACGGTCGAGATCGGCTACGGCGATGGCAGCGCCGTCTGGGCTGAACGCGAGATCGGCCACGAATCCCATCGCCGGCAGGTCGAGCACCGGGCCCGTACCGACTGCGCGCACCCTGATGACGGAATCGCCGCCGCCGGTGGCGATGCGTGCGCCGTCCGGACTGAAGGCGATCGCCGCGACGGAGCCGACATGAGGGACCGAAAGAGCCACGGTGCCGGGGGGGCTCATGCCCGCACCGCCGCTTCGGCGTTCGTTGGGCAGCGGACCTCAGTACTGAGCGGGACATGTCCTGTCATTGCTCCTACCTGCCGGCCGGTGGCGCGGCGCAGAGCCGTGAGAAGCCCTCTACCCGGGGTCAACGGCCACCCGCCCCTTGGCGTCCGAATCCGGAGCGCCCGAGCAGCGCGGCAATTGCTCTCGGCTCATGCCTCGGTTCCGGTCACCCCGATCTGCATGTGCAGATGGCCTTTGTGGGCCTCCCGACCATGTGGCCCGCCCGGGTCGGTGTCGGGATGATCTGGGTGCATGATGAACCCGCTCTCGCTCCCCGGTGTCGTGGGGCTGCCCTCGTCCTCGCCGCTCGTGCGATCCTGCCACTCGCCGGCCGCAAACGCGTAGAACTCACCAAAGAAGGCGGCGGCGACCGGATCGGCGGAAGGGTCGTCCAAGCGGAAGCTCGTGTTGCCTGCGGTGCCGCTCGGCCAGTCCCCCCCGCGGAGGGTCAGCCCCTCGATGGCCACGTTCCCCCAGTCGTCGAACACCGTGAGATAGAGCTCGGACCCGTCGACGGGATGCGCCCCCCACACGCCGACGAAGTCGACGGCACGACCTTGCCCATGGCAATCACTGCGCCCGCCCGGCGCGTCGCCCGCGATCCCGGCGTGGTAGAGGTCAATCCTGCCGGCAACTGTTGGCCCCTCGAGCAGAACCACCGAACTGTCGCTAAGCGCCTGGATCTCGGCCAGCGCCCCCTCCCTGGTCATGTTTCTCGCGGCCATGCTGCACCTCCACAGGAGAACGGGTCGGCCGCCCACGGCCGGGTCGCGATGGGCGGAATGTCGAAAGCGATGACACTCGAACAGAGCCGGGCTAGGCGACCGTCCGTGTTGCGACCCTATACAAAGCCGCCGACGCGGTGGGGAATCTTTAGAGCAAAGCGCTCGCCGCTCTGGCCAACGGTGGCGAGGATCACGCGCGTA
>Ga0183260_10002199_pt1 | contig 16184 bp, 20 predicted proteins | sample AntDrymUQ4972206_2_FD_129768 | JGI IMG/M metagenome (GOLD analysis project Ga0183260, IMG submission 129768) | Polar desert sand microbial communities from Dry Valleys, Antarctica - metaG UQ497 (22.06) (version 2) (version 2) | ecosystem: Environmental > Terrestrial > Soil > Desert | place...
CGCTTCACCTCGAGCTGGTGCACGACCCGTAGGCTCCCACGAGCGATGGCCAGACCCCCTACACCCGCCGGGCGGGCCCGGGAGGTGCACCGCCGGCTGGGCCTCGAGCACCCAGGCAGCGCCGCCGAGCTGTGCGAGCTGGCCCACCGGAGCCCCTTCGAGCTGCTCGCCGCCACGATCCTCTCGGCGCAGAGCACCGACCGGACGGTCAACTCGGTCACCCCCGCCCTGTTCGCCCGCTACCCGGACGCCGACGCCCTGGCCGGCGCCGACCCGGGTGAGCTGCAGGACCTCATCCGGCCGACCGGGTTCTTCAACGCCAAGGCCCGGAGCCTGATCGGCATGGCCACGGCGCTGGTCGAGCGGTTCCAGGGCGAGGTGCCCGATCGGATGGCCGACCTGGTGGGCCTGCCCGGGGTGGGCCGCAAGACGGCGAACGTCGTGCTGAGCGTGGCCTTCGGCCAGCCTGGGCTGGCCGTCGACACCCACGTGCTGCGCCTGTCGACGCGGCTGGGGCTCACCCGACACGACGACCCGGTCAAGGTCGAAGCCGACCTGAACCCGACGGTCCCGGCCGCCGAGCGGGGCATGCTGTCGCTGCGGCTCATCCTCCACGGGCGCCGGGTGTGCGTCGCCCGCTCACCCGCCTGCCACGCCTGCGTCCTGGCCGACATCTGCCCGTCGGCGCGGATCTCAGGCGCTGATCTGAGGCGCGGGCCTGAGGCGCGGGTCTGAGGGCGCGGGCCCGAGCGGTACAGGGCGGGACCCCTCACACATCCCTAACCGGTCGCGCCACCGCGGGCTCATCAAGCGCGGGCACCATGGTGGCCATGACCAAGCGCATCATCGCCTTTGGGGTCGCCGCCGCCGCCGTCCTCGGCCTCGGCGGCGTGGCCCTCGCCAACGCCCCCGAGCGGGCCTCGTACGGCGTCGAGGACGCCGCGCTGGCGCTCGCCGCCGACCCGGCCCCTCCCGCCCCGGGGGCCAAGAAGGGGCGACGGGAGGAGCTGCAGGCCTGCGTCAAGCCGAAGGTCGACGCTGGCGCCCAGCGGCCGGCGGCGATGAAGGAGTGCGCAACCCAGCTGGGCATCGACCTCGACAAGCAGGGCAAGGGCAGGCCCGGCAAGGCCGGCCGAGGCTTGCGCAAGGCAGCCCACGCCGAGCTCGTGGTGCCCAAGAAGGGAGCCGAGGGCCAGTGGGAGACGATCATCGTCGACCGGGGCAGAGTGACCGCCGCCTCGGCCGAGTCGATCTCGGTCCAGCGCCCGGACGGGCCGACGGTGACCCTGAGGGTGGTGCCCGCCACGAAGGTGGAGGGGGCCCCGTCGGCGGCTGAGCTGGCTTCCGGGCGTGAGGTCGTCGTCGTCTCCGCCGGCGGCGAGGCTCGCTCGATCCACGCCCGGAAGTAGCCGCCGTCAGGGGCGGAGCAGCCTGGTCATGCGCCGGGTGGCCTGGAGCAGGTGGCGCTCGACCTCGTAGAGCTCACCGGCCCGGGCCTCGTCGCCGGCCAGGGCGAACGCCTCGGCTGACTCGACCAGCCTCGCCCGGAGGTCGTCGAGGGTGGCGGCGATGCTCGTCAGGACTGCGGTGGACGGGACCTCGGGCACGGCGGAATGCTGGCAGAGCGCCGGCAGGGCCGCCGGTAGGCTCGCCACGCCATGCTCAACCGACTCGACCTGCGGTCAGCCACCGGCGACCTCCGGCCCCTGCTGCCCCGGCCCCAGGTCGGGGGCATGGCGCCGGTCGCGGCGGTGCGGGCCATCCTCGACGACGTCCGGTCGCGCGGCGACGCCGCCCTGCTCGACCTCACCGAGCGCTTCGACGGGGTCCGGCCCGACCCGGTCCGGGTCCCTCCGGTCGAGCTGAAGGCGGCGCTCGAAGCCGTCCCGGCGGTGCTGCGCGAGGCGCTCGAGGTGGCGTGGGGCAACGTCGTCGACCACCACCGCCACCAGCTGCGGGCCGACGCCCGCACCGAGGACCGGGGCCTGGTCCTGCGCGAGCTGCGGCGGCCGGTCGAGCGGGCCGGCTGCTACGTCCCCGGCGGCAAGGCCCGCTACCCCAGCACGGTCCTGATGACGGCCGGCCCCGCCTCGGTCGCCGGCGTCGACGAGGTGGTGGTGGTGTGCCCGCCCGGGCCCGACGGGCGGCTCCCGGTCGAGACGCTGGCCGCCTGCGCCGTCGCCGGCGTCGAAGAGGTCTACCGGGTGGGCGGGGCCCAGGCCATCGCCGCCCTCGCCTACGGCACCGAGAGCATCCCCCCGGTCGACGTGATCGTCGGCCCCGGCAACGTCTACGTGGCCGTGGCCCAGCGCGAGGTGGCGGGCGAGGGGCGGGTCGGCGTGCCCAGCGCCTTTGCCGGGCCCAGCGAGGTGGTGGTGGTGGCCGACGCCACCGCCGACCCGACGTGGGCCGCCATCGACGTCCTGGTGCAGGCCGAGCACGGCCCCGGCGGGCTGGCCTGGCTCCTGGCGTGGGACGAGGAGGCGCTGGAGGCGGTCAGCGACGCCGTCGACCGCCTGCTCGCCGACCAGCCCCGGCGGGCCGAGATCGAGGCGACGCTGCGCGAGGGCGGCTACGCCGTGCTGTGCCGCGACCGCGAGCAGGCCATGGCCGTGTCCAACCTCATCGCCCCGGAGCACCTCGAGCTCCTGGTGGCCGAGCCCGAGTCCCTGCTCCCGCTGGTGCGCCACGCCGGCGCCGTCTTCACCGGGATGTACGGCACCGCCAGCCTCGGCGACTACGTCGCCGGGCCGTCGCACGTGCTCCCGACCCACGGCTCGGCCCGCTTCTCCTCGGGCCTGCGGGTCGACGACTTCATCAAGACCATCCACGTGGTGTCGGCCGACGGCGAGGCCTTCGCCCGGCTGGCCCCCCACGTGGCCGCCCTGGCCGACGCCGAGGGCCTCGCCGCCCACGCCCAGTCGGTACGGCTGCGGGGGCCCGAGCGGCCTGACGGAGCGGAAAGGGGAGTCCGTCGCTGATGGGCGCCTTCCCGGCCCTGCGGGACGATCTGGGCGTCATGGCTGGCTACCACTCGGCCCAGGTCCAGGTCGCCGTCCGCCTCAACACCAACGAGTCGCCGCTGCCGCCGCCGCCGGCCTTCCTGGCCGCGCTGGCCGAGGCCGTGGCCGTCCTCCCGCTGCACCGCTACCCCGACCGGACCTGTGGGGCCCTGCGCGCCGACCTGGCCCGCCTCCACGGCCTGCGGCCCGAGCAGGTCTTCGTGGCCAACGGCTCGAACGAGGTGCTGCAGTGCCTGCTGCTGGCCTACGGCGGGCCGGGCCGCACGGCCGCGGTCTTCGAGCCCACCTACGCCATGCACGGCACCATCGCCCGCATGACGGGCACGACCGTGGCCACCGGTGAGCGGGCCGACGACTTCACCCTTCCGGTCGACGAGGCCCACCGGGTGCTGGCCGACGCCTCGCCGTCGGTCACGTTCCTGTGCTCGCCCAACAACCCGACGGGGCGGGCCGAGCCGAAGGACGTGGTCGAGGAGGTCCTGGGGCTGGCGCCCGGCCTGGTCGTGGTCGACGAGGCCTACGGCCAGTTCGCGTCGTGGTCGGCCGTCGGGATGCTCGGCGACGACGTGCCGATGGTGGTGGCCCGCACCTACTCCAAGACCTGGTCCATGGCCGGCGCCCGGCTGGGCTACCTCCTGGGGCCGGCGCCGGTGGTCGCCGCCCTGTGGGAGAAGGCGGCGCTGCCGTACCACGTCGACGCCGTGAAGCAGGCGGCCGGGCGGCTGGCGCTGCGCTTCACCGACGAGATGGAGGACCGGGTGGCGCTGCTGGTGGCCGAGCGCGAGCGGATCGCCGCCGCCTTCGCCCGGCTGCCGCTCGACACGTGGCCGTCCGACGCCAACTTCCTGCTGTTCCGGCCGCGCGGCCGCCCCGGAGCCGAGGTGTGGCAGGCGCTCGTCGACCGGTCGGTCCTGGTGCGCGACTGCTCGTCATGGCCCCGGCTCGACGGGTGCCTGCGGGTCACGGTCGGCACGCCCGAGGAGAACGACGCCTTCCTCACCGCCCTGGAGGCAGTCCTGTGAGTGCCGCGAACGAGCCGGCGATCGCCGATGCCCGGCGGGAGGCAGCGTGATCGCCCGGTTCGCCACTGTCAGCCGCACCACCAAAGAGACCAAGATCTCCGTCTCGGTCGACCTCGGGGGCGGGCCGGTCTCGGTGTCGACGGGCCTCCCGTTCTTCGACCACATGCTCGACCAGCTGGGCCGCCACGGCGGATTCGGCCTGTCGGTCGAGGCGGTCGGTGACCTGCACGTCGACGGCCACCACACCGTCGAGGACACGGGCATCGCCCTGGGCGAGGCCTTCCGGCAGGCCCTGGGCGACAAGGCCGGCGTGGCCCGCTTCGCCAGCGGCCTGTTCCCCCTCGACGAGGCGCTGATCGAGGTGGCCCTCGACCTGTCGGGCCGGCCCTTCGCCGTGTGGGAGGTGCCGTTCGGCGAGGTGCTCCCGCTCGGTACGCCGCCGTTCAACCCCGAGATGGCCGGCCACTTCTGGCAGTCGTTCGCCACCTCGGCCGGCATCACCCTCCACGTCACCAAGCGGCGGGGCGACAACACCCACCACGTCATCGAGGCCGCCTTCAAGGGCGTGTCGCGCTGCCTGCGCGCCGCGGTGCGGGTCGAGGGCCGGGACCTGCCGTCCACCAAGGGCGTGCTCTAGTGCCGAGCCCGCGCATCGCGGTGCTCGACTACGGCATCGGCAACCTGCACAGCGCCCAGAAGGCCTTCGAGCGGATCGGCGCCGACGCCCGGCTGGTCACCAGCGCAGCCGAGGCCGAGGCGGCCAGCGGGGTGGTGCTCCCCGGTGTCGGCCACTTCCGGCGCTGCGCCGAGGCGCTGCGCGAGAGCGGGCTCGACGTGGCCGCCAAGGCCGCCGCCGGCGCCGACGTCCCCTTCCTCGGCGTGTGCATCGGGATGCAGCTGCTCTACGCGGGGTCGGAGGAGGCGCCCGGGGTGCCGGGCCTGGGGGTCCTCGACGCCACCGTCCGGTTGCTGCCCGAAGGCGTCAAGCGGCCCCAGATGCAGTGGAACCGGCTCGTGCCGACCGGGCCCTGCCCCCTGCTCGACGGGCTCGAGGACCCATGGGGCTACTTCGTGCACTCCTACGCCGCCGACGCCACCGACGACGTCGTCGCCACCTGCGACTACGGCGGGCCGGTCACGGCCATGGTCCAGCGGGGCCAGCTGTGGGCCACCCAGTTCCACCCTGAGAAGTCGGGTCGCACGGGGCTGGCCCTCCTGCGCCGCTTCGCTGACCTCTGCTAGGTGCGGGCCGCCATGCAGCTCTTCCCCGCCATCGACCTGCGCGGCGGCCACGTCGTCCGCCTCCACCGGGGTGACTACGCCGCGGAGACGGTCTACGGCGACGACCCCGTGGCCGTGGCCCGCGCCTACGAGGCCGCCGGGGTCGGCTGGATCCACGTCGTCGACCTCGATGCCGCCCGGGGACGTACACCCAACCGCGAGCTGGTCGCCGCCGTGGCCGGCGCCGTCGACGTCCCGGTGCAGAGCGGCGGTGGCGTGCGCAGCGCCGCCGACGCCGACGAGCTCCTGGCCGCAGGGGTGCGGCGGGTGGTCGTCGGAACCGCCGCCTTCCGCTTCCCCGGCTTCGTCGAGGAGCTGTGCGGCCGCCACCCGGGCCGGGTGGCCGTCGACGTCGGGGTGGCGCCGGACGGGCGGGTCGTCGTGCAGGGCTGGCAGGAGAAGGTCGACGTGCGCTTCGAGGATGCCCTGGAACGTTTCAGCGGCTCGGGGGTGTCGGCCTTCGTCGTCACCTCCGTCCTGCAGGACGGCACCCTCGAAGGGCCCGACCTGAACATCCTCCAGGTGGCCCTCGCCGCCACCGACGTGCCCGTCGTGGCCAGCGGCGGCGTCGGCCGGCTCGACGACCTGCGGGCGCTGGCGTGCCTCGGCGTGGCCGGCGTCATCGTGGGCCGGGCGCTGTTCGAGGGTCGCTTCACCGTGGGCCAGGCGGTGGCCGCGTGCGGGTGATCCGGGTGGTGCCGTGCCTCGACGTGAAGGCGGGCCGGGTGGTGAAGGGCGTGAACTTCGTCGGCCTCCGCGACGCCGGCGACCCGGCCGAGCTGGCTGCCCGCTACGACGCCGAGGGCGCCGACGAGGTGATCTTCCTCGACATCACCGCGTCCTCCGACGCCCGCGACACCCTGCTGGATGCCGTCCGTCGCACGGCGGATCGGGTCTTCATCCCCCTCACCGTCGGCGGCGGGGTGCGCAGCGTCGAGGACGCCCGCATGCTGCTGCGGGCCGGAGCCGACAAGGTCAGCCTGAACACCGCCGCCGTGGCCCGCCCACAGCTCGTGGCCGAGGTCAGCGCCGAGTTCGGGGCGCAGTGCACGGTGGTGGCCATCGACGCCCGCAGGACACAGGAGGGGTGGGAGGTCTTCACCCACGGCGGACGCACGCCCACGGGCTTGGACGCGGTGGTGTGGGCGAAGGAGGTCGTCGCCCTGGGGGCGGGCGAGATCCTCCTCACCTCGATGGACCGCGACGGCACCAGGGACGGCTTCGACCTCCAGCTGACCCGTGCCGTCAGCGACGCCGTGGGCGTGCCGGTTGTCGCAAGCGGGGGGGTCGGCACGCTCCAGCACCTCGTGGACGGCGTGGTGGCGGGCGGCGCCGACGCCGTGCTGGCCGCCTCGATCTTCCACTTCGGCGAGCACACCGTGGCCGAGGCCAAGCAGGTGCTCGCGGCGGCCGGGCTGACGGTGCGGCCGGCATGAGCGGTATGAGCGGCACGAGCGGCAGCGTGCTCGAGGCCGCCGCGGCCATCGTCAGCCAGCCGGCCGTGCCGCTGGTGGAGCACCTGCCGCTCGCCGCCGTCGAGCGCCTCGCCGCCGAGGCTGGACTGCCCATCCGGCGGGACCCGGTCGGGAACCTGCTCGTCGGCTCGGGGGTCGAGCTCGTCCTCGTGGCCCACCTCGACCACCCGGGCTTCGTGGTCGAGGTGATCGAGGGAGACGTGGTCCGGCTCGCCTTCCGGGGGGGCGTGCGGGCCGGCGTCGCCGTCCCCGGGTCCGCCGTCGTCCTCCACCTGCCCGGGGTGGCGGACCCGGTGGGCCGGGCCGTCCTGCGGACCGTGGACGAGCGCGGAGGCCGCCTGTCGGCCGCCACGGCCGAGGTGGTCGAGGGCGAGGCTCCGGTCGGAGGGTTCGCCGTGTGGGACGTGACCTCCTACGAGGTGGCCGATGGCCGGGTGACGGCCCGCGCCTGCGACGACCTGGTGGGCGTCGCCGCCGGGCTCGCCGCCCTGGCCAGCGTCAGCACGGGCCGGGCCAGCCTGCTCTGCACCCGGGCCGAGGAGATCGGGTGGTTCGGCGCCCTCGAGGCCGTGCGCGTCGGCACGATCCCCCCTCAGGCCACGGTGCTCTCCCTGGAGTGCTCACCGATGCTGCCGCACGCCCCGCAGGGGGGCGGCGTGATCGTCAGGGTCGGTGACCGGCGCAGCACCTTCGACCCGGACCTCACCGACGTGCTGTGGCAGCGGGCCGGCGACCTGGGCATCGCGGCCCAGCGCCGCCTGATGGACGGCGGGTCGTGCGAGGCCACCGTCTTCTGCGCCCGAGGCCTGCGCTCGAGCGGCCTGGCCCTGCCGCTGGCCGGCTACCACAACCAGCCCGATGACCCGGCCGCGTCGGGGCCGGCCGCCGAGTCGGTCCTCGTCGTCGACCTCGAGGCCGAGGTGGCCGTCCTGCGATCGCTCTGCGAGGAGCCACCCGGCTCCGCCGACCGGGGCTGGCTCGAGGCCATCGCCGCCGACGCCACCACGGCGCTGGCGGAAGCTCCGCTGTAGAAGCATGCCGAAGAAGTCGGCTCGGCTGCCTTCTGCGAGGGGGTTGTCCCAGGTCAGACCGTCGTGAGGCATCCGCCTCGCTGTACTTCAGCACGCTCCTAGGCCCGCCGCCCGGCGAACGGCGGCCCTACTGTCGCCCCATGCCCGACGCCCGCGAGGTCAAGCAGGCCATCCACATGCTCGCCGACCGGCTCCTCGTCCAGGTCCCGGGCGCCGAGGGGGAGCGGACGTCCAAGGCCGGCCTGCTCATCCCGGCCACCGCCCAGGTGTCGAAGCGCCTGACGTGGGCCGAGGTCGTCGCCGTCGGCCCCAACGTCCGCACGGTCGAGCCGGGCGACCGCGTGCTGTTCAACCCCGAGGACCGTTACGAGGTCGAGGTGCAGGGCGAGAGTACGTCATCCTCCGCGAGCGCGACATCCACGCGCTCGCCGCCGCCCGCATCGACGGCTCGACCGGCCTCTACCTCTGAGCGCGGGAGAGGTCGTGGCGGAGGAGGAGCTGCGGGTCGTGGTCGAGGGCTTGGCCGTGACCGCGGTGACGCTCGCCGAGCGCGACGAGCGGGACGCCACCGCCCTCGGCTACCTCCGGGACCTCTCCGACCAGGTGGGCCTGCGCACGCCCAAGGTGTTCCGGGCGGCGGCGGAGGCCATCACGAACATGCCGCAACCGCCGCTCGAATCAGCGGAGGAGACCGAGCGGGCCAGGCCGATGCGCACGATGCTCGGCGTGCAGAGCGCCGAGGACCAGCTGTCGGCGGCCCTCCGGGGCAGGGAGTGGCTGCTGCGCCTGGCCGACGAGCTCGAGTGAAGCAGGCCAGGCGCAGCAGCCCGAACGGTCAGTGGGCGGCGGCGTAGGCGGCGTGCAGCTCGGCGGGGACGCGGCCCCGGGCGCTGACCGGCATGCCCTGAGCCCGGGCCCACTCGCGAACGTCGGCCGCGGACGGCCCGTCGCCGGTGGCTCCGGCGCGGGCCTTTCCACCCCCACGGGCGGGGCGGGCGGGACGGGCGGACGCCTGCGCCGCGCGGGCTCGTCCGGCCAGCCGCGAGTGGGACGACCAGATCTCCATGGCGTCGCGGAACTCGGCCAGGTGGGCTTCGCAGAGCTCACACTCGTAGGTCTGGCCCTCGACCGTGAAGAGCACGGTTTCCGCGGCATCGGCATCACCATCGTGGACATCGCAGGTCAAGAGCACCTGGGTGCGCTGAGCCATGTTTCCCCCTCGTTAAGGTCGGCGTGAATTGACCCATGGTAAACGACTCGCCGACCCTCCACGTGGACCCTCGCGGGCAAATCCCGGGGAAACCGCCCGAGTCATTCTTTCGCCCTTCAGCGCGAATCTAGCGAGGCGTGCCGTTCGCTGCGCCTGGCGTAGGAGCCGGCCATGGCGTGCCGATGAGCGTCTCGGCAGGCGGGGCAGCGGCAGCCGTGGTTGGCGTAGCCGCCAGCGGTGCCGTGCGGGACCTGGGCGTAGGGCGTCCCGATCCTGGCCCGAAGCCGCTTGCGCAGCTCACGGTGATAGAGGGTGTTCGCCCGGCGGCAGTCGTCGCACCGGCAGGCGCCGTGGCAGTAGCTCGCCAGGGTGCCGTGGGCGTATTCCCCGGGCTGACGCTCCTCACGGGCCGCCGACCCTTCACGCCCCACGAGCGCAAGCTAAACCCTCATGTCAGGGAGAATGTCAAGCGAAGGTCAACCGCCGAGGTAGGACCCGGTCCGCTTGGCCGCCGAGGGCGATCGCAGGCTGCACACCACGGCTCGCTCCCCCTTCTCCCAAGCAGCCTGGTCGGGCCCGAACACGAAGGTGTCGGCATCGGAGAACGGCTTCTCGCCGAAGAACTCCCGCGCCAGCGGCGGGCACTCCCTCTTCCCGACCTCGAGGATCCCGTCGCGGCCGGGATAGCCGGCGGGCCGGTCGGCCGGAAAGGGGAGAACGCCCGCCACCTCGTCGGTGTGGGGGGCCGCGCACCTGACCCGGTCCGCCTTCTCGCCGAAGAGGCCCTTCGAGAGGTTGAAGCAGTCGCCGCGCCGCAGCACGCCGATCGAGGTGCCGCGGTTGGCCCGGCTGGCGAGGGACGCAGCCACGAACACGACCAGGACGAGGAGGAGGCCGGCGGCGACGCCGACGACCAGGCCCCGACGCGTCTTCCTGCTCGGCGGTGGCGGTACGGGTGGCGGTGGCGGTACGGGTGGCGGCTGCGGTACGGGTGGCGGCTGCGGTGGCTGCGGTGGGTCCCCGGGCGGCGGAGGCAGGAACGACACGTGGGCACGCTACAACGCCGTTCCTGGCCCGGTCCCGGTGCTGCGCCCGCCCACTTGTAGCCTTCGCCTGCCATGGTGACCGCCACCCCTGTCCACGCCACAGCCGACCAGCTGGCCGCGGTGAGCTTCAACGCCGACGGCCTGGTTCCGGTGGTGTGCCAGGAGCTCGCCACCGGTGACGTGCTGATGGTGGCGTGGATGAACAGCGAGACGCTGCGCCTCACGCTCGAGACTGGTCGCATGACCTACTGGTCCCGCAGCCGGCAGGAGGTGTGGATCAAGGGCGAGACCAGCGGCGAGCGCCAATGGGTGCGCGGGGCCTCCTACGACTGCGACGGCGACACCCTGCTGTTCAAGGTGGAGCAGGAGGGCGGCGGGGCGTGCCACACCGGGGCCCACTCCTGCTTCTTCCGACGGTTCGGCCCTTGAGGGGCAGCCCCGACCGGGCCGGCTTCCGGGCGCTGGCCCGGGCCGGGAACACCGTGGTCCCGGTCTGGCGTGAGCTGCTGGCCGACCTCACCACCCCGGTGGCCGCCTTCGCCCGGGTCGTGGGAGACGAGCCCGGCTTCCTCCTCGAGTCGGTCGAGCACGGCGAGCGGTGGAGCCGCTGGTCGTTCATGGGGCGCCGGCCCCGGGCCACCCTGCTGCTGCGGGCCGGTCGGCTCGAGGTCGATGGCGAGCTCCCCGAGGGCGTCCCCACCGACCAGGGGATCCTGGCCGCCGTCGAGGCCATCCTCGCCCGCCACCGGGCACCGGTGCTGCCGGAGCTGCCGCCCCTGCACGGCGGGCTGGTCGGCTACCTCGGCTACGACGTGGTGCGGGAGGTCGAGCGGCTGCCGGACGTCCCGCCCGACGACCACGGCCTCCCCGACGCCGTGGTCTCGGTCATCGGCTCACTGGTGGCCTACGACCACTGGCGTCAGCGGGTCACCATCGTCGAGTCCGTCGACGTGCCCGCCGGGGCCACTGACCCGGAGCTGGACGCCCTGCACGACCAGGCCCTCGACCGGATCGAGGAGGTGGCCACCTGCGGTGCCCACCCGTCCGACGAGCCGCTGGTCGAGCCGCCAGAGCGCGACGGCGCCCTCCCCGAGGTCCGGCGCACCGTCCCGCTCGCCGCCTGGACCGGCGCGGTGGAGGCGGCCAAGGAGCTGATCGTCGCCGGCGACATCTTCCAGGTGGTGCTGTCGCAGCGCTTCGACCTCGAGCTCGGGGCCGACCCGTTCGACTTCTACCGGGCCCTGCGCCAGGTCAACCCCAGCCCCTACATGTACTTCCTGCGCCACCCCGAGGTGACGCTCGTCGGCAGCTCACCCGAGCCGATGGTCCAGCTGCTCGAGGGGCGGGTCGTCAGCCGCCCGATCGCCGGCACCCGCAGGCGGGGGCGCAGCGACGAGGAGGACCGCCGGATGGCCGCCGAGCTCGTCGAGCACCCGAAAGAGGTGGCCGAGCACGTGATGCTCGTCGACCTCGCCCGCAACGACGTGGGCCGGGTCGTCGACTTCGGCACCGAGGTGGTCGACGAGCTGATGACCCTCGAGCGGTACAGCCACGTGATGCACCTGACCTCGCAGGTGTCGGGTCGGCTGCGGGTCGGGCTGGGGCCGATCGACGTGCTGCGGGCCACGATGCCGGCCGGCACCGTCAGCGGCGCCCCCAAGGTCCGGGCCATGGAGATCATCGACGACCTGGAGCCGACCAAGCGTGGCCCGTACGCCGGCGTGGTCGGCTACGTCGACTTCTCGGGGAACCTCGACACCGCCATCACCATCCGCACGATGGTCATCCGGCCCGACGGCCGGGCCAGCGTCCAGGCCGGCGCCGGCATCGTGGCCGACAGCGATCCGGCCGACGAGGACCTCGAGTGCCGCAACAAGGCGGCCGCCCTCCTGAGCGCCGTTCCGGCCGCCCGTCGCATCACCGACGCGCGGCTGGCCGCGTCGCGCGCGACGATCTCCTAGGTGGCCACGACCCCCGCCGCCGTCGCCGCCCTGCTGAACGGCACCGCCATCACCACCGTGGCCCGCGACGTGGTGACCGTCGAGGGGCCCGACGCCGCCACCTTCCTCCAGGGCCAGCTCAGCCAGGACGTGGCCACGCTCGACGTCGGCGCCGCCGCCCTCACCTTCCTCCTCGAGCCCCAGGGGCGCATCGTGGCCGTCCTGCGGGTGGCCCGCCTCGCCCCCGACCGCTTCCGCCTCGACGGCGACGCCGGCACCGGGTCGGCGGTGCTGGGCCGGCTCTCGCGCTACCGGCTGCGCACCAGGGCCGAGCTCGATCTCGTCGAGGGCGCCTGGCACGCCGCCGCCCGCTCGGCCTCGCTCCCGCGGCCCGACGGCGCCCTCGGGCTTCCCTGGCCCGGGCTCGAGGGCTGGGATCTCCCGATCGACGGGGCGGCGAGAGCCCTTCCGGGCGGCCACGTGGTGGCCGAGGGTGCCCTCGACGGCGTGCGGGTGGCCGCCGTCCTCCCCGCCGCCCAGGACCTGGACGAGCGCGCCATCCCGGCGGAGACGGGGCTGGTCCAGGCGGCGGCGTCGTTCACCAAGGGCTGCTACACCGGTCAGGAGCTGGTGGCCCGCATGGACAGCCGGGCGGGCAGCGCGCCCCGCACCCTGCGACAGGTGGTCGGCGGCGGCCCTCCACCCGAGCTCGGGACGCCGCTCACGACGCCGGCCACCGGCAAGGCTGCCGGCATCCTCACCACCGTCGTCCCGACCGATGAGGGCTGGGCCGGCCTGGCCCTCGTGCCCAGGGCCGTGGCGGTCGGCGACGAGGTCGAGGTGGCCGGCGCCGCCGGGCTGGTCCAGCGGTGAGGACACGATCGCCGGCGATGTCCGCCTTCGCGGCCGCGCTGGCGCTGGGTCTCCTCGCCGTCGGCGCCTGCTCCGGCAGCAAGGAGCGGCGCTTCATCCCGGCGCCCCCGGTGTCGGTCGCCAGCATCACCACGGCCCCGCCGGGAAGCGATTTCACCGGCGTCCCCCTCGCCCCGGTGGAGGGGCGCGTCCCGGCCGAGAAGGTCGAGGTGCTGGGCGGCGAGGCCATCCTGGCCGGCATCATCCTCGGGCCCGACGGGCCGGTGGGCGGGGCCACCGTGCGCCTCGAGCGCTTCGTGGGTGACGCCGTCGGGAAGATCGACGTCACCAGCAACGGCGACGGCACGTGGAGGGCGCCGCAGCCGCCCCGGGCGCCCAGCGTCCCCACGTTGCCGACGTTCCAGACGGTGCCGGGCCAGCCGCCCACCCTCCCCCCGACCACGCCGCCCCCGCCGCCCCCGGTGGTCACCAAGCCGCCCATCGGGCCGCAGGGCCTCCTCGGTGGGCGCTACCGGGTGCGGGCCTGGCGCTCGCCGGACCTCGCCCTCACCACGCCGCAGATCCTGTTCGTCGAGGCCAAGCAGAACAAGCAGCTGCCCCTCCAGCTCTCCCGCTACACCGGGACGACGGTCAGCGCGCTCAGCTCGCCGGACCCGCCGGTGCTGGACGGCCCGCTCAACATCACCGCCGTCGTGACCAACGTCACGGTCGACGCCGACGGGGTGGTGCGCTCGGCCCCGGCCGCCGGTGTCTCGGTGGCCCTGACCGTGGGCGCGGGCTTCGAGTTCAACGGGGGGCCGACCATCACCAACGGCCAGGGGCGAGCCGCGTTCCAGGTGCGCTGCGTGACGGTCGGCGCCAGCCAGGCGGAGCTGATCGTGAACCAGGCCGAGGCCTTCACCGTGCCGATCCGGCCCTGCGTGCCGCCGGCTCCGACCACGACCACGTCCTCGCTGTTCTTCGACCCGACGGGGTCGTCGAGCAGCTCGTCGATCCCGTCCTCCTCCTCGACCACGCCCTCGACCAGGCCGCCGCGGCCGTAGCATCGTCCCCAGCCCGACGAAGGCGTTCCGCTACCGTCTCCCACCGGTGGCGACCTACCTCGACTCGATCCTGGCGTGGCACCGGGAACGGGCCGAGCGGGACGATCGGCCCGTTGAGGCCCTCCTCGACCGGGCCAGGGAGATGCCCGCGGGCCGGAGCTTCGAGACCACCCTGCGGGCGGCGGCGGGCGTCGCCTCGGGGGTCGCCGTCATCGCCGAGATCAAGCGCCGGTCACCGTCGAAGGGCGAGCTGGTGCCCGACCTGGTGGCAGTACCGCTGGCCCGGGCCTACGAGCGTGGCGGGGCCGCCTGCCTCAGCATCCTCACCGACGGCGTCCACTTCGGCGGCTCCTCGATCGACCTGATGGAGGCCCGGGCCGCCACCTCCCTGCCGGTCCTGCGCAAGGACTTCACCGTGTGGGAGGGCGACGTGGCCGACGCCCGCCTGATGGGCGCCGACGCCGTCCTGCTCATCGTCGCCGCCCTCGACCAGCCCCGGTTGGTCGACCTGCTGGCGGTGACCCGGGAGCTCGACCTCGACGGCCTGGTGGAGTGCCACGACGAGGCCGAGGTGGAGCGGGCGCTCGAGGCGGGGGCCACGATGGTCGGGGTCAACCAGCGCGACCTCACCACGTTCGAGGTCGACGCCGGGCGGGCCGAGCGCCTGGCGAAGGTGCTGCCCGACCCCGTCCTCAAGGTCGCCGAGTCGGGGATCGACGGGCCCGACGCCTGCCGGCGCCTCGCCGACGTCGGCTTCTCCGCCGTGCTGGTGGGCGAGCACCTGGTGCGGTCCGACGACCCGGTCGCCTCCCTCCGCTCGCTCATCGAGGCCTGAGCCCCGGTGTTCGTCAAGATCTGCGGGACGACCAGCGAGGAGGATGCCCTGCTGGCCGTGGCCATGGGTGCCGAGGCGCTCGGCTTCGTGTTCGCCCCGTCGCCCCGGCAGATGCGCCCCCAGGACGTGGCCGACATCGTGAAGCGCCTGCCGCCCGAGATCCTGACCATCGGCGTCTTCAAGGACGACGTCCCCGAGCGCATCGTCCACATCGTGCGATCGACGGGCCTGAAGGGCGCGCAGATCCACGGGAACTTCACGGCCGACGACGCCGTCGCCGTCCGCCGGGCGATCTTCCACACGTTCGTGTCGTTCACCGCGGGCGACCCCCGGGTGGAGCAGGCGCACGAGTACGAGCCGTACGCCGTGCTGCTGGACGGCGCCCGCTCCGGGAGCGGGCAGGCGTTCGACTGGACGCTCGCCGAGGACGTCCCGGCCGAGCTCAGGCTGGTCGTCGCCGGCGGTCTGACCACCGACAACGTGGTCGACGTGATCCGCACCGTCCGGCCGTGGGGCGTCGACGTGGTCTCCGGCGTCGAGTCCTCACCCGGCCGCAAGGACCCCGTCAAGCTGCGGGCCTTCATCGCCAAGGCCCACGCCGCCGGCAAGGAGCTGCGGGACGAGGCCCGGGCGCCTGCTCCCGAGCCGCCGCCCGAGCCGGCGGCGGAGGAGCCCGGGTCGCCGGGCGCCTTCTACGACTGGGAGGCGGACGGCCTGTAGGTGGCGGAAGCCGGGTCGCCCCGGGTAAGGATGGCGGGGCATGGCTTCGCTGATGGGCACCCCGGGTCCCGATGGCTACTTCGGTGAGTTCGGCGGGCGCTTCCTGCCCGAGTCGCTGGTGCCGGCCTGCCTCGAGCTGGAGGAGGCGTTCCGGACGGCCTGGGACGACCCGGCCTTCCACGCCCAGCTCGATGCCGAGCTGCGCGACTACGCCGGCCGGCCGTCGCCGACCACCGAGTGCCCCCGCCTCAGCGAGCACCTGGGGGTGCGGGTGCTGTTCAAGCGGGACGAGCTGAACCACACCGGCTCGCACAAGATCAACAACGTGGTCGGCCAGGCCCTGCTGGTCGAGCGGATGGGCAAGCGCCGCATCGTGGCCGAAACGGGGGCCGGCCAGCATGGGGTGGCCAGCGCCACCATCGCCGCCCGCCACGGCCTCGAGTGCACCATCTACATGGGCGAGGTCGACGTCCAGCGCCAGGCGCTCAACGTGTTCAAGATGGAGCTCCTCGGCGCCGAGGTCCGCCCCGTCACCAGCGGCAGCCGCACCCTGAAAGACGCGGTGAACGAGGCCATCCGCGACTGGGTGGCGTCGGTCGAGACCACCCACTACCTCCTCGGCTCGGTGATGGGCCCCCACCCCTACCCGTGGATGGTGCGCGAGCTGCAGCGGGTCATCGGCACC
>Ga0183260_10002200_pt1 | contig 16183 bp, 15 predicted proteins | sample AntDrymUQ4972206_2_FD_129768 | JGI IMG/M metagenome (GOLD analysis project Ga0183260, IMG submission 129768) | Polar desert sand microbial communities from Dry Valleys, Antarctica - metaG UQ497 (22.06) (version 2) (version 2) | ecosystem: Environmental > Terrestrial > Soil > Desert | place...
GCGAGGCTCTTCGACGACGCGCGTCCCGAGCTCGTCTTCCACCTCGCTGCCGAGGTCGGCGGCATCGGCGCAAACCGAGTGAACCCCGGCCGGTACTGGTACGCGAATCTCGTCATGGGCGCGAACGTGCTCGAGCAATCCCGGCTGCACGAGGTCGGCAAGCTCGTGATCGCCGGAACCGTCTGCTCCTACCCGAAGCACACGGCTGTCCCCTTCCGCGAGGACGACCTCTGGGACGGCTATCCGGAGGAGACGAACGCGCCGTACGGCGTCGCGAAGAAGGCGGTACTCGTGGGCGGCCAGGCCTACCGCCAGCAGTACGGCCTGAACACGATCTACCTGCTACCCGCGAATCTCTACGGGCCGCGCGACAACTTCGATCTCGAGAGCTCACACGTCATCCCGGCGCTGATCCGCAAGATGATCGAATCGCCGGGCGAGGTCGTGCTCTGGGGCGACGGTACGCCAACGCGGGAGTTCCTCTTCGTCGAGGACTGTGTCGAGGGACTTTCTCTCGCGGCGGAGACCTACGACGGCGCCGACCCCGTCAACCTCGGCACCGGTGTCGAGACCTCGATCCTCGAGCTCGCAGAGACGATCGCGGACGTGACCGGGTTCGAGGGAGAGATCGTCTGGGACACCTCGATGCCGAACGGGCAGCCCCGGAGGCAGCTCGACGCCTCCCGCGCAGAGGAGCTGTTTGGCTTTCGAGCGCGCACCCCGCTACGCAAGGGGATCGAGCGCACCGTCGCCTGGTACCGCGCCGCCGCTCCCACGCATGCCGCTCGCTGATCGGCTCCGGGCCTCGGGGACGAGAACCGGCCCGTTCCTCGCTGCGGCGATCCTCCTCCAGTGGCTCTCGACGCTCGTCGCCGCGCTCCGGGCCAACCACGACGGCTGGCGCTTCGAGCAGAGCACGGATGCGTTCGCGTCGGTCCAGGGAGGGTTCGGGCTCGTCGACGGCGACCTGCCTCGTGAGGGGCCGGGCATCCTGTGGCCGATCGTGCTCTCCCCGGTCGCGAGCGTGGCCGACACGATCGACGGAGTGCTCGCCGGTGCGGTGCTCCTCAACGTGCTCGTGCTCGCTCCGCTGGCGCTCGTCGCCGCCTACTGGCTCGCCGCTCGGCTCGGCGGGCGGCTGCTCGCCGTCTCGACGGTCGCTCTCTGGGTGTTGGGGCCGTGGCTGCTGCTCCTGTTCGCGCTCGATCCGTATGCCCCGGTCGTCCGCGACCGCGTGCTCCCGCTCGCTCTCGGCCTGACCGCGGAACCAGCCTTCCCGGCCGCCGTCGCGCTCGTCTCGGCCGCCGCGTTGATCTTGACCTCGCTCGACCGCCGGTCGCTCCATGGTGCCGTGCTGGCGGGGCTGGTCGCTGGTGCTGCGGTGGCGGTCGAGCCGCACAGCCTGCTCTTCCTCGGCGGTGCTGCGGGCGCGTACGTCGCTGCCCGGCGCCTCCCCGAGGCAGGCGCGTTCGCGCTCGCGCTCGCGCCGGCGCTACTCGCAGTCGTGCTCTGGAAGGCCCGCGCGCTCGACGGCCCCGACCCGCTCTCCTTCGGTCCCGTGCACTGGGGCCAGTTCACGGACAACATGGCCGGGCTGCGCGAGCACTTCTGGAGCCAGCGCCTCCTGCAATGGCTCCCGCTCGCCGGGACTGTCGCGGTCGCGCGCCGGTCCGTGCCTCTGGCGCTGCTACTCGGTGGCTGGATGCTCTCCTTCGGCGTGATCGAAGGCTCGCAGCCTGCAGCGGGACTGGACGGCGGAGGCATCTTCCGCGTGCTGCTGCCGGCCCTGCCGGCCTACGTCCTGCTCGTGGCCGCGGTCCCGCTGCTCGTCCCGACACTCGCCCACAGGCTGGGCACCAGGCTCGATCCGATCTCGCCGAGCCACCGACCTGGCGGGAATGCCGCGCTGGCGATCGCGGCCGTCGTGCTCGCGGTCGTGCCGCTCGCGACCGCCGCACTCGGGGGCTAGTGCTCTTCGTTCTCCGCGATCCGCCGCTCGAGCAGCGCGAGCTTCTGGGCGAGGATCACGTTCTGGTCGGCGAGCTTCGAGATCACCGTCGAGTAATGGAGGAGCACCGCAAGGATGAAGAGCGTCGCGACCGCGAAGAGCACGGCCGGCGGGTAGCCGGTGACTCCCACCCAGCCGGCGATCGTGTTCAGACCACCCCGCCACGCGGAGAGGACGAGCAGGACGACCCCGGTCGCGAGCCAGAGCAACGCGTAGCGCTCGCGCAACCGTCGGCTGCGGATCAGCTCGAGGACGACGAGGATGAGCAGGATCGAAGCAACCGAGGCTGCAATCGAGACGTAAAGCGGGGTCACGTGCTCATCCCTCCTCGTCGGGATGCTCTTTGGGAGCGAAGCGACCCTTCAGGGGTCTTCGCGCGATGAGCATCCGCTCCCGCGGATGCTCATCCTGCGCCATCAACACCGGGAGGACGCGGCGGCGGAAGATGCCGACGAGGAGCGCGAGCGTCACCTTGATCGCGTAGTAGAGGGAGCGCACCGCCGTGATCGACGAGGCACCGGTTTCGCGACCGCGCATGCTGACAGGCACCTCGAGGATGCGGAGCCGGTGTCGAACGACCATCACGACGGCCTCGACCTCGGGGTAGTCATGCGGGTAGTCGGCGGCGAAAAGACGGATCGCGTGGGCATTGACGGCCTGGAAGCCTGACGTCGTGTCGGTCAGCTTCTGACGAGTCAACAGCGATACGAGCCGCGCGAACCAGCGGATCCCGATGCGCCGCGCAAAGGGTGGCCGGTAGTCGCCGTTCCCGTCCGCAAAGCGGGAGCCGACGACGACGTCGGCCTCGCCGCGCGCGAGCGGGCCGAGCAGCTGCGGGATCTCCTGCGGGTCGTGCTGGCCGTCGCCGTCGAGCCGGATCACCGTGTCGTAGCCGTGCTCGAGCGCGTACTTGAAGCCAGTTTGCACGGCGCCGCCGATGCCGAGGTTGAACGGGAGGCTGACGACGGCGGCGCCCGCGGCCGCCGCGCTCTTCGCCGTCGCGTCCTCCGAGCCGTCGTCGATCACGAGCACGTCGAGCTCAGGGTCAAATGCGTACAGCTCGTCGACGACGCGGCCGACGGCCGCTTCCTCGTTCCGGGCGGGGACGATCGCGATGCTGCGGCGCTCAGGCACGCGCACCCGCCGGGGCACCCATTCCGATCAGCGAGAGCAGCTGCCGAGCGCGGTGGGCATACGTGTGCTCGTCGAGAACCCGCTCGCGCGCGCGGGCGCCCATCGCCTCGGCCTGCCCCGGATCGCCGAGCAGGTCGCGGTAGGCCGCGAGCGCTTCGTCAGCATCGTTGACGACGAGCAGCTCCTGCCCCGGCTCGAACCAGCGCTCGATCCCCTCGTACGGGTTCGAGACGATCGCGGCGCCGGCCGCGGCGAGCTCGAACGGCCGGCACGACGACGAGGCCGGCACGCTCGCGTGCGAGCGGCGAGTAATGTTCAGGTTGATCCGCGAGGCAGAGATCGCCTGCGCGAAGGCATTGAACGGGACGTCCCCCACGAGCCAGGCGCTACCGGTATCGCCCTGGAAGTCGCGGCCGCCGAGCGCGAACTCGAGCTCCGGCGCGGCCCGGCTCGGCTCTCCCACCATCGCCGCCATCCAATCGCGGCGAAACTTGTCGCCGTAGCCGTAGAAAAAGACATCGTGCAGCTTCTCGGCCGGCCGGGGCGCGAAGACCTCCGGGTCGGCGCCCCAGAAGACCGCCTCCGCACGCCGCGCGCCTAGCTCGAGCAGGCTCGGCAGCCCCCCCTCCGAGTTCGAGACAACGAGGTCGTACTCGGACGGATCGGCGCCGTGGTAGTAGTTGAAGCCCGTGTCCATGCCGCCGAACTCGGGCAGGCTCATCGGCACGTCGCCGTCGTAGAAGATCACCGGGACGCCGAACCGCTCCCGCAGGTAGGTCGGGATCCCGCGGAAGTGCGCCATCGGCACGGTGAAGACGATCACCGCGTCAACGTCCTTCTCCCGCTCGAGCACCTTCGCCAGATGGCGGCGCCAGCGCGGCGTGACCCAACGCCAGATCGTCTCGCGCGTGGCCTTGTCGAACACGGACTCCTCCGGCCGCTCCTCCGAGCGACGCAGGTAACGGTCGCCTTTGAGCCGCGCGAGCCCGCCGCGGACCGCCGCGAAGCTCTCGCCCTCGACCCAGGTCGGGTTCGACGCCGTCCGCCACCAGGGGGACTCGACCGGCCGGCCGCGGTAGGGCGTCACGATCAGGTCGACACCGACCTCGTAGAGCCCCTTCCAGAGCTGCCACCACGCGGGCGTGCAGCCGTAGCGGAAGTCGAGGTCGACGGCAGACGCGACAGCGAGGATCTTGGGCGCCTTCATCCCGGGAAGCATAGGGACGGGGCATGAAGGAGCGGTTAGCGCCGAACGCGGACGACGACCGTCGTTGACTTTGGCCGCGAAGCGGCCCTTCAGGGGTCTTAGCGCGATCAGCATCCGCTCCGCGGATGCTGCGCCAACTAGCTCGTGAGGCCCTCGAGACTTCCGTGAAACGCAAGCACGTGTCTATGCCTTTGGACGCCGGAGGCGGCCCCTTCAGGGGTCTTCGCGCGATGAGCATCCGCTCCCGCGGTTGCTCATCTTGCGCCAACTAGTAAGCCCCCCGCCCCGCGATCACCGCGGGCAGCGTCTTGACGAGGATCGAGATGTCGAGCCAGATCGACCAGTTCTCGATGTAATAGAAGTCGAGCCGCACGAGATCGTCGAAGGTGAGCGACGAGCGTCCTGAGATCTGCCAGAGCCCCGTAATCCCTGGGAGCACGTTGTAGCGTTTGCGGTGCCAGGCCTCGAGCCGTTGGTAGTCCCGCACGGGCAGCGGCCGAGGGCCGACGAGGCTCATCTCGCCGCCAAGGACGTTCAACACCTGCGGCAGTTCGTCGAGCGAGAGCCTGCGCAGCATCCTGCCGACGCGCGTCAGTCGGGGGTCCTCGCGGATCTTGAAGAGCGCGCCCTCTGCCTCGTTTCGGTTCTCGAGCTCATCCTGGAGCTCGGCCGCTCCCTCCACCATGGTGCGGAACTTGAGCATTCCGAACTCGCGCTCGCGGACGCCCACCCGCCGGTCGCGGTAGAGCACAGGCCCGCGCGAGTCGAGTCTGATCGCAAGCGCGATCAGAAGCCAGAGGGGCAGCCCGGCCAGGACGACGACGGAGCTGACGACGAGGTCGAACGCCTTCTTCACAACCCAGTCCGTCCCGGCGAGCACGGGCGGCCGCAGCTCGAAGAGCGGCATCCCCTGGCCCGGGACATACTCACCGCGCTGGAGCAGCAATTCGGTCGTCTTCGGCGCGATCCGCACCTTCACGCCGGCGCGATGCGCCGTCTCGACTATCTCGAGCACGGCCGCCTCGTCGAAATCGCCTTCGTTGAGGATCACCTCGTCCGGGCGGGTCAACGCAAGGCGCTCTGTCAGCTCCCCGTCACGCTCGGGAGGTAATACGTCGACGAACTCGTATGCGATGCCCGCACGCTTTCCGGAGAGCATGCGCCGAAGCGTCGCCAGGCTCTCACCGCTACCGAGGAGGAGCGCCCGCTTGCGAGCGTGGAGCAGTCGCTGCAGCTCGATCGTGAACGAGTCGTAAGCGGCGCGCAGTAGGCCGATCGTGATCGCGCAGACGACGCACGCGGTCGGGATCAACCCCGTCGTGTTGAAGTCGTAGCCGGTTCCGTACCCGAAGGCGAGAACGATACCCGCGACGAGCAGAAGCGACGACGCGACCCGCCCAAGACCGGCGCGGCGCTCTCGCGCGGCGTACAACCCTGCCTGCCAGAAGACGAGCAGGGTGATCGGGATGAGAAACGGCAGCCACTCCTCGGACTCCGTCCGCCAGAGCAGGCTCCACAGGACGGGATCTCCGAAGACGACGCTGCGCAGGACGAGCGCGATGTAGAGACCGAGCGCCAGCCCGACCGTGTCGAGCACCGCGAGCGACGTGATCCCCAGCACCCGCCGCCCAAACGTCCGCAACGGGACGCGCGAGAAGACGTACGGGCGCGCCGCACGCACGTCGCGGTCACGGGAGAGGAGCGTGGGCTCCGAGGGCTCGGTCGCCACGACGGTGATGTTACTCGCGGGTCTGGGCGGCAACGATCGTCGTGACCGCATCCGCCCACGATTCGACGGAGTGACCGGCGACGACGCGGCGGCGGAGCTCTGCTCCCACTTCGCGGCGAGCCACCTGCTCAGCCGCCGAGAAAGCCAGCAGGGTCTGCGCAAGGCTCTCCGGGTCGCGTGCCCGGAATCGGAGCTCGACCGCCAGTCCGGAGAGGAACTCGTCGAGCGCGGCATTGCTCGCCATCACCGGGACGCCGCACGCCGCGGCCTCGTAGACGACTTTGTCGAGTGTCTCGCTCTCGCGCGGCTGCGTCGCGCTCAGGAGCGCGTCGGACGCTCGTAGCAGTGTCGGGATCTCGTCCCGCGCGAGCGGAGGCTCGATCCGGACCCGGTCGCGCAGAACCTCGGAAGCTCCGACGATCACCTCCAGCTCGCGCCGATGCTTCTCCTCGTCGTCGGTCAGCTGCGGGCCGCGGAGCTCGAGCCGCGCATCGAGGCCCTGCTCGGTCGCGAGCTCGAGCGCACGGAGCATCGTGTCGTAGCCCTTCCAGCGTGCAGTCCTGCCCAGGGCGAGCAGCCGGAGCGGCCCCTCGGTGGGAGCGTCCTCGGACGGCGTGAAGCGCGCGACGTCGATCGCGTGGCCGGTCGCGTGCAGCTTCGAGGTCGCGAGCGGGAACGAGCCGCTGCTCACGCTGAGGACGACGTCAACGAGCGGTGTCGCGAACCGCAGCGACCGTCCGGCATGCCAATGGGTGTACCAGAGGAGGAGCGGAACTCGGAGCAGCTTCGTGAGCGGGGCCGCCAGCGGCACGAAGAGCGGCACCATGTGCACGACCACGGCATCGGGTTTTACCCGCCGCGGCAGCAGCGAGGCTGCGAGGGCTCGCTGAAACCGAACGCCGCGAGCCAGGCGGGCACCCGCACCGAAGGTCCGGAACCGGACGTTTCCGGGCAGGTCGTGGCGATGCACCGAGTCGCACACGACTGTGACGGACTCGCAGCGGGTGGCGAGCGCCCGCACGAGGTCGACGGTCTGCGCGAGTACTGGGTGGTCTGCGTCGATCGTCTGCGTGACGAAGAGGATGCGCACGGTCAAAGCGCCGTGCCGGCGACAGCGGCCTCGACAAGCGCCCGCATCTCACCGGCGAGCTGGTCGGGAGTCGAGTGCCAGTCCCCGTACCGCACCCTGGCTGCCGCTCCCATCCTCTCGGCGAGCTCCCGGTCGACGAGCACGCGCTCGAGGGCGGACGCGAGCGCCAGCGAGTCCGCCGGCGGCACAAGCAGGCCTTCGACTTCGTGCGTCACGAGATCGGGGATGCCGCCTGCGTCCGTCGCAACGACCGCGCGTCCCCGGGCGAACGATTCGATGATCACCCGTCCGAGGCCCTCGGGCCAGGACGGCAGCACGAGCACCGTTGCGGCGTCGAGGAGCTCCGAGAGGGCCTCGGGCTCGAGCCACTCGTGGTGCTCGACGCGGCCGGGGAAGTCCGCTACGAGCCGCTCGACAACCCCCCGCTGCGAGCCGCTACCTACGATCACGAGCCTGGCCTCGGGCAGTGGCTCGGCGACGAGACGCCAGGCACTGGAGAGCCCTTCGATGTTCTTGTACGCCTCGAGCGCCCCGACGAACGCCACGGTCGGCCGTTCGGGAAGAGCGGCGGGCGGCCGATCGGCGAACGCCGACAGATCGCTGAATGCCGTGAAGACTGCGCTCGGCGGGACGCCTCGCACCTGCTCCACGAGGTCGGCGGTAAAGCTCGAGACGGCCCGCGTCGCGTCCGCGCGTCGAACCGCGTGGGCCGCGACGGCGTCTGCGAGGGGGCTGATCAACCGGCGAGCGGGCGAACCGTAGAGTCGCGAGAATGTCCGCCAGTCCCCGTGCACCTCGACGATCACGGGCACACGCCGGCGGGCAAGCCCGCGACCCACGAGCGCCGCCGCCCCGAGGAAAGGATCGGATGCGAAGATCGCATGCGGGCGGAAGCTCCGAATCTGGCGCCGGAGTCTCAGCGGGAGCCGGAGGTAGAAGAGGAGACCATCGAGCCGCCGCGGCCGCGCCGGCCGCGCCAGCCGGAAGCGGTCGTCGCTCGGGCCGCTGTCGTCGGTCGCCGCCCCGATGACGCGATAGTCGAGTTCCCGTTCCACCGCGTCCCACTTCTTCGCGAGCCACACCGGGAGAGGCAGCCGATAGCGCGCGCGCCCGACGAAGAGAACCCGTGGCGGCTCGGTCATCGCGCGGCCTCCGAGAGGAGCGCCTCGAGCTTGCCGTAGACGACATCGCTCGACAGCGCTTCGACGGATGGTTTCGCCGCTGCGGCGAGCCGGTCGCGCAGGCCGGGCTCCTCCAGAATGCGCCGCACGGCAGCCGCAAGCGCCTCCGGGTCTCCGGGCGGCACGAGCAGTCCGTTCTCGCCGTCGGTCACGAGCTCGGGGACTCCGCCGACTGCCGTCGAGACGACGGGCACCCCGACCGACAGCGCCTCCACCGCCGAGTGCGGCAGGTTCTCCCAGTCGCTCGAGAGCAGGCCCGCCTCCGCACCGGCAACGATGCGCAGCGTCTCGTCGCGGGGTCGGCGGCCGAGGAAGCGCACTCGGGAAGCGCCCTCGGAGGCCGCCGCCAGCCGCTCGAGCTCGACCCACTCGGGCCCGTCCCCGACGACGACGAGCTTCGCGGCGGGTACCTGGGCGATCGCCTCGATCGCGACGCCGAGGGCCTTCTGGCGCGTGAGCCGGCCGACGAAGACGAAAGTGCCTGGCTCGAGGTGCTCGGGCTCGACCTGAGTGGGCGGCGGCGCGGGGTTCGTCAGCACGAGAACCCGCGCGTCGGACAGGCGCCACCCTCGGGCGATCTCGGCCAGGTACGCGCTCGGGACGACGATCGTCGTCGCCGCCCGGAGGGCTCGCGTGCGAGCCGCCTTGAGTGCCCGGACCGGCGCGGTCGAAGCTCCCTGGAACTCCTCGAGCGTGCCCGCGAACAAGCGATAGCGGCGCGCGCGCTCATAGGCGGGGTCGGAGACGAGCTTCGCGACGAGCGGGCGACGCGCCGCGGCCGCCGCGACTGCGGCGGCCGCGTAGGTCGCCGTCGCGTAGACCACGTCAGCCGCGCGAGCGGCCCTCGCTCCCCGCAGCGCCACCTGGCCGTAGCGGAGGGGAAACGGTAGCCGGCGCGAGATGACCTCCACCTCGCAGGGCCGTTCCGCCGGCTCGCCGTCACCCATCGTCACGACCCGCACGGAGTGGCCGCGGCCCACGAGAAACCGAGCGAAGTCAGGCCCGTGCGTCGCAGGGCCGCCAACGTCGGGCGGCCAGATTCCTGTGAGAAAAGCGATGCGCATGCACGTCAACCGGCGCGGCGCGCACCGGACCACGGCGCCTATCATAGTCTCTCCCGATGCCCAGCCCGCTTTCACGAGCGCTGCGGCGGCCGGCGAGCGACCTCTCTTTCTCTGTCTTCCTCGTCACCGTCGTGCTGTCCCTTCTCCGCGCCCGCGACCTGCCGAGCTTCGACTTTCGAACTGCCGGAACCACCGTCTCCGTAGGCCCCACCGACATCGCACTCCTCGCAACGGCGGCGCTCGCCGCGATCAGGTTCCGGGCTCGACGCACGCTCCCGTCGCCGTGGCTGCTGGCTGCGACCGCGGCGTTCGCGCTTCTGATCGCCGCGTCCGCGATTCCCAACGGAGCGGATGCTTTGACCGCAGCCGGGAAGCTCGCCGAGCTCTCCGCGCTGACGTTGGGGGCCGCGGCGTTCCTCGACACGCGTGAACGGTTGACCGCCCTCGCAGAGCTGATCGTCGCCTACACGATCGTGGCGGTCTTCTGGGGCGCTGTCGGGTTCGTCGGCGGCGCAGGCGGCCGGCAGGGCTCGTTCCTCGGCGAGCACGACCTGGCCGCTGTGGCGACGATGGCTCTCGTCGTCGGGCTCGCGCGGATCCATGCCCGGACAGGGCGGCCGGGCCTCTTCGCGGCCGTCGCGGTCGTAGCGGGTGGTCTCGGGATCACGCTCGGCGCTTCTCTCGCGGGCCTCCTTGGCCTGTATCTCGCGGTTGCCACCGTGCTGGGACTTGCGCTTGGGCGTCACCGCCTTCGCCCGGGGGCAGTCCTCGCCACGCTCGCCGTCACGGTCGCCGTGACGGCAGGAACGCTCTCGCTCCGCAGCGGGGACCTCGGCTTCATCCAGGAATGGTTCGGCCCTGAGCCGGAGCGCCCGGGCCAGTACGCGGCGAGCTGGAGCCAGCGCCTGATCTACGCGTACGTCGGCGGCCGCGTCTTCCTCGATCGGCCGCTGCTCGGCACCGGCTGGCAGGGAGAGCTCCCGCCGGAGGATTTCGCCCGCTATCTGCCGGATGCCCGGGATCGCTTCTCGGATCAGCCTGCGAGCTACTTCCCGAAGGCCGACGGCACCCTGATCCCGCAGCAGACCTACGACCAGGTGCTCTTCGAGCTCGGCCTCGCCGGCGCCGGCGTCTTCCTCGCGGTGGCGCTGCTCGCGGTACGGAACGCCCTTCAGGCCGGCCTGCGCTGGTCGCGCTCGGGAGAGCGCACCGAGCTCGCGTACGTGCCGGCGGCGTGGCTCACAGGGCTCGCCGGCGCCCTGGCCGGCGCGGCGCTCTTCGGCGGCGCACCCCTGACTGCGACGTTCTGGCTTACGCTCGGCGTCGTGGCCGCGGCTCCGCGTCTCCTCCGCAATCCGTCGCCGGCGTGAATCCCCCGCCGCTCAGGATTGTGCACGTGATCGCCCGCCTGAACGTCGGCGGGGCAGCGCTCCACGTGCTGCAGCTCGCCCGCGAGCAGCGACGCCGTGGTCACGACGTCCTCGTCGTCACGGGCTCGCTGCCCGCCGGGGAGGAGTCGATGGAGTACGTCGCCGAAGAACTCGGCGTGTCCGTCCGAAAGCTGTCGGCGCTGCAGCGGGAGCTCTCGCTGCGAGCCGATCTCACGGCGATCCGCGCGCTCCGCCGGATCCTGCATGAACGCAAGCTCGACGTCCTCCACACGCACACCTCCAAGGCCGGAGCAACAGGGCGGATCGCCACGCTGCTGGCGGGATCGGCCCGGCCGCGCTCCGTCGTCCACACCTACCACGGCCACGTCCTCAGTGGCTATTTCGATCGTCGCCGCGAGCGGCTCTTTCGGGTGGCCGAGCGGTTGCTCGCTCGCTCTGCAGACATCTTGATCGCCGTCAGTGACGAGGTAAGAGACGATCTCGTGGCGTTCGGCGTTGCGCCGGCCGAGCGCTTCGCGGTCGTTCCGTACGGCTTCGATCTCCCCGCCTGGAGTGAGTCCGACGACCAGGCCCGCGTGCGCATCCGCGAGGAGCTCGGCGTCGGCGAGGAGACCTTCGTGATCGGCTGGGCGGGCAGGATGACGCCGATCAAGCGTCCGTTCGACCTGGTCCGCACGCTGCGATCACTCCTCGACCAGGACGTGGACGCAGTGCTCGTGCTGCTCGGCGACGGCAACGATCGCGGGGCGACCGAGGCGCTGGCCCGCGAACTCGGCGTGTACGACCAAACGCGCTTCGTCGGCTTCAGGCAGGGGATCCGGGACTGGTACGCCGCGTTCGACGCGTTCCTCCTCACCTCCGCGAACGAGGGAGCTCCCGTGGTCGCGATCGAAGCCCTCGCCGCAGAGCGGCCCGTGGTGGCGACGAGGGTCGGCGGTACAGCCACGGTGGTCACTGACGGTCAGAGCGGCTTTCTCGCGCCAATGGGAGACGTCGACGGGCTCGCTGCGCATCTGGGCGTGCTCGCCCGCGACCCGGAGCTACGCGCCCGGCTGGGCCGGGCCGGCGCCGCGGACGTGCTCGAGCGCTTCGCAACGTCGCGCATGGCAGATGAGCTCGAGGCGGTCTATCGCAGGCTGCTCGCCCGTTGAGAGTTCTGCACGTCCACAAGCTCACCGGCGTGAGCGGGTCGGAGAATCACCTCCTCGAGCTGCTCCCTGCCCTGCGCGCGGCGGCGATCGACGCACGTTTCCTCGGTCTTGACGTCCCCGGCAGCGACGCTCCGCGCTTCTACGCGCGCCTTGACGAGCTCGGGGTGCCGTACACCCGTGTCCGCTGCGGCCTCGACGTGAGCCCGCGGATGGCATACGACGTCGTCCGCGCTGTCCGTGCGGAGCAGCCAGAGATCGTGCACACGCACCTCGTCCACGCAGACGTCTACGGTGCGATTGCGGCCGCAGCGTCGGGCGCTCACCACGTGTCGACCCGCCACAACGACGACCGGTACCTGCTCGGCCCCTTCCGCTACTTCGACCGCGCCTTCGCGCGCAGGACGCGCCGGCTGATTGCGATCTCGGACGCCGTGCGCCGGTTCCTCGAACGGGCCGGGCACACGCCCGGGAAGCTCGTGACCGTTCACTACGGGCTCGACACGCCTCCGTCCACGCCGTCCGGTGTCTCTCCCAAGGCCGCCGGCGTTCCGGAGGGCGTCCCTCTCCTGCTCGCCGTCGGCCGCCTGATCGCCCAGAAGGACCATCCGACGCTCCTGCGCGCCTTCGCGCGCGTCCGCAAGCGCCACCCGGAGGCTCGGCTCGCAATTCTGGGAAGCGGCCAGCTCGAGGTGCAGACCCGGACGCTGGTGCACGAGCTCGAACTGGACGACGTGGTCGTCCTTCCCGGCCGGCAGGAGCCCGGCGACTGGCTTGCCCGCGCGGACGTCTTCGTGCACACGTCGCGCTGGGAGGGCTTCGGGATCGTTCTGCTCGAAGCGATGCTGGCGTCCCTCCCGGTCGTGGCGACGAGCGTGAGCGCGGTGCCGGAGGTGGTCGTTGACGGTGGGACAGGCCTGCTCATCGGCGAGGGGGACGTCGAGGCGCTTGCGGCTGCGCTGAACGAGCTGCTCGCCGATCCGGAGCGCGCCCGCCGCCTGGGCGCGGCCGGCCTCGAGCGGGTGCGGAGCGAGTTCTCGGTCGCACGGATGACCGAGCAAACGATCGACGTTTATCGCAACGTCTGATCGCCGGGGGCTCGACTCAGCAGGAGCGGCGCCATTGCTGCAGCGAAGACGATCGGCGCCGTGATCACCCGTCGGACGGACGTGGTGACGTGGTAGTCATAGTCGAGCGGGGTCGTCCAGTAGACGCCGACAAGGAAGGCGAGCGAGGCGAGCGAGGCGAAGGCGGTAAAGAACGCTGCCTCACGGGCCCCGTTGCCGCGTAGCGCGAGGAGGATCGCCGCGGCAGCAACGAGCGTCAACGCGATCCACGAGGTCGGGTCGGCGACCTCGCGGGCGATCGAGAGCGCCGCCCGGGGAATCCTACGACCGTGTCCGGCAACTCGGCAGCCCGCACTCCCCCGGCCTCCGAGTAGGCGTTGCCGATGCCGTGCGCCCGCGACCAGAGCTGCCACGGAAGCGCACTCGCCGTAACTGCGAGTGCGACCCAGACCAGGTTCCGGACGGAACGCCCGCGGCGCATCGCCGCGGCGACCAGCGCCAGGAAGAGGAGAGCGACGAACGCTCGGCCCTCGAACTTCGTGGCGACTGCGGCGGCGGCGAAGCAACCGCCCAGCCAGAGCATGGCGCTCTCGCCCGCCTCCACCCAGCGCCAGCCTGCCACGCCTGCCAGCGCGAAGAAGGTTGCGAGCGTGACGTCTGCGACCGCCGAGGCGGCCTGCACCTGAAGCGTCGGAGCGAGCACGATCGCAAGCGCGACCAGCCAGAGCGTCAGCGCTGGGACGCGATCGCGCATCAGCGCGACGAGCGCGGCAGGAAGGGCGAGAAACGCGAGCCCGAGCTGCAGCGGGATCAACTCGCTCGGCAAGCCGGCGAAGCGGAGCGGCACGAGCTCGAGCACGGGAACGAGCAGCGGATAGTCGGCGCTGATCAGGCTCGCAGAAGAGAGGAACGCCGCATTCAGGCCGTCGAGTTCGACGATCGAGTGCGCCTTCACCGCCCAGATCGACCATGCATCGTCGGTCCAGAGCGGCTGGGCCGCGAAGTCGACGGCGAGGATCGCGCCGGCCAGCAGAGCAACTGCCGGCAGCGCCCACACCCAACCCGACCGCCGGGCGCCGGGCGGAGGGCGGTTCCCATCGCGACGGAGCAACCCCGCCGCGAAGACACACGCGCAGAGCAGCAGGATCTGCCACCACGAGAGCGCGAGGCCGGCGACGAGCAGCGCGGAGCCGACGGCGCCTACCGCAGCGACGCCGAGCAGATAGCCGACCCCGAGCGTCCAGGTTAGGTCTGTGAGAGCCGGACGAATGCCCGTCGCTCGCAGGACGCCAAACCCAGCCCCGACGATGAACACGTTTGCCACCGCTACTACCGCCAGATCACGGGTCACGATGGTGCTTCCGCGAGATACACCGGCTCGAACTCTGACAGCCTGTTCCGGCCCACTAGCGTCGGCCGGACCGCACGGATCCCCAACGTCGCAGGCGGCGCGCCCCACGCCACGATCCACTCTGCCACGGCCGCGACGCGAAGCTGCCGACGGGGAAGCAGCGCGTATCCGAGCCACTGCGCCAGGGACTCGCGTATCTCCACATAGGCGCCTGGCGCAACTGCGACTGCATACGTTGCGTTCTCCGGGATCAGCTCAACGATCCGCTCCACGAGCTCTCCGTCGACCAGCTTGGTCTCGGCTCCCACGTAGCGGGCGTGGGCGGCGGTGATCGGAGCGGTCTCGCGAATGTCTTCGGTAACCCGCCAGAGTGTGTAGGGAGCAGCGGCGGCTGTCAGCGCGAGCGCGGCCGTCACAAGCAGAGGTCGCGCTTCCGAGCTGGGCGCGCCCAGCTGGTGTGCAATGCGGCCGCGCAGCACGACGATCACGAAGACGCCGGCGAACGCTCCGACGACGAGCATGACGAGCCCGGCGGTGCCAGGCTGGGACGGTAGGTTCAGCATCGGGCGACCGTACACTCGTCCGCGATGGAACACCGTCGCTTTCGCGAGCTCGTCTTGGGCCCGCAACCGGACCTCGACCGGATCTTCTTCACGAGCCTCTGGTTCAAGGGGCATAACAATCCGCGCTACGCAGAGCTGCTGCCGCGCCTGTCACGGCTCGACGGGTATCTGGCGACCGCCTCCGGCGAGCGGATCAAGCGGGGGATCCAGTACCGAGCCTTCCGCTGGAGCGCCAGAGTGCGCAACCCGGCGCTCTTCGCGCTGGCGAACCGACGCTACTCGACGATGTTCACCGCAGACAACGAGCAGATCCCGCACTTCGCCGGGCCGATCGTCTCCGACGTCGACGATCCGTTCTTCCGCCCACGAGAAGTCGAGCTGCTGCGGCACGAAAATTTGAAGGCGTACGTCGTCACCGCGGACCGCGCGGGCCGGCGCTTCCAGGAGCTCGGGGTCGACAAGCCCTACCACGTGATCCCACAGGGCATCAGCCTCAGCTCGGTGAAGGACGCGCTCGTCGCCGAGGCGGCCGCGCGCCGGGCGCCGGGCGAGATCGTCGTCGGCTGGATGGCCGCGTTCCTGCTCAGCGGCGAGGACCGCGGGGGCGAAGGGCCGCTCTACAACGTCGACCACCTGCTCGAGCTCTGGGAGGAGATTCACTCGCGGCTGCCGAACGGCCGGCTCTGGCTCGTCGGCGAAGCGAGCGAGCGGATCAGGAAACGCGTCGAGGGCAGGGACGACATCGTCCTCTTCGGCCGAGTCTCGCGCGAGCAGGCGCTCGCGACCGCCGCGAACTTCGACATCGCCCTGTACGCGCGAACGGAAGACACCGGGATTCAGGCCGCCAAGGTCGGGGAGTTCATCGGGCTCGGCGTTCCGACCGTCTCGTACGACTACGAGGTGACCGAGAACCTGCGCGAGAGCGGCGCGGGACTCCTGGTACCGACGCCGCGGGAGTTCGTCGACGCGGTCGTCCACCTGGGAGAGGACGAGGCGGCGCGACTCGAGCTCGCGGCCGCCGCAAAGCGGGCAGGAGCCGCTCTCGACTGGGACGTGCTCGCCCGGCGGTACGAGGACGAAGTCCTCGACCGGTATCTACCTGTTGGCGCAAGATAAGCATCCGCGGAAGCGGATGCTCATCGCGCGAAGACCCCGCTGATTGTTTGCGCAAGATGAGCATCCGCTCGGAGCGGATGCTCATCGCGCGAAGACCCCGCTGATTGTTTGCGCAAGATGAGCATCCGCTCGGA
>Ga0183260_10002201_pt1 | contig 16183 bp, 16 predicted proteins | sample AntDrymUQ4972206_2_FD_129768 | JGI IMG/M metagenome (GOLD analysis project Ga0183260, IMG submission 129768) | Polar desert sand microbial communities from Dry Valleys, Antarctica - metaG UQ497 (22.06) (version 2) (version 2) | ecosystem: Environmental > Terrestrial > Soil > Desert | place...
GCGCGTCCATGATGCGTCCATTTTGCCCTGCTGTTCCGGAGCGCGCCGCCGGATTCCGCAAGATCGGCGTGCATCAGAAGGTCGTGTAGGGTTGCGGACCTGAAGCCTGCTCAGAGCGAAGCGTGGAGTCCGCTCGTGGTGGCCAGAAATTTCCCAGCGCGAATCGCTTCTGGATGCGCGGCGTGAATCGCTACCAGGGCGCAGGCGGATGACAATGACCGGAGCTACCGGTGGCCACGTCGTGGGCTAACGATGCGGAGGATGACGATACGGTCTGGCTCGCGTCGGTACTCGATGATGTGGTGTCTGAGGTGGTACGCACGGATGCTCGACTGGCGACCTTAAACGGGATGCCCGATGTCTGGAACTCGTTGAATGAGATCGAAGGCGTTGTCCAGAATGTCTTTGTAGCGACCCTCTTGATCGCTACCCCATGTGTCATGCGTGTACTGAAGAATTTCGGTGATGTTTCTGAGCGCCCGTCGCGAGTATCCAAGACTAATACTTGATGTCATCGGACACCTTGTGACCACGACGTGAATTCTCGCGCGCTTGCTCAGACAATCGATCGAGAAGGTCGTCGGTCCAGGGAACAACCTCGCCACGATCGACGGCGGCGATGACCTCCAGCAGGTCTTCGTCCTCTTCCCAGCGATAATCGGTGATGACCTGCTCGAAGACGTCGATGATCACCGCGATTTCGGTCTCGAAGCGGCCATCGGCAATTTGCTGGTCGATGTAAGACTGAATGTGCTCGGGAAGGGTGATTGTCAAGACCATGGTGTTCTCGCTTCCGATGCGCGATATGCCTGTGTGGCTATTATACGAGAGCAGGCGACATATCGGGCGGCTTGACTCGTCCGACGCATGCGGAAGCAAGCCGCTGTCGGATGGTCCTATCCCGGACTTCGAGTGGGTGCGGCCGGGCAGAGGGCAATTGCTTCCGCGGACCACCCGGAGCGCGGCCGCACTTCCCAAACACGTCCGAAGTTCGGTTCGGTGAACGCCTCCTCAGACGAGCCCCGGATCAAATCGGCCATCTCGCCGCCGAAGAAACTGTCGTCGTTGAGGCGGAAGCGGTCGACGACCAGCCAGACGGCGCCGCCATCGAGTTCCAGCGCCCCGCACAGGGCTCCCGTCGATGCGATCGTCGGAATGCCCAGCCAGAAATCGGTGACGGCGCCATCAGATTGTGTCTTGACGTAACGGCTGGTGCGGTCGCGATCCTCGGGTCCGGCCAGATACATCGAGCGCTCCACAAGTCGCCCGTCATCGTCGGCGAAAACGAGCAACTGGGGCAAGGCCATGATGACGCGGTCGCCGTCGCCCACGTTCTCCGACAACCACTCGATCGATTCTTCGTAGGTCGTGCTGCCGCCGGGCTCCACGGCAAAGCGATAGTCGGATGCTTGAACCAGGTACAGGATCGGGACGCCCACGATCAGCGCCGCCAACCCGTATCGGGGAAATGCCGTGAACACATGCCGCGTGCGTGGCCAGATGAGGACCGCCGACGCGGCCAGCACGACATATCCCAATGGAAACACGTGCGCCACGTAACGGGGTTGTCCGGTGCTCGGATAGATGAACAACATCAGCAAAATCGGGAGGAGTGTAAACGAGAGCAGGACAATGAGCTCACGCTGGCGCGGCACATCGGTTCTCAGGGCGCCGAGGACGCAGATGCCGGCGGCGAGCAGGAACACGAACGGGACAATGGCGTCGAGGCGACTACCACTGAACAAACCGGTCCAGACTTCGTGCGTATTGAATGGGTTCTGGACGGTGTCGCCGAGCAGGTGGCTCCCGATTACCGCGGTTGAGGGGCCGCCGGACCCGCTGCCAACGCCGACCTGGGAATTGAGCAGCAGAAGCGCCATCGGAGCCAGCGCGGCCAGACCAACCGCGACTATCACGGGCCTGAGGCGCCTGAGTCCACGTTTTCTGACCAGGATCAGGGCGACGACCAGGATCGCGGGGAGAAGGATGGCGACGAGCACCTGCGTGAAGACGCTGAGCCAGCCAAGAACGACGATCCAGACTGGCGCCGGCGTACGCATGACTCGCGCATTCGGCCCATCGCGCACCATGCGGATCGCGACCAGGACGATGAGCATCGTCACCAGCGTCAGCGCGCCATAGGGCCTGATCCAGATGCTCCACTTGACCATATTTGGATCGAGGCCAACGGCGATGACCGCCGCGATTCCCGCGATCCAGGATCCAGTAGCATCGCGCGTGATGAAATGGATGACGAGCAAAGTGGCCAGGCCCAGCGCGATGTTGATCCATCGCGCGGCCTGGAGCACATCCTGGGGATCGTCGAACAGCCACGTCGCGGGCGTCGCCAGGAAGGTGAACGTCAGGCCCTGGCTGTAGAACACGTTCGAAGGCAGGAGGGGATAGCCGGTCGCCGCCGTCTGCTCGATCGCGAGGAGCGTTGCCGATTCGTCGAGGTGCGGCAGGATGCGCCGCTCCATCACGATCCGCACGATGCCGGCGACAGCCAACGCCAGGGTCAGCAATGTCCATGCGAGGAGGCGTATTGTGTCGCGTTGCGAAGCGTCGTAGTCGGGTTCGGCAGGCACTGAAACAATGTCCCGTTTCCATGGCGAATTGCGTGACGGTGGATAAGTCACACGTCGATTTCGGAAGTGTTTAAGATTCCTCCTTCCTTCGATCATGCTCTGGACCGGAACGACAATGCTACCCGCGGTTCGGTTCAACGAGCGAGCGGACGCGGGCGGCGGCGTCCTCGACCAACGGCTCGCCATGCCCCACGGCGAGCACCTCGGCGTCCAATTCCGCCATGCGGCGGAGGGTGGCCCGTTGCTGCTCCTCGTTGAGGTTGAACGCCGGCCAGCCGCCATCGAAGATCGGCCAGGTCGCGATCGCGTCGCCGGCGAAGAGCGCCTTTTTTTCGGGCCACCAGAATGCAAGGTGCCCGGGCGAGTGGCCAGGCGTGTGGAGGACCTCGACTGGTCCGACGCGGTCGCCGTCCTTGAGAGGCAGGTCGACCGGGCACGCCTTGTGCTGGCCGACGCCGAGTGCCAGACCAACTTGCAGGTGGTAGACCTTGAAGTAGGCGGTCACCGGTCGCATCGGGAGCAGTGACACCGGCTGGGCCTTGCGGTCGCCGGCGATGATGTCCTCTTCCCATTCATGGGAGTAGACCTCGGCCCCGCTGGCTTCCTTCAGCGCCGCGAGCCCACCGATATGCGAGCGATGGCCGTGGCTTAGCACAATCCGCTTCAGGTCCTGTGGCGCGCGGCCAAGGGAGTTGATCGCCTCGAGCACGCGGTGACCGTCGGTGTCGAAGAGGGTGTCGATCAGGGTGAGCCCATCGTCCTCCTCAAGGAGGTAGGCGTGGACGTGCCCGCCGATCGTTTGTCCGAGACTGTGGATACCAGGGCTGATTTGCATCGCATCTCTCCTGTTTGGCTATCGGTTGGCGAACTTGAAGGGGGGACTCACTAGGCATTCAGCGAGGCGGACCCATTCGACGGGAGGACACCCGTTCGACAAGTTCAGGGCAGGCTCCGGTCCTCCCCTACGACGCTCGGTGGTCGGAGAACGCCGTCACCTACGACGACACGTTCGTCCATGGCGCGAAGGCGTTTTTCACACCCTTCAGGGCCGGTTTCAAGGCAGGATAGTGCCGCAACAGAACGCTTGACATATCGTTGTCGGCGATCCAGTCCAGACCCTCCTGGCTGTAGATCTCGGCGGTGAAGTCGGTCGTGAAGAAACGATCGCTGTTGAGCCGCCGGGACGCCATCAAGACGAAGATCCTGAAGGCGGTATCGCTGAAGCCGAAGCCCTTGGGGAGATTCTCGGCGTACATGCCAACCATCAGGTCGAGCAGTTCGATATCGCCGTCGTAGACACGGCGAAGCTCCTCGACCCATTGCGGGTTGTCGGTCAACTCCTCGAAGGTCTCGACCGGCTTGAGGTGCAGGAGACGCCGGAACTGGTTGTAGCGCGGAACTCCAAGCTCACGGCTGCGGAGAATGTCGGTGGCGGCCAGGTCCTGGACGATGCCATCCTCCCGTTCCAGGAATTGCATGGACTTCGGGAAATTGTGGAGGACGACTGCTCCGGGATGGGCGATACCGAACGAGTAGAAGAGATCGTCGATGGCGATGGATTGAAGCAATTCCAGCGCCTTCCGTCCGCTGATCCCGGAGAATGTCCGCTCCTCCAACAGCTCGCCTTTGCCGCTGGAATGGATGGCGTAGTCGTCCGGGATCAGCGGGTGCATCCTGTAAACGGCGACGAACTCCTCGGTCAGGGAGTAGGGCACATTGAAGTGATTGACGGGTCCGCCAACGATGCCACTGACGACCTCGCTCTTGCTCAAGCGGCCAAAGCGTCGACTGAGGCGCTCCCCGGCCATACCCCACCAGTTCGAGCGCATCCCGATCTGGAGCGCGGGATGCCCGAGGATCGCGGTTGTCCATTCAACGGTGTGAATCTTGGCCAGCAGCGCCGTGTTGACGAGACGGGCCCGGTCGAAAAGATCGTCGTCGGTCCAATCGGGGTGTGTCGCCTTAAGCCGATCGCAGATCGCGTTGTGCTCCTGGCAAAACAGGGAGTGGAAAATCACGAGCCCGGCCCAGAACCCGGGTTCGTCGGCGGGATGCTTGTCGCTCTTCGGATCGACCGGGACCAAACCATCCTCGCCGATCCTGAGCTTGCCATCCTGACCGAGTCGAACCTTGGCCTGAATCTCGGCGCTGCTGCCGTAGAGTTGCGAACCGTCCCACCAGTGCGATTCGACATTAACGTAGGTGGGCGGCAGGCCGGCGGCGTCTTCTTCCGGTGTGCGGGTCGGGTCGGGTCGGGTGCGCATGATCCGCATCGGCCGTTCCGGCCAGGGATCGTCGTCGTCGAGTGGCGCCTCCCAGGGGTTCTCGGTTGGACTTTTGCCGTGGCTCATCCAGTCACGAATCATGAACTGGAGCCACGCCGCGGCCAGCACATTGAGCGTGGTTGCGGGCACGAACTCGTCCCGCGTCATCAGCTCGCGGCTGATGGTGCGAGGGTTGGGCTTCAGCATGCTATCGGTGTTCGGGAACGTCTCGGTCAACGGCACATTGCGACCGAAGCGGGAGCCGGCGCTGCCCATGGCGGGATGCTTGAGGTCGTTGAACGAACCATCCGCGGTGCGCGCGGTGCGGTATCGGGGGGGAGCGGGTGGGAGCGGTCCGGTAGGGGGCGAGCCGGTGTCGACGAGGTTGTGGCGACGGAGCCGCTTGCGGATGCCGACCAGCGAGACGAGTCCGAAGAGGGTTGGCAACCGGTACCATCCAACCCGGTGATCGACTTTGGTCGACACGCTTTCGAACAACCGCGAGATTCGTGATCCAGCCATCGTCGGTCCTCCTGGTCAACGCGTTGACCGCGAAACATCCCGAAGCAGATCAGACGAGGATCGGTGGGAGAGGCGATTCTCTCACCGCTGGAAGGTGTCGTCTGGCGATCGCTCGGCAGGTTGGAAACGGGATCCCGTTGACATCACAAGGCATGAACCGTTACCGGCTGGGCAATGCCTGAGATAGTCCCACTGTACACCCGGCGATTCCAAAGTCAATGAGCCTGTTCAGAGCGTCAACGCGCTTGTGCCCGCGGTCGGGACCATGTTTGCCCCAGTCGTTCCCCAGCCATTTCTGCGCTGTTGCTTTCAGGACATGAGATGGTGCGCGATCCTCGCTCGACTCGCGGCCGGGGATGCGAACGTCAACGACCTCGCCGAACCCTTCGACATCAGCCTTCCGGCCATTTCCAAACACCTCAAGGTGCTGGAGCGGGCCGGGCACATCACCCGCGGCCGTGACGCCCAGTTCCGGCCCTGCCGACTGGAAACGGATTCACTCAAGGAGGCCTATGACTGGATCGAGCAGTACCGTGAACACTGGGAAGAGCGATTCGACCGGCTTGCCGAATACCTCAGAGAACTCCAGGAAGTAGGTGAAGACGATGACCACGACCACCAGTAATTCGAACGCCGAACAGACTCGTGAACTCGTGATCACGCGAACGTTCGACGCCCCGCGAAACCTCGTTTACAAGGCCTGGACGGATCCGGCGCAGCTGGCGAAGTGGTTTGGACCCAACCAGTTCACCATTCCGGTTTGCGAACTCGACGTCAGACCCGGTGGCGCGATCCTGATTCACATAATGGGTCCCGAAGGCGATGTCTATCCCATGAAAGGCGAGTTCCAGGAGGTTGAGCCGCCCGAACGCCTCGTTTTCACCTCGGCTGCCTATGCGAGCGTGGATGGCCCGCTGCTGCTTGAGGACCGCACCACCGTGACTTTGGCCGAGGACAATGGCAAGACGACACTCACCATGCACGCGGTCGTCACCAAGGCGACACCCGGGGCCGAAGGCGCGCTGGCCGGCATGGAGCAGGGCTGGAACGAGACCCTCGACAAGCTCGCCGATCACCTGGCGAAGATCTGACATACGGACTTCGTGGAAGGACCATCAATGAAGTTCCGCGCCTCAATTTTGCAAAGTGGCCAGAACACGACCGGCATTGACGTGCCGGAGGAGATCGTGACTGCCCTCGGGCAAGGAAAGAAGCCGCCAGTTCGTGTCACGCTCAACGGCCATATGTATTGCAGCACAATCGCGTCGATGGGCGGAGTGTTCATGATCTCGCTGAGCGCCGAAAACAGGGCCGCCGCCGGTGTCGCCGGCGGTGACGAGGTCGAGGTGGAACTCGAGTTCGACGCCGAGCCGCGCGAGGTGACCGTACCGCTCGATGTTGCGGACGCGCTTGACCGGGATCTGGTCGCACGGACGTTCTTCGACGGATTGTCGTACAGCAACAGGCTCCGGCACGTGCTCTCAGTCGAGGGAGCCAAAACGCCAAAGACCCGGCAACGGCGCATCGACAAGGCGATCGAAAGCCTCCGCGAGGGAAACAGTAGCGCCAACAACGAACGAGTCCAACCTCCGTCGAAACCGCAATTCACGAGAAGCGCGCAACCTGTTTTTTCACTATTGTGGAAACATGAGGACCGTGCGTGAGGCGCGGTCAACCACACACAACACGAGGAAGAGGCGACAACATGTCGAGTAACAGCATGACGCGGCAAGGCAGAGTGGCAAATCGAGGCACATTATCGACAACCGAGAAAGTCGGTTGGGCGATTAGCGGCCTGTTGATAGCCTTCCTTCTGGTCGACGGCATCATGAAACTGTTCAAGGCCGAGACATCGATTGAGGGAACCATTGACTTGGGGTATCCCGAGAGCACGGTGATCTGGATCGGTCTCACCTTGGTTGTTTGCACGGTGCTCTACGCGATTCCGCGCACGGCCGTGCTCGGCGCCATCCTGCTCACCGGGTACTTCGGCGGCGCGACCGCAACCGCCGCGCGCCTCGAAGATCCGTGGTTGCTGTTTCCGATCGGAATCGGCGTCCTGGTGTGGGTGGGACTTGCATTGCGCGATGCGGGATCGCGCACATTCCTTGAACAGAACCTCGTCCGCCGGTGATCGGGGACGGATTGTACCCGCGAAAATGATCCAGGTCCGGTCGCACAGGTCCTCCCGCCCCCGCTTGGCGGCGCCCGGCGGCACTTACCTAACGGGTAATTGTTTCTGTAACCGATGGCCCGGATGATTGGTCATGGGTTCGGGCGCCTGGCTTACTGCCAAATCGCACACGGGTGTTCCGCATGGCGACCCCGACGTCGAAGGCCAGAACCACCGCAGGGAACCATCAGTGCGGCCCGGCACGGCCTCGTCCTCGATGCGTCGCAAGGCAGTCTGGATGTCCAAGGCGTTGAACATTGGGCGGCGTTTCGTTGAGTGTGGCGATATCGTCGCCGCCTAGAGTTGATGATGCGTAGGATGATCACCGCTGACTTGGTCTCGAAGCGACCCTCGGCAACCTGCGATTCGATGTAGACCTGAATGTGCTCGGGAAGGGCAATCATGATCGCCATGGCGCCCTCAATTCCGAACGGTGGCCGTCGCCTGTGCCTTCATTTATACGAGAACCGCCCGAAGCGCAGTTTCGTTTTCCGCGATCCATGCGAGGTCGGCGTTGTACGAGCCGATGTGGTCTTCGGCGAGATGGGTGGCGACGCTCGGGTCACCCGCCGCCGCGCGCGCGAGGATGTCGTCGCGCAAGGCGGTGACTCGGGCAATCGCCATCTCCAGCAACTCGCTTCGATCTTCCACGCCATAGGCGTCCAGGAACAGGGCCAGCCTCCGGACTCGATCTGGCGGGCCGCCGAACCCGAAGTCGAGGCAGTTCGCGTCGCTGGCGAGCGGCGCCAAGCGGTATGCGGCGTAGGCGATGTCCCACATCCTCGGCCCCGGCCCGGCCACGTCGAAATCAATCAGCCCGACCGGCATGCCCTCCCGATAAACGATGTTGTAGGGCGCCACATCCCCGTGGCAAATGACCTCCCACGAGGCGGGATCGGGATCACGGTAGCGCCAGGGCAGGTCGCCCCAGCCTGGCTGGATCGTCGCCGCCGCGTGACAGCGACGGAGCATCCGGGCGCAAGCGACCAGCGAGGCATCGGTCGTCATCTCCGGCGTCAGTGGGTAGTGACCGACTTTGCCGGGAATCATCGTCAGCACCTCGCGGCCCTGCGCGTCGAATCCGAGCACGCTCGGCGATTCGACAAACCCATTTGCATCGAGTTGACGCAATAGGGCATGGACAGCCGGGGTCCACGGATGGACCGCTCGTCGCACCGAATCGCCAACCTGGACGACGACATTCTCGTTGCCGCCCGCGAGGACGATTTCCTGTTCATTGGTTGATGGCATGTGAGGATGTAGCCAAACCTCTCGCTGTGGAATGTTACCTGTTCGACTGCGGGTCGAGCGCGTCTCGGAGTCCGTCGCCGACGAAGGCGAAGGCGATCATGATTAGCGCGATCAGCACGCTTGGCATGATCACGAAGATCGGCCGGAACGTCACGATCGGGAAGCTCTGGAAGACCATGCTGCCCCAACTTGCGGTCGGAGGACGAATCCCGATCCCCAGAAAACTCAGGCTCGCCTCGGCCAGGATGTAGCCGGGGATCGCGAACGAGACGGCGACGATGATCGGGGCCAGCGTATTCGGCAGGATGTGGCGGTAGACGATTCGGGGCGACGGGTTGCCGACCGCCTGGGCCGCGATCACGAACTCTTTCTGGCGGAGGCTCATCGTCTGCCCGCGTGTGAGCCGGGCCAGTCCGTTCCAGCCCGTGATCGCAAACGCCACGAAGAGCAGCGTCAACCCGCCCAGCGAGCGCCCCAGCCACGACTCCCGAAAGGCCGCCTGGAAGATGATGAATAGCAACAGCGACGGGAAGGCGTAGACGACATCGACCAGCCGCATCAGGATGTTGTCCCAGCGGCCGCCGAGCCACCCGGAGATGAGCCCGTAACTGACGCCGATCAGGACGACGATCACGATCGGGATCACGCCCACGATCATGCTGATTCGCGCGCCGTAGATGAGTCGGCTGAGATAGTCGCGGGCGAGCGAGTCGGTCCCCAGCGGATATGTCCATGAGCCGCCATCGTCCCAGAACGGAGGGGTGTTGGAAAAGGCGTCGGAGGGAATCCGGTTTGGATGGTGCGGCGCCAACCACGGCGCGAACAGCGCAACCAGGATCATGAACCCGATATAGATGAGGCCGACCACGGCCGCCTTGTTCTTGCGCAGGCGACGCCAGGCGTCTGACCACAAACCGCGGGCGTGCTTCGATCGTCCGAGCTGGAGGATTTCGGTGGTTTCCTCGTGCACCAGCGCCTGCGTCACTGGCTGGTCCGGATCCGGGGATCGACGAAACCGTAGGCAATGTCGACCACGAGGTTGCTCATGACGATGATGAAAGCGTAGAAGAGGGTCACGCCCATGATCACCGGGTAATCGCGGGAGGTGATGCTGTCGATGAAGAGCCTGCCCATCCCCGGCACCCCGAACACCCGCTCGATGATGATCGTGCCGGTGACAAGCCCTGCGAATGCCGGCCCCACTACAGTCAGGACGGGAATGAGACTGTTGCGAACGACGTGGCGGGCGATCACGGTCCGGTTGTGCAGACCCTTGGCGCGGGCGGTGGTCACGTGATCGTCGCGCAGCGCCTCAAGCACGCTGGAGCGGGTCAAGCGGGCGATGAAAGCGGCGCTGCCGGTGCCCAGCGCCACGGCCGGCAGAATGTAGCTTCGCCAGTCGGTGAAGAGGATCGGAAACCACCCAAAGTTCACCGAGAACACGATCAGGAGGAAAATCGCGATCACGAAGTCGGGCAGTGTGTAACTGATCGTGGTTACGAACAGGCTGGCGTAATCGCCGAACGTGTTCTGGCGCAGTGCGGCGTAGATGCCGACCGGGATGCCGATCGCGATTGCGAGGAAGAGGGCCAGGACGCCGATTCGCGCGGAGTAGGGGAACCCCTGGCCGATGATTTCGGTCACGGTTTGACCACGCTGCGTGAACGACTCGCCGAAGTCGAAGGTCACGGCGTTTCGGAGATAGGCGCCGTACTGGACGATGAGGGGTTCGTCCAACCCGTATTGGCGGTTGAATGAGGCCTCCAGCCGGGCGTCGAGCTGACGCCCTCCCGTGGACTTGGCGTCCCACGGGCTGCCCGGCGCGGAGTGCATGAGGAAGAAGGTGACAGTCGCCACCAGCCACAGCACCGGTATCGTCCACAGCACTCGACGCAAGACATACTGAAGCACGCCCGTCCTCCGCCGCCGCTATTCGTAGGGGAGGACCTGCGTGTCCTCCCAAGCGTGTCTCCGACGAAGTCGGTTGATTGTCATTCCGCCGGGAGCGCCAGCGACCAGAGGAATCTCCCGCCTCAGCGGCACTTGAACAGTGTTCGCTGCGGCGAAGAGATTCCTCCTTCGTCGGAATGACAATAAAGTCGCTCCGCTTCGACGCTACACCGCGACCTTGTAAATCTTCTCCGCCTGGTACGTCGTGTCGAGGATCGAGGTTGGATACGACACATACCCACGCAGGTAGGGTTTGATCAGAATCAGGTTCTCGCCGTGGCGGAAGAACGCCACCGGAGCCTGCTCCGCGAGGTAGGCATCGGCCTGCTGGTAGAGCGGAATCGCCTCGTCGATTGGCAACCGGTCGGCCTGGGAAACGAGATCGTTGAAGGTCGGGTCGTCCCATCCCAGCGGCGCGCGGGTCGTGCCCGGTCCGAAAACCAACGACAACCAGTTCTGCGGATGCGGGTAATCCTCGAACCAGTTGCCGGTGTAGAAGACCAGCGAAGGATCGCGGTTCGTACGCAGGCTCTGGAGTTCGGCGCCATCGATCGGCGTCGGTTCGATCGCGATCCCGAGCACCTGGTTCAGGTTCTCGGCGAAGAAGGTCGCGATTTGCTGGGACGAGGCATCGTCGGCGATGAAGAAGAGCGGTTGATTCGGGAAGCCATCGCCCCCGGGGAAACCGGCGGTAGCGAGCAACTCCTGCGCCCTCGCCTCGTCGTATGTCTGCTGGTACTCCTCCTGGTATGCCGGATTGCCAGGATAGAGCAGGGTGCCGGCCGGAATGCCGACGCCGGCGCTGATTTGTGTGACATATTGTTCGCGGTTGAGGGCGGCGGCGAACGCCTGGCGAACCTCGACCTGGTCGAACGGCGCGACCGTGTTGTTCATCGCGAACCAGTTGGTGCTGGCGCCGACCGAGCGCTGCAGTTCGGCGCTGAGCGTTTCATCGGCCTCGATTTGCGGCAACTGCGATGCGGCCGGACCCATTAGGTCGAACTCGTCCTGCTGATAGGCGAGGAGCTCGGTCTCGGAACTGTCAATTTCACGGAAAATGAGGGTCTTGATCCCAGGAACGCCACGGAAGTAGGTCTCATTGCGCTCGAACACCCAATCCTGGCCCTCGGTGTGACTGGTGACCACGAACGGCCCGTTGCCAACGTAGTTGGCGATGTCGCGCCACCAATCGGCATCGTTGCCTTCGACCAGATCCTCGCGGACCGGGTAGGTGACCCAGATCGCCATCACGTACGGGAAGTACCCGGCGGCGAAGTCAAGTGTGATCTGCAGGGTGCGATCGTCGACCGCGAGGATCGACTCGGAGACGACATCTTCGAGCACCTGGAGTTCGGCGGCGTCGCCGGCCGGATCGGCCTCGCGCCAAGCCTGTCCACCGGTGATCGCGTACAGCGTGTTCGAGTAGTTGCCCGCTACAACAGGACTCAGTGCGCGCTTGATCGCATAGGCGTAGTTCTGGGCGGTGACCGGCACGCCATCGCTGTAGGTCATGCCCTCGCGAATCGTGAAGGTGTAGACCGTGCCATCGGCCGAGACGGCGGCGCTTTCGGCGCCGCAACCCGCTGGCAGGTTTTCCTCGTTGAGGGCAAGCAACGGCGCGTAGACCTTGGACGAGATTTCGATCTCGTTGAGGAAGGCGAGAACCTGAGGATCGCCGGTGTCGATTTCGGAACCGAGGTTGATTGTGACAATCGCTTCGGGATCGGCATCGGCCTGCGCGCTGCCTGGATTGTTGGCGATTTCGGCGAGGGCGACCGCGGTTCCCTCACCGACCGGGCTGGCTGCCGGGGTCGCGTCCTGGGCGATTGTCCGCTCCGCGCGGGAGAGGAACATCGCGGCGGCCCCGCCGAGGCCGAGCGCCGACGCGCGCCGCATGAAGTGGCGGCGGGAAATGTCACCTCGCTGTAACTGGGCGAATACATCCTGAAGCGACTCGCGTGTGGACTGACTCATGAACAGGGTTCCTCCTCGACGATGGTCACTGAACAGCGGCTCGTTGCAAACAGATCAGGGTCGGACACAGTGCAAACGCCGCTGTTGGCCCGTCATCAGACCTCGCGCGCGACTTGCTTTTGGGCACCTTTACCTGAAGATGGTTGCATCACGCGTTCAACCTACGTCGATTCGGACGTGAATGTCAAGCGGAACGAGGAGTGATGCCGCCAATCCACCCTCCCGGTTGATGACCGTCCTGGCGAAGGAAGGACCATGGCGGCCACGGGTGTTGGCGAACCGAAACACGAGACCTCGCCGCATTGCTGGACGGCACAAGACCGTCCACTACCAGGCGGTGGGGCACGATACCCCTCACCAGTCTCCTGATACCCCCTGGCCACTTCCCCGTTTACCCATGTAGTCCTCACCATTCGCGGTTGCATGGACGGACCTGGGACAAGAATCGGGACGACGAGGTGGCCACATTGGCGCGAGACCAGCACACACGCGAGTCGCCGCCCGCCCCTGCCGCCTCTTCGGCGCGGCCCGCCGACAACGACGAGGCAGCCCTCATCGCCGCCGTGATCGCGATCAACGCCTGGAACCGGATCGCCGTGACCTTCCGCTACGCGCCGGAGGCTTAATTGGGACCGCGGCCATGGCACAGTCCCGGTTGGTCGATCAGCAATCAGTCCAGTGCTGACTTTCAGCTCCGCTCCCAACGTGCCGATTTGTTGAGGGCCAGCGAAATATCCCCGCGCGAAGCACATCCGACGAAGTCGGAGCCTGAGGACGCACTCGCACGACGTCCGCTGAGCCGAACCGGCTTCGCCGGTGTCCAGCGGGCCCAACTTTTCCTTCCTTCGACTACGCTCAGGACGAGCGTGACGGTTGGGGAAGTGTTGATTAGCCTTGGACAGTGTATTCAGCGTGCAGAGGTTGTAGCATTGGGTGAACGACAGGGCCCCGCTGGTAGTGGCCGTCCTGACGCGGGAAGGACCATGGCGGCCAACTGATTCTACCGCTCGTCGATCGGCTTGAACTCAAGTCCCTTGGGGCCGACGTACTCGCTGGCCGGCCGAATCAGACGATTGTTGGCGCATTGTTCGAGGACGTGGGCCGACCAACCCACCGCCCGCGAGACGGCGAAGGTCGGCGGGAACATGTCGCCGGGCAGTCCGACCGCGGCCAGCACCGCCGCTGAGTAGAACTCGACATTGGTGTAGAGGCGGCGACCCGGTTTGCGCTCCGCAAGCAACGCCAGGGCGCGATCCTCGGTCTTCTTCGAGAGCGCGAAAAACTCGGGTTCGCTGGCGGTTTCGGCCATCCCGCGCAGAATCTCGGCGCGCGGATCCTCCGCCTTGTAGACGCGGTGCCCGAAACCCATCAGCTTTTGCCCACTATCGAGCGCTTGGGTCAGCCACGTCTCGACGTTGTCTTCCGAGCCGATTTCGTTGAGCATGTCCAGCACCTTGGCCGGTGCTCCCCCATGGGCCGGACCCTTGAGCGCGCCGATCGCGCCGGTCAGGGCCGAGCAGAGATCGGAATCGGTCGAGGCGATCACGCGCGCGGCGAAGGTCGAGGCGTTGAGCCCGTGATCGGCGAGCAGCACGAGGTACGTTTCCAGCGGTTTCCAGTGGCGCTCTTCCGGCTCGTTCCCGAAGAGCTGATAAAGGTAGTTCTGGGCCGTGTTGTAATCGAATCGGCCCTGGATCGGCTCCAGACCCTCGCGGTGCCGGAAGAACGTGGCGAGAATCGCCGGAAACCGCGCCGCCAGTCCAATCGCCTCGTCGAGGTCGGGTTCGTTGTCGTAGAGGTTTGGGTCGTTGGCGCCGAGCATCGAAACACCGGTGCGGAGGGCGTCCATCGGGTTGGCATTGGCCGGCAACTGGCGGATGCCATCGATCACGGCTTGCGGCAGCTCCCGGTTTCGGCCGAAATTGGCTTCAAGCTCCGTCAGTTCCTGGCGATTCGGGAGATGACCGACCCACAACAGGTGTGCAACCTCCTCGAACGATGCCTTGCCCGCCAATTCGTGGATATCGTAGCCACGATAGACAAGCTTGCCCTCTTCCCCGAAAACATGGCTAAGCTCGGTCGAAGCCGCGACGACACCTTCCAAACCGTTTGGTCTGGGGCGTTCAATGGCGGTGGCGGTCGCGGAATCGGTCATGGGAAGACATCCTCCTGGAGGGGTGCTTGTGGGCAGTGACGTGTGTGGGGACGCATCGATCGGTGAAGCCGCGTCCGTGCTCTGCGCCCAGGTGAGTACCGCGGAGGTTCACGAGCGACGCCTCGATTTACGTGGCAATCCTAGCACGGACCGCCAATCCGCGCCCCGGTAGTCAGAGCCGCGATGGCGAGATTCGCGACCAGGAAAAAACACCGGCCAAGGTCAGCACACCACCGGCGACGCTCGCCACCAGCAGCGGTTCCACATCTGATCCGGACGTTGGATCGGGAGCCGACGTGACCAGCGCCAGCGGTTGCGGTTCAAGTCGCGTGTTGCCGGCCCCCAACCCATTGGCGTGCGACTCCAGGCTCGAGTTGGCCCCTAGCGTCGTGCTCGCCTGCGTGTTCGCTTGGGGAGGCTCGGCTGCCTCCTCCGCCACAGACGCCCCGGATGTCCAGCCGGCGTCGATCGCCTCCATCACCGCGACCGCGTCGTTCCAGCGCTCGTCGACAGTCGCTGTCCAGGTTTCGTCGTAGGCGAGTTCGGAGCCGAGAATGCCGAGGATCACCTTGCCCTCGCCACCGGGAGCCGAGAAAGCGAGCACGAGGCAGCCACCGGCAACCTGAGTCGAACCGGTCTTGGCGCCCAAGACACCATGCTGGCCTACCAGTTGGTTGGTGGAGACGCCGGAATAGGAGGTTTGCTCCGGGCCGATGCTGGTGAACGAATACCCGGTCATGCCCGCGATCGCGGCAAGATGCGGGTTCGCGTCGAGAAAGGCGTACAGCACCGCCACATCGCGCGCCGACGACCACGCATCCGCGGAGTCCGCGCCATCCGGGTTGGCGAACTGGGTGTTGGCAAGTTGAAACTTGCCCGTTTTGGCATTCATGGCCTCGACGAACGCGGCCACCGCAACGTCCGGATCGTCGGTGCCGGAGAGTTCGGTCCCTACAGTGCGCGCCAGGGCGTGCGCGGCATCGCCACCCGAGGCGACCAGCAACCCCGTAAGCAATTGCTCGACCGTCAGGGTGTCGCCCGGTTGCAGGCCCATCGACGAGAACCCTGGCGCGACCATGTCGGAACTGGCGATCACGATTTGGTCGGAGAACTCAAGGTGGTCGAGCGTGACCAGCGCGGTGGCGACCTTGGTTACGCTGCCGATTGGCAAACGCGCGGCGGCATTTTGGGAAAGGATCACCTCGCCTGTCGCGGGATTGAAGGCAAACACACTTTGCGCGGTCACATCAGGAGCTTGCAGCTCGTTCTGAGCCGCGCCGCCGGTTACGGGCGTGGCGGCGAGCGA
>Ga0183260_10002202_pt1 | contig 16167 bp, 16 predicted proteins | sample AntDrymUQ4972206_2_FD_129768 | JGI IMG/M metagenome (GOLD analysis project Ga0183260, IMG submission 129768) | Polar desert sand microbial communities from Dry Valleys, Antarctica - metaG UQ497 (22.06) (version 2) (version 2) | ecosystem: Environmental > Terrestrial > Soil > Desert | place...
AGGAAGATCGCAAACGGCAGGCCAAACGCGGTATGGAAGAGGATCAGACCGAACACCGTGTCAAAGATCCCGAGCGTGTTGTAGAGCTTGAAGATCGGGATCAGGGCCATCTGCAGCGGCACGACGAGTAGGCCGATCACGACGATGAAGAGAGTGTCGCGACCGCGAAAGTCGAGCCAGGCAAATGCGTATCCGGCGAGCGCCGCAACGAAGATCGGCACCAGTGTCCCGCCGAGCGATATCACTACCGTCGTGATCAGCGCCTTGGTGATGTCGGAGTCATCGAAGAGCGCGGAGTAGTTCTCCCATGTGGCCACGCTCGGCTTCGCGAAGAGCTGCCACCAGCCACCCGCGCTGAAGTCTTCCGGAGCAAGCAGCGAGGTCAGGAAGAGGCCGATCGTCGGAACGAGCCAGAGCAGCGCGATCGCGAACAGGAGGATCTGGATCGGGGCCTTGCCGGCAAGGCGGACCAGCTTCGCGGCCGGGCGCTCGTGGAACGCAGGGGCGCTCGTAGCCATCAGACCTCCCGCTTGAAACGACGGACGTTGAGCAGCAGGATGGGAATGACGAGCAGGAACAGGAACACCGCGATCGCCGATCCAACGCCCTGATCGTTGACGCCGCCGAACGACGTACGCCACATCGCCAGCGCGATCACGTTGGCGTCGTCCTGCACCGAGCCTGGGGCCACGGATAGGACGATGTCAAAGACCTTCAGGACGTTGATCAACATGGTGATGAAGACGACACTCAACACCGGAGCAAGCAGCGGCACCGTTACGCGGCGGAACACCTGCGCCTCGGAGCCGCCATCGGTACGCGCCGCCTCGAGCACCTCACGGGGGATGGCGGCGAGCCCGGCGGCGATCACGACCATCGCAAAGCCGGCCCAGACCCAGATGTACGCGATGATCACCGCCGGGGTGATCAACTTCGCCCCCAGCCAAGCGACGCCGCCATATGGCTTTGCGAAGGTCTTCGGCCCGACTGCCACCTTGTAGGAACCGGGTTCGACGCCGCTGAAGGCGAAGCTCCCATCAGGACGGGTCGAAGTCGACGCCACTGCCTTTCCGGCCCCGTTGCGGAGCTCGACGACCACGTCAGGAAGGCCGAGCTCCTCCCGCTCGACGACGCCCGGCTTGCCTCCCCCGGGCTTGAAGTCACGCCAGACGACGCCGTTGATCCCGCCATCGGCCGGTGGCGGACGCGCCGCCTGCTTGGCGCCCTCCGGGACCTCGGCAGCGGCGATGCCAGTCAACCCGAGCAAAGCCGGCTGCCCAGGCTTGATCGTGTCGGTCAACTCGAGGCCTCGGCTGGGCGTCCCGGTGACCTTCTTTGTCGACGGCTTTGCGTCAGACAGCACACCGGGTGGCGAGATCGTGTCCGCGACCACCGCAATCGAGGCGTTGATCGCGCCATTGTTCGGATCCTGCTGGTCCATTATTCGCCAGATCACGCCCGCCGCGAACAGCGAGATCGCCATCGGCATGAAGACGGCGGTCTTGAAGGCGACCGCCCAGCGGATGCGCTCCGTCAGAACGGCGAATACGAGTCCTGTCGCCGTGACGAACGCCGGCACGACACCGACCCAGATCGCGTTGTTCTTGATCGCCGTGACGAGCGTGTCGCTCGTGAACAGCTCCTTGTAGTTCTCGAGCCCGACCCATTCGTCGCCGGAGCGATCGAAGAAGCTCCGGATGACGGTCGCAACCGTCGGGTACAGGATCCAGAGGCCAAGCAGAACGAGCGCGGGCGCAAGAAACCCGACCGTGACGGCATGCTGCCGCCAGCGGCCAGGCCGCGTGTCCGGCGGGGCCGCCGTTGGTGGCGGCCCCGCCGTGACGCTGGCATTACTCACTGCGTCCTACTTAAACGTCTCACTGCCTCCTACTTGAACGCCTTCGCTGCTGCCTTCTCGAGCTTCGAGGCGATCCCGTCGATGTCCTTCGGGTCCTTCAGGAAGTCCGTGAAGAACTTCCACATTCCCTGACCTGCGGTCCCGCCGAACGCCGCCGGCTGGAGGTCGGACATGTCAAACCGGAACGTCTCCGCCTTGCCGAGCGGAGCCGCTGTCGTCCGGGTGATCTCGTCGGGGTAGACGGCCGGATCGAGGTTCTTGTTCGGCGATGAGAAGCCGCCGAGCTTGGCCCAGATCTCCGCCGCCTCCGGCGTTGCCAGGTACTGGATCAGCGCCTGTGCCGCCGGCGAGTCCTTGAACATGACGACCGCGTCGCCACCGCCGACCACCGCTGGGCCGGAGTCGTTGATCGAGGGGAACTCGAAGACGTTGAAGTCCGTCTCCGGCTTCGACTTCGTCGAGTCCGTGATGACGCCCGAGACGAAGTCTCCCTCGAGCACCATCGCACCCTTCGGCTTCGCGCCGAACGCGTTCGAGACCGACGTCGGGAAGTCCGTCTGCAGCGCACCGGACGTACCGCCGGCGAGATTGTCACCGTCGCCGACGATCTTCGCCATCTCCGCGAGCGCGTCCTTGACCGACTGGTCGGTCCAGGGGATCTCATGCGCGGCCAGCTGGTCGTACTTCTCGGGACCAGCCTGGCGGAGGTAGATGTTCTCGAAGATGTCCGTGAGTGGCCAGCCGACATCCGCGCCGATCGAGTACGCGGGCGTGCCCGACGACTTGATCGTCTCGGCCGCCTCGACCAACTCGTCGATCGTCTTCGGAGGCTCAACGCCTGCATCCTCGAAGATCTTCGTGTTGTACCAAATGGTCGACTTGTTGGCGCCCTTGAAGAACAGCGCGTACAGCTTGCCGTCCTGGGTGCCGAGCTTCGACCAGTCCTCGCTGAAGTTCGCCGAGATCGCATCCTTCGCGAAATCGAGCGGCTGCAGCGCATCCTTCCCAACGAACTCCTTGATCAGGCCTGGCTGAGGCAGAACCGCGATGTCCGGCGGCTTGCCGCCCTCGACCGCCGTGGAGAGCACGGTTGGGAGCTGGTCACCGGCGGACTTGTACTTGACGGTCACGTCGGGCTGCTTCTCCTTGAAGCCGGCCAACACGGCCTTGAAGGCCTTCTGCTCGGGGCCGCTCCAAACCGCCTGTACTCGGATAGAGCCGCTTACCTGCTTGGGCTCCTCGGTGGTCGTTGCAGTTCCCGTCGTCGCCTCTTTATCGTCGTCACCGCAGCCCGCAGCAGTTAGCGCGAGTCCGACAACGACGGCAAGGAGCGCGAAGAGAAACACGCGATACCTGCTCATGTAGGTCCTTTCTGGAGGTCCGGTGGGTCATCGTAGATCCCAAGACCGGTCTCGGGATCGAAGAAGTGTAGTGCGCGGGTGTCGACCGCGACGTCCGCCGTCTCGTCCTCGCGGACGCGTGATCGCGCGCCGAAGCGTCCCACCAGAGTTGCGTGGTTCGCCACGTTGCTGTCGAGCTTCTCAATTGCCAGGTCGTCGCCGGCGTCACGGGCGAGCTCACGGACATCGTCGGTCAGCGCTGGCGGAGCGTCGATCTCGAAGTGGACCATGATCTCCGCGCCAAGCGCCTCTTGAAGACGAACGGTGCCGCGCATGCGCCGATCTCCGGGCGTGTCCGGGACAAGCGCTGCGTCCTCGAGGTCCTCGGGGCGAATTCCCAGCACAACGCGCTTTCCCTCGTAGCCGCGCAGGGCCGGCCTGGCGGACATCGTCTCCTCGCCGAGCGAAATGCGCTGCCCGCCGAGAACGGCGTGGAGCGTGCCGCCGCTGCGCTCGAGCGTCGCCTCGATCATGTTCATCGCCGGGCTGCCGATGAACCCCGCGACGAACAGGTTGACCGGGCGATCGTAGAGCTCCTGAGGCGCGGCGACCTGCTGCAGCTCGCCCCTGCGCATCACAGCGACCCGATCCCCCATCGTCATCGCCTCGACCTGATCGTGGGTGACATAGACGGTCGTCACGCCGAGATCGTGCTGGAGTCGGCTGATCTCTGCCCGCATCTGGACCCGCAGCTTGGCGTCGAGGTTCGAGAGCGGCTCGTCCATCAGGAAGGCCTGCGGCTGGCGCACGATCGCGCGTCCCATCGCCACACGTTGACGCTGACCGCCGGAGAGGGCACGCGGCTTGCGCTTCAACAGCTGCTCGAGCCCGAGGATCCGCGCCGCTTCCTGCACGCGCTTGTCGATCTCGGGCTTCGGAACGTCCTTCAGCCTCAGTCCGAAGGCGATGTTGTCGTAGACCGAGAGGTGCGGGTAGAGCGCATAGCTCTGAAAGACCATCGCGATGTCGCGGTCGCGTGCCGGAACGTGATTGACGACCCGGTCACCGATCTTGACGATCCCGCCGGAGATGTCCTCAAGCCCCGCCGCCATCCTCAGCGCCGTCGTCTTGCCACAGCCAGACGGCCCGACAAGCACCATGAACTCGCCGTCCTTGATCTCGAGCTCCATGCCCGAGACGGCGGTAGTGCCATCTGGATAGGTCTTTACTACGTGGTCAAATGTGACGCTTGCCATCGGCTCCCTGGTCTTTGTGCAGCGGTTTCTTACCTGCCAGCGGTCGCCCTGTCAACACGCCACCCGGCCAGCCACCCTCACGAGCGCCCGCGCAGTGCGACTGTCGCCGGGCTAATCGACGCGGATACCTTCCTCCTCAGCACGCCCATTGATGATCCTCCAGCAGCGGACCTGTCGGTCGCCCGCCGGGCCATCCGGCGAGACGATCACGTAGGTCCAGTCGGGGTACTGAGCGAGGTTCAAGTCCGTTTGCGAGGGTTCCGCCGGCGTGCGCGGATGAGAATGGTAGATCGCCACCCCGTAGCCGGCGTCGTCAAGCGCATTGGCAGCCTGCAGGCTGCGACCATCGAGCTCGTAGCCGTAGGGCGACTCGCGCAGGTTCTCTGAACGGAAGACCTCCTCGACCACGCCGTCGCGCAGGCGCAGATACCCGCAGCACTCGTTCGGCGCTGACTCGACAGCGTGCGCGATCAGCTGATCGCGCTGGGCGGCGCTGATGCGCATTCGACGAAGGCTAGGGAAGAGGGCTGGCGCTGTGCTCCACCAGCGGTCATGCATGCGATGAGCGGCGCCTCTACGCTTCGCGCCCGGCGCAATTCGAGGAAGGGAACAAGTCGCTGCACTCGCAACCTACCGGTATCTTTCCGACGCGCGCTGGGGCCGTATCGTCGCGGCGCGAGCTGCTCCGAGCGGGTGCGCTCTCGGGCGCGGTGGCCTCGTCACTCCTCTTTGCCGGCTGCTCTCCCGACAACGACGCCGGCGAACGGCAGGGGAAGGGCGACCCCGACCGGGACGTTCCAATCCTCGCGCTGATCCTCGACGTCGAGCGCACCTCGATTGCGGCCTACGCTCTCGGCATCAGCCGGCTCCGCGGCGATGCTCTCGATCTCGCGCGAGAGCTCGCCGACCAGGAGCGCCAGCACGCCGAGCGGCTCGAGCGGCTGATCAAGGATCTTGGCCGGACACCGCATCCTGCCAAACCCGCCGAGCACTACCAGCGCGGATTCCCGTCGTTGGCGGACGAGCTCGATGTGCTGACCCTGGCCATCGACGTCGAGAACACGGCCATCGCGGCTTACCTCGATGCCCTGCCGAAGCTCTCGACCGGAAGCCTGCGCGCGACAGCGGCGGCGATCGCGACCAACGAGGCACAGCATCTCTCGCTGCTGCGGGACGCGCTCGACAGGCCCGCCGTGCCGGACGCGTTCGTGACCGGCGAGGGCTGAGCTATGAACGCCGACGACTCCGCTCCACGGAGCGATCGCAAGACGCGGCGAGAGTTGGCCGTCCGGTCGCTCACGCTCGGCGCTGCGGCTGCGGGAGCCACGGGGATGCCGCTGATCCTGCCGCTCGCCGCCGCGGCCGTCGAATCCAAGAGCGACACGCGGATACTGACCGGCGCGGTCATGCTCGAGCATCAGGCCGCAGCGACATATGACGCGATAGTCAAGGCCACCCGCGACGCACGCTTGAGCGGGCTCGCGCACGCCTTCGGCGCTCACGCGCAAGAGCACGCCGACGCCTTCGCCTCGATACTCCTCCAGCGCGAGATCGCGCCGCCGCCGCCGCCGCGATCCGCGGCGATAAAGCGTGCCAACCGGCTCTCAGATGGCGCGGCGATCGAGTTAGCCATCAGTCTCGAGGGAGCGGCGGTGCGCTTCTACTACGACGCCATGCGCAACATCGAAGACGGCGGTCTGGTCAAGATCGGGGCCGCGACGATGGCGAACCACGGGCAGCACCTGGCCCTGCTGCGCGGCGCCGCCAACCGCGAGCCGGTGCCAACTGCGTTCGAGGCGGGAGGTCGAGCACGCTCGTGACCGGGCGAGGACGGCTACGCTGACCGGAGTAGGAAGATCGTCCCTTGGTCAGGAGCTGTCCGCCTGGCTCGAGAGGAGTGGAGATGCCGTCGTCGTTGGGATTCCAGGAGATGGTGATCGTGCTTGTGATCGCGCTGATCGTGCTCGGCCCCCGCCGCCTGCCCGAGGTGGCGCGATCGCTGGGCAGCGGCCTGCGGGAGTTCAAGCACGCGCTCGCACAGGGCGGACGCGCAGATGCGGATACGGACGAGGACGTGGATGATGACGACCAGTCACCCGAGCTCGTACCGCCGAGGATCTAGGCGCTGACTACCAGAACGTAGGCGCTGACTACCAGAACGTAGGCGCTGGCTACCAGAACGACGCGGACTCGATCGTCTCCTCTAGCTCTTCGATCGGCTTCACGTAGACCCCAGAGCTGAGGTACTTCCAGCCGCCATCGCAGACAACGAAGACGACGTTGCCCTCACTTAGCTCCGAGGCGACCCGAACGGCGATAGACGCGATCGCGCCGCTCGACACGCCGACAAACAGGCCTTCCTCAGCAAGCAGCTTCTTGGTCCAGACGACTGCGTCGCGGTTCGAGACGAAGATCTTGCGATCGATCAGCGACAGATCGATGATCGGCGGGATGAAGCCGTCGTCCAGGGAACGCAAGCCCTGGACGAGCTCCCCCTGGAGCGGCTCGGCCGCGACCACCTTCGTGTCCGGATCCTCCTCCTTCAGGCGCCTGGCATTGCCCATCAGCGTGCCACCGGTTCCCAGGCCCGCCACGAACGCCGTGACCTCGTCGAGCTCCTCGAGGATCTCTACGGCGGTGCCGTGGTAGTGCGCGAGCGGGTTGGCCTCGTTCCCGTACTGGTAGGGCATGTAGTACGACGGGTCGTCCTGGGCCATCTTGAGTGCGAGTGCGACCGCGCCGTTCGACCCCTGGCTACCGGGCGAGTACACGATCTCGGCGCCGTACATCTGCAGCAGCTGCGTTCGCTCCCCGGTCACGTTGTCCGGCATCACGACCTTGAGCGGATAGCCCTTGCGCCGACAGATCATCGCCAGCGAGATCCCGGTGTTGCCCGACGTCGGCTCGAGGATCGCCTGTCCCGGGCGCAGGGCCCCCTTCTCCTCGGCGTCATCGATCATCGCGCGGGCGACCCGGTCCTTGACCGACCCGGTCGGGTTGGCGCTCTCGAGCTTGGCGTAGATCCTCACGCCCGGCTTGGGCGACAGGCGCGGCAGCTCGACGAGGGGCGTGTGTCCGATCGCCTGGAGGATGTCGCCGTACTTGCCGCCGCACGGCCGGTTGTCGAGGCGCGGCCCGGTCATCGCTTCATCAAGTGTGACACGCGCCGACCGGCAGGAGGCTGCAACACCTGTGGCGGGCACACCTATGCCGGGCGTGTCAGCGGACCTGCGTCGGGCCTGTCGGCCGACGGAGCTACCCGCCGGCCATCGCGGGCAGCAACACCAGGGTGTCCTCCGCCGCAACCGGCGTGTCTAGGCCGCTGAGCACGCGCACATCCTCGTCATTTAGATAGACGTTGACGTACCGGTTCAGCTCGCCGTCGTTCCCGAACAGTTGGCCCTGGGTAGCCGGGTGGCGGTCGACGAGCTCGCGCAGGACCTCGCCAACATTGGCGCCGTTCGCGGGTATCACGCTCTCACCGGCGGTTGACGGGCGCAGGACCGGGGGGATTCGGACGGTTGGCATCGGCCGCGGAGCCTATCCAGCCGCGCCACAGAAGGCGGCGTAGTCGGGGAAGACGCCGAGCTCCTCGTCGGAGATCGTCTCCGGATCGCGCGAGCAGATCGGACAGTCGGGATCACGGCGGACCTTCAGATCGGTGAAGGTCGCCCCGAGGGCCTCATAGAGGAGCAGCCGGCCGATCAGCGGCTCACCGATTTCCACCACCAGCTTGATCACCTCGGTTGCCTGGAGCAGACCCATGACCCCTGGGAGGACGCCGAGAACGCCGTTGTCGCCGCACGATGGGGCGAGCTCGGCGGGAGGGGGCGTCGGATAGAGGCAGCGATAACAGGGTCCAACGTATGGGGCAAACACCGCGAGTTGTCCGTCGAACCCCAGGATCGAGGCGGACACGACGGGGATGCGCAGCCGAACGGACGCGTCGTTCAACAGGTAGCGAGTCGGAAAGTTGTCGGCCCCATCGACGATGACGTCGTAGCCGGAGATCGTCTCGATCACGTTCGCTGCCTCAAGCCGCGTCCGGTACTTCACGACCTCGACCTCGGGGTTGATCGCATGAATCGCCTGCTCGGCGGAGTCAACCTTCGCGACGCCGATCCGGTCGTTCGAGTGCGCGACTTGCCGCTGGAGGTTTGACAGATCGACCTCGTCGTCGTCGACGATGCCGAGAGTCCCGATCCCAGCCGCGGCCAGATAGAGGGCGACGGGCGAGCCAAGCCCGCCGGCGCCCAGCAGAAGCACCTTCGCCCCGAGCAGCTTCAGCTGGCCGGCCGGCCCAATCTCGGGAATCACCAGATGGCGCGCGTAGCGGTCGCGCTGCGCAGGGGTCAGCCGTGTCGGCACGTCGACCTGGTAACCGGTCGCCTGCCAGAGAGTGATCCCGCCTCTCATCGATGCAACGTCGGTGTAGCCAAGCTCGGACTGGAGAGTGTCCGCTGCGAGTGCCGAGCGGTTGCCGGAGGCGCAGTAGAGCACGACCGTTCGCGACCTGTCTGGCACCGCCCCCTCGATCCGCGATTCCAGGTGCCCACGCGGAACGTGTACGGCATCGGGGAGATGCGCCTCGTCAAACTCGTGCTGCTCGCGGACATCGATCACGACGGCGCCGTTGCCGTTCCCGAGAAGATCGTGAACGGCGGACGGATCAAGCTCGCGCACCCGCTCCTTGGCCTCCCTGATCAAGTCGGCACCCGTGGGCATCGGCAAAACTCCTTAAAGACGGTCGACTTTACTTCATTAAGTATAGCCATCCGACATGGAACGGGGCGCCTGGCGGCGCCCCGTTCCTAGACCCATAGACACTCTGCGGAAGCGAAGCGCGGTTTGGCGCAACCTTCATGATCATTGTCGACACTTCGGGCCAGCACGGTATGGGGTCTTGACCCCATTTCGATTCTTCGCCGACGGGGCCCGCTCGCCACTGCCCTCGGCGCACGCCATCGATTCGGAGATCGGTGCGGCGCCATCCGAAGACGCTGCGACGTTATCCTTACCCTCGGCTCGGCATCCGCCGTGATCTCGACAGGCGCGGCGCAAGGTGATCGGCTTGCTTGCACCGCAAACCGTACGCTCGGGCTCGCCCGAGCGTGGTCGACCGAACTGGACAAGCGTCTGTTCCGGCGGATCGATCGAGCGGCTGACGCCACCTGTCAAACCGACTGAGGGAAAGAGGAAAGCGCCGCATGAGCCTGGAGATCGAGAACCTGCATGTGCGCACCGGGGACCGCGAGATCCTCAGGGGCGTCAACCTCGCAATCGCGAAGGGCGAGACTCACGCGCTAATGGGGCCCAACGGCTCGGGCAAGTCGACGCTCGCCAACACGATCATGGGTAACCCGAGCTACGAGGTGACCGATGGCCGAATCCTCTTCAACGGAGAGGACATCAGCGCCGCCGATCCCGACGAGCGCGCCCGCGCCGGCGTGTTCATGGCCTTTCAGTACCCGGCGGTCATCCCCGGCGTCTCAGTCGCCAACTTCCTCAGGACCGCCGTCAACGCGCGTCGCGAGGAGCCGATCAAGGTCAAGGACTTTGGCGCAATGCTGAAGACGCACATGGACCTGTTGAGGATCGACCGCTCGTTTACGAAGCGCTACCTCAATGAGGGCTTCTCAGGTGGTGAGAAGAAGCGCGCCGAGATCCTGCAGCTCGCAATGCTTGCGCCGGAGATCGCGATTCTCGACGAGACCGACTCGGGGCTCGACATCGATGCGCTGCGAATCGTCGCCGACGGAGTCGACGCGCTCCGCGGTCCCGCGATGGGAACGCTGATCATCACCCACTACACGCGCATCCTGAAGTACATCCGCCCGGACTTTGTCCACATCATGCTGGACGGCAGGATCGTTCGCGAAGGCGGTGCCGAGCTCGCCGATGAGCTTGAGGAGAAGGGCTACGAGTTCATCCGCGGAGAGGTTGCCGTCGCCGATGCCGGCTAGCTTCGTCGAGGATCGGCGCCGACAGGCGCTCGAGATCTACGACCGCGAGCCGCTCCCGACCTGGCGCCGTTCGGGCTTCTGGACGACGTCGCTTCGGCAGCTCCGCCTTGACGAGCTGGCCCCGCGCCACCACGAGTCGGTGAGCTCCCGCGAGGACCTGCCCGCGATCGTCGCCGCAGCGCTCGGCGATGACGACCTCGCCGCGGTCATCGTCCAGCGGGGGGCAAGCACGGTCTTCTCGTGGATCGACCCGGCGATCGCGGACGCGGGCGTCACATTCTGCTCGCTCGAGAACGCCGTCGAGCGGCATCCAGAGCTCGTCGAGCCCTGGTACATGCGCCGCCTCTCGCACGACGAGGGCAAGTTCGCCGCCGCGACCGCGGCCTTCTGGACCGGCGGAGCGTTCCTTCACGTTCCTGCGGGCGTAAGGGTCGAGCAGCCGATCCAGATCGTCTACCTGATCGACGAGCCTGGCAGCGCGCAGTACGCGCACACGCTTGCTGTCGTCGGCGAGCAGGCAGACTGCCGCCTGCGTGAATACTGCCTGGCCCCAGACTTCGCGGGGCAGGCCCTCCACGCCGGGGCGCTCGAGGTCTACCTTGAGGCCGGCGCGCAGCTGAAGCTGGCCAGCTTCCAGGACTGGGGCGGCGGCGAGGTCTACGACATCTCGATCAAGCGCGTCGAGGTCGGGCGTGACGCGCATTGCACCTGGGTCCCGATCCACCTCGGCGGACACCTGACGAAGCAGCGCCTCGACATCATCACTGCAGCGCGCGGCGCGGACATGCGCCATGCGGGCATCTACTTCACCGAGGGCAGCGAACACCTCGACCTCTTCACGACCGATCTCCACGAACAGGGAGACACGACCGGCGACACAGTCTGGAAGGGCGCGCTCAGCGGCGAGTCACGAGCGTCGTATGAGGGACTGATCCAGATCGCGCGCGATGCCCAGAACTCCCACACCTACCTGCAGACGCACTCGATGCTGCTCTCGGCCAAGGCAAAGGCCGACGCGATCCCCTCATTGATCGTCGAGACGGACAACGTGTCTGCCTCGCACGGCGGGACCGTCGGTGAGATCGACGAGGCGCAGGTCTTCTACATGATGACGCGCGGGATCTCGCGCCAAGATGCGATCCGGATCCTCGTCGAGGGCTACTTCGAGCCGGTCGTGCAGCGGATTGGCGACGAGTCGCTGGCGCAGCTCGTCCGCGCGCGACTTGCGGCGAAGCTCGCCGCCGCCGAGCCAGAAGTGGCGCGGTACGCGGCACAACGCTGATGGGTCCGCTGACCACGCAGCGGATGGCCGCCGTTCGCGCAGACTTCCCGTTGCTCGCGCGCGAGCAGAACGGCAGGCGGCTCGTCTATCTCGACTCGGCCGCGACAAGCCAGAAGCCGCAGAGCGTGATCGACGCGATCAGCGACTACTACCGCCACTCGAACGCCAACATCCATCGCGGGGTCTACTCACTTGCGCGCGAGGCGACCGACCTCTACGAGAACGCCCGGGCGCGCGTTGCCGCCTTCTGCGGCTGGGACGCCGCTACGACGATCTTCACGCGCAACGCGACCGAGGCAATCAACCTGGTCGCCTACGCATGGGGTCGCCACAACCTCGCTGCCGGGGACGAGGTGTTGATCAGCCACATGGAGCACCACTCGAACATCGTTCCCTGGCAGCTCCTGTGCCAAGAGCGCGGTGCGCGCCTGCGCTACCTCTCAGTCTCGAGCGAGGGCACGCTCTCGCTCGACGAGCTTGCGGCCGTACTGGCCGAGGGGCGCGTCAAGCTCGTCGCGATCGCGCATGTGTCGAACGTCCTCGGGACGATCAACCCAGTCGCCGAGATCGTCGCTCGAGCACGCGGCGCGGGTGCGGTGACGCTGGTCGACGGATCGCAGGCGGTCCCCCAGCTTGATGTCGATGTCGCCGGCATCGGCGCCGACTTCTACGCGTGGACCGGACACAAGGCGCTTGGTCCAACCGGGATCGGCGTGCTCCACGCCAGGCGAGAGCTGCTCGAGTCGATGCCCCCCTTCCTTGGCGGGGGGGACATGATCTCCGCTGTCGACTTCGACTCGTCGACATGGAACGAGCTTCCCTGGAAGTTCGAGGCGGGCACCTCGGCGATCGCCGAGGGCGTCGGGCTTGGCGCGGCGGTCGACTACCTCTCGGCGCTCGGGATGGAGAACGTCCGCCGGCACGAGCGCACGCTTACCGCCTACGCGCTCGAACGCCTTGTCGAGATACCAGGGCTACGCCTTTTCGGCCCGCGCGACGCCGACGCCCGCGGCGGCGTCGTCTCATTCGCGCTGGCGGGAGTGCATCCGCACGACATCGCCGAGCTCTGCGACCGCGAGGCGGTCTGCATTCGCGCCGGTCACCACTGCGCGCAGCCACTGATGCGCCGGATGGGAGTCCCGGCGACCGCCCGGGCCTCCTTTCACGTCTACAACACGCGCGAGGATGTCGACCGTCTGATCGAAGCCCTCGCAACGACACGCGCCGTCTTCGAGCTCTGAGTGCGCCCATGGACGAGCTCTACCGCGACTACATCCTCGACCACTACAAACGGCCGCGAAACTTTGGCCGGCTTGAGCCCCATGACCTCGAGTGGCACGACCACAATCCGCTCTGCGGTGACGATCTCGGCGTTCATCTGCTGGTAGAGGATGGGAGGATCGCCGATCTGCGCTTCCACGGGCAGGGATGCGCAATCTCGCAAGCGGCGGCATCGATCGCATCCCAGGAACTGATCGGAATGACCCTCGATGAGGTCTCGGCCCTCTCAGCAGAGTGGATGATCGACCTGCTCGGAATCGATATCTCGCCCACCCGTAGAAAGTGTGCCCTGCTCAGTCTCAAGGTGATGCGTGGCGCCACCACGGGCGACGCCTCGTGGCCCACCGGCAGCGCTGATGATTGAGGTGCTCGCAGTAGCCGGGATCAGCCGTTCGGCCGCGACTTGAACATTCCTCGTCGCAAGGGGCGCTCGGCGCTGCGATCGCGCGGGTCGCGCGCAGGCTTGGCCAGAGGCAGACCCTCGCGCGAGAGCCAGGGCGGCGGGGGCGGCTGAGTGCGCTGGTCGCGTCGCGCGGGGAGATCGGCCTTCAGCGGCGCCGGGGCGGCCGCCAGCGACGCTCGGGGGCTCACCGATGCCACGCGCGGCGCTACCGGCGGCCCGACAACTCGAGCCAGCACCGGCGCCGCCCGTACGACCGGGCGTGTTCGCGTCTTCGACGGTGCGTTGACCGACGCCGCGACCAGCGGACGATGGCGTCGAGCCTGAGCGGTAGGCCCGACCGGTGTTGCTTGCGCAACCGCCTTCGCCAACGCGTTCAGGTCGTCGAGCATTTTGTTGCAGGACCGGCAAGCGGCGAGGTGGACTGAGAGGTCGTGCGCTTGACTCGACTTGGCGAGATCGGCGGCATAGTCGATCAAAGCGTTCTCGCGCTTCTCACAGAAGCGCCTCGCGCGGACCAGCGGCAACTGCTCAGCGAGGTCGGTCATCGCAGCGACCAGCTCGCCGTCGTATCGCCGCCGGTTGATCCCGAGCTGGGCCTGGATCTGCTCCGGCTTTAGCTCGGCTGCAAACTTCAGGCGGATGAGATCGCGGCCGCGATCGGACAGAACCGCCACGGCGGCGGCGAGCGCGTGTCCTTCCGACGACGCCGAGCCAACCAGCGTGCCATCGGCGCCTCCCACAAGCTCGCGGTTACCTTCGGCCAAAATATCCGTGTCCTTCTTCGTCGGAATCTCCCTCCCTGGACTTTTCTTATGATTCATCATAAACGCCAAGGCGTTCGTTTACTAGCCGAAAAGGGGGCTTTCTCCGTCTGGCCGCTGTTTCCAATTCGCAGCCGGTGCGATCTTTCGAACGCCCCGGCAGATGAGCGCGGAGCTCACCTAAGAGCGCCGAGCACGATCGCTACTATGGGAGGGCGGCCTAGGGACCGTACGCCGGATCAAGCCCTCGTCCAGAGTTTCAGCGTCAGCGCCGTCTGACTGGCCAGTCAGGAAGATCACCATCGCAACGATCGACAAGACCAGCGTGCCAAAGCCCAGCTCGATCGTCGAGGACGACCAGGGACAGCTGATCGCCAAGCGCGGGATCTCTCGTGACGTCGTCGAGGAGATGTCGACGCTCAAGGGCGAGCCTGACTGGATGCGCGCCAAGCGGCTGAGGTCGCTTGAGATCTTCCAGCGCAAGCCGATACCGACCTGGGGCGTCGACCTCTCGGAGCTCAACTTCGACGAGCTCGTTCTGTACTCGCCACCCACCGCGGGTCGATATGACTCATGGGACGAGGTTCCCGACGACATGCGCAAGACCTACGAGGACCTCGGGATCCCCCAGGCCGAACGCGAGCACCTCGCCGGCGTGGTCGGGATTTGGGACAACGAGCCGGTCTACGAGGGCCTGAAGAAGGAGTACGCGGACCTGGGGATCCTCTTCTGCTCGATGGACACGGCGGTGACCGAGTATCCCGACCTTGTCGAGCCGTACTTCATGACGAAGTGCGTTCCCCCACAGGACAACAAGTTCTCGGCGCTGCACGGCGCGATCTGGTCCGGTGGCTCGTTCCTGTATGTGCCGAAGGGCGTCAAGGTCGACCTCCCGCTTCAAGCCTACTTCCGGATGGAGGGCTCCGGCGAGGGCACCTTCGAGCACACGCTGATCATCGCCGACGAGGGCTCCGACGTGAACTACATCGAGGGTTGCACCGCTCAGAGCTACAGCGTCAACTCGATGCATTCCGCGGTCGTAGAGATCTACGTAAAGGAAGGCGCAAAAGCTCGCTACACGACCGTCCAGAACTGGTCGAAGGACGTCTACAACCTCAACACCAAGCGCGCCGTCGTCGACGCCCACGGCACCGTCGAATGGGTCGGTGGATCGATGGGCGCCAAGGTCGTCATGCTCTACCCCGGGTCATTCCTCTTGGGCGAGGGCGCACGCGCCGACCACCTCAACGTCGGCGTGGCGAGCGGCAACGTCTGGAAGGACACCGGTGCCAAGGTCATGCACCTGGCACCAAACACGACCTCAAACATTCTCGCCAAGTCGATCTCAAAGGACGGCGGGATCATGGGATACCGAGGTCTTGTACGAATGGGCCATAACTCCCAGGGCTCGAAGGCACGTGTCCAGTGCGACGGCCTGATGATGGATCCTTACTCACGCTCCGACACGTGGCCTGACATTCAGATCCAGAATCCTCACGTGACCGTGGCGCACGAGGCGGTCGTCGGAAAGATCTCGGACGAGCAGCTCTTCTACCTTCGCAGCCGCGGGCTGTCAGAGGAGGAAGCGGCGGCGATGATCGTGAATGGCTTCATAGAGCCCGTCACGAAGGAGCTTCCGCTCGAATACGCAGTCGAGCTGAACCGCTTGATCCAGCTCGAGATGGTCGGCTCAATCGGCTAGCGCTGTCCGCTGCCGGGATCTACGGCTGGCGCTGCGCAACAACGCGTCGCCGCAAATGCTGGGAAATGGCATCTAGGCGTCGTTCGAGACCGTCGACCGCCCCCGGAACTCCCTCGGGCCGCGCACCTGACCGAGGGTTCCCCCTCCCTCTAGCGCTTGTCTTCGCGCGTTAGGAGGCCTGGCCCCCGGAAGGCCCCGTCCTGGGTGGCTCTGCCTTGGGTGGCTCTGCCTTCGGTGGCTCTGCCTTCGGTGGCTCTGCCTTCGGTGGCTCTGCCTTCGGTGGCTCTGCCTTCGGTGGCTCTGCCTTCGGTGGCTCTGCCT
>Ga0183260_10002203_pt1 | contig 16164 bp, 12 predicted proteins | sample AntDrymUQ4972206_2_FD_129768 | JGI IMG/M metagenome (GOLD analysis project Ga0183260, IMG submission 129768) | Polar desert sand microbial communities from Dry Valleys, Antarctica - metaG UQ497 (22.06) (version 2) (version 2) | ecosystem: Environmental > Terrestrial > Soil > Desert | place...
CCTACCTGGCCCAGTCGCCGCAGTTCCACAAGCAGATGGCGATGGCCGCCGGGTTCGACCGCGTGTTCGAGATCGGCCCCGTCTTCCGGGCAAACCCGGTGGCCACCGACCGCCACGACACCGAGTTCACCAGCGTCGACGTGGAGATCTCGTGGATCTCGTCGCACGAGGACGTGATGGCCTTCGAGGAGCGCTGGCTGGCCCACGTCATCGCCGCCGTGGAACGCCACCACGGCCCGGAGATCGAGCGGCGCTTCGGGACCAGGGTCCGCGTGCCGTCGGTGCCGTTCCCCCGGGTCAGGATGGCCGAGGCCTACGAGATCCTGAAGGAGCTCGACTGGGACGGCGCCACCGGATCCGGTGACATCGACCGAGCGGGAGAGCAGCTGCTCGCCAGCCACATCGCCGCCACCCACGACCACGACTTCGTGTTCGTCACCGAGTACGGAGCCGCCGCCCGGCCCTTCTACCACATGCGGAGGGCGGAGGACCCATCCGCCACCATGGGCTTCGATCTGCTGTGGAAGGGACTGGAGGTGACGACGGGGGCCCAGCGGGAGCACCGCTACGAGGTCCTGGCCGAACAGGCCAGGGAGCGGGGCATCTCCCTGCCGGCCATCCAGTTCTACCTCGACTACTTCAAGTTCGGCTGCCCTCCCCACGGCGGCTTCGGCCTCGGGTTGACCCGCATGCTGATGTCCATCCTCGACCTGCCCGACGTGCGGGAGGTCACCTACCTCCACCGCGGGCCGGGCCGGCTGGCCCCGTGACGGCGGATGGCTACCCGACCTTGATCGTGCCCTTCATCCCGTCCGCGTGGTGGCCGGGCTCGTGGCAGGCGAACTCCACCGTCCCCTTCTCGGGAAAGGTCCACGTGAGCTCCTCGGTGGCGCCCGGCTCGATGTTCAGGCTGTTGGCGACATCGGCCATCTTCATCGGCTCCGCGCCCATGCCCTTCATCTCCTTGTCGCGGGCATCGTGGGCCTTCTTGTCACCCAGGAAGAACTCGTGGATCAGCTTTCCCGTGTTGGTGACCCGGAACGTGACGGTCTCGCCGCCCTTCACCCCGATCGTGGCCGGCTCGAAGCGCAACGCGTCGAGCTGGCGGACCTCCACGACCCGGGCCGCCTTGGCCTTGTCCCCCGCCTGGCCGATGTCGTCGCTGCTGTCGCTGTCGCTGCCGCAGCCGGCCAGGGCGAACGACATGAGCCCGACGAACCCGAGCGCGATGTTCCTGCGGTGCATCATCTTCCCCCTTGTCGCGACGTCGGGAGAATAGCCAGGCACGCTCACCGCTGCCGGTCTCAGCGGGTCCGGAACCGCTCCCTCGGTCGGTCCTCGTCGACGATCATCGCGGCCAGGGCGGCCCGCTCCACCTTGCCGATGCTCGTGCGGGGGATGCGGTCCACCAGGCACAGCTCGTCGGGCAGCTTGTGGCGGGCCAGCGACTCGGCCAGGTGGGAGCGCACCTCGCCGAGGGTGGGAGGGCGAGGTCCGGCGGCCACGACGCAGGCGCAGATGGCCTCGCCGAGGACGGGGTCAGGCGTGGCGACGATGGCGGCGTCGGCGACGGCCGGGTGGCGGGTGAGCACCGTCTCGATCTCGCCGGGGGAGACCTTCAGCCCGCCCCGGTTGAGCAGCTCCTTCAGGCGGCCCTCGAGGTAGAGGCGGTCCTCGGCGTCCATCCGGCCCAGGTCCCCGGTGCGGTACCAGCCGTCGTCGGCCACGTCGGGGTCCCGCCAGTAGCGCACCGGCTGGCGGGCCTCGAAGACGATCTCCCCCACTTGGCCGACGGGGACGGCCCGGCCGTCGGTGTCGACGATGGCGACCGTCCCGGCCGGGGCGGTGCCCGGCGGGCCCTGGAAGACGGTCCGGCCCACGGAGCCGCTCAGGATCTCGTGCCGGTCGGTGGTGAGCGTGGTGAAGCCCTCGCTGCACCCGTACACGAAGAGCAGGTCGACACCCAGGCGCTCGTACACCTGCTCGGCCACCGGCCGGGGCAGCGTCGCCGCCGCCGAGATCACCCAGCGAAGGCTGGAGACGTCGTGGCGGTCCGGGTCGAGCCGGTCGAGGAGCAGCCGGAGGTGGGTCGGCATGCCCGGCAGGACCGTGACCCTCTCCTCGGTGACGGTGCGGAGGGCGTCGTCCGGGGAGAAGCGCTCGAGCAGGACCAGCCGGCCGCCGCTCAGCAGGGCGATCAGGGCGAGCCGCAGCCCGAAGACGTGCCCGACCGGCAGGTACACGAGGTGGACGTCCTCGGGCGTGGGCACGAAGGCATCGGCGAAGAACTGCATCTTGGCCCAGCAGTGGGGCAGCGTCTCGGGGATCGCCTTCGGCCGGCCGGTGGTCCCCGAGGTCAGCAGCAGCAGGGCGGTGTCGTCGTCTGCGAACGGCGGTGCGGGATCGAGCGGCGTCGCCGGTTTCTCGGCCACCAGCTCGGTGAAGGGGATGGTCGCCTCGTCGCCGTCAGCAGGCTCGCCCACGACGATCACCTGCAGCTGCGGACAGGCCCTGCGCACCTCGGCGACCGGGCTCGGACGGTCGGGGAGGTGCTGGAGGAGGAGGGCCGATGCCTCGGTGCGCTCGGTCAGCCAAGCCAGCTCGGAGCCGGTGAGATCGGCATCTGTGCCGACGTGGATGGCGCCGCACGCCCACGCCGCGCCCATGGCGATCATGTGCTCCGGGCGATCGGTCAGGGCGCACACCACCCGATCGCCGGGCCGGATGCCGAGGCGCCGGTAGGTGGCGGCCACCGCCGCGATCTGGGCGCCGAGGTCACGGTACGTGATGGTGCTGCCCCGAAATGTGATGGCGGGACGTTCCGGCCACAGCTCGCAAGCGGTGAGCAGGCTCTGTGCGAGTTGCATCGGAGACGGACATTATCGTTGCCATTCCATGGACCCCGAGCAATGAGAGTCCTCTGCACCTGCGTTCCCGGCTTCGGCCATTTCCATCCGATGGTTCCGCTGGCCCAGGCCCTCGTCCGAGCCGGTCACGAGGTTGCGTTCGCCACCGCCGAACGGTTCTGCCGGCGCGTGGTGGAACCCGCCGGGTTCCCCACCTTCCCGGCGGGGCTGAGCCCGATGGTGGTGCACGAGCAGACGATGGCGCTGCCGGGCGTCGGTGATCCGACCGAGCACGAGCTGTGGCGCTTCGGTGCCCGCATGTTCGCCGAGGTGGCGGCTCCGGCCAAGGTCGCTGATCTGGTCGGTGCAGCGCAGGCCTGGTCGGCCGACCTGCTGATCCACGACATGACCGACTTCGCCGGCCCGATCGCAGCAGCCGTCTGCGACGTCCCATGCGCCAGCCACAGCTTCGGGGCGTTGCACCCGGATGAGTTCTGGGACGTGGCTGCCGAGGTCGTGGCCCCGACGTGGGGGGCGTGGGGGATCGAGCCCGGTCCCTTGGGCGGCATGTTCCGCTCTGTCTACCTCGACATCTGTCCCACCGGCTACCAGACCCCGATGATCCGGCGGGTCCCCTCCGTGCAGCCCCTCCGTCCGGTGACCTTCGACAACCCGACCGGGCAGCCGCTGCCGGAGTGGGTCCACGAGCTGCCACCGGCGCCGCTCGTCTACGTCACCCTCGGCACGGTGGCCAACCACGCGCCCGGCGTGTTCGAGACGGTGATCGCCGGCCTGGCCGACCAGCCCGCCAACATCGTGGTGACCATCGGCCCCGACCGTGACCCGGCTGAGATGGGGGCGCTGCCCGCCAACGTGCACGTCGAGCCGTACCTCCCGCAATCCCTGCTCTTCCCGTCCTGCGATGTCGTCGTGTGCCACGGTGGGTCGGGCACGACCCTCGCCGCGCTGGCGTGCGGTGTTCCGATGCTGGTGCTCCCCCAGGAGGCGAACCAGTTCTGGAACGCCGATCGCACGGCCACACTCGGGATCGGCGAGGTGGTGCGGGCCGATCAGCTCACGCCGGACGCCGTGGCGGCAGCGGTGGCCCGTCTCCTGGAGGACCCGTCCTACCGGGCGAGCGCCAGGGACCTGGCTGTCGAGATGGCGGCGATGCCGGGCCCGGACGAGGTCGTGGCTCGCCTCGAGGAAATTGGCCTCGAGCGGCGCGGCCCAAGGTGAGGTGCCAGGCGCAGCTGCTGGTGTAGCGGCCAGGACAGCAGCAGTGGCGGCCTCGTCGGGTCCCTCGGCCGCCGTCGACAACGGCTCGGGCCGGGCCTCCACCGACGTCTGGCGCCTGCACAGCTAGCGCCAGCGACGCGCAGGCGATGGCGACGTTGCGAAACAGGAGCTCGAAGGCATCGGGGTTCACGACGATGATGCTGACGAGCGTGGCTGCCACCAGCAGCGACGCGATGTACAGAAGTCGCCCGGAGGAGGAGCGACTGCAGCCGGTCTGGGGTCAACAGGCAGATGGCGAGGACGATCTCGCTCCCCTCCGAGGTGAGCTCGTTCCCGGTTCCCGGCACCACGTCGGCCTCCTCGGGCGTCCAACGTCGGGTTCGGCGGCGACCACCTCGCCCGAGGAAAGAGAAGAACCCGGCCCGCGGAGGCGAGCCGGGTTCTTCAGGAAGGCCTCTGCAGCTGCTCGACTACGCGCTAGCCGCGGTTCATCCCGCCCGCGGAGTTGCTGCCCGGGGGCAGCCCCCACGCCGACGGTCCTCCCGGGCTTGCCACCAGCCACGCAGGCCTGATTGACGGTCCCGAAGAGGTTGCCCGACCACAGGTTGTCATCACAGGCCGGGTTCATGTCCGTCCCGTCGAACTCACCGTTGCCTTGGCCGTGGTTCTTGGTGAGGACGTTGTCGTGGGCTCCACGAGGGTCGAAGCTGGGGACGGCAGGGTTCGGCGCGACCGGGCCGGCGACCCAGATCCCGCTGCCACCGTTGTTGGTGACCTGGTTCTTGTCGACGGTGTTGCCGAAGCTGGTTGCCGGAGACGGTGTTGCCGTTCGAGTCTCCTACCATCAAGATCCCGGCGTAGGGACCGTTCTCGGTCACGGTGTTGCCGGTGATGGTGTTGTTGCTGGAGTCGACCGTTGTGATGCCGTCGCCGTAGTTGCAGGTGATCAAGTGGATGTCGTGCCTCGCCCGTGACCCTCCCGTTCATCACCTTGACGCCGCTCACGCCGTCGAGCAGGACCCGCCGAGGTTGAGCGTGATGTTGTCGGCGGCCACGACGATGCCATGGCCCGAACAGGGACCGACATCACCGGTCAGCGTGGTGCTCTGGGTGACCACCAAGCAGGGCGCATTGCTGTTGTGCGCCGCTGCTGCCGGTGCCGCGGAGACGGCCAAGCCGCTCACTGCGAGAGCGCTGGCTCCAAAGCGCGCTCGTGACGGTGTTGAACCTCTTCATCAAGTGTCTTTCCCCCATTGGTTGCGCCGTCCGCCGCGTGCTTGGACACAATCCAGCGGCGGTTGCGATTCGTTCTACCAGGTGGCCCGGAAAGGTGTAAGGGCAAGAACGCACAGCGTGATCTTGGTGGGAGTGCTTCCCCAGCGGCAAGGTCGTTCGACACATAGATGCTGTGAACACCTACCGCGCCTTTCTCGTCCGTCACCGATCTCGCCGTTGCACCCCACACCATTCCTCGCCGCTACTCTCCCGGCGAGAGGCATGGCCGACGACCCAGCAGCAGGAGCCCTGACGCCCGGACCACACGGGCCCCTGGGCTGCCAGCACCAGCTGATCGAAGCGCAGGTCCGCCGAGACCCTCGGGCCACGGCCGTGGTGTTCGACGGCGGGTCGCTGACCTACGGCGAGCTCGACGACCGATCCACGCGGCTGGCCCACCACCTCCAGCGGCGGGGGGTGGGGGCCGAGGTGCTGGTCGGCATCTGCCTGGAGCGCGGCCTCGATCTGGCCGTCGCCCTGCTGGCCGTGCTGAAGGCAGGCGGTGCCTGCGTACCCCTCGATCCGACGTACCCTCCCGAGCGGCTGGCCTTCATGGCCGGCGACGCCGGGTTGGGCACGATCGTCACCTCGAGCCAGGTGGTCGACCGCCTTGGCGCCATCGGGTCCCAGCTGGTGCGGATCGACGCTGACGCCGACACCTGGTCCACCGGCCCGTCGACGCCGCCCCCGACCCGGGTCGGCCCCTCCTCGGCGTCCTACGTGATCTACACCTCAGGGTCCACCGGCCAGCCGAAGGGGGTGCTCCTCACCCACCGGGGGCTGGTCAACCACCATCGGGCGGCGATCGACCTGTACCGCCTCCGGCCCGGGGATCGGGTCCTGCAGTTCTGCTCCATCGGCTTCGACGCCAGCATCGAGGAGATGTTCCCCGGCTTGGCGGCGGGAGCCACCGTCGTCTTCCGCTCCGAGGACGTCCCGATCCTCGGCCGGCCGTGGCTGCAGTGGCTTCGAGACGAGCGCATCACCGTCCTCAACCTCCCCACCGCCTACTGGCACGAGTGGGCGCGCGACCTGGAGCGGCTCGGGGAGAGGGTTCCCGACGACGTGCGCCTGGTCATCGTCGGCGGCGAGAAGGCGCAGGGTGCGGCGTACCGGGCCTGGCTCCGGGTCGGGGGTGACCGGCCCCGTTGGGTCAACGCCTACGGCCCCACCGAGGCCACCTGCATGACCACGGTCTTCGAGGCACCCCGCGGTGACGACCTCGGGGACCGGGATCCACCGATCGGCCGACCGCTGCCGAACACCACAGCGCTGGTGGTCGACGAGCACGGCGAATCCGTTGCCCCCGGCGGCACGGGAGAGCTGCTCGTCGGCGGTGTCGGGCTGGCCCGCGGCTACCTGAACCACCCGCAGCTCACGGCCGAGCGCTTCGTCCACGACGGCCACGGCAACCGCCTGTACCGCACCGGCGACCTGGTCCGTGTGCTGGCCAGTGGCGACCTCGAATACGTGGGGCGCCTCGACGCCCAGGTGAAGATCCAGGGCTTCCGGGTCGAGTGCGGGGAGGTCGAGGCTGCCCTCGCCCACCACCCGGCCGTCTCCATGGCCGTGGTCGTGGCTCGGGACTCCGCCTCGGGGAAGCGGCTCGTGGCCCACCTGGTCCTCCGGGAGCGGTCGGTCACCGGCACCGAGCTTCGGTCGTTCCTGGCTGATCGTCTCCCCAGCCACATGGTGCCGAGCTCGTTCGTGACCGTCGACGCCTTCCCCCTCACCGCCAACGGGAAGGTAGATCGGGCTGCGCTCCCCGAGCCTCAGAGCATCGGGCTGGATGGCGACCGGCCACGGGTGGCACCCTCCACCGAAGCCGAGCAACGGATGGCCGCCGTCTGGGCCGACGTCTTCCACGTCGAGGTGCACGACCTGAGCGTCGACGATGACTTCTTCGACCTAGGCGGGCACTCGCTGCTGGCCACCCACGTCATCGCCCGGGTGCGCGAGGAGTTCGGGACCGACACGCCGCTGCGGGCCATCTTCGAGGCGCCGACCGTGGCCGGGCTCGCCGCCGTCGTGGCCACGGAGCGGACGACGGACACGCACGTGCCGCCTCTCGTCGCCCGCCCACGGTCCCCCTCCGAGCGCTTCCCGCTCTCGGTGGCGCAGGAGCAGATGTGGGATCTCGAGGGCGCCGCTGATCCCCCCGGCCTGTACAACGTGACCGCCATGCACGGGCTGGCCCGGCCCGTCGACGACGACGCCCTTCGGCGCGCGCTGGCCTTCATGGTCGAGCGCCACGAGACGCTGCGCACCTCGTTCGTGGTGGATGGCGGCCGCCCGTGCCAGGAGGTGGTGCCGACCGCCTCGGTCGACGTGCGCGTGTCCGACCTGAGCGCCGGGGGTGGGGCCGACGAGGTCCGCCGGCGGATCGCGGAGCAGGACCGAGCGCCGTTCCAGCTCGATCGCCCTCCGCTCCTTCGGGCCGGGCTCTTCCACCTGGACGACGCTGTCAGCCAGCTGGCAGTGACCTTCGACCACCTCATCTGCGATGCGACATCTGCCGAGGTGTTCATGGTCGAGCTGACCGAGGTCTATGCCTGCCTCCTCCGTGGGGAAGCGCCCGCCCTCCCCGCCCTCGACATCCAGTTCGTCGACTTCGCCCTGTGGCAGCGGCAGTGGCTCACCGAGGAGGTGTGCCAAGCCCAGCTCGACTGGTGGCGGACGGCACTGGATGGCATGCCGCTGGGCCCCGCGATCGACTTCGATCACGTCCCCGAGGCACCGACGCGCCGCGTCGCGTCCCGCCCACTCGAGGTCCCCCGGGCCACCTACCGATCCCTCCAGGAGCTGGCCCGGGCAGCGTCTGGATCTGTCTTCATCGTGTGCGTGGCGGCGGTCGAGGCCGTGCTCAGCCGCATCGGCGGAAGGACGGACATCGTCCTCAGCACAACGTTGAGCGGGAGGCAGCGAGTCGAGCTGGAAGGCCTCATCAGCATGTTCGCAGGCATGGGTCGGATCCGGACAGACCTGTCCGGAGATCCGACCTTCACCGAGCTCGTCACCCGGGCTCGCACCAGCGTGCTGGGCCTGTTCGATCACCAGGACATCCCCTTCATGCGGGTCCGACGGGCGCTCCTCCCCGACTTCCCGACCGATGGCCTGGCCGTGGCCGCCGCCGTGCCGGTGGAGCTGGCCTATTTCCGCGCTCCCGCCACGGAGAGAGCAGCCGAGCTCTTCTTCCGTGGTCAGCTCCACCCTTTGAGCGTGACGTTGCACGACGACGGCGAGTGCCTCAGGGGCGAGATCACCTACAAGACCGACTTCTACGAAAAGGTGACGATCGACCGGCTCGTGGAGGGCCTGGGGCACGTGCTCGAGGCAGTGGCGAGAGACCCTTCCCTGCGCCTCTCCGAGCTACCTGTCACGCCGCCAGGTCATCACAGGTAAGGTCAAGTTGACGGGGAAATCATCACCAAGCCGGGGGGAGCGCACGTCGTGCGAGCGAGGAGGTCTGGCTTTTCGCTCGACTCCCTCGGCGTGGTGCCGCGCATCCTCCTGACGACCGACGGGACCCTCACGCACATCCTGGAGGCGTACGCCGTCGAGCCGGTGTACCTGGTGAAGCTGTCCCACGCCATGGTGACCGACCCTCTGGTGCGGGTGAGCCTCGGCCTCGGCGAGCACGAGCGGGCGCTGCGGCGCGTCATCCTGCTCAGGGGGGCCAAGAGCGACGCCACCTTCGTCTACGCCGACTCGGTGGTGATGCTGGACCGGCTCCCGGCGATGGTGGTCGAGGGACTGCTGAAAACCGAAATCCCCATCGGGAAGCTGTTGTTCTCGTGCCGGGCGGAGACGTACCGGGAGATCCTCGCCATGGGCGAGGAGCAGGACCCGGGCGTGGCCGCCCACTTCGGGGTGGAGGGCTCGGAGCCGCTCGTGTCACGCACCTACCAGATCGTGTTCGAGGATCGGCCCGTCACGCGGATCACCGAGAAGTTCCCGAGGGCGTCGTTTCACGACACCGGCATCTGAGGCCGGGCCCTCAGCCGACGTCGAACTTCAACGGCACGCTGACCGGAGGCTTCCCCGTCTCGGTGATCAGGATGCTGCCCCGCCAGCCGCCGCTCATCTCGAGGACGACGGCCACCTTGTAGATGCCGGGAGCGGTCTCCTCGGCGGTGTCGCTCACGCCCATCGCCTCCATGCCCACCATGGCCACGCTGGCGCAGACCTTGGCCCCGCTGACCGGCTGGCCGTCACGGGTGACGGCGATCTCGTACTCGGTCCTCTCGATCTCGATCTGCCCCAGGAGCCGGGCCTGGTAGGCCGGGTCCCGCTGGGCGTCGGTCACACAGCCGAGCCGAGCGTCGTCCGCCAGCACCACGATGGCGACGGCGAAGGCCGAAAGGGACAGCGCGGCCACGAACAGGACACGACGGATGCCCCTCGTCGCCCTGGCCACGTCAGGTCACCACCCGCTGCTTCAGGCCCCGAACCCCGAGCACGGTGAACACGACCGCGGAGACGATCATGGCGGGGTAGACGACGGCCAGCGAGAGGTGGGGCTCGCTCGGGACGAGGGCGGCCCGGAAGCCCTCGCTCACGTACACCAGGGGATTGGCGAGCAGGGCGTACTTGAGCGCAGGGACCGGCGTGAGCGAGGGCCACGTGTAGAAGATGGCGCCCAGGAAGCTGAGGGGCAGGGCGACCACGCCGAACAGGTACGACGCGGTGCCGGGCGAGAAGCGGCTGCCCATCGTGAGGCCCAGCGCGGCCGCGTTGAGGCAGGCCAGCGGGGTGAGGGTGAGCAGGACCACCGGCTGGACGTCGAGGTACACAGGGGTGCTGGGCACGAAGGCGCCGATGGGGAACACGACCATGGCACTGAAGAGGGCCTGCAGGCCTCCCGAGACGATCTTCTCGACCGCGACCAGGGAGACGGACGTTGGGGCCAGCAACCGATCCTCCATCTCACCGGTGATGCCCAGCTCGCGCACCATCTCGGTCCCCACCGTGAAGATGCCGACGAAGATGATGGTCTGGGCCACGATCCCCGCCATCAGCAGGCTCGAGAACCGCGAGGCCCCGCCGCCGCCCCCGATGGCCTGTCCGATCTTCGGGAACAGGTAGGTCAGGACGAAGACCAGCATCAGCGGCTGCATCACGGTGCCGGCCACGAACTGGGGCAGCCGCTTGTCGAGGATGGTGAAGTCCCGCAGCAGCATGGCCCGGAATGCCGCCCAGCTGGCCCCCGGGCTCGATCTGGCGGTGCGATCAGGCGGAGGGAGGGGATGGTCCTGCGTCCCCAGCTCGGGCCGGTCGGTCGGGCCCACCGCCGCGGTCACTCTCGCAGGTCCTGGCCGGTGAGGTTGACGAAGACCGTCTCGAGCGTGTCGTCGCTCACGGAGAGGTCGGTGAGCCGGAAGCCGCCGGCCTGGGCCGCGGCGAGTACCCACTGCATGGCCCCGTGCGCGGCCGGGAGGTTGAACCGGACGTCTCCGTCGATCACCCTGACCTCGGTCACCCCGGCGGCCCGGCTGAGGTAGGCGGCGAGCTCGTCGAGGCGCTCCTCTGCCCTCGCCGTCACCGCGGCACCCGACCCCAGCGACGCCTTGAGGCCCTGCGGCGTGTCGACGGCCAGGATCCGCCCGTGGTCCATGATGGCCAGGCGGTCGCAGTGCTCGTCGGCCTCCTCCATGCGGTGGGTGGTGAGCAGCACCGTCTGCCCCTCGCCCTGGAGCTCGACCAGCACCTCCCACAGGGCGATGCGGCTCTGGGGGTCCAGCCCGGCGGTCGGCTCGTCGAGGAAGATGACGGCCGGCCGGTGGAGGAGGGCCCGGGCCACCATCAGCCGCCGGGCCATCCCGCCCGAGAGGTCCTCCACCTCGGAGGCTTTCCGATCGGCCAGCCGGAAGCGCTCCAGGAGCTCGTCGGCGGCCGAGCGAGCTGCCCGATCGCCGAGCCCGAAGTACCGGCCGTGGAAGTAGAGGTTCTCCCACACGTTGAGGCCCTGGTCGAGTGTGTTGGCCTGGGAGACGACCCCGATGGCCTGCTTGGCCCGGGCCGGGTAGGCCCGCACGTCGATGCCGTTGACGACGGCGGTGCCGGAGGTGGGTATGACCCGGGTGGTGAGCATGCCCACGGTCGTGGACTTGCCGGCGCCGTTGGGCCCGAGGAGGCCGAAGATCTCACCCCGACGGACGGAGAGGTTGAGCTCCTCCACCGCCACCCTGCCGCCCGGGTAGACCTTGCGCAGGCACGTCGTGACGACCACGTCGCTCGGCGCTGGGCCCGACTCGGCACCACCGGTGCGGATCGCCGGGCTGGTCGGGGCAGGGCCGTCACCATCTGGCTCCGGGACGGAGACCTCAAACGGTGACGAGGAGCACATGGGAGCGCTCAGGGTAGTTAAAGACGTCGCAAAATTGGCTGCGCGACCCAGGCTGAGATCTCGTAACTGCACAGCTGCTAGAGGTAATGAACACTTACCGCGGAAGGGTTGTCGCCTTTGATTCCCAGCAGTATGGTTCACAGGCGACGCGGAAGCATTTGGTTGGGGGAACGGAGCAGCGCCATCGTGGACATCAGGGGTTTGGGCACCATCCCACGCATCCTGTTTGCCACCGATGGAACCATCACCCACATTCTCGAGGCGTACGCTGGAGAGCCCGTCGACCTGGTGCGCCTTTCTTCCACGATGGCCGTGGACGCCGCCCATCGGCACCGGATCGGGATCCAGGGCGACGAGCGGGCCCTGCGGCGGCTCAGCCTGCGGCAGGGACGACACAGCCGGTGCGTGTTCGTCCACGCTGACTCCATCGTCGTCCTGGACCGGTTGCCGGAGGAGGTGGCCGATGAGCTGGTCGAGACAGGGGCCAGCCTGCTGGAGCTGCTGGCGCACCACCGGATCGGGACGTTCAGGGAGAGCACCGCCGAGTGGGAGGGACGGGACGAGCAGGTCGCCGCCCACTTCGGGATCGACCCGGCAGCGATCCACGTCGCCCGGACCTATCACATCGTGCTCGGCGGCCGCCCGGTGGCCTGGGTGACCGAGAGCTTCCCGAAGCACGGCTTCGCGTCGCCCCCGCCAGGGCCGGCCGAGGTCTCCCGGGGCACCGCCGGCCCCACCCAGGTCCGCCGCTGGCAGTCGGAGCGGTCAGGCTCTCCTTGAGCAGGGCGGATGGAGAGCGCGTGGGCCTGCCGCCGGCCGTGGCCGTCGTGACCGGCGGGGGGCGGGGCATCGGCCGGGCCGTCGCCCTCGGCCTGGCTGCCGCCGGCCACCCGGTGTGCGTGAACGACACCGGCGTCGCCCTCGACGGCCGGGAGGCCGAGGAGGGGCCCGGACGGGCCGTCGCCGAGGAGATCCTCCACAAGGGCGGCCAGGGCCTCGCCGTGACGGTCGATGCCAGGACGCCAGCCGGGGCCCGACAGGTGGTGGCGGACACCCAGTCGTGGGCCGGGCGGGCCCCCACTGTGCTGGTGCACGCCGCCGGCACCCTGCGTGACGCCATGGTCCACAAGGCCGAGGACGAGGACTGGGCCGAGGTCATGGGCTCCCACCTCTCCGTGGCCGTCGAGCTGACCCGGGTGATGGCCGGCGCCATGCGGGACCAGCGCTGGGGGCGCATCGTCTACCTGGGCGGGGCGGCGGGCCTGGTCGGCAGCGTGGGACAGGCCGCCTACGACGTCGCCAAGGCCGGGCTGTTCGGCCTCACCCGGGCCGTGGCCCTGGAGATGGCCGGCCGTGACGTGTGCGTCAACTACGTCGCCCCCTTCGCCTGCACCCGCATGACCGAGTCCATTCCACCGGTCACCGAGCAGCTCCGCGACTACTTGCGGACGGCGCCCCTGGCCACGCCGGACGACGTCGCTCCGCTCGTCGCCTGGCTGTGCTCCAGCGAGGCCCAGGGCATCAGCGGGCAGGTCTTGGGGGCCAGGGGCGCCGAGATCGCCATCTGGTCCCAGCCCCGCCCGGTGGCCAGCCTGGTGGAGGAGCGGGGCTGGGACGCCCGGTCGCTCACCACCAGAGCCGGCCCGGAGCTCGTCCCCCACCTGACCCCACTCGAGTCGGAGTTCGACCTGTTCGGTGGCCCCCCGGTGGCCGTGGCCGGACGCCGGCCGGCCTGATGGACCGGCTCCCCACCCTGGACCGGCCCTTCGCCGACCCCGTCGAGGACGCCACGGCGGCCCACGCCATCGGCCCCGAGTACGTCGCCGCCGTGGGGAAGGTGATCGCCAGCCACGTGCGCAACGAGCTGGCCGGAGCGGCGGTGTTCGACGAGCCGGCCATCACCCTGGCCCCGAACCCCCGCGAGAAGTGGCTGGCCTGTCGCATCGCCATGGAGGAGTACGGCCATCACCTGAGGTTCCGGCGGCTGGCGGCCGACCTCGACCTGCCCGAGCCCCTGAGCGGCCAGCCGCTCTCGGTCTTCGAGTTCGAGCTCACGACCTGGCTGGAGTTCGTGGTGCTGAAGGCGATCGTGGACCTGGCCGAGGTCGTGCTCATGGACGAGCTCGTCGAGTGCAGCTACCTGCCCCTGCGCCACCTCGCCATCAGGCTCCTGCCGGAGGAGCGCTTCCACGTCGCCTTCGGTGCGGCCAGGGCCAAGGAGCTGGCATGGGAGCCGTCGAGGCGCCCCGCGGTGCAGGAGGCCGTCGATGAGCTGGTCGGCTTCACCCTGCCGTTCTTCGGCCGCAGCCGGTCGGCCAACAACGAGGCCTTCCGGCGCTGGGGGATCAAGCAGCGCACCAACGACGAGGCGAGGGCCGACTTCATCGAGCGCAGCCGCGCCTTCGTGGTCAACCAGCTCGGCCTCACCTACCCGGACGTGAGCGCCACCTGGGATGGATCGTGAACCTCGCCGCCGCCCTCCAGGCCCGGGCTGCGGAACGGGGCTTCGGGGACCGACCGGCCCTCGTCGACGGCCGGCGCACGCTGTCCCACCACGCCCTCCACGAGGGGGCCGCCCGCGCCGCCTCCCTGCTGGCGGTGATGGGGGTCCGCCAGGGCGCCACGGTGCTGCTCGCCCTCCCCGACGGCGCCGAACTGGCCTGGGCCTTCCTCGCGACGGTGCGCCTCGGGGCCCTGGCCGTGCCGGTCAACCCCCGGCTGCCGCCCGACGACCACCGCCACCTGGCCGAGGACTGCCGGGCCGGGCTCGTCGTGTGCTCGGCGGAGCTGGCCGACCGGTTCGCCGGCCGACCTGTCCTGCCCGGCGACTCGCTGGCCTCGTCCCTCGCCGGGCAGGACCCCTGCCCGGCCGTGCCCGTCGACCCCGCCGACCCGGCGTACGCCCAGTACACCTCGGGCACCACGGGCGCCCCGAGGGCTGCGGTCCATCGCCACGGCGACCCGCTGGTCTACGCGGAGGCCTTCGCCGAGCCGGCCCTGAGGCTCGGGCCGGCCGACGTGGTGCTGTCGGTGTCGAAGATGCACTTCGCCTACGGCCTGGGGAACTCGCTGTTCTTCCCCCTGCTGACCGGCGCCCGGGCCGTCGTGCACCCCGGACGCCCCAGCCCCGAGGCCATCGTCCCCCTGATCCGGGACCACCGGGCGACGGTGCTGTTCAGCGTCCCCACCTTCTACGCCACCCTGCTGCGGGCCGCGGCTCCGGCCGAGGCGTTCACCTCGTTGCGCGTCGCCGTCTCGGCCGGTGAGCGGCTGACGTCCGGCCTGGCCGAGCGGGCCTCTGATCTCCTCGGCTGCCCGCTGCTCGACAGCCTCGGGAGCACCGAGGTCGGCCAGGCGTTCGTCGGCGGCACCCTCGAGTGCACCCGAACCGGGACGATCGGCAGGGCGCTTGCCCCCTATGAGATCGCCGTGCGCGACGACGAGGGCAGGACCTGCCCGCCGGGCACCGCCGGCCGGCTCTGGGTCCGGGGGCCCACGATCCTCCTCGAGTACCTCGGTCGGCCCGAGGCGACCGCCGCCGCCCTCGACGGCGACTGGCTGTGCACCGGCGACCTCGCCTCGCTCGACGAGGACGGCTTCGTCTCCCACCACGGGCGGGCCGACGACATGGAGATGGTGGGCGGCATCACCGTGGCCCCCCAGGAGATCGAGGAGCTGCTCAGCCGCCACCCCGCCGTCTGCGAGGTGGCGGTGGCCGCCGTGGCCGAGGCCGACGGCTCCGCCCGCCTCCAGGCCTTCGTGGTGCCCGTGCCCGGCGTCTCCGCCGACGAGCGGCTCGGCCGTGAGCTGGCCGAGCTGGCCCGGCACCAGCTGGCCGCCTACAAGGTGCCCCGGTGCGTGCGCTTCGTCGACGCCCTGCCCCGCACCCCCACCGGGAAGCTGCGTCGCTTCGTGCTCCGCTCGGGGGCCGGGTGGCCGACCCTCAGCCAGGCCGGTTGAGCCGTGAGGGCGCCGGACGGGCCAGGCCGAGAGGTCGCGGCGGATCAGGTGGGCTCTGCCGGATGCCGGTCCAGGTAGGAGCCGAAGGCGTGCTCCATCGCCGGCACGGTCAAGGCGAAGTCCTCCCTGGTGTAGCGGTGCACGCCGTGGGCGTGCTGGGGGTGGTGGGCCAGCCACGACGTCATGGTCGCCGCCAGGCCGGCGGGGAGCCGACGGCCCAGCTGCTCGTAGAGGCCGGCGACGGTCGCCACCGGCTGGCTCACCAGCTGGGAGTAGGCGACGTCGACGAAGCGGGAGGGCGCCCCCTGGCGCACCACCAGCGCCCGGGACAGCGCCACCTCGCACCGCCGCAGCGCCTGGCGGCCCACGACGACCGGCGAGACGTCGTCGCTGTAGGCCCGGCGCAGGCACAGCATGAGGCTGGCGTAGGAGGCCACGGCGTCGAAGGGGTGGCGGTGGCAGTGGACGACGGTGGCGCCGGGGCAGGCCTCGAGCAGG
>Ga0183260_10002204_pt1 | contig 16164 bp, 15 predicted proteins | sample AntDrymUQ4972206_2_FD_129768 | JGI IMG/M metagenome (GOLD analysis project Ga0183260, IMG submission 129768) | Polar desert sand microbial communities from Dry Valleys, Antarctica - metaG UQ497 (22.06) (version 2) (version 2) | ecosystem: Environmental > Terrestrial > Soil > Desert | place...
ACATCCGCGCGGGTCGGCTCGACAAGGTCGTGCTCGCTCGTGACCTCATCGTGGAGCTCGACGCACCGCTCGACGTACGAGCTCCGCTGGCTCGACTAGCCGAGCGATATCCGTCCTGTTGGACGTTCCATGTCGACAAGCTGTTCGGGGCCACTCCAGAGATGTTGGTACGACGAGAGCGTGGCCTGGTGACGAGCCGCGTGCTGGCGGGGACCATCCGTCGCACCGGTGACGACACCTCCGACCTGGCGCTGGCTGCGGCGCTGGCTCGGTCGTCGAAAGACCTGGAGGAGCATGAGTTGGCCGTTCGCTCGGTGGCCGACGCTCTCGCCCCGTACTGCACGAGCATGAATGTCCCCGAGAGCCCGTTCGTCCTGCATCTGCCCAACGTGATGCACCTCGCCACCGACGTGACCGGCGTGCTCGATGACCGCACCTCGTCGCTCGGCTTGGCCGCGGCTCTGCACCCGAGCGCCGCGGTGGGAGGCACCCCGACCGGTGATGCCGTCGCGCTGATCGGTGAGCTGGAGCAGATGGACCGCGGCCGCTACGCCGGTCCGGTGGGCTGGATGGACTCGCACGGCGATGGCGAGTGGGGCATCGCGTTGCGATCGGCGGCGTACGACGGCAACCGCGCGAGGTTGTTCGCCGGCTGCGGCATCGTGGCGGACTCAGACCCGGTCGCCGAGTTCGCCGAGGCCGCTGCCAAGTTCGTCCCCATCCGCGACGCAGTGAGCAGCTGAGCTCCCAGCGCTTTACTGCCGTGACCCGGCTTACTGCGGTGACCCGATCACACAACCGCGCACAATCGTTCACGTGCACGGTTGTAGCGCAAAAACCCGCGAGTTCCGTCGCACAATAGTTCACGTGAACTGTTGGGCGCAGCTCGACAAGTCGGTCGGAGCGCGAAGTCGTTCGAGCTGGCTTATCGAACCCCCCCCCAGTGCCAGCGCCCAAGCGCGCCCACGTGGTCTGCAGCTGGGTATCAGGCGTTCTGCGCTACCCATCTCATGGGATCACCGCTACCGATCCCGTTGCCCCCTGCAGACTCCAGCGCACCGGCGACGAGTATGCGGCGATGGGGCACCCTGGCGGTGCGGCACCCGTGCGGCGCGTTCACGATCTTGGCGGCTCGTCCCGGATCGACAGCGGGGACCGTGCAGTTGACATGCACCGAACCCCTCACCAGCTCAGGGGAGTATCCGCGGGCAGCTTCGAGGGCGGCAGCGAGCCACGCGGTCGACTCCTCATCGTCATACTCCGCGAATGGGCTGAACTCTCCCACCCCGGCAGGGCCGTGGATGAGGACACCTTCTCGACGACTGACCCCGCGAAACCGCACGTTCATGGGCAACGAGAAGACGTCGGCAGTACTACCCACGAGACGTATCGCTGCACTTCATGTCCGCGACCACAGCAGTCTCCGGCGGGTTGTCGCCCTGTCGATCCGCTTGGACGCGCTGTCGTTGGATGAGGGCCACCACCGTTCGGTGATCGAGCTTGCCGTCCTCGCTGACAGGCAGCCGGTCCAGCAGCAAGACCTCGCGCGGAGCCCAGGAGCGAGGCAGCTCCGCCGCCACCCAGTTCCGCACCCGCGAAATATCGGGCCCGGACAGGCCATCAACCACCACCACTGCGGCGGCCACCCGACTACCCCACTCGGCGTCGGGCACGGCCACGACGCCGCACTGCTCCACCTCAGGCATCGAGCTGAGCCGACGTTCGACGGCCGATAGTCCGACGTTCACGCCGCCGGAGATGACCACGTCGTCTGCGCGACCCCAGATGCGCAGTCGCCCGTCCTCGTCAAAGCTGCCGAGATCTGCCGTGTGGAGCCATCCTGCGCGCAGCACCGCGGCCGTGAGACCTGGCCGACCGTCGTACCCGTCGAAGAGAACCGGCCCGGCCAGCCTGACTAGGCCGTCCTGGTCGACGGCCGCCGTGACTTCGTCGAGGGGGTGGCCGTCGTACACACAACCACCGCACGTCTCGGTCATGCCGTAGGTGAGCACGACTGGCACCGTTGCCTCGTGTGCCCGCTCGAGCAGCTCAGGCGATGCTGCCGCTCCCCCCACCAGTACGGCGTCGAACCGGTTAAGTGCATCAATGGCCGCCCGGTCTCGCAGGTAGCGCTCGAGCTGGGTCGGAACGAGCGACACATAGCTCCGTTCGCCGGCCATCGAGCGCGTCGCGTCAGCAAGGTCCGGGTATTCGCCGAGTACGACGGGTCTGGTGCTGGCCAGCCGTGAGCGGACCAGCACTTGTAAGCCGGCGATACGGTGCGCCGGAAGCGCCAGCAGCCACTGACCCGGACCGCCAAGTCGCGAGAGCGCAGCCGTCGCCGAGGAGCGCATAGCGGCCACAGACAGGAGCACATCCTTCGGCTCACCAGTTGAGCCGGAGGTGCGCACGCCTATGGGCGGTGCCGAGTCAGCATCGAGCCATCGCGCAACCAGCCGCTCCACCTCACGGGGCGACCCCGACACCGGATTGAGCGAAGGATCGGCGGGCACCGCCTCACTCTAGGCGGCGTCGCTGGCGCAAGGATGGGTACGACGGGTCGCGCGAGGCGCAGGAACGTGCGTCTCGACCGGCCGTAGGCCCTTGGAAGCGGGCTGCGAGAATTCCGCCGCGATGGCCACCACTGCTCAATGGATTCAGGGCGCCCGACCCCGCACCTTGCCGGCTGCCGTGGCCCCCGTGCTCGCTGGCACCGGAGTGGCTCTGCACGCCGAATCGGCGGTGGAGTGGAAGGCTGCGCTCGCTCTGGGAGTGGCCCTTGCGTTGCAAGTGGCAGTCAACTACGCCAACGACTACTCCGATGGGATCAGAGGGACAGACACACACCGGGTAGGTCCGCTCCGGCTGGTCGGGTCGGGCGCAGCCAGCGCCCGAGCGGTCAAGCGTGCTGTGGTGCTCAGCTTCGGTGTCGCCACCGTGGCTGGAGTGGTGCTGGCGGCGACGACGGCATGGTGGCTGGTGGCCGTGGGTGCCGTAGCCATGGCGGCCGCCTGGTTCTACACCGGCGGCTCGAAACCCTATGGCTACCACGCTCTCGGCGAGGTCGGGGTCTTTGTCTTCTTCGGCCTGGTGGCGACGGGAGGGACGGCGTACGTCCAGGCCGAGTCGTTCGGTGCTGGCGTTGGCTGGCTCAGCGTGCTGCTAGGTGCCGGCGTGGGTGCGTTGGCCTGCGCCATCTTGGTCGCGAACAACTTGAGAGACATCCCGACGGACAAGGTGGTGGGGAAGCGCACGCTGGCAGTCGTCCTGGGTGACGCGAAGACTCGAGGCCTCTTCGCCTGGTTGCATGGGGCGCCGTATGCCCTGGCCGGCGTGGTTTCCGCCCTGACCTCTTGGTGGCTGCTGCTCGCTCTGCTTGCGCTGCCACTGTCTGCCCGGGCGTTGGCCGTCGTACGGGCAAAAGCCGCTGGGCCACAGCTGATACCTGTCCTCGAGGACACCGGCCGAGCCGAGCTTGTCTATGCCACCGGCTTGTTCGTTGGGTTCCTTCTCGCCTAGTCGGGTTGGGAGTCCTCGGCGGCTCGGCGAGCCTCGAAAGCATGTTTGGTCCTCGCAGATCGTTCAGCTATCTCCAAAGCGAGCTTGTCGCGCAGGGAGCGCAAGGCGAGCATGGCGATGACCGCCGAGATAACCATCGCGATCAACGCGGTGTACAGAACGCTGACGGAGTTCCACTCGACCTGCCGGTAAAGAATGACCCACAGCAGCCCGAACACCGCCGCGAAGATCGCCGCGCGAGCAAGCGTGTAGACGAAAAGGATCTTCACAGTCGACCTGCGAGTACGTCGGCCAGCAGATCCGGGTCCACATTGCCTCCCGAGACGACGGCCACCGCTGGACCAGCGGATGCCTCGACGCGCTCCAGGAACCCGGCCACCGCGACGGCACCGCTCGGCTCACACACCACCTTGGCGTCCAAGACCACCGAGCGCATGGCCGACAGGATGGCACCTTCACTGACCGTCACAACATCGTCGACCAACGCGACGATGTGGCGCCAGTTGAGCTCGCCGACCGATGGTGTGCGCAGCCCATCGGCGATCGTGCGTCCGGTCTTGGCGGTGTCCCACACGACACGTTGGCCGCTCGCGAACCCCGCGGCGAGGTCCCCAGCGAGCTCCGGCTCGACAGCGATAACCCGCACCTCGGGGGCAACCGACTTGATGGCCGCCGCGATCCCGCTGACCAGGCCGCCTCCGCTGACCGGGACATAGACCGTCGCCACGTCAGGAACATCCGCCAAGATCTCGAGCCCGACAGTGCCCTGTCCCGCGATGATGGCCGGGTCGTCGTACGGCGAGATGAATACCGCGCCGGTCTCGGCCCGAATGCGTTCAGTCACTGCGGCTCGGTCCGCGATGTCCACCAGCACCACCCGGGCACCTTGCGACTGCGTTGCCCGCTGCTTGACCATCGGCGTCTCACGCGGCATCACTACTGTGGCAGCCACTCCTGCGAGGCGGGCGGCCCGAGCCAACGCCTGTGCGTGGTTGCCCGACGAGTGCGTCACGACACCCCGCGAGCGTTCGTCGGGGGTGAGCAGGCCGATTGCGTTGAGAGCGCCTCGGAACTTGAAGGCTCCACCGATCTGCAAGCACTCAGCCTTGATCCAAAGAGGTTCGGTGTCACTCCCCAACTGCGTCGACAACGTCGGGGTACGGCGGATCGAGCCGCCGATGCGCTCAGCAGCAGCCTCGATGTCGAGCCGACTGACGAGTTGCGGTCCCGCTTCGCCCCGCTTGAGCAAGCTTTCATCGCCTGTCCCGAGCAGCGGTCCGGAGCGGGTGGTAGCCATTGCTCGACCCTAGTCGGCCCGTGCCGATGGAGATATTCGCCGAGAAGTGGCATGCGGGCTTGTGCGCCGGATTAGGCTGGAGGTGACTCGGGGCTCCCCGACCCGGCGAAGAGGTGAAGCGTTGAGATTCCTGCCAGCGATCTTGTTGATCGTGCTCGCCATCTACTGCTGGGTGGAGATTGTGCAGTCCGATCCACGTCAGGTGAGGCAGCTGTCCCGCGGCGTCTGGGCGCTCATCGTGCTGATCCCCCTCGCAGGTTCGGTGGCGTGGCTCATCGGTGGCCGCCCGAACGGCGAGGAGGTCCGAAAAGCACCCCAGCGGCCACGCCCCCGTGTCATCGCTCCCGACGACGATCCCGACTTCCTTCGCGGACTCAACCGTCGCCGCCCTTCTCCGCCCGACGACGGCGACCAACCTACGTAACCGGTTCCGCCTTGGCGCATGTCTGCTAGGTCAGGTGCACCCACAGCGGCCGTGTCGGGTGCTCCGCGTCTACATGCCGGAGTAGGCGTGTAGTCCCGAACCCAACAGGTTGATCCCCACGAAGTTGAACAGGAAGGTCGCGTAGCCGGCCAAGGCGATATATGCCGCTCCCCGACCGTGCCACCCCGCCGTCGCTCGAGCATGAAGGTACGCCGCATAGACCACCCAGGTGATGAACGCCCAGACCTCCTTTGGATCCCACCCCCAGAAGCGGCCCCACGCCTCGTCTGCCCAGATGGCACCGGTGAGGACGGTGAAAGTCCAGACCGGGAAGGCGAAGGCGTGCACCCGGTAGGACACCTGGTCGATGTTCGAAGCCGGCGGCATCCGCCACAGAAAACCCGTTCGGAGTGCGCCGGGATCGCTGGCAGCCGCCGACTCCATCCGCTGGCGTTTGAGGAACAGGATCGAGCAGATGGCTCCGACGGCGAACGCCCCACTGGCGATTACGGCGGCGCTGACGTGGATGACGATCCAGTAGGAGTTCAGAGCCGCGACCAGTGGTGCCGCCGGTCGGTACAACGCAACCACGCCGACACCCAGCACAGCAACCAGGAAACCGGTGACCAGCAGGCCCATCCATCGCACGCCATGGCGGAGCACCAAGATCAGATAGACCACGGCCACCGCCAGCGAACCGGTGATCGCGAACTCGTACATGCTGCCCCATGGGACACGCTCTGCCGCCGCACCTCGCGCGAACACTCCAGCCGCGTGCAAGACCGCACCCAAGACGGTGAGTGAAAGACCGATGCGTCCGTAGCGCTCGGCACGCTCGTCGTCGTCTCGCTCGGGCGGGGGGTTGCTTCCGGGACTGGGTTCAGGTTGGGCGGCGCTCACGCTGGAATCAGCGACGGACTGCGTTGTGGAACTCGAGTGCAAGCCGTCGAATGCGGCGACCGGTTGAGCGGTTCGGGCGCCGGTGACTTCTGGCTGTGTCATGAGTGGCTGTGTCATGAGTGGCTGTGTCATGAGTGGCTGTGTCACGAGCCGTCGGGCAAGCGCCCATTCCGCGCTGTGCGCCAGCATGGCCAAGGCGTAGACGAACATCGTTGACGCGAGCGCGTTGTCGCTGAGCTCGGCCCAGTGCTCAGGGGTCATGGGAGTCGTCCTTTGTCACTCTGGGCGGTGAGACGGGCTTGGCGGTAGGAGCAGGTAGCGGTTCTCGCAACAACCGGGCCAGTTCGGTCACATGGGCGCGAGGGTCACCGCCGAAGACCCGGTCGAGCGCAGCGACCTCGACCAGACTAGGCCCGTCGGCCGGGCGGATTCGTACCCAGGTGCGACGGGGACGCACAAACAGCGAGAACAGCAGGCCGATTATTGCCGCAATGACGCCGGCCAGCGGCACGACCTTTCCCGGCGCCCGGTTGACCTGGAGGTTGACCCACCGCTCGTACCCATGGAAAGTGATCGACCCCGCACCGCCCGGGAGTTCGGCCGTCTCACCGATCCGGAGCATCAGCGCCTCGGGCTTGCCGTTGTCCATGGTGAACGGTTCCAGGTCGGTCTTGTCGAGCGTGTACTTCGACTGGGGCACGCCGGAGTCCAGACCGAGGTCGCCGGAGAAGGCGACGAGCGACAGCACCGGGTTCAGCGCGTCGGGAAATGCGGAGTAGGGCCGCCGGTCATCCATTGCTGCCGTCGGGAAGAAGTAGCCCTCGAAGGCGAGCTGGGTCGGCGCGGCATCGGGCACCTTGACCACGCCGTAGGACAGGAAGGACCCGTCCTGCGGAAGAAAGATGACCGGGTCGTCGTACGCCAGGTTTCCGTTGCCGTCGCGGACGGTCACAATCGGCGCGTAACCGTGGCCCACCAGATAGACGGCAGCGCCGCCGACCTTCAAGGGGTCATTGACCCCGAGCTGATAGGGGTACGACGGTGCACCCTCCTTCGGTATGACCGAGAGAGCGGCCTCGAAGTCGACAGGGGTGCCTGCCCCTGGCCCGGACTCCTCCCAGACGACCTCGAAGTCGTCGACGGTGAAGCGAAACGGCACCAGGTCTGTCGCATCGAAGCGGGCGCCGGGAGTGAACTCGTCGTACTGAGTCACCGTGTTGGAGAAACCGTTACCGCGAATCACAGCAACAGCGCCCTTGTAGCCGAACAGCCCCGTGACCGCCACGCCTCCCAGCACGACCAGCAACGCCACGTGAAACAGCAGGTTTCCCGCTTCTCGCGAGTACCCCTTCTCGGCGCTCACCACGACCCCGCCGTCCGACAGGTCATACACCTCCACTCGCCGGCGCTGGCCTCGCAGCAGGTCGGCCGCGCGCTCAGCCAGCGCTGAAGTCTGCTCATGGCTCCTCCATGAGTCGTATGCCGACAGGCGGGCAAGATTGCGAGGCGCCTGAGGAGGCCGGGCCCGAACGCCCCGCAAGTAGACGCCCGACCGCGGGATGATGCAGCCGACCAACGACAGCATCAGCAGCACATAGATCGCGCTGAACCACACCGAGCGGTACACGTCGAACATGCCGAGCCACTCGAACATCGGAGTCAGGCTGGGATGACCCTCCTTGAAGGCAAAGACAGCGGACGGGTCAACGCGTTCCTGCGGCACCAGCGAGCCCGGGACCGCTGCGACGGCCAGCAAGAACAGCAAGAGGAGCGCCGTTCGCATCGACGTGAGCTGGCGCCACATCCAGCGCAGGAACTCACCCGGCCGCATTGCCGGAGCTCCGCGACGAGGCCCCGGCGGGAGATCACCTCGGGAGCCGTCCGGTTCGGCCAAAGCGAGTGCGGAGTCCGCGGGAGCCGCGAAGTCGTCGAGCCGGTCAGAGGGGGACATGGAAGTCTCGGATCCAGGACTCCAGGAGCCAGTCGTCGGCGACCGGGGCCGCTCCAGCGGTCCTTGTGGTGGACGAGTCGCAGTGGAGCGGAGCCATCGGTCAGGCGCCAGCGGTGAATTTCTTGGTCGCACGGACCGGGAGGAGGTCAGCCGCCGGCTCCGAGTAGGCTACCGAAACGGCGCGCTCGCCGTCGTAGGTGAAAGTGGTCAGGCTGGCGAGGCTGCACTGCCGCTTGCGCGGGTCGTGGAAGAGCCGTCGTCCCTCGACATGCGACCGCGCCATCCACACCGGCAGCTGATGAGTGACCATGAGCACCTCATGCCCGGCGGCCTTCTCCCGTGCGTCGTGCATGGCGGCCAGCATGCGCACCACGATGTCTTTGTAAGGCTCTCCCCAGGAGGGCTGGAACGGGTTGTAGAGATATCTCCAGTACGCCGGCTTGCGCAGCGAGCCGTCTCCGACCCCGAACTGCTTGCCCTCGAACTTGTTGGCCGCCTCGATGACCCGGCCGTCGGTCTCGATCTGCAGACCAAGCGTGTCAGCACTCGGCTCAGCTGTCTCCTGGGCGCGCTCGAGCGGCGATGAGATGACATGGGTGATGTCTCGGTCCTTCAGTGTCTCGGCGACCCGCTTGGCCATCTGCGTGCCCAGCTCGCTCAGATGGAACTCGGGGAGCCGGCCATACAAGATGCCGTCCGGATTGAACACCTCGCCGTGCCGCAGCAGATGCACCACGGTGTTGACAGAGCCACTCGGGCTGGAGGGGGCATCGGCACTGTTCGAGGTCATGTTGGCCCTTCGTCGTCGGGTCGGGAGGCCGCTGCTGCTGCTGCGGCGCGCGGGAGTGCTGAAGCGATCCGGTCGATCGCTGTGTCGTCGTGCGCTGCACTCACGAACCACGTCTCGAACGGGCTCGGTGGAAGGTAGACGCCCGAGTCGAGCATGGCGTGGAAGAACGCACGATGGCGGTAGAACGCCTGGTCACTGGCTTCAGTGAAGTTGCGCACGCACGTGCTTGACTCGTCATTGACGAAGAACGGGCTGAAGAGGTTGCCGGCAGCCTGTACGACGTGTGGGACGCCTGCTTCGCGGAGCGCCTCGCTCAGCAGGTCAGCGATCATGGCGGCTGCTTCGTCGAGGCGGGTGTAGACCTCATCGGTTGCCAGCCGCAACGTCGTCAACCCCGCGGTGGTCGCGATCGGGTTACCAGACAAGGTGCCACCCTGATACACCGGACCGACGGGCGCCACACAGGCCATTACGTCCTCACGTCCGCCGAACGCGGCGACCGGAAAACCGCCACCCATCGCCTTGCCGAACGTCATCAGATCGGGCGCCCATCCCTGACGGGCGCCGTCGAGTCCCCAGTGACCGCTGCGGCTGACGCGGAAGCCGGTCATCACCTCGTCACTGATGAACAGCGCACCGTGCGCACGGCACAGCTGCGCCAGGCCGGCATTGAACCCCTCAACCGGAGCCACGGCGCCCATGTTGCCGCAGGCCGCCTCGGTGATGACACAGGCGATGGAGTTCCCGTAGATGTCGAAGACTCGCTGAACGGACGCGAGGTCGTTGTAGGGAAGGACCAACGTTGCAGCGGTGGAGGCAGCCGGCACGCCCGGCGTCGCCGGCAATGACAGCAATCCTGGTCTCGCCTCACCTCCGGCCAGCGGAGCACCCGCAGATCCGGCAGTCGCCATCGCGGCCACGCCGGATCCGGCGGCCGCGAGCAGAGCGTCGACATGGCCGTGGTAGCAGCCCGCGAACTTCACGACGAGGTCACGGCCGGTGAAGCCGCGCGCCAGCCGAACCGCTGACATCGTCGCCTCGGTGCCCGACGAGACCAGGCGCACCTGGTCGACCGGCGTTCGAGCCACTATCTCCTCGGCCAGCTCGACCTCGGGCAGGGCAGGCGTTCCGAACGACGTGCCCTTCGCCACGGCACCTTGCACCGCCGAGACTACCTCGGGGTGGGCGTGGCCGAGGATCATTGGACCCCATGAGCAGACGAGGTCGACGTAATCGTTGCCGTCCACGTCGAAGAGGTACGCACCCTCGCCACGAGCCATGAAGCGGGGGGTGCCTCCCACAGCTCCGAAAGCCCGTACCGGGCTGTTGACCCCTCCAGGCGTCACGGTCAGCGCACGCGCGAAGAGCTCGCTGGATCGAATCGGCTTGTAGGAGAGCTCGAACTCGAGGCTGCTCATGCGCCCATTCTCACTGAGCCTCCTGGGCAGTGCGAACTCCCCCTGGCGGGTCCGCCAGCCAGCCGCCTGCTTCGACAGCCCAGTAGGTCAAGATCAGGTCTGCTCCGGCGCGCCGAATCGACGTCAAGATCTCCAGCACGACCGCTCGGCGGTCGAAATAGCCTGCCGCGGCAGCAGCCTCCACCATCGAGTACTCGCCGGACACGCAATATGCAGCGACGGGCACCTGCGACACCGCTGCGACGTCACTGAGCACATCGAGATAGCCGAGTGCTGGCTTGACCATCACCACATCGGCTCCCTCAGCAAGATCGAGCTCGACCTCCCGCAGTGCCTCGCGGCGGTTGGCTGGGTCTTGTTGATAGGTACGTCGGTCGCCGTCGAGCGACGAGGCAACCGCCTCCCGGAACGGACCGTAGAACGCGGAGGCGTACTTTGCCGCATACGCGAGCACGGCGACATCGAGGTGACCGGCCGAGTCGAGCGCCGCTCGGACAGCCCCGACCTGGCCGTCCATCATCCCGCTCGTCCCGACCATATGGACGCCGGCTGCGGCTTGGGCGAGTGCCATCTCGGCGTATCGCTGCAAGGTGGCGTCGTTGTCGACGGTCCCGTCGGCGGCCAGTAGCCCGCAGTGGCCGTGGTCGGTGAACTCGTCGAGGCAGAGGTCGCTCATGACGACAGTCGCGTCCCCCACTTCGCCGACCACCGCCGAGATAGCTCGGTTGAGCACACCCGCGGGATCGATGCCTGCGCTCGCGACCGAGTCCTTCTGAGCCGGGATGCCGAACAACATCAGGCCACCGACCCCCGCCTCGACGGCGTGCTCGGCTGCTCGTAGCAGCGAGTCCAATGAGTGCTGCACGACCCCTGGCATGCTGCTGATCGCCGTCGGCTCGTCGCACCCCTCGGCGACGAACAACGGCAGCACCAGCTGACTCGGGACTACCGTTGTCTCAGCCACGAGTCGCCGAATCGCGGCCGATGAGCGCAACCGCCGGGGACGACTCGCTGGCCAGCTCATCGCGTCAGGTGGCGCGACGGCGAGGAGGCGTACGGCGTTCCGACGGCTTGGCCACCTGCTCCCCGGCCTCGATCAGCTCGAGCCGCCGCGCAGCACCGAAGTCGGCGAGTGCCTGTGCGAGTGTCTCGGCGGACGGCTGTGAAGCGAGCACATCGACCCGAAGGCCGTGCTCCTCACAGGTCTTGGCGGTAGCTGGGCCGATCGCAGCGATGACGGAGCTGGCGTGGGGCTTGCCGGCGATACCGACCAGGTTGCGCACGGTAGACGACGAGGTGAACACCACCGCGTCGAACCTCCCGGTCTTGATCGCGTCGCGCGTCGACGCCGGTGGCGGGGCGGCCCGGACCGTGCGATAGGCCGTCACATCGTCGACCTCCCATCCCAAATCATGCAGCCCGGCCACCAACGTCTCAGTGGCAATGTCGGCGCGGGGCAGAAAGACTCGGTTGATCGGATCGAGGACGTCGTCGTAAGGCGGCCAGTCCTCGAGCAGGCCACGGACGCTTTGTTCACCCGACGGCACCAGGTCGGCACGGATGCCCCAGGCGGCAAGGCTTTCTGCGGTCTTGTCACCGACCGCGGCGACCTTGAGTCCGCTGAAAGCCCGCGCATCGAGGCCGTAGTCGTCAAACTTCTCGTGCACAGCCTTGACCGCATTGACGGAGGTGAAGACGATCCACTCGTAGCGGCCCTCGACCAGCCCCCGCACCGCCTTGTTCATCTGCATGGGGTTGCGAGGCGGCTCGACCGAGATGGTCGGCACCTCTTCGGGCACACCCCCAAAGGTGCGCAGGCTCGCTGACAGTGTGACCGCCTGCTCTTTGGTGCGGGGCACGAGGATGCGCCAGCCGAAAAGTGGCTTGGTCTCGTACCACGACAGCGCACCGCGCATCTCGACCACCTCACCAACCACGGTGATCACGGGTGCAGCAAGACGCACGTCTTCTACGTCGGCTGCGACACCTGACAATGTCGAAACGACAGTGGTCTGCTCGGTGGTCGTGCCCACCGAGGTCAGGGAAATCGGAGTGCCACTCGACCGGCCGGCCGCTTGCAGACCTCGAGCAACCTCCGCGATCGACTCTGCTGCAGACAACAGGACCAGCGTCTGGCAGTCGACGTACTTCGCCCAGTCGATCTTGCCAGGCTTGCCGTCGACCTTGAGGACCGTCACCTCACCCGTCGAGCGCGTGGTCAAGGGGACTCCGGCGTATGCGGGCACGGCCGTCACTGAACTGACCCCTGGCACGATTTCGAACGTGACGTCCGCCTTGGCGCAGGCCGCGGCCTCCTCTGCGCCCGTGGCGTACATCCATGGGTCGCCGACGAGAAGGCGGACGACGTTGCCGGCGGCCTTGGCATGTCTGACGACCAACTTGGCCCGCGATGCGGAGGTCAAAGGTTGCCCGTCCTCGCCATAGCTCCCGTCGATGAGCGTCACTTTCTCGAAGCGCTCTCCAAGCAGGTCATGGAGGAGCTCATAATGCTCGGGGGTACCGGTGATCACGACGTCGGCGCTCTTGATGAGCTCGAGCGCTCGAACCGTGAGAAGTCCAGGATCCCCAGGGCCCGTCCCGACGAATGCGACCGACCCTGCCGCTCGCGGCGCACCCGTCGGTCGTCCGGCGGAGGCGCTCACAGAGCGGCTTGGCGTCTTGGCTGTGGCGGTCTTCGCCATGTTGTTCTTCACCGTCTTGTCTCGAGGAGGTTGACTGTGTGCAGCTTCTTGATTGGGAGGTTCCGGTTGGAGGTTCACGCGCGAGGTGGAGGTGCTGCTGGGTGCTGATGCAGGCGGGGTTCTCGTCACGATGCCCGCTCCTGCAAAATCAAGTCGGCGCCAGCGGCCAGCATCTCCTTGGCGAGCCGGTCGCCTACCCCGGCCGGGTCAGCCGTGCTACCGATCGCCGACATCCGGACAGCGACAGAGCCGTCGAGCGCCACCACCACCCCACGCAGCCAGAGCTCCGGCCCTTCGTCACCTTCAGCGACATCTCCAAGGGCACCCACCGGCGCCAGACATCCCGCCTGCAACGTGCGCAGGAGTGCGCGCTCAGCGGTGACCGCTGCACGGCTGCAGCTGTCGTCGAGTGCGTCAGCGATATCGTCGGCGAGCCCATGGGAGCAAGCAGCCACCTCGACAGCCAGCGCACCTTGGCCGGGCGCGGGCAGCATCTGGATCGGGTCGATGGTCTCGGTGATCTCGGCTTCTCGCCCAAGCCGAACCAGGCCGGCCCGCGCTAGGACAATCGCGTCGAGCTCCCCTGAACTCACCTTGGCCAGGCGCGTCTCCACGTTCCCTCGGATCGCGACGACGACGACACCGAGTCCGAGGGCGTTGAGCTGCGCCGTACGGCGAGGAGACCCGGTTCCGACGGTTGAGCCTGGCGGCAGCTCAGCCAAGGGCAGGTCGTCGCGAGCCACCAGTGCATCACGGAAGTCGTCTCGCGCTGGCACCGCGGCCAGCCGGACCCGGTCGTCAGGTGAGGTAGGCAGGTCTTTGAGCGAGTGCACGACGACGTCGACGTCGCCCGCGACCAGAGCCTCTCGGACAGCGCCGACGAACACGCCTTGTCCTCCGATCTCGGTGAGCGGCGCGGTCGATCGGTCGCCATCGCTCACAACCGGTACCACGTTGACCACGACACCCAGCGTCTTTGTGAGCCGGTCGGCGAGGATTTGGGTCTGGGTGCGAGCAAGGGTGCTTGCCCGGGTGCCGACCCGCAGGACCGTCATGACTTATCGCCTGCCCTGGTGACAGCCTCGACGGCAGCCGGGTCAAGCGCGAAAAGTTCGGCCAGGGCCTCGGCGTACGAGGACTCCGGCGCGCGTCCGGCGAACTCCTTGACCCTCACCGTGGGCTCGTGCAGCAGCTTGTCGGCTACTCGGCGCACCGTATGGGTGATCTCGACCTGCTGCTCCGGCGTCAGCCCGTCCAGGCGCCCCCAGAGCCGTTCAAGCTCCGTGGCCACCACTGTCGTGGCCATCGTGCGCAGAGCCACGACAGTCGGCGCCACAGTCGCGGCATCACAGACAGCCGTGAAGGCGGCGACCTCCTCAGCCACCATCGCCTTGATCGCCGCCACATCGGCAGCGGCTGAGCCGTTGTGCACCGAGTCGGCAACAGTCTTGAGCGACACCAGCGAAACGCCAGGAATGGACCCGGCCGAGGGCTCGACATCATGCGGGAGTGCCAGGTCGACGATCACCAGAGGCTGATCGACCTGGCGCTGGTCCATCGCGTCGGCGACGTGCTCTGCTGCAATGACGCTGCCGGTGGCACCCGTACACGAGATGACCAGGCTGCACTCAGCCAGCTGCGCTACGAGCCGATCTAGGTCGGCGCTGCTGCCACCGACGCGGGCGGCAAGCCGCTCCGCGTGAGCTGAGGTCCGGGACGCGATCGTGATCTGCGAAGCGCCTCTTCGGCGTACCGACCCAGCTGCCAGGCCGGCGATCGACCCGGCGCCGACGATGAGCACGCGCGCGCCTTCGAGCGGCCCGATGACGTCGACCGCTTCATCGAGGGCGACTGACACGAGTGACTGCTCAGCCCGATCGATGCCGGTCTCGAAGTGTGCACGCTTGCCGACTCGCAGAGCTTGCTGAAACAAGGAGTTAAGGCCAGGACCGACCGTTTCGTCGTCCTGCCCGCTGCGCAACGCCTCACGGACCTGGCCAAGGATCTGCCCTTCTCCCACCACCATCGAGTCCAGACCGGTGGCTACCGAGAACAGGTGGGCAACGGCAGCCTCGCCATAGTGCACGTAGAGGAACGGCAGTACCTGTTCGGCTGGACGGTCGGCCTGCGCCACCAACAGCGCCGTGAGGTCGTCGACACTGCCGTGGAAGCGATCGACCTCGGCGTGGATCTCCACCCGGTTGCAGGTCGCGAGCACCACAGCCTCGCTCACATATGGTGTCTGCAGAGCTCGTGCGCGCAACTTCGTCGCAGCGTCAGTGTCGAGCGCGAGGCACTCGAGAAGCTCGATGGAAGCGCTGCGGTGAGAGGCGCCGACGATCAAGGTGGTCATCCGACATCAACCTTGAGCTCGGCGAGTCCCGCGGCCTTGCGCTGCTCATGGAAAGCGAGGATTTGCAGTTCGATCGACAGATCCACCTTGCGTACGTCGACATGGTCCGGCACGGACAGCAGTGTCGGCGCGAAGTTGAGGATGCTGCTCACCCCGGCCGCCACCAGCTTGTCGCAGACCCCCTGGGCCGCTGCGGCTGGTGTGGCGATGACCCCAATGGACACCTGCCCCGAGCGTACGAGCTCGAACAGGTCGTCGAGCGGGCTGATTCGCAGGTCACCGACCTGCTCACCGATGCGGCGCTCGTCATTGTCGAGCAAAGCGGCTACCCGGAAGCCGCGGGAGGCGAAGCCCGAGTAGTTGGCGAGTGCCAGCCCCAGATTGCCGATCCCGACGATGACGACGGACCAGTCCTGGGTGAGCCCTATCTCCCTGGCGATCTGGTAGCGCAGGTAGTTGACGTCATAACCCACGCCTCGCGTGCCGTATGTCCCTAGGTAAGAAAGATCCTTGCGCAGCTTTGCCGAGTTGACGCCAGCCCAGACCGCAAGGTCTTCGCTGCTGGCTGTTGTCACGTCGTGATCGGAAAGCGCTGTCAGGGCACGGAGATATACCGGAAGGCGCGCGACCGTGGCTTCTGGAATGCCCCTCTCGGCGCGCTCCTCCCGGGTCCCGCCGCTCTTGCGGCCCCCTGCACTGCCCACGACGCTCCTGATACCACCAGCCAGACGATGCTTCGGCCTTCGAGGCTGTCCTGCAACTGGCGCTGGAGTCACTGTAAGAGTTTGTGAACGCGAGAACAAAATCGCG
>Ga0183260_10002205_pt1 | contig 16162 bp, 19 predicted proteins | sample AntDrymUQ4972206_2_FD_129768 | JGI IMG/M metagenome (GOLD analysis project Ga0183260, IMG submission 129768) | Polar desert sand microbial communities from Dry Valleys, Antarctica - metaG UQ497 (22.06) (version 2) (version 2) | ecosystem: Environmental > Terrestrial > Soil > Desert | place...
CCGCGGGCGCTGGGGGTACCGCGGGCGCGGCGGCCGGCGGCGCGGGTACCGCGGGCGCCGCGACCGGCGCTTCGGCTGCGGCGGGGGCCGGGGCGGCCTGCGGCGGCGACTTGGCGGCCCGCTCGATGTCGTCCTTGACGATCCGCCCGCCCGGACCCGTACCGGTCACGCGGTGCAGGTCGACGCCGTGCTCGCGCGCGAGTCGCCGCGCCACCGGGGAGGCTTTCACGCGGCCGCCGGGAGGCGCCTGCGCCGACGGCGCGGGTTGCGCGGAGGCCGCCGCCACCGGCGATGCGTCCGCGACCTGCGGTGGCGCCTGCGGCTCGGCAGCCACCGGCGGCGCGGCCGCCGCTGTCGCGCTCGCGCCGTTGCCCGCGTCCAGACGCGCGATGACGCTGCCGATCGGCAGCGTCTCTCCCGCCGGCGCGACGATCGTCAGCACGCCCGCGGCGTCGGACTCGTAGGTCAACGTCGCCTTGTCGGTCTCGATCTCCGCCAGCGGCTCGCCGCGCACCACCGCCTCGCCGTCGTCCTTGAGCCACTTGAGGATCGTGCCCTCCTCCATCGAGTCCGACAGGCGCGGCATGACGATCTCGGTCACGACGGCGCGCCTTCGCTCGTGGGATGGGCGGTGGCGTGGCTCATCGCAGGTCCTCGCTATGCCACGCGGTCGCGGAAGGTCGCGAGGACGGCGTCGACGACCTGCGGCTCGTGCGGGAAGGCGATCTGCTCGAGCGGCTTGGAGTAGGGCATCGGCACGTCGGCGCCGGTGACGCGCTGGATCGGCGCGTCGAGGTCGTCGAAGGCCTGCTCCTGGACGAGCGCCGCGAGGTTCGCGCCGACGCCGCCGTGCGGCCAGCCCTCCTCCACGATCACGCAGCGGTTCGTCTTGCGGACGGACGCGAGGATCGTGTCGAGATCCAGCGGGCGCAGCGTGCGCGGGTCGATGACCTCGGCCTCGATGCCGTGCTCCTCGCTCAGCGTCCGGGCCGCCCGGAAGGCCGTCAGCGCCATCCGCGAGATCCCCACGATCGTCACGTCGGAGCCCTCGCGGCGGATCGCCGCCTCGCCGAAGCGCACGGTGTGGTCCTCGTCGTCGGGCACCTCGCCGCGCTGGCCGTAGAGGTACTCGTGCTCGATGAAGATGACGGGGTTGTCGTCGCGGATCGCGGACTTCAGCAGGCCCTTGGCGTCGGCGGCCGTGGTCGGGACCGCGACGAGCAGCCCCGGCACGTGAAGGTACAGCGCCTCCCAGGAGTGCGAGTGCGTCGGCCCGAGCTGGTGCCCGGCGCCCTGCGGCATGCGGACCACCAGCGGCACCTTGACCTGACCGCCGAACATGTAGCGGATCGACGCAGCATGGTTGACGATCTGGTCCATCGCCAGCAGCGAGAAGTTGATCGTCATGAGCTCGACGACGGGCCGCAGGCCGGTCATCGCCGCGCCGACGCCCATCCCCACGATCGTGTTCTCGGAGATCGGCGTGTCGCGCACGCGCTTCTCGCCGAACTCGTCGAGCAGGCCCGCGGTGACCTTGAACGCCCCGTTGAAGACGCCGATGTCCTCGCCCATGAGCATGACGTTGGGGTCGCGCTGCATCTCCTCGCGCAGCGCGGCGTTGAGCGCCTCGCGATAGCGCATGACGGCCATCAGTGCTCGCCCCCGTACGTGCGTGCCACGTCCACTAGTCCTCGTTGCGCTGCGCGTCGTCGGTGGGCTTGGGCGTCGTCCCGGCGGCGTGCTCGGCCGCGTGCGGCAGGTCGGCGCGATCCATGTCGGTCTCGTCCTCGCCGCGGTGCGGCGTCGGCGTGCGCTCGTCGACGGAGTACCAGCCGCGCACCTGGTCGCCGAGCACGTAGATGTCGTCGTAGAGGTCGTTGGGCGAGGGATGCGGTGACGCGTCGGCGAACGAGACGGCGCGGTCGACGCGCTCGACCGCCTCGCGGTCCATCGCGTCGCGCTCGTCGGCACCGAGCAGGCCGGCCGCGACGAGCTGGTCGCCGAACACCGCGAGCGGGTCGCGCTTGCGCCACTCGTCGACCTGCTCCTTGGTGCGGTACTCCTCGGGGTCGGCCATCGAGTGGCCCCGGAAGCGGTACGTGACGGCCTCCACGAGCACCGGCCGGCGCTCCTCGCGGACGATCCGCAGCGCCTCCGAGGTGACGTTGTAGGTGTCGACGATGTCCATGCCGTCGCAGCGCATGCCGGGCACGCCGAAGCCCTCGCCCTTGCGCATGAGGTCGGTCACGGCCGAGTGGCGCTCCAGTGCCGTGCCCATCCCGAACTGGTTGTTGGTGACCATGAACACGACCGGCAGCCGCCAGAGCGCGGCGAGGTTCATCGTCTCGCCGAACGTGCCCTGGTTGGAGGCGCCGTCGCCGAACTGGCACAGCGTAACCTCGTCGCGGCCGAGGTAGTCGGAGGCGAGCGCGAAGCCGGCGGCGAGCGGCAGGTTGCCGCCGACGATCCCGTAGCCGCCCATGAAGCGCTTCTCGAGGTCGAACATGTGCATCGACCCGCCGCGGCCGTTGCAGAGGCCGTCGACGCGGCCGAACAGCTCCGCCATCACGCGGTGGGGATCGGATCCGCGCGCCAGCGTGTGGCCGTGCGAGCGGTACGTCGAGATGAGGTAGTCCTGGTCGCGCAGTGCGCGCGTGGAGCCGACGATCGTCGCCTCCTCGCCGATCGCGAGGTGCAGGAAGCCGCCGACCTTGGCCTTCGCGTACATCTCTCCGGCGCGCTCCTCGAAGCGCCGGATGAGCATCATCGCCGCGAGCCACTCGCGGGCGACGCCGGGCTCGGGGAGGACCGCGTGCTCGGCGGGTTGCGCGACGCGTTCTGCCATTTGTGCGTCCAGGGTACCGGCCGTGCCCGGACACCAGATGCCCGTGAACTGAACGAAGGCGTTTGACAACAGCCGGGCCCAGCGGGGATCGTGCAACCCGTGGGCGATCAGGGACGCATCAGCCGCCGCCGCTTCGTCGCCGCAGCCGCCGCGCCCGCGGCCGCCGCGGCGGCCGGCGGCGCATCAGCCGGCGACGCGGAGGCGGCCCGCCGCAAGGCCAAGCCGGCGACCCGCCGGCGGATCCGCCACCGCCAGGACGTCGTCGTCGTGGGCGGCGGGATCGCGGGCCTCGTCGCCGCGCGGGAGGTCGCGCGCGCCGGTCGCTCGGTCGCGGTCGTCGAGGCGCGCGACCGCGTCGGCGGGCGGATGTTCGATCGCGCGATCCCCGGCGGGGACGTCGTCGACCTCGGCGCGGAGTTCATCGGGCCGACGCAGAACCGCATCCGCGCGCTCGTCGACGAGCTCGGGATCGAGACCTTCCCGGCCTACAACCAGGGCCGCAACGTCTACTACGCGGGCGGCCGGCGCACGCTGTACGCCGACACCGGCCCGACTGGCAACGCGCCCGCGGACCCGGCGCTGCTCGTCGACCTGCTGCTGGCGATCCCGCAGCTCAACGCGCTGTCGCGCCGGGTCCTCGTCGACGCGCCGTGGAACGCGCCGAACGCGGGCGGGCTGGACAGCCAGTCGCTGGAGACCTGGCTGCGCCACAACTCGACCGGGGCCAAGCGCTTCATGGACGTCGCCAAGGCCGCCACCCGCGCGATCTTCGGCGCCGAGCCGCGCGAGCTGTCGCTGCTGTTCGTGCTGTTCTACATCGCGGCGTCGGGCGACGAGACGACGCCCGGCACGTTCGAACGCAACTTCAACACGCGCAACGGCGCCCAACAGGACCGCATCGCCGGCGGCACGCAGCAGATCGCCGAGCGCGTCGCGGCGCAGCTCGGACGGCGCGTGATCCGCCGCTCACCCGTGCGCCGGATCGTGACGGGACCGGGCCACGTCGACGTCATCTCCGACCGCTACGTCAACCGCGCCAAGCAGGTCATCGTCGCGCTGCCTCCGGTGCTCGCCGGGCGGATCCAGTACGAGCCCGCGCTGCCGTCCCTGCGCGACGGGCTCACGCAGCGCCTGCCGCAGGGCCACCTGATCAAGGTCCAGGCGGTCTACGACACGCCGTTCTGGCGCGGCGACGGGCTCAACGGCGCCTCGATCGCCGACGCCGGGCCGTGGAACATCACGTTCGACAGCTCCCCGCGCTCGGGCAGGCCCGGAGCGGTGCTCGGCTTCGTCGGCGGCGACGAGGCCCGCGTCTTCGCGCGGTTGCCCGCCGAGCAGCGCCGCCGCGCGGCGCTCGCCAGCTTCGCCCGCGTGTTCGGCGCCCGGGCGCTGGAGCCGATCGACTACGTCGAGACCGACTGGGCCGCCGAGCCCTATTCGCGCGGCTGCCCGGTGGGGATCGCGCCGCCCGGCGTGCTGACGACGCACGGCCGCGCGCTGCGCGAGCCCGTCGAGCGTCTGCACTGGGCGGGCACGGAGTCCTCGACGTACTGGAACGGCTACATGGACGGCGCCGTGCGCTCGGGCGAGCGCGCCGCGCGCGAGGCGCTGGCCGCGCTGTGACCGGCTTGCGCTCCCTCGTCGCCTGCCGACGCGGGCGCGGATAGGATCACGCCGCCCGATGGTGCCCGCCGACCACCTCCTCGCGTTCGTCCTCCTCGCGTTCGTCCTGATCGTCGTGCCGGGGCCGAGCGTCCTGTTCGTCGTGACCCGCTCGCTCACGCTCGGGCGCGGCGCCGGGGTCGCGACCGTCGTCGGGCGCGGCGCGCACGTGGCCGGCGTCGTCGCCGCGGCGCCTGTCGGCGATCGGCGGCAGCGGCGGCCTGGTGATGGTCGGACTCGGCGCGGGTCTCGCGGTCAGCGGGCGGCCGAAGCAGTAGCACGGCGACGGGGTCGCGCCGCCGCGCCCGCTCAGCCCGACCAGCGCGAGAGGAACTCGACGTCGTCGAGCTGCGACAGGTCCTCGCGCAGCCGCCGCGCCTGGCGGGCGGCGTCGGGCGCGGGCAGATCCCAGAACAGCACGACCTCGCCGGAGGCAACCTCGACGACCTCGAGGTGGTCGATCCGGGCCGGGGCCAGGCTCGCGGGGCGGCGGTTGGCGCGGGTGTGCAGCAGGCGGTAGCTGCGGTTGGCGCGCATGCGTCGAAGCTACGCGATCAGCGCGCGAACCGCGTCGTCAAGCGCGTCGTCGCCGTGGAAGACGCGTCCCCTCTCGGGGCCGCCGTCGGGCAGCCACACGGCCGGGACGTCGCGCACGCCGCGCTGCGTCGCAAGCGCCGTCGCATCGTCGAGCGCACGGGCGACGGACGCCAGCTGCGCGCCCTGGGCGACCGCGCGCGAGTGCATCTCGCAGGCCGCCGCGGCGATCAGCACGTTGTCGGGCACGCCGAGGTCCCGACCTCCGGCGAAGGCCTGGCGAAACGCGGCCAGCGAGAACGCGACCGCGCGACCGATCTGGCGCGCGTAGGTCGCGACGCGCATCGCGTACGCCGAGTCGCCGGGGAACGGGTCGGGCCAGCGGACCTCCTGCAGGCCGCGCCGGGCCGCGAGCCGCTCGATGCGATCGCAGAACGCCACGCGGTCGGTCTGGCAGCGAAAGCCGTCCAGCAGGTCGGCGCCCGGCAGCTGCGGCGCGAGGACCGGGATCCACTCGGCCGCCGGCAGCAGCGTGATGACGCGCTCGGCGGCGAGGTACGCCTCGGGGCTGAAGAGGTCGTAGTAGAAGGCGGCGCGCACGGCGCGAGGCGCGGTCAGCCGTGGATCAGCCAGCCGTCGGCGTCGCGGGCGGCCTCCATGACCGCCTCCGACAACGTCGGATGACCGTGCACCATGCGGGCGACCTCGCCGTAGCCGCCCTCGAGCGCGCGGACGTTGACGAGCTCCTGGATCAGCTCGGTCGCCTTCGTGCCGATGATGTGGCCGCCGAGCAGCTCGCCGTACGTGCGGTCGCCGACGATCTTCACCAGACCGGTGCGATCGCCGTAGACGGTGCCCGCGCCGACGGCGCCGAAGCCGAGCTTGCCGACGACGACGTCGTGGCCGGCGTCGCGCGCCTGCTGCTCGGTCAGGCCGAAGCTCGCGACGTTCGGATAGCAGAAGGTCGCGCGCGGGATGTCGACGTGCTCGAGCGGGTGCGTCTCCAGCCCGGCCGCGTCCTCGGCGGCGATGATCCCCTCGTCGGAGGCCTTGTGGGCCAGCGCGGGGCCCGCGACGAGGTCACCGATCGCGTAGACGCCCGCCAGCGACGTGCGCAGCGCGCCGTCGACGGCGATCAGGCCGGTCGCGTCGAGCGCGACGCCCGCCTCCTCCAGGCCGAGCCCCTCGACGTCGGGCGCGCGGCCGGCGGCGATCACGAGCCACTCGGCCGTCTGCGACTCGCCCGCGACCGTGAACGTCACCCCGTCGGCGCCCGTCTGGACGTCCTCGACGAACACGCCCGTGCGGACCTTGATGCCCTGCTTCTTGAAGCCGCGCTCGGCGATCTTCGAGATGTCGGCGTCCTCGGTCGGCAGGACGCGGTCAAGGCCCTCGTAGAGCGTGACGTCGCTGCCCAGGCGCGCGTAGGCCGAGGCGATCTCGGTGCCCGACGCGCCCGCGCCCACGACCGCGATCGTGGCGGGCAGCGACTCCAGCGCCCAGGCCTCCTCCGTGCCGATGACGCGCCCGCCGAACTGCGTTGCGGGCAGCGGCTTCTTCACCGAGCCGGTCGCGAGGATGACGAACTTCGCGGCGATCTCGGTGCCGTCGAAGTTGCCGCCGACCTTGACGTTGGCGTCGTCGGTCACGGAGGCGTGGCCCTCGATGACGTCGACGCCGTTGCGCTTCAGCAGGCCGGCGACACCGCCCGTGAGCGTCTTGACCACCTTCCTGCGCCGCTCGCCGACGGCGTCGAAGTCGACGGCCGGCTCGCCGACGGAGATGCCGTAGGTGGCGGCCTCGCGGATCTCGCCGAGCACGTCGGCCACGCGCAGGACCGCCTTCGCCGGGATGCAGGCGTAGTTCAGGCAGCGTCCGCCGACGAGGTCGGACTCGACCACGGCGGTCTTCATGCCCAGCTGGGCGGCGCGGATCGCGGCCACGTAGCCGCCCGGGCCCGAGCCGATGACGATGCAGTCGTAGGAGCTCTCAGCCATGTGGCCGCGAGCCTATCGAGTCGCTTCGTGCGCCTTTTCAGGGCGCTCCGAGAAGACCCTGGCGCCTGGGCGGTCAGTCAAGCGCGCCGGCCGGGAGCACGAAACGCGCCGTGCTGCGCGGCGCAGAGTCGCTGACCCCGTGCAGGCCCTGGCGCGTCGAGCTGCGCTCGACGGCGGCTTCCGGGACGGCGCCGTGGGCGAGGATCCACGTCATCACGTCGGTCGAGGCGCTGCCCTCGGCCATGATCGCGGCGCGCTCGATGACGCTGCCGCCGGACGGGTGCGCACGGGCCAGACGCGTGACCACGGTGCGGATTGCGTCGTCGTCCACGTCCCATACGGTAGACGCTCGCGCGGCGCGCGGCTATGGCGCCCGCGGCGGGCGCGGCTCGCGGCTGGGCATCTGCAGCTGCGCCATCGGGCGCACGAGCTTCCAGAACAGCCACCCCAGCAGCCCGATCGCGACGAGCGGGATGATCGCGTGCCAGAGCTTCTGAACGCCGATGAGATACAGCGAGAAGAAGATGATCTGGATCCCGAGGATCGTCTGGAAGCCGAGCACCGCCCAGTACTGGCGGGCGAGCATGCCGAAGCCGGCGAGCAGCAGCACCGCGGTCGTCACCGCGGTCGCCACCGACGGATTCCCGCTGGCCGTCGAGATGTCGTTCCCGGTCAGCGTGGCGGCGACGTTCGCGATCGCGAAGACGAAGGCGACGATCGCGGCGATCGTGACGACGCGCGGCCGCTCGCCGGGCGCGAGCGGCTCGAGGCTGGCGCGGATCTCGTCGTCGCGGGCGCGCCCGCGGGCATAGCCGCGACTCAGGCCCTCGTCGGGCGGCCGCTGTGCCTCGGCGGCGCCCGAACGCTTGCGCTTGCGGCGCTGCTCGCTCATGGCCTCGCCCCCGCCGGCAGTGCCGCGCGCAGCGCCGCGGCCGCAGCCGCGGGATCGGCGGCCTCGGCGATCGCGCGCACGACGGCGATCCGGTTGGCCCCCGCGGTCAAGACCTCGCTCACGTTGCCGGCGTCGATCCCCCCGATCGCGAAGAACGGGACCGGGGCATGGAAGGCCGCGAAGCGCACGAGCTCGACGCCGACCGGATGGCGACCGGGCTTGGTCGGCGTGGCGTACACCGGCCCGACCCCGATGTAGTCGACCTCCGCCGCCAGCGCGACCTCGTCGGGGAAGTGCGTCGACTGGCCGACGAGCGCCGCGGGGCCCGCGCGCTCGCGCGCGGCCGCGGGCTCCATGTCGTCCTGGCCGACGTGGCAGCCGTCGGCGCCCGCGGCCTGCACGAGCTCCGGGCGATCGTTGATGATCAGCAGGGCGCCGGTCTCGTCGCACAGCCGCCGGGCGACCTGAGCCGCGGCGATCAGCTCCTGGGCCGACGCGCGCTTGTCGCGCAGCTGCACGACGTCGACGCCGCCCGCGAGCGCGGGACCGAGCACGTCCTCCAGCGCGCGGCCGCCGGGGCTCAGGTCGCAGACGAGGTACAGGCGTGCCTCCTGCAGCCGTGCGCGGCGGTCGGCGAGCTCGGTCATCCACGGCCATTGTGGACGATGGCGGCGGGCCGGCCGATCACGTCCTACAGGGCGGTACGCGTCGGCGCCGCGTGCGCGCGGCCGCGGCGCGGCTGAAAGCCGGTGAGGACCTTCGCGATGCCGAGCGCCGCGAGCCCGATGACGACGCCCGCGACGTCGTCGAGGACGTAGTGCCAGCCGAGGTGGACGGTGGCGACGGCGCTGAGGACGAACAGCACCCACAGCGCGATCCGGACCCGCGATCCGAGGCCGATGAGATGCGCGGCCAGCGCCGCGGTGAACAGCAGCGAGCAGTGCAGCGAGGCGAAGGCCGCGATGTTCTGCGCCACCCCCGGCGCCGACGGGTCGGCGAGGAACTCCCGGCGCTGGTCGAGCAGCAGGCCCTGCAGGTCGGAGGCGTGCGAGTCGGGCAGCTGCGCGAAGTCGCCCGGTGCGTAGTAGATCGGTCCGCGGGCCGGGATCAGGAGGTAGCTCGCGGCGCCGATCGCCCAGTTGATCGAGAGCGCCGTGGCGTAGTAGATGCCCCCCTGCAGATCGGGCGAGAACACGAGCGCGATCGCCAGCGACAGTGGCAGGAAGAAGACGAACGTGACGTACACCGTCGACAGGATCTGGGTCGAGGCATCGGTGCCCAGGACGCTGTGCAGCAGCGCCGCGGGCTCGTTGCCGCCAAACAGGCTGCGGTCGAGGTCCGCCAGCTGGCGGTCGAAGAGATCACCGGGCCGCAGCAGCGGAACGACGCTCTTGAGGTTGCGGTACGCGACGTAGGTGACGTAGAAGCTGACGAGCGCGCTGATCGCCGCCACGCCGCGATGGCGCGTCCAGCGCTCGCGGCGCACGGCGCGGATCGCGCTGAGCGAGGGCCTCGCCGTCCCCGAGCGCCGGGCGGCGCGCACCACGATGTCGAGCACCACCAGCACGGCGACCAGGCAGCAGACCATCGCCAGGCGCCGCGCGCCCACGTTGTCGGGGTCGCGAAACGAGACCCCGGCCTCGTGCGTCGCGACGAGGGCCGCGACGACCGTGACGAACGCCACCAGCGGTCCCGCGGCCACGCCGCGCCAGGGCACGTCGGCGACGCCCGCACGCGCAGTGACGCTGACGCCGCCTCCCCCGGAGTCCATACGGACCGCAATCTGGCGTATGCGAGCCGACAAGGCAAGGGCTTGGCAGCGCCGCGGCGCCCACCGGCTGCCGCGAGGGCACGCCGCCGGCAGGCGGACGCACGGCGACCTCTACGATGGATGCATACGGGAGCCCGCACGAGCGGGCTGAGAGGGCGACCATGCCGACCGTCAACAGCTGATCCGGATCATGCCGGCGAAGCGAGGTGTCATGCCGCAGGACCCAACCGCAACGAGCGACGTCGCCGTCATCGGCGGGGGCGTCATCGGGCTCGCCGTCGCCTGGCGCGCCGCGCAGCGCGGCCTCTCGGTCTGCGTGCTCGAGCGCGGCGAGCTGGGCGCCGGCGCGTCGCACGTCGCCGCGGGCATGCTGGCCGCGGTCACCGAGGCCGACGCCGGCGAGCTGGCGCTGCTCGAGCTCGGCCTGCGCAGCGCCCGCGCGTGGCCGGACTTCGCCGCCCGGCTGAGCGACGCCGCGGGCGCCGACCCGGGCCTGCGCAGCAGCGGCGCCCTGGTCGTCGCGCGCGACCGCGACGAGGCCGAGGCGCTCGAGCGCGAGCTGGCGCTGCGGATCGAGCTGGGGCTCGACGTGCGGCGCCTGCTGCCGAGCGCCGCGCGGCGCCTGGAGCCGGCGCTCGCGCCGACGCTGCGGCTGGCCCTCGACGTTCCCGGCGACCACTGCGCCGACCCGCGCGCGCTCGTGCTGGCGCTCGCGGAGGCGGCGCGGCGGGCGGGCGTGACGCTGCGCACCGGCTGCGCGGTGCAGCGCGTGCAGCACCGCGGTGGCCACGTCACCGGCGCCGGCCTCGCCGGCGGCGAGGTCGTGCGGGCGGCGCGAGTCGTGGTCGCGGCGGGCGCCTGGAGCGGGGCGATCGCGGGGCTGCCGCGGATACCGCTGCGGCCGGTCAAGGGACAGATCCTGCGCCTGCGCGACCCGGCCGGCGCAGGGCTGCTCGAGCGGATCGTGCGCTTCGAGGGCGGCTACCTCGTCCCGCGCGGCGACGGGCGCTACGTGCTCGGCGCGACGATGGAGGAGCGCGGCTTCGACACGACCGTGACCGCCGGCGGGATATACGAGCTGCTGCGCGACGCGGGCGAGCTCGTTCCCGGCGTGCACGAGCTCGTGATCGAGGAGATGGCGGCGGGCCTGCGGCCGGCGACGCCCGACAACGCGCCGCTGCTCGGTCGCGCCGCCGAGCTCGGCGGCCTGCACTGGGCGACCGGCCACCACCGCAACGGGATCCTGCTCGCGCCGGTGACCGCCGAGCTCGTCGTCGACGGGCTGCTGGACGGCGGCGCCGACGTTCCGGCGGCCTTCGCCGCCGCGCGCTTCGCGGGGGTGCCCGCGTGATCTTCGTCAACGGCGAGCCCGTCGAGGCCGGCGGCGAGCCGACGATCCGCGACGTCCTGCTGGCGCTCGAGATCGACCCGGAGACGGCGGGCATCGCGGTCGCGGTGAACGCCGAGGTCGCGCGCCGCGGCGTCTGGCCGACGCGCACGCTGCCGGACGGCGCGCACGTGGAGATCGTGCGGGCGGTGCAGGGCGGATGACGCGCGCGGCCTCGCCGGCGCTGCGGATCGCCGGACGCACGTTCTGCTCCCGCCTGCTGCTCGGCACGGGCGGCTTCACCCGCATGGAGACACTCGGCGCCGCGATCGACGCCAGCGAGACAGAGCTCGTGACCGTCGCGATGCGGCGCGTCGAGCCCGGCGGCGAGGGCTCGCTGCTGGACGTCATCACCGCCCGCGGGGTCGACGTGCTGCCCAACACCGCCGGCTGCTTCACCGCGCGCGACGCCGTGCTGACCGCCCAGCTCGCGCGCGAGGCGCTCGGCACCGCCTGGGTGAAGCTCGAGGTCATCGGCGACGAGCGCACGCTGCTGCCCGACGCCGCCGAGCTGCTGGTCGCCGCCGAGCAGCTCGTCGACGACGGCTTCGTCGTGCTGCCCTACACGAGCGACGACCCGGTCCTCGCCCGCCGCTTGGAGGACGTCGGCTGCGCCGCGGTGATGCCGCTCGGGTCGCCGATCGGCAGCGGGCAGGGGATCGCCAACCCGGCGAACCTCACGCTGATCGTGCAGGACGCGGGCGTGCCGGTGATCCTCGACGCCGGCGTCGGCACGGCCTCCGACGCCGCGCTCGCGATGGAGCTCGGCTGCGACGCCGTGCTGTGCGCGAGCGCGATCTCGCGAGCGACCGACCCGGTCGCGATGGCGCACGCGATCCGCCACGCGATCATCGCCGGCATGCTGGCGCGCGACGCCGGGCGGATCCCGCGCCGCACGCACGCACGCGCGAGCTCGCCGCTGGAGGGCATGCCGGAGTTCGCCGAGTGACGCCGCGTCGACGGCCGGCCACGGCCGGCGGCACGGCGCCGGGCGCGTGCACGCGATGAGCGCGGCGGCGCTGCGCCTCGCCGAGCGCTTCGAGGCCGCGTGGTCGGCCGCCGACCTGGCGCAGGAGCTCGCCGAGACCTGCGCGCCCGACCTGCATTACGAGGACCCGCTGACGTTCAGGGGGCCGCTGCACGGGCCGGGCGCGCTCGCGGCGCACGCCGCCATGCTGCGCGCCGCCGCGCCCGACGCCCGCGTCGAGGGCACGGGCCCGCGCCTGAGCGACGGGCGCTTCGTGGCCGCGCCGGTGCGGCTGCTGGCGACGCACACCGGGGAGCTCGAGGCGCTGCCCCCGACCGGCCGCGCCATCGTGGTGCAGGCGATCTTCTACTGCGAGCTCGACGAGGACCGGACGCGGCTGTGGCGCGTGCGGGCGTTCTTCGACCTCTACGACGCGGCGATCCAGCTCGGCGTCCTGCCCAAGCCCGGGTCCGTCGGCCAGCGCGCGCTCATGCTGCTGCGCGGCTTCGGGTTGCGCCCGGGCTAGGGCTGAGGCGCCCGGCTACTTCGTCACCGTGACCTCGCCGTTCTGCCCGGTGTGGATCGTGCAGACGTACTTGATCGCGCCGGCCTTCGTCGGCGTGTAGTTGAAGGTGTCGTCCTTCTGCAGCGTGTCAGAGGCGAAGTCCGCGCCGTCGGTCGCGGTGACGTTGTGCGGGATAGACTCGTTGTTCGTCCAGACGATCTTCTGGCCGACCTTGACGCGGATCTTCTCGGGGACGAACTTGATGTCCTTCATCCCGACGCTGACGATGTCGTTTGACTGCTGCCCCTCGCCCTGCGTGCTCGTCTGAACCTCGGGCGTGGGGTTCGTCGTGACGGTCGCGGCGTCCTCGCCGGCGTTGCGGCCGGAGTTGCTCGCCTTGTCGTCGCCGCAGGCGACGACGACGAGCGCGAGCAGGACGCCCGCAAGCGCGATCATGGGAATGCGGAACATGGCTCTCCTGGAGGTTCGGGGGGTGAGGCGAGGTTAGCCGGAGGTAGTTCCCGCCAGCGCCAGCGCGCAGACGATCACCGGCGCATGATCGGAGAGGTTGGCGTGTGCGGGCAGCTCGGGCGCGCCGGCTGCAGTGCAGCCGCGGCCGAGGACGTGGTCGACGCCGTGCCCGCCGAGCGGCGCGAAGCCCGGCGCGCGCGGGGCGCGGACGTTGAAGTCCCCGCCGAGCAGGGCCGGTGCGCCGCCCGCCCAGGCCAGCAGCGTCGCGCCCGTGCGCTCGATGTCGGCCTGCGCGCGCTGCGCCGAGTGGACCTGGGCGTGGAGGTTCGCCACCCATGCCACGTCGCCGGTCGTAAGCGCCACGGCGTGGCAGACGCGGCGCTCGGGCCAGCGGCGCAGCAGCACGCGGCGGTGATCGGCGATCGCGCCCGCCGCGTGCCGCACGAGGATCGCGTTCGCGCCGCCGCCGTTGGACGCGATCAGGTCGGGGGCACGCCGCGCGATCGCGCGGCGCAACGGCAGCAGCGCGTTGCGCGACGTCAGGACGCTGCGGGCCTCGGCGTCGCAGGCCCGCGCCAGCGCGGGCGGCCACCACGGCGGAACCTCCTGCAGCAGCGCGACGTCCCAGTCCCAGCCCGCGAGGGCGGCGGCGAACTGCGCCTCCAGGTCGCGGCCGGCGGGTGGCACCGCGCGCCCGTGAAAGAGGTTCCAGGTCAGGACGCGCATCGTCGTAGACTGCCCGACTTGACGCGCCATCTGCTCACCGGCACGGAGCTTGACCGCGATGAGCTGCTCGCGCTGCTCGACCGTGCCGATGCGCTGAAGGCCGCGCCGCTGTCGTCGCGCGCGCTCGCGGGTCGCAGCGTCGCGCTGATCTTCGAGAAGCCCTCGACGCGCACGCGGCTGTCGTTCGAGGCCGGCATCTTCGAGCTCGGCGGCCACCCGATCGTCCTGCGCCGCGACGACCTGCAGCTCGCCCGCGGCGAGTCCGTCGGCGACACCGCGCGCGTCCTCTCGCGCCAGGTCGCGGCGATCGGCGTGCGCACCGGGCCCGACGCGCTGCTCGACGAGCTCGCGGCGGCGTCCGACGTGCCGGTCTTCAACATGCTCACGGCCGGCCATCACCCCTGTCAGGCGCTCGCCGACCTCATGACCCTGCGCGAGGGGTTGGGGCGCCTGGAGGGCGTGAGGATCGCCTACGTCGGCGACGGCAACAACGTCGCCCGGTCGCTGGCGCTCGTCGGCGCGATCGCGGGGGTCGAGGTCGCCGTCGCCTCGCCGGAGGGCTACGCGCTGACCGGCGACTGTGCCGGCGCGCAGCTGACGAGCGACCCGCGCGAGGCGGTCGCCGGCGCGCATGCCGTCTACGCCGACGTGTGGGTCAGCATGGGCGACGAGGAGACCGCCGCCGCGCGCCGCGCGGCGCTCGCCCCCTACCGTCTCGACAACGAGCTGCTGGACCGCGCGGCACCGGGTGCGATCGCGTTGCACTGCCTGCCGGCGCACCCGGGCGAGGAGATCACCGCCGACGTGCTGTACGGGCCGCGCCAGCGCATCTGGGACCAGGCCGAGAACCGCCGCCACGCGCAGAAAGCGCTGCTGGAGCTGCTCGTCCGCTAGCGTGGCTGGCTCCGGGAGATCGACCCGCCAGGAGACTCCGATGCCGCAGCCGAAGAAGCCAGGGTCGTCCGCTCGCAAGCCGGCGGCCTCCAAGCCGGCGGCCTCCACGAAGGCGCGCAGGTCGCCGCCGGCCGGCCCGGCGCCGCGCGCGAAGGAGTCCTCCACCGGGGCGTCGGCGGGGGCCGAGGCGCACGAGGCGCAGCACCGCGAGGACCAGCTCCTGGCCGCGATCGCGTCGCTGCGCGACATGCTCTCCAAGGGCGTCGTGATCACGAGCGAGCGGCTGCAGGAGATCGTCGACGAGGCCGTCACGCGCGGCCGCATGACGCGCCAGGACGCCGAGGAGCTCGTCCAGAACCTCGTCGCGGTCGGGCGGCGCCAGTCGCAGGACGTCCTCGCCGAGCTGGAAGACCTGGCCGGGCGCTCCGCCAAGGCGACGCGCCGCCAGGCGCGCGCCCGGGTCAGCAGCGTCGGCGCGGCCGCCCGCCGGGCACCGGGAACCGACCGTGCGCTGCGGACGGTCGATCGCGTGCGCCGCGCCGCCGGCCTGGGTCCCGCCTTTCCGATCATCGGCTACGACGACCTGACGGCGGCGCAGGTCAGGCAGCGCCTCGACGACCTCAACTCCGCCGAGATGCGCAAGGTCCGCGACCACGAGCGCCGCAACGCCAACCGCAAGTCGGTGCTGACGGCGATCGAGCGCAAGCTGCGGTAGGGCCCGGAGCCTGCGAGGGAGCGCCTGCAACACTTCCGCCGTGCCGTTCGGATTGCGCGACGCCTTCCCGATCCTCCAGGTCGCCGACGTACCGCGCTCGCTGGAGTTCTACCGCGACCTGCTGGGGTTCGCGGTCACGTACGTCTTCCCGGCGGAGGGCGACCCGCAGTTCGTGTCGCTGGCGATCGACGGTGGGAAGCTGGCGCTCGGCGCCACCGACCAGCCGGTGCAGAGCGTCTCGACGGCGCTGTGGCTCTACGCGGACGACGTCGACGCCGTGGTATCTCACCTGCGCCAGGCGGGGGTGCGGGTGGTCGCCGAGTTGACCGACCAACCGTGGGGCGAGCGCGTCGCGTCGGTCGCCGACCCCGACGGCTACACCGTCCACATCGGCGCCCCGGCGGCCTAGCCCGTTCACGTCCGAAGCGTCGGCGCCACGACCCTCAGCGGTCCAGCGCGGCGAAGAAGCGGGCGGCGATCGGGGCGGCGACCGTTCCGCCGGCGCGGCCTCCCTCGACGAGGACCGCGAGGGCGAGGTCGCCGCGCAGGGCGATGAACCAGGCGTGGGTGGGCGGCGGGTCGCCGCCGCCGTACTCGGCGGTGCCGCTCTTGCCGGCCGGCTCGCCGCCGACGCTCGCGAGCGCGGTGCCCGTGCCGAACGTCACGACGGCCCGCATCAGCTCGCGCAGCGTCGTCGCCTGCGCCTGCGGCAGCGGCTCGGCGGCCCCCCGCGGATCTCCGGCCGCCAGGCGCGGCGCGCGCCAGCGGCCGGCGGCGACCGTCGCCGCGACGCCCG
>Ga0183260_10002207_pt1 | contig 16145 bp, 19 predicted proteins | sample AntDrymUQ4972206_2_FD_129768 | JGI IMG/M metagenome (GOLD analysis project Ga0183260, IMG submission 129768) | Polar desert sand microbial communities from Dry Valleys, Antarctica - metaG UQ497 (22.06) (version 2) (version 2) | ecosystem: Environmental > Terrestrial > Soil > Desert | place...
CACCGCCGCGCAGCCGACGTCCTCCAGTCGGCGCGCGAGGACCGGATCGTCGTTGGTGTAGGGCAGCACGACGAAGCCGTCATCGACGAGCTCCTCGGCGGCCGCGAGCAGCTCCGGTGCGTCGGGCAGCAACGTGCGCTCGTCGCCGATCACCTCGAGCTTGACCCAGTCCGTACCGAGCGCCTCGCGGGCGAGCTTCGCGGTGCGAACGGCGTCGCGCGCCGTGAAGCAGCCGGCGGTGTTGGGCAGCACCTGCACCCCCTTGTCGGCGATCACGTCGAGTACCGAACCCTCGGCGGACGGATCGAGGCGCCGCATCGCAACCGTCACGAGCTCGGCCCGGCTGGCGTCGATCGCATCGCCGAGCGTCTGCAGGCGGGTGAAGCCGCCGGTGCCAAGCAGCAGGCGCGAGGTCAGCTCGCGGCCGGCGATTGTCAGCGTCTCGGACATCAGCCGCCCTGCGTCGCGGTGACGATCTCCACGTGCGCGCCGTCGTGGACCTGGTGGCTTGCCCACGCGCCCCGCGACGCGATCTCCGAATCGACCGCGACCGCGATGCCGGGAGCCTCGGGATCGATGCTCAGCCCGGCGAGCAGCTCGCTGATCGTCGCATGATCGGGCATGTCGTGGGGTTTGCCGTTGACGAAGATCACGCGGTCGCCCCCTCGCTCACACGGGCGAAACGCGCTGCCGAGAACGGCGCCGGCGGCGCCGCGCCGTCGAGCGCATCGGCGACGAGGTCCGCGCTGACCGGGGCCAGCAGTATCCCGTTGCGGTGATGTCCGGTGGCCCAGACAAGCCCCTCGACCGCATCGCTGCGACCGAGCACCGGCGCGTTGTCGGGCGTCGCCGGGCGCAGGCCGGCGAGCATCTCCTCGACGATCAGCTCGTGCACGCCGGGGACGAGCTCGGCGGCGTCGCGCAGCAGCTCGTACAGCGCGCCTGCGGTGACGGTCGTGTCGAAGCCGCGCTCCTCCATCGTCGCGCCGAGGATGTAGCGGCCGTCGCCGCGCGGAACGAGGTAGCCGCCCTCGAAGCGCACGATCCGCTCGACGAGGCCGGCGCCCTCGGGATCGCGCAGACGCAGCAGCTGGCCCTTGACCGGACGCAGCGGGAAGCGGGCCGCCGCGGGCAGCCCCTCCAGGCCGCCGCTCCGGGCGCCGGCGGCGACGACGACCTGTTCCGCCGCCACGGTTTCGCCGCTCGTGAGCGCGACCCCGGTCGCGCGAGCGTCGCGCACGACGATGCGCTGCACGTCGGCGCCGGTGCGCAGGACCGCGCCTGCCTGACGCGCCGCACCGGCCAGCGCGAGCACCAGCGCGCGGGGATCCGCGGCGTGATCGCCCGGGACGCTCAGCGCGAGGCGCACGGTCGGCGCCAGCGCGGGCTCAAGGCGACGCGCCGCACTGGGCAGCAGCCGCTGCACCTCGAGGCCGAGCTCTTGGCGCAGCGTGAGCTCGCGCTCGAGCGCGAGCGCCTCGTCGCCGTCGCGCGCGACGACGAGTGCACCGCAGCGGTGCAGGAGCGGCGCCTCGTCATCGGCGATGCCCGCCGCCTCGCTCAGCTGCGCAGCGAATGCCGGCCAGGCACGCGCGCTGCGCAGGCCGAGATCGAGCAGCGCAAGCTCGCCCGGGTCTGCCTCGCTGACCGGCGCGAGCATCCCCGCCGCCACATGTGACGCGCCGACGCCGAGCGCGCCGCGCTCTAGCACGCAGACCGAGCGCCCTCGCTGCGCCGCTCGCCACGCGGCGGTCAGCCCGATCACACCGCCGCCGATGACGGCGACGTCGAAGTCTGCGCTGCGCTGTTGGGACATGACACCTCGCTTCGCCGGCATGACCCGGATCAGCTGCTGACGGTCGGCGTGACGCCCTCTCAGCCCACTCGTCGTGGGCTCCCGTTGGCAACCATGCTAGCCCAGCCTTCGCCGCACGACGAGCCGTCGATCGGGCCGACCGCGTAGTGCAGGTCGGCGAGCGACTGGCGTTGGCGACCCGCCACGCCCGCGGGCCGCAGCGCCGTCCCCACCTCGATGCGATCAGAACCCGAGCCAGAACACGGGACGTTGCGACAATACATCCGTGGCCTCGCAAACCAGCAATCGCGCGACCAGACTCAGCGCAGCCCGCCTCTATCTCATCTGCTCGACGCGCCCCGGCGGGCGCGACCTGCGCGACGTGCTGGGCGCCGCGCTCGCCGGTGGCGTGGACATCGTTCAGCTGCGCGACAAGCGGGCCGGCGAGGCCGAGCTGCTCGGTGCCGCGGCGGCCGCGCGGGCGCTGTGCGACGAGCACGGCGCGCTGTTGATCCTCAACGACCGTCCTGACCTCGTGCGCGCCGCGCACGCCGACGGCTGCCACGTCGGCCAGGACGACATGCCGGTGGCGCAGGCGCGCGCGCTGGCCGGAGCGGACGCACTCGTCGGCCTGTCGACGCACACGCTGCAGCAGATCGACGAAGCGGCCGGCGCGGACTACATCGGGGTCGGTCCCGTGCATGCGACGCCGACCAAGCCCGGGCGTCGCGCCGTCGGTCTGGACCTTGTGCGTTACGCCGCCGAGCACGCGCCGATGGCGTTCTTTGCGATCGGCGGTATCGGTGCGGCCAACGCCGGCGCGGTTGTCGGCGCGGGCGCACACAGGATCGCTGTCGTGCGTGCGATCGCCGAGGCGTCAGACCCGCGTCAGGCCGCGACAGCGTTGCGGGCGATCGTCGTGCGGGAGCCGGTTCATGGCGTCGCGTAGCCGCAAGCGGCGCCGCGCCGACGGCGCTCGCGCGGCCGCCGTGTCCGAGCCACCCCCGGTCGAGCCGGTAGAGCCGGTCGAGCCGCCCGACACCATGAGCCGCGGCTACGCCCGCGGGCGCGAGCGTGACGAGATCATCCGCCAGGGCCTTGAGCCGCTCGCGCCGGGCGAGCGTCCGGGCGCGGTCACGATCGCGGCGATCGTCGCGCTGGTGTTCGCGATCGCCAACGTCATCGCCGCGCTGGCCGGCGCCGAGCTGTCCTCGGAGCAGAGCGACCCGGCCACCGTCTCGGCTGTCACGACGGCGATCCTTGCCGTCGCCGCGATCGGCATGTGGCTTCGCCAGCACTGGGCCGTGCTCGGCTTTCAGGTCATCCTCGCGCTGCAGATCATCGTCCTCTCGCTCGCGCTCGTGCGCGTCGAGAAGTGGTGGCTCGGCCTCGGCATGGCGGTCGCGATCGGGCTGCTGACCTGGCTGTTCTGGAAGCTCATCCGCGCGATGGCGCGGCTGCAGATGCCCGATCGTTCTGGGCCGCGGCCGCGCGAATCGACGCACTAGATTGAGACGGGCCACGCGGCCGCGTGTACTAGTCTCGCCGCCATGGCGCAAACCTCGTATGACTGCGTCGTCGTGGGCTCGGGTCCGGGCGGCTACGTCGCGGCGATCCGCGCCGCTCAGCTGGGCATGAGCACCGCCGTAGTCGAGTCCGACCTGATCGGTGGGCGCTGCCTGAACTACGCCTGCATCCCCGCCAAGGCGGTGCTGCGCGTGGCCGATGTTCTGACCGAGATCCGCGAGGCCGGCGACTACGGCTTGAAGGTCTCCGAGCCCGAGGTCGACTTCGATGGCGTCTCAGCACGGCGTAAGAAGGTCGTCAAGACGCTGACGGGCGGCGTCGCCGGGCTGCTGAAGAGCAACAAGGTCGACGTCATCGAAGGCCATGCCTCGGTCACCGACGAGGGCAACGTCAAGATCGGCGGCAACTTCGACGGCACCGAGATCGCCGCCAAGACGGTCATCCTCGCGACGGGCTCGGTGAAGAAGCCGTTGCCGGGCACGCAGTTCGGCGGTCGCGTCATCGGCACCGAGGAGGCGTGGGCGCTCGAGGCGCTGCCGGCAACGCTGGCGGTCGTCGGGGCGGGCGCGTCGGGGACCGAGATCGCGTCGGCCTACGCGCGCCTGGGCAGCCAGGTCTCCCTCTACGAGGCCCTGGACCGCGTGCTGCCGACCGAGGACGCCGAAATCTCCAAGGTCGCCGAGCGCGGCTTCAAGAATCAGGGCATCAAGGTGCAGACCGGCGTCTTCGTCGAGAACCTGCAGAGCGCCGACGACAGCGTCGCCTTCACCGTCGCAGGCGAGGCCGCCGAGGCGCAGTGGCTCGTCATCGCCGCCGGACGCGCGCCCGACATCGAGGGCCTCGGCCTCGAGGAGGCTCACATCAAGCTCACCGACGGCGGCCTGATCGCCGTCGACGGCGCGATGCGCACCTCGCTGGACGGGGTCTACGCGATCGGCGACCTCGTGCCGGGTCCGGCGCTCGCCCACAAGGCCTCCGACGAGGGCATCATCGCCGCCGAGGACGCGGCCGGCATGCAGACCCACCCGATCGACTACATCGACGTGCCGCGCGCGACCTTCTGCTCGCCGAACGTCGGCAGCTTCGGTCTCACTGAGCAGCAGGCCCGCGACGCCGGCCATGACGTCGTCGTCGGCAAGCTCTCCTTCGGCGCGGTCGGCGCGGGCACCATCTACGGCGACCGCAGCGGTCTCGTGAAGATCATCGGCGACCGCACCTACGGCGAGCTGCTCGGCGGCCACATCATCGGGACGCGCGCGACCGAGCTGATCCAGGAGCTCGTCAACGTCCGCGCGCTCGAGGGCGGCTACGCGGAGGTCGCCCGAATCGTCCACGGCCACCCGACGCTGTCCGAGGCCGTGATGGAAGCAGCGCGGGACGCCGATGGCTGGCTCATCCACGGCTAACGCTGCGCCCGCCTTCTACTTCGATCTCGCCGTGCCCGAGTGCTACCTCGTGGCCGAGCGGATCCTCAACACGCTGCCCGTGCCGTGCGAGTGGCGTCCGGTACTCGGCTCGGAGCTGCCCGGCGGGCTGCGCTTCGGTGCCTGGCGCTGCGCCGAGGAGCGGGAGATCGCGCTTGAGCGCCTCGAGCTCGAAGCGGCACGTCACGGGCTGCAGCCGCTGCGCTGGCCCGCGGAACTGCCGATGCGCAGCGACCACGCGATGCGCGTCGCGACCTACGCAGCGAGCATCGGCCGCGCGGTCGCGTTCACGCAGGCCGCGTTTCGCCAGGCCTACGCAGGCGGACGCGACCTGGCCGTAGCGGACAACGTGCTGATCGCCGCGGCGGCATGCGAGATGCATCCGGCGGCGGTGCAGAAGGCAGCCGGTCTGCGCTCCGTAGAGCAGAAGCTCGCACGGACGACGGCCGAGGCCGCCGAGCGCGGCATCACGACACTGCCCGCGATCTGCATCGACGACGCGATCCACGTGGGAACCGGCGGGCTCGACCGGCTCGCGCAGTTACGCTCGCAGTAGATGGCTGGTTGCACGACCCACACCATCCGATGATCGCCAACCGCTCCTACCGCCTGCTGCACACGCGCTCCAGCCGGCGTCCGGGTCGCCTCGACCCGACCCGGATCGATCACCTCGAGGTCGTCGAGGTCGCCTCGGGTGAGGTCGTGCTGTTCTGGGACCTGCCCGCGCCCGAGGCCTCACGCACCGTTCGGCGCCTGCGCGAGGATCTCAACGGGTTGCAGGAGACGGAGTTCCTGGAGCGCTGGGGCGACGCCTCGCCGAGCGGCACGCTCGACGACCTCTAGTCGCTTGCGATCACGCCCGGCGAGCGTACATCTCGACCCGACCTGTAACGAGCGCCGCTACATTGACTGCGATGGCCGACAACGTCGCCGAGACCGCCGCGCAGGCCCGGCTATTAGAGCCCGACGTCGCCCGTGGCTGGCTGGCCACGATGATGCTGATCCGCCGCTTTGAGGAGCGCGCCGGCGAGATGTACGCCAAGGCGAAGGTCGGCGGCTTCCTGCATCTCGCGATAGGCGAGGAGGCCACGATCGTCGGCTCCACACGTGCGCTGCGCGACCAGGACTACCTCATCTCGACGTACCGCTCGCACGGCCACACGCTGGCGCGAGGGTCCGATCCCAACCGCGTGATGGCCGAGCTGTTCGGCCGCGTCGACGGCCTCTGCAACGGACGCGGCGGGTCGATGCACATGTTCGATCTCGAGAAGCGCTTCATGGGCGGCTACGGCATCGTCGGCGGCAACCTGCCGCTCGCCGCCGGCTTCGCGCTGGCCTCGGACTATCTCGGCCGTGACGAGGTGACGCTCTGTCAGTTCGGCGACGGCGCCTCCAACCAGGGCACGTTCGGCGAGACGATGAACCTCGCGGCGCTGTGGAGCCTGCCCGTGGTCTTCATGATCACCAACAACCAGTTCGGCATGGGCACGTCGCTCGAGCGGCACTCCGCCATGACCGACCTGCTGCGCAAGGGCGAGGGCTTCGGCGTACCCGGCATGCGCTGCGACGGGATGGACGTCGCCGATACGTACGCGGTGACGACCGAGGCGCTGCGCATCGTCCGCGAGGAGCGCCGGCCGGTGCTTGTCGAGGCTGTCACCTATCGCTTCCGTGGCCACTCGATGGCCGACCCCGAGGAGTACCGCACGAAGGAGCAGGTCGACGAGTGGCGCAAGCGCGATCCGCTCTCGGTCTTCGGCGATCAGCTCGTCGCCGAGGGGATCCTCGACGCTGACGAGCGCGCGCGGATGGACGCCGAGACGGTGCAGCGCGTCGACGCGGCCGTCGCGTTCGCCGACGCGTCGCCGCACCCGTCGCCCAACGCGCTCTATGACGACATCTACGTGCTCGGCGATCAGGTGCGTGGCTGGTACTCGGTCGACGAGCGCACGCCGACACCCCACCGCGGCGAGGACGAGCGCTCGATGGACGACGCCGACCTGCCCCAGCACGAGCACGCCGAGCGCGCAGCGCCCACGCCCGCCGACGACGCCCAGCGAGACGAGGACTGATGGCGATCATGCGTTATCGCGAGGCGCTCAACGAGGCGCTGCGCGAGGAGATGGCGCGCGACGAGAACGTGCTGCTGTTGGGCGAGGACATCGGCGTCTTCAACGGCGCGTTCAAGGTCACGGCCGGGCTGCTCGAGGAGTTCGGCGACAAGCGCGTGCGTGACACGCCGATCTCCGAGAACACGATCGTCGGCATGGGCGTCGGCGCGGCGATGATCGGCCTGCGCCCGGTCGTCGAGCTGATGACGATCAACTTCTCGCTGCTGGCAATGGACCAGATCGTCAATCACGCCGCGACGATCCGCTACATGTTCGGCGGTCAGGTAAAGGTGCCACTGGTCGTGCGCATGCCGCAGGGCGCGGGTCACCAACTCGGCCCGACGCACTCGCACTCATGGGAGGCGCTGTTTCTGCACGTGCCCGGACTGCTCGTCGCGACGCCGACGACCGCGGCCGACGCCAAGGGGCTGCTTAAGGCCGCGATCCGCGACGACAACCCCGTCGTCTTCATCGAGCACGAGTACCTCTACGGCCAGCGCGGCGAGGTGCCCGACGACGAGGACTTCACCGTCCGCTTCGGCGTGGCGGCGATCCGCCGCGAGGGCACGGACGTGACGATCGTGGGGATCTCGCGGATGGCGCTGACGGCAGCGCGCGCGGCCAAGACGCTGAGCGAGGCGCACGGGATCGAGGCCGAGGTCATCGACCCGCGGACGCTGCGTCCGCTCGATCTCGACACGATCCTCGAGTCGGTGCGCAAGACGAACCGCTGCGTGATCGTCGAGGAGGGCTGGCCACACGGCGGCGTCGGCGCGAACCTCGCCGCGCTCGTGCAGGAGCAGGCCTTCGACGACCTCGACGCGCCGATTCAGCGCGTGACGGGGGCGGATGTGCCGATGCCCTACTCCAAGCCGCTGGAGCAGATCGCCTTCCCGCACGAGCCGCAGATCGTCGACGCCGTACTGGCCACGATCAGGGATCGCTAGCCGTCATGGTCGAGATCGTCATGCCGCGCCTGTCGGACTCGATGGAAGAGGGAACGATCCTCAAGTGGCTGCGGTCCGACGGCGACGACGTCCAGCGCGGCGACCCGCTGGCGGAGATCGAGACCGACAAGGCGACGCTGACCTACGAGTCCGACGCGGCGGGCGTGCTGTCGATCGTCGCCGAGGCGGGCGAGACCCACCCGATCGGAACGGTGATCGCGCGGCTTGACGCCACCGGCAACGGCGCGTCGCCGGACGAGCCCGCGGCCGAGGCGGCGCCCGAGGCGACCGAGCCCGAGTCGTCGCGCGAGGAGGCCGCCCCGCAGGCCCAGGCGCATGCACAGCCCGCGCCCGCGGCGACCGGCGCGACCGGCCGCGTCAAGGCGTCGCCGCTCGCGCGCCGGATGGCCCGCGAGCGCGGCATCGCTCTGCAGCAGGTCGTTGGCAGCGGCCCCGGTGGGCGCATCGTGCGCGACGACATCGAGGCCGCGACGAGCGACGGTGTCGCGCTGGAGCGTCCTGCGGCCGCGCCCGAGGCGCCTGCGGCGCCTGAGGGACCCGCAGCGCCCGCGCCCGCAGCCGCACCCGCCACCCCACCGCCGCCTGCCGCCTCCGAGCCGGGTGCCGCCAAGGGCGAGGTCACGATCATGCAGCTCAGCCGCACCCAGCAGCTGATCGCTCGTCGCATGGCCGAGTCACGGGCGACGATCCCCGACTTCACATTGCGCAGCGAGGTCGACATGGAGGCCTGCGTCGCGCTGCGCCGCGAGCTGAAGGCGCTCGGCGGCGAGGTGCCCTCGTACAACGACATGGTCGTCAAGGCCTGCGCGCTGGCCCTGCGTGAGTTCCCCCGCGCGAACGGCAGCTATCGCGACGCGCACTTCGAGTTGCACGGCCGGGTCAACGTCGGCGTGGCCGTCGCCGCTCCCGGCACGCTCGTCGTACCGACGGTCTTCGACGCCGATCGCAAGCCGCTGCGCGACATTGCGCGCGAGACGCGTGCGATCGCCGAGCGCGTCCGCTCCGGCAGCGTCACTCCACCGGAGCTCAGCGGCGGCACGTTCACCGTCTCCAATCTCGGCATGTACGGCGTGACCGACTTCACCGCCGTTATCAACCCGCCGCAGGCGGCGATCCTCGCCGTCGGCCAGCTTGCCGAGCGCGCGGTCGTGCGCGATGGCACGCTGACAGTGCGCCACACGATGGGCGTCACCCTGTCGTGCGACCACCGCATCCTCTACGGCGCCGATGCCGCCCTGTTCCTCGCGCGAATCCGCGCGCTGCTCGAGCAGCCGCTCGCGCTGGCGTACTGAGCCCAGGGCGGTGAGGCGCAAGCTCGTGCGCAGATGGCGGACCGGCGCCGTCAGATGCGAGCGAACTTCTGGCTCACGGCCCTATGGCTTGGCGCCGAGCGCGCCGCTGAGCGCGTCGGTCGTGCCGTTGAGCAGGCCGGCGATGACGGTCAGGACCTGCTGAACGGCGGCGGCGAGCGTCGGGCTGAGCGGAGTCGTCACGTCGGCCAGCGTCGTGCCTGCCTGCTGCACGGTCGAGCTGAGGCCGTCTCCGAGCTGCTTGACCCCGTCACCGAGATTCGGTGACGGCTTCTTCGGCGTGGCCCCGGAGGCCGGCGGCTGCTTCGCCGTGGGCGGCTGACCCGACGTGCCATCGCCGAGCGGGTCGACCTGCGACGTCGCGGCTGCGGCGTTGGTCGTCGCGTCTGCGTTCGCGCGCACCGGGTCGCGGCGGCGGGCGGAGCGCCGCGCAGCGACGCTCCGGCTCCGCACCGACGACCGCTCGGATGCTGACGCCACGGTCGCCTCCACGGTGCGACCAGTGTCCGATCCGGAGCTCTGCAGTGCGAGTACGAGCGTTTTGTTGCTGCCGTCAGCGCTGGCGGACTCGAAGCCTCGGAGGGCGAATATGGCGCTGGCGGAGAACAGGGCGAGCGCGGCCGCGGCAACGAGCATGGCGCCCGTACCGATCGATGCAAGGAGAGCTCGCCCGCTGCGCATGTATCCGGCTTATCGGCAGCACGGCCCATCACCTGAACCCCCTACGTCCGTTCAGGGAGGTATTGGATTCGCGGTTGTCGTCGCGCTTGACCCGCGGCGGGGATTGGCCGGTGTCGACGACGAGGCATAAGAACCGCCGCGGATCGGCGCTCGGAATGCATGTGCGGTAGAGGTTCTCGTCGATGCGGATCGCGTCGGCGAGGTCGACGTGTCCGCGTGCGTAGCGGTCGCCGTTGGCCTGCACCCAGCGGCGCACGGCGTCCGACTGCGCCCCGAACGCCTCGCGCTGCGCATCGAGCTCGGGCGCGTGGATCATCCCGGCCACGACATAGATCGACGCGAGCAGTCCGAGCACGGTCGTGCCCGCGCGGTCGTCGGCGACGATCTTCGGCAGGCCGGGACGCAGCCGCCGCAGCGCAAAGCCACCGAGACTGCCCAGCAGCGCGACCGCGGCGATGTTCAGGCAGCCGGCCAGCAGCAGCGCCGGCACCCAGTGCGTCCCCTCGCCTGCGATCGGAAGCCAGTGCATGATCGCCGCGTCGACCACGGTCAGGACCGCGAACATCGGCCACAGCAGCGCTCCGCGCAAGCGCCAGCGCGCGCGCCGCAGACGATCGTGGCGCTGCTCAGCTAGGCGATCGTCCATGTGTCCAGCGTACGTACCCGCTAGGCTCGCAAGTCGAGGCAGGCCCCCGAAAGGCAAGCATGGCGACCAGCAGCACGGCACCCCGAACCGGTCCCAACACTCCCTCTGACAGCCTTCCCGAGCACCTGACCCTTGACGATAGGGTCGGTCTGCTGCGCGCGATGCTGCTCATGCGCACGCTCGAGGAGCGGGCGATGAACCTCTATCGCCAGGGCAAGGTCCCCGGATCGTTCTATGACGGCTTCGGCCAGGAGGCCGTGTCGGTCGGCGCGGCATGGGCGATGGCCGCCGTCGATCGCCTCTGCGTCCTGCACCGCGACCTCGGCGCCCACCTCGTGCGCGGCGTGCAACCCGACCGGATCCTCAGCCAGTACATGGGCCGCGAGGACGGCATCACGGCCGGACGCGACGGCAACGTGCATTTCGGCGACTACCGCACGGGCTGCGTCGGAATGGTCTCGATGCTGGCCGACATGATGCTCGTCGCGACCGGCATGGCAATGGCCTTCAAGCTGCGCGGCGAACAACGCTGCGCGCTGACCTGTTTCGGCGACGGCTCGACCTCGCGCGGGGACTTCCACGAGGCGATGAACTGGGCCGGAGTGCAGAAGCTGCCGGTGATCTTCGTGCTGGAGAACAACCAGTTCGCCTACTCGACTCCGACCCACCAGCAGTACGCCGTCAATCCCATCGAGCGTGCCCAGACCTACGGCTTCCCCGGTGTGAGCGTCGACGGCAACGACGCCGAGGCGATGTTCGAGGCCACGCGCGTCGCGCGTGTACGAGCGCTCGAGGGCGGCGGCCCGACGCTGATCGAGGCCGTCACGATGCGCATGCACGGTCATGCCGCGCACGACGACATGAAGTACGTCCCCAAGGCGCTCTTCGAGGAGTGGCGCAAGAAGGACCCGATCGACCGCCAGAGCGCTCGCGTCGCAGCACACGGCGTCGACGTCGAAGCCCTCAAGACCGAGGTCCGCGACCAGGTCGAGCAGGCGGCCGCGACAGCGCTCGCCGGGCCGATGCCCGACCCTGAGTCGGCGACCGAGCGCGTCTTTCATCCGCGCGATGCCGACGAGATCTTGCTCGAGGACGGCGCGGCCCCTTGGAGCGGGTTTGTGACGTCGTCCGAGGGTCATCGGTCCCGATGACCGGAGGCCCTGTGACGTCGTCCGAAGGTCATCGGTCCCGATGACCGGAGGCCGAAACCCCACGCTCACCTATCTTCAGGCGATCTCCGACGGCCTGCGCAGCGAGATGCGCGAGGACGAGCGGGTGCTGCTGATGGGCCAGGACATCGGGGTCTTCGGTGGCGCCTTCAAGGTCACCGACGGCTTCATCGAAGAGTTCGGCGTCGACCGCGTGATGGACACCCCGCTGGCCGAGTCGGGGATCGTCGGCACCGCCGTCGGCGCCGCGGTCGTCGGCATGCGACCGGTCTGCGAGATGCAGTTCGCCGACTTCGTCTCGTGCGGCTTTGATCAGATCATCAACGTCGCCGCCAAGATGCTCTACCGCCAGGGCCTGCCCGTGAACATCACCGTGCGACTGCCCAGCGGCGGCGGCTTCAGCGGCGGGCCGTTTCATTCTCAGAACCCGGAGGCGTGGTTCATGCACTCGCCTGGGATCAAGGTCGTCGCGCCGAGCACGGCGCAGGACGCCAAGGGGATGATCATCGCGAGCATCCGCGACCCCAACCCGGTCGTCTTCATGGAGCACAAGAACCTCTACCGCCGCATCAAGGGCGAGGTGCCCGAGGGCTCCTATGAGACGCCGTTCAAGGCCCGCGTCGCGCGCGAGGGCTCGGATCTCGTCGTGATCACGTACGGCGCGATGGTGCACCGGGCGCTCGAGGCGACGGAGGACCTCGACGACGCGGAGATCATGGTGCTCGACCTGCGCACGCTCAAGCCCTTGGACGAGCAGGCGATCCTGGCAGCGGTGCGTACGTGCTCGAAGGTCATCATCGTCGACGAGGCCAACGAGACCTGCGCCGCCGGTGCACAGGTCGCGGCGCTGATCGCCGAGCACGGCTTCGAGGATCTCGACGGGCCGATCGTCCGCGTCGCCTCGCCCGATGTGCCGATCCCCTTCTCGCCGCCGCTCGAGGAGGCGGTGCTGCCGTCCGTCGATCGCGTGAGGGAGGCCTGCCGTCAGCTCCTCGAGTACTGAGTCGGCCGCGCTCGTCGACGTGACGATGCCGCAGATGGGCGTCTCCGTCGTGGAGGGGACGGTCGTCGAATGGCGCAAGCGGCGGGGCGACTGGGTCGAGTCCGACGAGACGATCGCCGAGGTCTCGACGGACAAGATCGACACCGAGATTCCCTCGCCGGCGGCCGGTCGCGTCGTTGAGATCCTCGTCGACGTCGGCACGACGGTCGAGGTGGGCGTCACGCTTGCGCGGATCGCCACCGACGCGCGCCCAGGCGAACCCCACGACGCTGAGCGCGACGCGCCCCAAGCGCAGGTCGCCGCTGCGCCGGCGCAGGAGCCCGCGGCTGCTGCGTCGCCGCCGAAAGCACCGGCGGCGCCCGCGCAACCACCGCGCAACCGTCGCTACTCCCCGGTCGTCCAGCGGATCGCCCGCGAACACGATGTCGACCCCAACGAGGTGCAGGGCAGCGGCCGCGACGGCCGCGTGAGCAAGCGCGACGTCATGGCGTACGTCGAGAACCAGCGGCTTTCAGCGCCCGCACAGAACGATCCTCCGCTGCATATCGAGAGCCCCTACCGGGCCGATCCGGACCCGGGCACCGGCGACGGCCCATACGTTCCGCCCGAAGGCCGCCCGCTGTCGCGCATGCGCCAGCTGATCGGCCAGCACATGCATCGCTCGCAGCAGACTGCCGCCACCTGCACGACGTGGATCGAGGTCGACGTCTCGCGGATCGAACTTGCGCGCAAGCAGAAGAACATCACCGCGATGCCGTTGATCGCGCGCTGTGCGATCGGCGCGCTCGTCGAGTTCCCCCAGCTCAACGCCTGGCTCGAGGACGACATCCATACCGTCCATGAGCAGGTCAACCTCGGCGTCGCCGTGACGCTCGGCGACGACGACGGCCTGATCGTGCCGGTCGTGCGCAGCGCGCAGGACCTCAGCCCCGAGGGCCTGGCGCGCCGGATCCGTGAGCTCGCGCGGCGCGCGCGAGCACGCCAGCTGACGCCCGACGAGGTCCAGGGCGCGACGTTCACGCTGACCAACCCCGGCCAGTTCGGCTCGATCATGGCGACACCGGTCATCAGCCAGCCGCAGGTCGCGATTCTTGACGTCGAGGCGATCACGAAGCGCCCGGTCGTCGTCACCGATGCCTTCGGAGCGGACGCGATCGCGATCCGGCCGATGGTGATCCTCGGGCTGTCCTGGGATCACCGCGCGCTCGATGGGGCGCTCGCCGCGCGCTTCCTTGCGAATATCAAGCAACGCGTGGAGTCCTACGAGTCATAGATGGCTGACCGATGCGGCCTGCGTTGCTTGCCTGTGCGTTGTGCCTGGCCGCCGGCTTCGGACCCGGCGCCGCGGTCGCCCTCGCCGGCTCGGGCGTGACGGTCTCCAGCAGCGAGAACTCAGAAACGGTGACGCTGACGAGCGCACAGATTCGTGGCGCCGCCGACACCGGGCCGACGACCTACACCGTGCGGTCGAGCCCAAACAGCGCCGGCACGAAGCTGAGGCTTCGCGGGCTCTCGATCCGCGGCCTGCTGACGCTCGCGGGCTATCAGCCCGACAGCATCGACTTCATCTCGATCCCACGTCCGAGCGGCGACGTGCTGACGCTCAGACGAGCTGACTTCGCCAATCCATCGCCGTTTGCAGAGGGCCCCGCGCTCGTCGTCGACGAGCCCGGCGGGACGCGCTTCCTGCGCCCGGTGCGCGGCCCGACGAGCACGAACGCGCGCGACAGCTTCGTCTCCAGCGCCCCACTCGACGTCACCGTCGGCGGCGGCGTGCTGCTCGCCGTCCGCGCAAGCGCGACCCCGCGACGCGCATCGACGGGGCGCACCGTCTCATTCAGCGCGCGCGTGCGCTTCCCGCCGCCCGGTGCGACGCTGACCTACGAGTGGGACTTCGGCGACGGCACCAAGGGCTTCGGTGCCCAAGCAACCCACCAGTACAGCGAGGAGGGCGAGTTTCAGGCGCAGGTGACCGCACGCGGCACGGGCGGCTCCACGGCGGCCTGCCCGGAAACCTGTGGCGGCGCCGCCAGCATCAGCGTGCGCGTCGGAAAACCAAGGACGAGCCCGCGCCCGGATAGGACCCAGGGTTCGACGGGGGCGAACCCGGACGCGTCGGGGACCGGCGGCAGCGGCTCCGGAAGCGGTGGCAGCGGGTCGGGCGACGGCGGCGAGCCCGCGGCGGGCGACGACGCGCCGGCCGCCAATGAGCGTCCGCGGGGGGAGCGCGCGCCGCGCGCCGAGGCCGGCGAGACGGTCACTGGCATCCTGCTGGCCGACTCGGGCACCGCGCAGAGCAGCAGCCTGCCGTCGCTGCGCTCGGCCGGCGCAACGCCCGCGCGCGAGGGCAGCGAGGGGTCGCAGGGTGGCGGCCGACTGGGCGGCAGCATCGCTCTCACGCTGGCGTTGATCGCACTCGGCGCGCTGTATGAGCGCCGAGACGGCAGACTGCGCGTTGCATGATCGGCGCATCGGGCATCGAGAACCTCCTCTTCGACATCGCCGAGGCGTTGCGCTGGCCGGTACTCGCCGCCGCGCTGCTCGCGCTCGTGTTCGTGCTCTTCGACCTGGGCGCGTTCGTCGTCGAGCTCGCGCGGCGCAACCGTCGCGACAGCTTTCAGAAGGTCGACGAGGCATCGCAGCGTGCGCGCGAGGCGCTGCAGGAGGAGGACCCCGACGCCGCGGCGCAGGCGCTGCTGCCCGTGGCATCGAGCGCGCAGATGGCCGAGGCCCTGTGGCTACTGCTGGCGCAGTACGGCCGGCCCGGCGCCGGTGACCGGATGAACAAGTGCCTGGCCGACTTCGACCTGCGTTCGCTGCGCAAGCTCGAGCGTAGCCGCATGCTTGTGCGCTTCGGTCCGGCACTCGGGCTGATGGGCACACTGATCCCGCTGTCGCCGGCGCTGGCGGGGCTGGCACGCGGCAACGTCGGCGAGCTGTCGGAGAACCTGCGCGTCGCGTTCAGCATCACGGTCGTCGGGCTGCTGATCGGTGCGATTGCGTTCGCGATCTCGCTGATCCGCGACCGTCTCTACGCGCAGGACCTGTCCGACCTCGAGTACGTCGCGGCGACGCTCGCACCGGAGGAGCGATGAGGCCGCGCGTCACGCCGCGCGCTCGCGCCCGGATCGACCGTGCCGGCGATCCGCTCGACGGACTCGTCAACCTGTTCGACCTCGGAATCGTCCTCGCGGTCGCGTTCCTGCTCGCGGCGCTGCAGTCGGTCAACCTCAGCGACCTGCTGACCAAGACCGACGTGACGCTGCTGCGTACGCAGGGCGATCAGCAGACGTTGATCGTCAAGGAGGGCGACAAGATCAAGACCGTCCGCCTCGGAAAGAAGACCGTCACCGGCGCGGGCAAGCGCGTCGGTGAGGTCTACCGGCTCTCCAACGGCCGCCTCGTCTACGTCGAGGGCAAGACCCCCTGACCGCGACCTGACTCTGGCATCACATACCGGCGGTATTTCGATGCGTTCGGTACTAAGGAAGCGTAGATCAATAAGGCGCAG
>Ga0183260_10002208_pt1 | contig 16142 bp, 16 predicted proteins | sample AntDrymUQ4972206_2_FD_129768 | JGI IMG/M metagenome (GOLD analysis project Ga0183260, IMG submission 129768) | Polar desert sand microbial communities from Dry Valleys, Antarctica - metaG UQ497 (22.06) (version 2) (version 2) | ecosystem: Environmental > Terrestrial > Soil > Desert | place...
CAGCGTGGGTGAGGGTGAAGTGGTGGGTGGTGGCCTCGCAGGTGACGGGCAGCCCACTCGCCTTGGCCTCACGCACCATGGCGACGGAGCGGGCGGTGGACAGGTGCTGGAAGTGCACCCGGCTGCCAGTGAGACGGGCCAAGGCGAGATCGCGCATGACCATGAGCTCCTCGGCCTCGGCGGGCTGGCCGGGGATGCCGAGGCGCGACGACCACTCACCTTCGTGCATGTGGCCGCCTCCGGCCAGCACCGGGTCCTCGCAGTGCTGGGCCAGGACCACGCCCTTGGGGAGGCCCCCGACGTACTCCATGGCCCGGCGCATGAGGCGGGTGTCGGCCACCCCGGCGCCGTCGTCGGTGAAGAAGCGTACTCCGAGGTCGGCCATCTCGCCGAGCGGAGCCAGCTGCTCCCCCGCCCTCCCCACCGTGATGGCGCCGGAGGTGCGAACGTCGCACGGTGCCGAGCGGCCCAGCTCGAGCACCTCGCGCACCAGGCCGGCATGGTCGATGGCCGGGACGGTGTTGGGCATGGCCAGGATGCACGTGTAGCCACCGAGGGCAGCCCCGCGAGCGCCGGTCTCGATCGTCTCCGCCTCCTCCTGGCCGGGTTGGCGCAGGTGGCTGTGGAGGTCGACGAGCCCTGGGCTGACGACGCACCCGCTGGCGTCGAGGGTTCGTTCGGCGCGGAGATCGGCGCCGACGGCGGCGATGCGGCCGTCGTGGCCGATCACCACATCGGCGAGACGCTCGCCGATGCTGTCGATCACCCGGCCGCCCCGGAGGACGGTGGTGACCATCAGCCGGCCACCTCCTGCAGCTCGGGCACGGTGATGTCGTCGGATCCGAAGACCTTGGCGACGCCCTGGCCGAGGAGCAGGTAGAGCACAGCCATGCGGGTGGCCACCCCGTTGCGCACCTGGTCGATGATCACAGACCGGGGCAGGTCGGCCACCTCGGCGCTGATCTCCACGCCCCGGTTCATCGGACCGGGGTGCATGACGAGGGCGTCATCCTGCAAGGCGTCTACTCGACGGCGCGTGAGGCCGTAGCGAGCCGTGTACTCGCGCAGCGACGGCACGAGGTGCTCGGTCATGCGCTCCTGCTGCATGCGCAGGAGGTAGGCGACATCGAGCGTGGGCAGCACCTCATCGAGGTCGTGGGTCACCCGCACGGGCCACCCAGCCAGGCTCGGGGGGAGCAACGTGGGCGGCGCCACCAGCGTCACCTCGGCCCCCAGGGTGGTGTAGGCGAGCACGTCGGAGCGGGCCACCCGGCTGTGCTTGACGTCGCCGATGATCCCGATGTGCATCCCGTCGAGCGAGCCCCGCTCCTCACGGATGGTGTAGCTGTCCAGCAGGGCCTGGGTGGGATGCTCGTGCCAGCCGTCGCCGGCGTTGACGATGCTGACCCGTCCCTCGAGCCAGGTGGCGATCTGCCATGGCACCCCGGCCGAGGCGTGCCGTACCACGAGGGCGTCGACCCCCATCGCTTCGATGGTGAGCACCGTGTCCCGCAGCGACTCGCCCTTCTTCACCGACGAGGAGCCGACGCTGAAGGTCATGGTGTCGGCCGACAGCCGCTTGGCTGCTTGCTCGAAGCTGAGCCGGGTGCGGGTGGAGTCCTCGTAGAAGAGCCACACCACGTTCTTGCCTCGCAGGGCGGGCACCTTCGGGATGGACCGCTTGCTCACCTCCGCGAAGGTGTCGGTGAGCTTGTGGACCTGCTCGATGTCGGTGCGGCTGAGGTCGGCGATGGAGAGGAGGTGGTTCACGACTTCACCACCTCGCCGAGGTCGACCCCTTGCGGGCTGACGTTCACCATCTCGTCACGCCGGGTGGGCAGGTTCTTGCCGACGTAGTCGGGGCGGATCGGCAGCTCCCGATGACCTCGGTCGACCATGACGGCCAGCTGCACCGCCCTCGGTCGGCCGTAGGCGTTGAGGGCGTCGAGGGCGGCCCGGATGGTGCGGCCGGTGAAGAGCACGTCGTCGACCAGCACCACGATGGCACCATCGAGGTCGACCGGGATGTCGGTGACCTCCTCGGGCAGCACCGGGCGGATGCCGATGTCGTCCCGGAACATGACCACGTCGAGGGTGCCCACCGGCGGGATGGTGCCGTCGATCTCGCCGAGGGCCCCGGCCAAGGCCTCGGCCAGGCCGACCCCGCCGGTCTGCAGACCCACCAGCACCACCGACTCCAGCCCGTGGTTGCGCTCGATGACCTCGTGGGCCATCCGCCAGATGGCCCGCCGTACGTCGTCGGCGTCCATCACCTGGCTCCGGGGAACGAAGATCCCCCCGAAGGGAGGCGTGGAGCGCCGCTCTCGTTCAGCCAAGGGCCACTTCCTTCCTGCCGTCCGGGCCTCACGGGACCCGCTTAACGTCAGAGCAGGACCATAGCGTCCCTCAGGTGGGGGGGCGCACCTCGGTGGCGATCTTGGCGAGCAGGCCGTTGACGAACCGGCCCGAGTCGTCGGTGGAGAAGCGCTTGGCGAGGTCCACCGTCTCGTTGAGGACGACGGCGGTGGGCACGTCGGGGCGGGTCATGAGCTCGGCGGTGCCCATGCGCAGGGCGGCGCGATCGAGGGCCGGCATGCGGGTGACGGTCCAGCCCTTGGCGAACTCCTCCAGCAGCCCGTCGATGCGCGCACGGTGCTCGTCGACGGCGGCGACGAGGGCTGCCGCGAACTCGTCGGCGGGAACGGGGAGCGCCGCCAGCACCTCCGTGCCGGTGCAACCCTTCGTCTCCGCTTCGTAGAGGAGCCCGAGGGCGCGCTCGCGCGCGTCGCGACGCGCCTCGGCCAGGGACATCCTCAGGCTCGGGTGATGTACTCGGCCGTGCGGGTGTCGACCTTGATGCGGTCGCCTGGGTTCACGAACAACGGCACCTGCAGCGTGAGTCCGGTCTCGAGGGTGGCCGGCTTGCGGGCCCCGGACACGCGGTCGCCCTGCACGCCCGGCTCGGTCGCGGCCACGTGCAGCTCCACGGCGGCGGGCAGGTCGGAGCCGACGATCTCGTCGCCGTACATCTGCAGGACGACGCTGGACCCGTCCACGATGTAGGCGGCGGCGCCGGCCAGCGACGTCGGGGGGACGGTCAGCTGCTCATAGCTCTCGTTGTCCATGAAGACGTAGTCGCCGGCATCGCGGTAGAGGTACTGCATCTCCCGCTTGTCGATGACGGCCTGTTCCAGCTTCTCGTCACCGCGGAAGGTGCGGTCGGACTGGCCACCGCTGCGGAGGTTGCGCAAGGTGGTGCGCACGAAGGCCCCACCCTTGCCGGGCTTCACGTGCTGGAAGTCGACGACCTGGAAGAGCCCGTCAGGCAGGTCGAGGGACATGCCTCGCTTCAGGTCGTTGCTGGAGACGGCGGCCATCGCAGTTGCACCTCGATCAGGACTTGGGCGCACGCGTCAGGGGGCGGCACCCGGATTCGGTGACCACGACGGTGTCTTCGATGCGCACCCCGCCGTGGCCGGGGAGGTAGACGCCCGGTTCGACGGTGACGACGTGGCCGGGGGCGAGCGTAGCATCGGCCGCCCACGACACCCTCGGCTCCTCATGGACGTCGAGGCCCACGCCGTGCCCGGTGCCGTGCACGAAGGCGTCGGCCCAACCGGCGGCCGCGATGACGTCCCGGCAGGCGGCGTCGACGTCCCGGGTGTTGGCCCCGGCCCGCACGGCCGCCACGCCGGCGGCCTGCGCCTCCCGCACCACCGACACCATCCGGGCCTGCGTCGCATCGAGCGCTCCCGGTCCGCCGACGGCGATGGTACGGGTCATGTCGGAGTGGTAGCCATCCACCAAGGCGCCGAAGTCGACGACCACGAGGTCGCCACGCTCGATGGCTCGCTGCGAGGGTGCGTGGTGGGGCCGGGAGCCGTTTGGCCCCGCCGCCACGATCGTCTCGAAGCTGATGTCATCGGCGCCGTGGCGGCGCATCTCGGTGTCGAGGGCGAGGGCGAAGGCCGCCTCGGTGGGCCGCTTCTCCAGGAGAGGGGCGATGGCGGCGAGGGCGGCGTCGGCGATGCCGCAGGCCGCCTCAATCCGGGCCACCTCACCGTCGTCCTTCACGATGCGAAGCTGCTCCACGATCCCGCTGGTGGCCACCAGCTCCGCTTCCGGGAACCACTCGGTGGCGTAGCGGTGCTGGTCAGCCCACGTCACGTGCTCGGCCTCCAACCCCACCCGCCCGATGTCGGCGATTCGCTCCGTGACGACCGCCTGCTGGAGAGCAGCCGACCGCCCGATGACGATCTCAGCATCGACACCGGCGGCTCCGAGCTGGCCGGCGGCCTGCTCCTCGTAGCGCCCGTCGGTGACGAAGGTGAGCGAGCTCGGCTTCACCACCAGCAGGGCCGCCGATCCCGTGAACCCCGTGAGGTAGCGGATGTTGGTGAGGTGGGTGACCAGTAGCGCATCGCAACCGGCGGCCTCGGCCGATGCCCGCAGCCGCTCGGCCCGGGCCGGCACGTCCATCACCGGAAGCCCCACGGCCGGATTGGTCATGCCAGCAGGCGGGCCACCGCCGCCACCGCCATGGGGTAGCCGTGGCCGCCGAGGCCGGCGATGACCGCCGTGGCGACCGGGGCGATCACGGACGGGTGCCGCCACTCCTCGCGACCGGCCGGGTTGGAGAGGTGGAGCTCGATGATGGGTCCCTCGAAGGTGCTCAGCGCGTCCTGCAGGGAGCGTCCGTAGTGGGTGATGGCTCCGGCGTTCACGATGATCGCCGCACAACGGCCGCGGGCCCCTTGGACGGCGTCGACGAGGTCAGCTTCGTGGTTCGACTGGAGGTGCTCGAGCTCGAGGTCGTGGGTCTCGGCCACGGCGCGAGCGGCCGCGACGTGGTCCTCGAGGGAGGCGGTGCCGTAGATCTCCGGCTGTCGGTCGCCGAGCAGGTTCAGGTTCGGCCCGCTGAGGAGCAGCACGACGGCGGTCACGGGAGGTCCTCCAGAGCGGCCCGTACATCGACCTCGGGGACACCGGGGACGACCTCGACGCCATCGGGGCCGTCGAGCACGAAGGTGAGCCCTCCGATGGCCTTCTTGTCATGCCCCATCAGGTCCACGAGGCGGTCCTGGTCGACGCCGGCCGGCAAGCCGGCGTCGAGCTCGTAGGCGGCCAGGACCCGATGGTGCTCGGCCACCCGGGCCTCGTCGATGCGCCCGAGCCGGTGGGCGAGGGCCGCCGCGTAGGCCAGGCCGATGGCGACGGCTTCGCCGTGGCGCAGGTCGTGGGCCGTCTCGATCTCCAGCGCGTGGGCGAGGGTGTGGCCGTAGTTGAGGATGGCCCGGCCCCGCCGGTGGTGGGGATCCTCCCGCTCGTCGACGGCCACCACGGCAGCCTTGATGCCCACGGCGGCGGCGATCCGTTCCTCCATGTCGAGGGTCAGCAGATCGGTGTCGGCCAGGAAGTGGTACTTGGCCAGCTCCCCCTGGCCAGATCGCAGCTCACGGGGTGGGAGCGAGGCCAGGGCGTCGGTGTCGCAGAGCACGGCGTTCGGCTGCCAGAAGGCGCCGACCAGGTTCTTTCCCTCCGGGAGGTTGACCCCGGTCTTGCCGCCGATGGCGGCGTCGACCATGCCCAGCAGCGTGGTGGGCACGTGCACCACCGGCACCCCGCGGTGGTAGCTGGCGGCCGCGAAGCCGGCCACGTCGGTCACGACGCCCCCGCCCACGGCCACCACGACATCGGCACGGGTCAACCCCCAGGCGGCCCAGCCTCGGCACAGCTGCTCGACGGTGGTGAGCGTCTTGGCCGCCTCCCCGTCGGCGATCTCGAAGACCCGGTGCTCCCGGCCCGGGTCGAGGTCCACCTCGATACCGGGCTGCGTGACGATGGCCGCGCGCGTCGCGGAGCCCGGCAGCACGCTGGCCAGCTCAGCCCGCACGCCAGGGCCCACCAGGACCGGGTAGGTGCGATCGGGTAGGGCCACCTCGACGATGATCACGCCGTCACCCGGGCCTCGTGGGCGACGACCAGCTCAGCGATGCGCTCCGCCAGCGCCCGCTTGGGCTTCTCCTCGCGCGTGTGGAACGGCTCCACCGGCACGATGAGGTCGGCCACCCCGGCGTACAGCGACGCCCTCTCCCCGTGCAGCCGGGTGATGACATCGAGGGTCGACTCGGGGCCGTGCAGGAGCGGGCGGTGGGGCTTGCTCTCCACCCGACTGGCGAGGAAGGCGGGGCCGGCGTCGAGGAACACCACGGTCACATCTTGGCGACGCAGCCGGGCCCGGTTGCCAGAGCGCAGCACCAGGCCTCCCCCGCTGGCGATCACGCGTGGCTGGTCGTGCTCGAGCAGCTCCTCAAAGGTGTCGGACTCGAGCTCCCGGAAGGCTGTCTCGCCGTCCCGTTCGAAGAGCTGTGCGATCGTCCGGTCGGCCGCCTCCTCCAGCACCGCATCGGCGTCGACGAACGGCCGGTCGAGCCGGGCGGCCAGCCGACGCCCGACCGTGGTCTTCCCGGAGCCCATCAGCCCGACCAGCACCACGTGGTTCGCCATCGTCGTCAGCGGAGCGACGCGACGAACGCGTCGCGGTTGCGGCGCAGCTCGGCCACGGAATCGCCGCCGAACTTGCGGGTGGCTTCGTCGGCCAGGACGAGCGCCACCATCGTCTCGGCCACCACGCCCATGGCCGGCACGGCGGTCACATCCGTGCGCTCCTTGAACGACACCGCCTCGGCCTTGGTGGCGGTGTCGACGGTCTTCAGCGTGGGCCGGTTGAGCGTGGCCAGCGGCTTCATGGCAGCTCGGGCCACGAGCACCTCGCCGGTGGACATGCCGCCCTCCACCCCCCCGGCGAGGGCGGACTCGCGCGTGTAGGCGGCGTTGTCGGCATCCCAGCTGATGGGGTCGTGGGCCTCGCTCCCCCGCCGGCCGGCCACCTCGAAGCCGTCGCCGATCTCCACACCCTTGACGGCCTGGATCGACATGAGGGCCTGGGCCAGGAGCGAGTCGAGCTTGCGGTCCCAGTGCACGTGGCTGCCGAGCCCCACCGGTACGCCGTAGGCCAGAACCTCGATGATCCCACCGAGGCTGTCGCCGTCCTTGGCCGCCGCCTTGATCTCGGCCACCATCGCCTCCTCGGCCGCGGCGTCGAAGCAGCGCACGGGCGACTCGTCGATCTGATCCAGGTCATCGGGGCCAGGGCGGGTGGTGGCCTTGGACCGCGCCGAGCCCATCTGGATCACATGGCTCACGATGTCGATGTCGAGCTCGGCCAGCAGCGCCTTGGCGACGGTGCCGGCCGCCACCCGGGCGGCCGTCTCGCGCGCCGAGGCCCGTTCGAGGACGTCGCGAGCGTCGGTGAGGCCGTACTTCTGCATGCCGGCCAGATCGGCGTGCCCGGGTCGCACCTGGGTGAGCGGAGCTTGGGTCGGCCCATCCTCGGCCCGCACCGACATCTCCTTCTGCCACTTGTCGGGATCGCGGTCCCACTCGCTGTTGCCCACCTCGATGGCCACTGGTGAGCCGAGCGTGAGGCCGTGCCGGACCCCCCCGATGATGATCACCTCGTCCTGCTCGAACCGCATGCGCGGCCCCCGCCCGTACCCCAGCCGGCGCCGGGCCAGCTCCGCCTGCACCTGCTCGGTGGAGAGGGACAAGCCGGCTGGCAGGCCCTCGACGATCACGACGAGCGCCCGCCCATGCGACTCACCGGCCGTCAGGAACCTGAGCATGTCCTGAGGTTACCGGTGGACCCGTCTGGCAACGGCACCCGCTGGCACGCGCCATCAACGCCCTGCGTCCTGCTGACACCTAGATGTACAGGTGCTCGAAGAGTCCCCAGCCTGTTTGGCCGTGGCTGGTGAACTTGGCCACCGAGTCGACGATGCCGAACATGGCGCCTCTGCCCTCTTCAGTCGAGAGGTCCCAGACCTTGCCCTGGACCTCGAGGTCGCCCTGGTAGGCGCCGTGCTTCCACCCGTCGCCGTCGAACCCGTAGCCGGTACCCACGCCGATGTGCACCGTCAGGACGGGCTCCACCTCCACCACGACCTCGCCCAGGCGGATGGTGCCGCCCTCGACCAGGCCGAACAGCCCGGGCCCCTTGGCGTCCCACGTCAGGTCGTGCTCGGGGCGGCCGAGATGATCGACGCGCCCATCGGGCCAGAGGCGCACGGCCTCCTCCAGCACCCGGCCGCCGTCGTCACGCTCCTGGCAGATGAACACCATGGCGTGGTCTTCCATCCGGAACGGGGCGTACAGCCAACGGAAGCCGGTGCCGGGCTTGTTGGCCAGGTTGCCGGCCGGCTCGGCCTCGCCCACGGGCCGGATGCCCCACGATCGGTCACGGCTCCCCCACCAGTGGTCGGGCGTCACGTCCATCAGATCTCCGTCCACCTCCAGCCAGCCGGTCCACGAGCCGAGCTGAGCCAGGCGGCAGGCGTCGAGGAACGCGCGCCCGTTGGCGTTGCGGTCGATGTGGGGCGGTTCCTGGATGGCCGGGACGTATCCCTCCCAGGTGAGGTCGTAGGACAGGCCGTATTCGGGGGCGTCGAGGGTGCAGCGCAGCGTCCTGAGACCCTCGATGACCTCCACGCGGAAGGGGCCGACGGAGGTGTCGAGCCGGTCGAGGCCGAGCTCTCGGGAGGCCCGCACGACTCGGTGCGCGGCACCGCGGCGCACCGAGGCGAAGGCGTCCTGGACACCCAGGTTCGGGTACTGGCCCTGCCCGATGATGAGGAACAGCTCGTCCGAACAGGGGTGGCAGTTGAAGTAGTAGCGGTCGTAGAAGTTGCGGTCGCTGGTGCCGGGTTGGCGGATGGGCTGGGCGACCTGGTGGATGGGCAGGTCGTCGAGGGGCGAGAGCATGGGTCTCCTGGGTCAGTGGCGCCGGTCGAGCATCTCGCCGAGCAGGCGGGTGCCGCTCTGGTCGAAGGCCGTCGCGGCGGCTCCGGGGAAGACCCCCGATGCGTCCAGCAACATCATCACGCGGACCATCACGCACGCGTAGCGAGCCGCGGCCAGCAGCTCGTACCAGTCGAGGTGCTCCGCCGAGTAGCCGCTCTGGGCCTCCCAGCGCGCGATCGACTCGGCTCGGCTGGGAAGGCCCGGCAGGCGGGGCACGTCGAAGGCGATGGTGTGGTGGTGGTCGAGCAGGAGGTACCAGGCCAGATCCTGGATCGGGTCCCCGGAGGTGACCATCTCCCAGTCGAGCACCGCGGCCACCCGCTGGTCGGCCCCGAAGATCATGTTGCCGATCCGGGAATCACCCCAGCAGAGGGCCGGCCGGGCGATGGCGGGCGGGATGGTGGAGTCGAGGAGCGCAAACGCCCGATCGACGACGGGATACGGCCCGTCGCCGCAGGCGAAGGTCCGGTAGTCCCAATCGAGCTGGAGCTGATCGGCGGGGGTGACGGGGTGGAGCCAGTCGAGCCCCAAGGCGTCGGCGTCCAGCCGGTGGATGGCCGCCATCGTGTCCAGGCCGCTCTCCCACACGCGCCGCTGGCCCGCCTCGTCCAGGGCCGGCAACCACCCCTCGCCGTGGTAGCCGGGGTTGTCGGCAGGGATTTCGCCGTCCACGTGCGCCATGCACACGAACCGAGACCCGAGGACGTCAGTGCCCTGCTCGAACCAGAGCACCTGTGGCACCGGGACGCTCCCCTCCGCCGCCAACGCCTGCATCACCTCCACCTGAGCGTCGAAGGCGGTGGCCGGGAAGACGGTGTGCCCGGTCGGCTCCACCCGGATGACCAGCCGGTGGACGTCACCGTCCCAGGTGGCATCGAACAGCAGCGTCTCGTTGGAGAACCCGGTGAGGCCCGGAACGTTCACCTCGCCAACCTCGACGGGGGCGGCGCCCGTCTGCTCCTCGAGCCAGCGCGCCAGGTCGGCGCGGGTGGCGAGCGGATCGCGCGCGGTCGATACGGCCAACGGTCCCCCCGGTGGTCTGACGATGTTCTCCTTGCGGCGTTCGTTGTATCAGTACCGCAGGTCGGCCGCGAACAGGACCACCACCAGGCAGCCGGCGGCCAGAGCCGGCCCGAAGGGGAAGGCACCCCTGCGCTTGCTGACGATCTGGACGGCGAGGCCGAACACCACGCCGAGGATGCATCCGAGCATGAGGGCGTAGAGCACCAGCCGCAGCGGGCCGCCCACCGGGGCCAGCGGCGTCCAGCCCAGCCACCCGAGGTAGAGGCCCATGACGAGGGCCAGCTTGACGTCACCGAAGCCCATGCCGGCGGGGTAGATCATGTGGGTGGTGAACAGCAGGCAGAAGTAGGCGACGCTGCCGATCAGCGCCGCCGGGATGGCGTCGGTGGTGTCCTGCTGCACCGACACCACGACGATGAGGGGCAAGGCCAGGGCGAGGGTGGGAAAGGTGATCCGGTCGGGGATGCGCAACAGCTCGAGGTCGATGGCCGACACGGCGACGAGCGAGGCGCCCAGCACCAGCAGCGGGACCAGGAGCGAGCTGTCGCCGTAGCGGACGGCCAGCTCGACGAACACGGCCACCGTGACGATCTCCACCCACAGCCAGCGCGACGGGAGCGGTTCGCCGGCGTGACGACCGCGGCGGAGCACCCACGGCTGGGCGGGCAGCCCGAACCAGGACACCGGGGCACTGGCCTCGCCGTCGCGCTCGCCGCGCAGGGGGACCCCGTGCGGGACGCGGTCGATGAGCACGTTCAGCAGCGATCCGACGAGGAGGCCGAGGACGGCGGACCCTGCGATGACAGCGCCGTGCACGAGCGGGAGGCTACGTCGGCCGGAGGTGAGTCAGCGCAGCTCGGAAGGGTCGACCGCCCGCGGATGTGGGTCAGCTCTTGACCGAGGAGTGGAACTTGAGGAGCAGACTGCGGTTCAGCGGCTGGTCCTCGCTGTCAGCCGCGTCGAGGGGGGCCTCGCGCTCCTCGTCCGTGTCGGCTTCGCCCGCGGCGCGCACGGCGCGGGCGGCGCGGGGCGAGAGCGTCGCCAGCTGCCTGGCGAGCTCCTCCTCTTCTTCGGAGGTCGACGACACGGTGGTGCGGTTGGCCAGGCCGGGGAAGGCGACGGCGAAGTCAGCGACCTCTGCGCCGGGGGCCCCAGTCGGCTCGTCGCCGTGGACGAAGGCGCCCCGCCGGACGGGAAGGTCGATCGGCACGAAGACCTCGGGCTCAGGTTCGGGCGCGGTGAGGGGTCGGGTCGGCGCCCGGCTGGCGACCAACAGCGGCGTGGACGGGGCGGCCTCGGTGATGTCCAGGAGACCGGCCTCGGTGAGCTCCTTGATGGCTCGCGAGATGGGGAGCTCCGGAAGGCAGAGGTCGTCGCCGATCCTACGGACCGTCGCTCCCGCTCCCACGGCCACGATGGTGGTCCAGCGCTCCTGGTCCACGGTGACCTCGGACCGCGGGAGGCTCTGGCGCAACGTGACCCATGCGTCCATGGAGGGCACGACGGCCTCGATGTCCCGCCACTCCGCCAGGAGGGCTTCGGACTGTCCGATCAAGACCTCAGCGTCAGTCGCCTGGCCCGGCGCGTCGTGGGTGGCCTCGGCGTCGAAGGTGAAGGCGCCGTCCTCGAAGCGCAGCAGCTCGAACAGGGTGTCGACGTCCCCGGTGGCGTGCGGCGCATGGGTCGCCTCGACGGCGGCGACGTCTCCAGAGCTCACCCAGACGCTGCCCGTCCCCCGACTGCCGGTGAGGCGGAGGCGTCCGGTCTTCTTGGTGGCGGCGAGGAGCCGGAGCACGTCGGGCAGGGCGAATGTGTCGAGGGTCCCTTGCAGGGCCACGGTGACCTCCGAGGAGCGAGTGGGTCGTTGTACCCATCGGCACGTCGGGGCGGAGACTGCAGTGGATTTCTGCCGCCGCCTACCGGACGCTCAAGCCGGCCACCGCCGCCGCGCTCATGGCCTCCAGCGGGGGCTCCTCGTTCGTCCAGAGACGGAAGGCGTGGGCGGCCTGGTGGATGAGCATCCCGAGGCCGTTCACCGTCCGCAGGCCCTGCCGCCGGGCCTCGGCCAGCAGCGGCGTGACCGGCGGGTGGTACACGAGGTCGATGACCACCTGATCAGATCCGAGCTGCGACACGTCGAGGGGCATCGGCTCGGGCTCGCCGGCGGTGGAGACGACCACCCCCATCCCGAGCGGCGTGGCGTTCACGACGAGATCGGCGGACCGCACGTCGTCGGCCCCGCCGATCCTGGCGCGAGGCCCGGCCAGGCCGACGGCCCGCTGGGCCGGAGCCGGCGTGCGGTTGATGACCGCGATGCTGGCCGCGCCCGCCTGACCCAGCGCACGCGCCACCGCTCGGCCCGCACCTCCGGCGCCGACGATGGCGCAACGGGCCCCGTGGACCTCGATGCCCTCATCGACCCGCAGCGCGTCGATGAACCCGGCCCCGTCGGTGTTGTCGCCGTGGAGCACCCCGCCGCGGTTGGTGATGCAGTTGACGGCGCCAAGGGCGGCGGCGTCGTCGGACAGGCCGTCGAGGCCATCGATCACGGCCGCCTTGTGCGGCATGGTGACCGACAGGCCCTCGAGGCCGAGCGCCCGCATGCCGGCCATGGCCAGCCTGGCGGCCCCGTCGGGCACTTCAAAGGCCAGGTAGGCCCAGTCCAGGCCGGCGGCCGCGAAGGCGGCGTTGAAGATGGCGGGCGACAGAGAGTGCCGGATGGGCGAGCCGATGACGCCCGCTGCCCTGGTGCTGCCGGTGAGCATGCCGAGGCCTCAGCCGCAGCCGAGGTCGGCCTGGCGGCACCGCTCCTTGGCGGCCAAGAACTCGCTGTCGCTCTCGGTGAAGAAGTGGTTGCCCTCGGCGTCCTCGAGCACGTAGTAGATCCACGGCCCGTCAACCGGGTTGAGGGCGGCCTCGATGCTGGCCCGCCCCGGTGCGGCGATGGGCGTGGGCGGAAGGCCGGCGATGCGACGGGTGTTGTAGGGCGAGGTGCTCTCGAAGTCGAGCTCGCTGCGATCGCGGTTGGCGAGGAGCGCCTCATAGCGCGAGGTGGCGTCGATCCCGAGCGGGATGCCCTCGCTCAGCCGGTTGTAGATCACCCGTGCCACCATCGGGCGCTCCTCGTCCACCTTGGTCTCCTCCTCGATGAGCGAGGCCACCACCAGCACCTCGTAGGGAGAGAGGTTGAAGCGCTCCTGCGCCGACCCCACATCCAGCTCCGTCATGACGCTGTCGAGCTGGGCGACGAGCAGCTCCAGCACGGCCTGCTCGTCGGCCTCGGCGTCGATGCGATACGTCTCGGGGAAGAGGATGCCCTCGGTCGACGGCTGTTCAGCCGGTTGCCCCTGCCAGCGGATCTGGCCGCTGTCGAGCAGCTGCTGCAGGGTGGCCCGGTCGAACCCGAGCCCCGCCTCGGGATCGGCCAGGCGATCGAGGATCTCCGTCACCAGGAGGCCCTCGGGCACGGTGAAGGAGCGCTCCTCGATCGGAGCCGGGCCAGCCTCGAGCAGCTCGATGACGTTAGGCACGGCACTGTTCGCACCCAGCTCATAGGTGCCGGCCTGGAAGGGCCCTCCGCCGTTGATGCGCAGGTACCAGCCCCACACGAAGTTGCTGGAGATCACGCCTTCCGCGGCCAGCAGCTTGCCGAGGTCGTCGGACGTCGAACCCTCGGGGACCACGATCTCCTGGGCCTCACCGGGCTCGCCGGGCGGATCGAGCTGGCGCTGCAGCCACACGAAGGTGCCGGCCGCCGCGACGGCGAGGACCAGGACGAGCACCAACACGACGGTGAGCACGCGCCGACCGCGCGATGAGCCACGGCGCAGCTCGTCGTAGTCGCCCTCGTCCTCGTACTCGTGGGCATCGACATCGTCATGCGCCGCGTCGTCGTAGGCCTCGTCGTGCGCCTCGTCGTAGTCGTCGTGGTAGCGGGTCATCGGTGAACGTCCTCGGGGGCGGCGGTCAGCCGTCGGTGGTCGAGCCAGGCCTGCAGCATGACCGCCGCCGCCACCTTGTCGACAACCCGGCGTCGGGCCGTGGCCCCCATGCCGAGGCCCATCAGATCGCGATCGGCTGAGACGGTGGTCAGCCGTTCGTCCCACAGCTCCACCGGCAGGCCGGTCGCCTCCGCCAGCTCGTCGGCCTCGGCCACCGCAGAGGTGGCGGCCGCTCCCACCGACCCGTCGAGCGACAGCGGCAGGCCGACCACCAGGGCCACCGCGCCCGTCTCCTCGGCCAAGGCGGCGATGGCATCGTGGTCCCGGACCCGGTCGCCGGATCGGGCCACCACCTCGTAGGGGGTGGCCAGGGTGCCCTCGCTGTTGGCCAGGGCGACACCGATGCGCTTCGTGCCGAGGTCGATGCCCAACGCCCTCATGAGACGGAGATGCCCGCCGAGGACCGCACGGCGTCCAGCGCCGCATCGATGGCCTCGGCGTCCTTGCCGCCGGCCACGGCCAGCACCGGATCCTTGCCCCCACCACCCTTGATGAGCTTCGTGGCCTCCTCGAGCAGCGCCGAGGCATCGAAGCCGCTCTCGGGGGTGACGGCCGCGACCATGGCGGCGCCGCCTCCCTCGGGAGCGGTGGCCAGCACGACCGCCCGAAGGCCCGATCCGTCCCGGAGGGCCAGCGCGATGTCACGCAAGGTGTCGCGCTCGAGCCCGTCGAGGCGCTCCACCACCACGCCGTCCACCGCCTTGGCGGCGAGGGACGAGGCCTGGTCGCCGGCGGCGTGGCGCTTGAGCCCCCGGATCTCGTCCCGCAGGGCCTTGATCTCCTCGACGCGCTTGCGGGCGCCATCCACCACCTCGCCCACCGGCACGTTGAGCACCTCGGCCACCTCGGTGAGTCGGCGCTCCTCGTCCCGCAACCGGGTGATGGGTCCGGTGCCGGTGACGGCCTCGATGCGCCGGAGGTTCGACCCGATCGAGGACTCCGAGACGATCTTCACCGGACCGATGTCGCCGAGGGCGCGCACGTGGGTGCCGCCGCACAGCTCGATCGACTGCCTCCCCGCTTCCAGCACCCGCACCACGTCGCCGTACTTGTCGCCGAAGAAGGCGATGGCGCCGAGGGCCACGGCCTCTTGCTTGGTGGTCTCGTAGTGACGGACGGGGTCGTTGGCGAGGATCTCGTGGTTGGCGAGGTCCTCGATCTCGAGGATCTGGGCCGGGGTGAGGGCGTGGGCGGGGCCGAAGTCGAACCGGAGGCGCTCCGGGTCGACGAGCGAGCCCTGTTGCTTCACGTTCTCGCCCAGCACCTTCCGCAACGCCCAGTGCAGCACGTGGGTGCCCGTGTGGTTGCGGCGGATGGCGTCGCGTCGGTCGACGTCGATGGCGGCGGTGGCCTCCTGGCCCGGCTCGATGGTGCCCTCGGTGATGTGCACCTCGTGCCGGTGGAGCCCCGGCAGCACCTGGGTGGTATCGAGCACGTCGCCCGCACCCGAGTCGGTGGTGATGTGGCCGGTGTCGCCCACCTGGCCGCCGCTCTCGGCGTAGAAGGGCGTGCGGTCGAGGAACACCGCCACGGTGTCGCCGTCGCCCGGGACCACGGCCAGGACGTTGGCCTTGACCTCCACCTCCTCCCGCCCGACGAAGTCGGTGGGACCGTGATCGTCGAGGACCTGTTGGAAGCTGGTGCGGTTGGCGTAGACGTCGGCCTTCCTGCCCGCGTCCTTGGCCCGGGTCCGCTGCTCCTGCATCAGCGAGTCGAAGGTGTCGAGGTCGATGCCGATGCCCCGTTCGGCTGCCATCTCCTGCGTCACCTCGACCGGGAAGCCAAAGGTGTCGTGGAGCTTGAAGGCGACGTCGCCGGGGACCTCGGCCGGGCTGGTGCGGAAGGTCTCCTCCAGGAGGGTCACCCCGCGACTGAGGGTGGAGCGGAAGCCGCCCTCCTCGCGCTCGATGACCGAGGTGACGAAGTCCCGGTTGGCGGCGAGATCGGGGTAGGCGTCGCCCATCGTGTCGATGCAGGTCGTCGTGAGGACGGGCAGCACCGCCTCGTCGACGCCGAGGAGGTACGCGAACCGAACCGCTCGCCGGATCAGCCGACGGACGACGTAGCCGCGATCCTCGTTGGAGGGGACGACGCCGTCGTTGACGAGGAAGGCCATGGTGCGGGTGTGGTCGGCCAGCACCCGCAGGGCCACGTCCGTCTCGGCGTCGGCGCCGAGGACCTTCCCGGTGACGGACTGCGCGGTGTCCACGAGTGGCTGCATGATGTCCGTGTCGATCACGCTGCGGACACCCTGCAGCA